>Ga0335073_10014275_pt1 | contig 11131 bp, 8 predicted proteins | sample Lox_Sample_22_FD_207093 | JGI IMG/M metagenome (GOLD analysis project Ga0335073, IMG submission 207093) | Soil microbial communities from Loxahatchee National Wildlife Refuge, Florida, United States - Lox_Sample_2.2 | ecosystem: Environmental > Terrestrial > Soil > Wetlands | place: USA: Florida... | reverse complement strand
CGCCAGGGCTCGGCTGCGGATGCCGTGACACTAAAGGCCAAGAGCGCCGCGGCCGGCGGCCGGATGAAGGTATGCACGGCTTGCCAGACGGAATCGACGTAAGGAATCTTGTCCGCCAGGAATTCCATCACATAAAGCCCGATGGCTACGCCAAGGACGATCGGGTGAGCTAACACTTGCAATTTGTCGGGGAGATGGACTACGCCGAAGCGCTGGAGCAGCCCGAGGGTTGCGACCGTGGCATAAAGGTTCAAGCCGGAGGAGAAACCGGTTCCCAGAACCAGGCTCAGTGTCTCGATGGGATTCATGACGTGCTCCGCCTCAATCGGAATGCAGGCGGTTCTATTCAAAGTAACACGAACGGGAATAGGTGGCACAGGCACTCTTGCCTGTGCTCAGAGCATTGCAGAGAGCCCCGAGCACAGCTAAGCGTGGCTGTGCCACAAACTAGCGCAAAAAAGCGAGCGTCCCGACCAGTGGCCGGGACACTCGAGAGTTTCGATCGTGCTTAGAACTTATTTGTAGGTGCCGTTTTGCGGGGCCAGCACACGAGTCCAGCCCGTGGTGCTCACGGTGCGGAACAGAGGCGTGCGCGGCGGCAGTAGCGTTGGGTTCAGGAAGTTGGTGTCGAAGTTATAGCCGCGGGTCGGCGGGCTATACACGGTAGTGCAGCACTTGAAGGTTCCAGTGGCCTGACGGCTGTAGTACATGTCCACGATGGAGCCGTTATATTCCAACGTGCCACTCCAAGCTTCGATATAACGGAGGAAGTTGTGCACTCCGCCGTCGGTTCCATAGTCGGCGGAAACGCCACTAAAGGTCGGTTGAGTGAAAGGAACCGTGGCGCCAGCCACGATCGCGGTGCGGTAGTAGGTGGTATTGCCAGCCCGTAGACTTGTGGAGTAGGGGCTTCCAAACGAGTTTGCGTCGTTCCAATTGTCGGAAAGCAACGTGACGGCATCGGCTGCGATCGAGGATGCGATTTCCGTGCTGCCCCATCCGGCGCCGCCTACGTTGGCGTTGTAATCGCCTTGGATGTAGACGGGATTCTCGGCCGCAATGGCCAGACCGCAATTCACACTGCCAGGGCAAGTGCCAACCGGGGTCAAGTCGGCTCCATTCACGATTTTCACGGCGCGGCGGAAAAACAGCGGAGGATTCTCGCGGAGCGCATTCGCGTTGGCTCTGTTGTACACGTAGCCCGGTACCATCATGGGCCAAATGTTGTCGCCGCCGTTGGCGGTCTTCGCGTAACTCGGAATCGTAGTGCAAGGAATACTGGCGGTGGTTACGCCGTTGCTCGTTGCGGTACCCGCTAGACCCGCAAACAGTCCGTACTGGCCGTATTTAAGAAGCGGTTGCGTTGAAGTGGAGAGGCCCAGCCCGAGCGCATGAATGTACTGTGCATTTGCACCGTAGGTGTAGAGCTGGCTCACTTTGTCTGGATCTTCTCCGGTTTGGAGGTTGCCGTCGGGGCATCCGTTCGCATCGGAGCCGGAGTTTACAAGGTCGTTCCAGCCATATTCGCCGGTTTCGTAGCTGCCCACCTGCGGAAGTGGCGGCCAGGATGCCAAAGCCACGCCGTTGTCGTAGTTGCCGCGGCGATCGGAGATGTAAACCAGGAAATTGTCCGGAGCAACCACAGGATCCGCGGTGCTCTGGCCGGAACTTCCAATAGCGCCACCAAACCAGCGAGCCACGTTGTGGGCGTCCAGCTCAATGTAATGCATCGCGCCGTTGAGCGTGGGCAAGCTGGATGAAGACATACTTTCGTCGCGCAAGGTGCCTTCGCGAGTATCAAACAGGGTGTTGTTCCACAAGTCCCAGGGTTGCGGGGTCCACTGCGCGGTATTGCCGTTCTGGTCGGCAATCATCGGGAAGGTTCCGGTAACAGGATCCACGCCGCATACCACGGAGATGGGAGCCTCTTGTGGCTTGTTGGTGGTGGTGTTCAAGGTTCCGCTGGCTACGTAGTTGACCCACACACCGGAGGTGTTCTTGTAATGGGCGGCATAGAGAGAAGAGGGATTGTCGCGAATTCTTTCCAAACGAATCAGAGCGTTGGGATGGGGATCGGGGCAGGAGCCAGCCTGGCCCGTGTACATGGTGGCGCCGTTTGTAAAGGTCGTGGCGTTTTGATAGCCCAATTGCGAAGTCGTGGGAATGGGAAGCGGATAGCTGTAGCCCGCCGTGGTGATGCTTAGTTGGTTCGGGTAGTTCGGCAAGGTCGAATTGTAGAGGCTCGTGGAATAGTAGTGCGTGGCGCCAGTTCCGGCATTCGACAAAAGGTCCATCTGGGTGCACGAGGTGGTACTCAGACAGGCTGCAGTGCCAATTGCTACTGGCCATTGTGCATTGAGGGACGAACCGTTCAACGATTGAGGAACCGGATTAATGTTGCGGCCGACATAGCCCAGCGCCAGAACTTCGATGGTGACGTCTTTTTCGTCGGTTGCGGTGCAACCGGTGGTCGGATACGGTTCAAGCTGGGCGTCAATTTTGATGTATCCCTTGATGATGGGGAAATAGTTGGTGTTTCCATACGTGCCGGCGGATCCCGAGGTCCAATAGCTGGCGGAAGTAGCCGCAGAGTACGTGGTTGCTGGCAGCCAATAGCCGTCCGCTGCTGGTAGCACGGACGAATAAGCGGCTCCGGTGGAACCCGAGGTGGCCAGCTGAATGAACGGCGTGCCATAGGCAATCATCTTCGCCGCGAGCTGTTGGAGTGCTGCGGGCGCGTTTGTGTTGGTCCAGTTGGCGCCGTTATCGCCGGGAGGCGTCGCGAGTAAGCTGAGGTCGAACGGGGCACCGGAGCTGACACAGGGCTGGTTGGTAATGTCACTCGGATTGTCGGACAAAAGAACGCGCAAGCTGGCCTGTGCGAAGTAGCGTTCATTGGTGACGTTGGCGGCTTCGCCCACGACCGGCCGGCGAATCAAGTCGATGGACTGCGTGGAGCCGCCACCCATGGTGACGACCGCAAGATTCAGTTGGTTGGCACCTGTGGAGTATTGCGGGAAGGCACTGCCCTTACCGTTGATCAAGTTCGAGTTGTAATCGGTCTGCGAGATGGTTTGCCAGTTCGAGTTGTACGCCGGGGTATCGTACGGCGCAATGGACATGACCAAGCTGCCCTCGGTCATTCCCAAGCTACGGTAGTTGCTGGAAGTGCCGCTGGTGGTGACGTTCACGGTGCTGGCGTAAGTGCCGGCCGTCGCGTAACCGTTCTCGAGCCGTTGCCGAATGATGTCTTTATAGGCGTCCACCTTGCTGGAGAGCGTCAGAGTACCTTGAGTCGCCAGCCAAAGATTACCGTTGGTATGCGTGCGGCCACCGAAGTTAAACGGGGGACCAGGGAAGAAATCCAAGTCGGTGTCGCCGAAGATGCCGAACTGAAACATCGGGATGCCCACGGTCTGCGTGGTACGGATCAGGTTCACTTCACGTCCGGAGCTGGTCCGCGCATTGACGTTCAACGTGTATTCCGTGGCCATGGCCGTCATGCCCTGGTAGGGCCCGCTCTTGATGGTCGTGATCGTGGGCGCCGGATTGCCATTGGCATCGACCGCAGCCGGAGTAATCGTGTAGGCGTTCGTGCCGTCGGCGGTTGTGTACGTAACGGTTTCATTTGCACCGGAGAAGAGAGACGAGGCTGGCGGACCGTAAGGAGTGGTCTCAAGCGAATTGATTTGGGAAATGTTTGGCGAGTAAGTGATGCTGAACAAGGAGCCGAGGTCCGCGGTCAGTTTCTCCATGCCCGCTTCCGCGGCGTAGAAAGCAACGACTTGGTCGTTGTTCGCGCCCGCCAGTTGCTGGTTCGAGGCGAGGAGCACGGCAAAGCCCACCAACAAGCTGGACATGAGGAAGAGCAGCATTAAGGTGGTGAGCAGGGCAATACCGGCGTTGTCCCGGAAGTGCTTGGATTTTTTGAGTAATTTCCGTGTCATCGCATGCTCCTCGAATCAGTACTGATTGGTATAAGCGTTACTGCGAATGCTGACTTGGGTCATCAGATTGTCGCGCGAGAAGTGGTGCATGTTGCCCTGCGTGACCAAATCGCTGGAACGCGCGGCCAGATAAAGATTCACGCACATAATCTGCGATTCCGAATCTCCGGCGGGCACGGTGGCCTGGTTTGCGGGGTTGGTGTTGCCGTCGACGAAGTTGAACGTGAATTGGAGATTCTCGAGGGTTTCTCCCACGGGGGTGGCGGTACCCATGCCGACCTGACGGATCAAGCGGACGAACGGGGGACTGCTGACGTTGTCCAGGTAATAGCTGATCATCCAGACGCGGGTTGCGGTAGTGTTGGCAAAGCAAGCGTTGGAGAGGGTGGTGCCAGTGCAACCGGTGCCGCTCGCCAGGTAGTTGATGGTGCCCCCGGCCTCGGTGCGGCCATTCAAACCAAAGGGGTCGGAGTTCGCAAATGTCAAAGTCTGGCCACTCACACCGGTAACGGCCAGCAAGGCCTGGCCATTGGTGTTGCTGAACATAATCAAATCGCCGACATTGACGGTAATGCCGTTTTGCACGAAGTTTACGCAGTTGTAGGCGCCCTGTGAGTTCAAGGTGGTGCCATCAAAGGTGACAGTGAGGGTGGTACCGCTCATAGAAATCGAACCGTGAGGGCAACCGGGGTTCGCCGGAGTGGTAGTGGCTTGTGCGTTGACTGGGCGGGCGTCCAAGCCGAGATTGTCCGCGTAGACCATGGTGATTTCATCGGTGATGCTGCCGGGGTTCGCGGTGGTACCGGAGGTCGCGTCTGGAGCGGTAATCGGCGGGCCCAGTTCGTTTCCCGGCTCGACCGCGGGCAACGTGGAATTGCAAGCGGGAAAAGTAGTATGACCGCCCAGCTTTGGCCGATTGATCGCCGGAGTGGTGCCGCAGGGACTGGTTGAGGAGTTATTGGATGTAAAGGGCAGAGGAATTCCGCCGGTAGGAATACCTGAGCCAGCCTGCTGCAAGTCGGTCTGAATCATGTTCAGCGCGGTGCGCAGGTTGTCGGACATGTCCGCGTCCTGCGTCACGACCTGGTTAGTCTGTGAGGCATCACGGAATGCTCGCACTGCTACGTACAGCAACACACTGACGACCCCCATGGAGACCATCAATTCCACGAGGGTGAAACCTGCGAATTTGCGTTTGTTCATTCGTCGCATGAAGAGCCTCACGAATAAGACGATACGTAAGTGACCAACTGCACCTGGCCAGACTGACCTTGGTAGACGTAAGTGATGGTGATGGTGACCTGCATCATGGTGCTGGTGTAGTTGGGAACCGGTTGGATGGCGATGGTACGGGTCATCCAGGGATTCAAGGGGATGTAGGTGTCGTCGGCAGTGCCGAGAATGTTGTCCGGACCGGGGCCCGTGAAGATGACATCGGGGTTCGAGGCATCGTCATCGGAGGTGCCAACGATGCCGTCAGGACCTGGAGCCAGCAGAGGCTGCGGACCATCCTTGAACACGCCACCTTGGCTGATGTTTGCAATTTGCGAGAAGGCCAGCGTATTGGTGTCGCGGGCGGTGTAGATCGATTCCAGCGCTTGTTGAGCCTTTTGGTTGGCGATGTATTGAACCTTAATCAAGCTGGAGCTCTTCAAGCCCGCGGTATAGAAGGAGGCCAACGAGAGCACGCCAAAACTGAGAATGGCCATGGCGATCATGGTTTCCAGAAGCGTGAAGCCTCGTTGTTTTCGAAGAAGTTTGCGAGGTTTCATGAGCGGCTCCTTATTCCTGCCATCCGAGACTGCCACCTTCGTAGTTATAGGCGCGTACGCGGCCAGTGCCCCCCATGATCGTGACGGCTCGGGCGGTGGCTACTTTGTTGGGTACACCGATGAAGACCGTGCCGTAAAGCAAGCTATTGCCGGTGTTATCGGTGAACGTACCCGTTGAATTGAATTGCATAATCGGTGGGCCGCCCGAGACGGGGGGGTTACCAATGTACACGGCGGCGGTATTGCCAAAGGCCATGGGCGTGTCGGGAACGCCGGGCTCTAGAACAAACTGGGCAATCGCTGGAATTGGGACGCTCATCAGCGTTCCGGCTACTTCATTGGTTCCCGGAGCGGGCTGCTGCTGGTATTTGACGTGATAACGGCCATCACTCTCGGGAGCGTTGTCGATCCAAACACGCACTACTCGCCGGTTCGAGATGGCTAGCTGGCGCGCCACGCGTAATTGGCTGACGACCACGTCAGAAGCCGCGTTGACTTGATAGGATTCCGTGGAGCCGAAGCTTTGCACGATGGCGAAGCCGGCCAGCACCGACATGATGGAGATCACCACCAGCGTTTCCAGAAGGGTGAACCCGTGTTCGTTTCGATTCGTTTTTCTCATGGCCACTTCCAGTCCCTCAGAACAACCGCACAGCAACGAACTGAGTTGCCGAATAAAACGAAGCGCCCGTCCGCATAGTACGGGTACACCCGCTCCGGCGTTGCTCGGTCCTAACGGAGAGTAAACTCCTTCCTCCAACAAGGAACAACTGGACGGAGGGACGGGTTCGGAGCAGCGGGAGTGCACCCGTCCGAGGGTTCCACTCGGACAGTTACCAAGGTTTACCGCGGAAGTTTCTGGAAGTCGCCGTTAAGCGAGCGGGCGATGGGCTCAATCGTGCCTAAAATCGAGGTTTTTTTGACGTATGAATCCTAAATATATGGAATTCGTGAATGAGACGGTCGCATAGAGGTGCCAGATTGGGTCACGACGCGTTCCACTTCGCTAGTACTTTGGGTGTTACCGGTGGGACACCTTCCAGCACAAAAACTCGTGGCGAGGACTTTCTTAACAGCCATTAATTAGTTCTTGAAGAAGAAACAGATTGCTGTTATTTTCGGCAAGAAGTCGCATTGCAACGGATGTTTGTGCGCTAACGACACGGCGCACGTGCGCGCCCGATCTTCTCTTCCACGCACACCGCGACGCTTCCACGGATGACCGTGGCCGTCAGTGGAGGTTTTCAGGAGATGCTGTCACCACAAAGGCATGGTTTCGTACTCTTCTTGTTCCTCTCATTGTTGTTCCTTGGCACCACGGTTCTCTTTTCAACCAAGCCGGCGTCGGCTCAGCAGAACGCGCCGCGCTTCCGGGTGATCGCCATTGCGGAACACGGTGGGATTCACCAGCCGTTCGTGGATGCCGCAAAAGTCTGGCTTGGGAAACTAGCCCAGGAAAACAACTTCACAATCGATTACATCGAGAACACCGACAAGATCAACGATGCGTTCCTGGCGCAATACAACCTGTTTATCCAGTTGAATTACCCGCCGTATATGTGGACAGACACGGCCAAGGCAGCGTTCGTGAAATATATTGAGGAAGGTAAGGGCGGATGGATCGGGTTCCATCACGCTACGTTACTCGGAGAATTCGACGGATACCCGATCTGGCCATGGTTTCGCGACTTCATGGGAGGTATCCGCTTCAAGAATTACATCGCCACATTTGTGACGGGAACGGTCACGATTGAGGACAAAAACCATCCGGCGATGAAAGGGGTGAAATCGCCATTCGTGATTGAGAACGAAGAGTTCTACACCTATGACAAATCGCCGCGACCGAACGTACACGTGCTGGCAAGCGTAGACGAGAATACGTATACGCCAGCGACCGATATCAAAATGGGAGATCATCCGGTAATCTGGACCAACGAGCACGTGAAGGCTCGGAATATCTACATCTTTATGGGCCATCATCCCGAGTTATTTGAAAACCCCGCGTACACGCAGATTGTGACCAACGCGATTTTCTGGGGCGCGGGGAAATAAAAGAGCGCTTGCATATGGGTTCCTGCAAATTCCACACCTTGGCTGCTTTGTCCTTTACGCTGGTCGTCTTGCTGCTCGGTGGCGTTGTCGCGCAAGGGCAGACCCCTGAGTTCCGTGCACTGGCGTTCTACTCGACGAATGTGGAGCCCGATCATGTACGTACCGGGAACGAGGGACTGGCTTTTTTCCGCGAATTAGCGGCAAAAGAAAATTTTGCCTTCGACACGACGACGGACTGGGACAAGTTGAATGACACGGACTTGAAGTCCTACCAGGTGATTCTCTGGATCAACGATTTCCCGCACACGGCAACGCAGCGAGCGGCGTTTGAGAACTACATGGAGCATGGCGGCGGCTGGCTGGGTTTGCATGTGGCCGCGTATAACGACGCCTCAACTAATTGGCCATGGTTCGTGAATTTCCTGGGAGGCGCGGTGTTCTATACGAACAATTGGCCGGTGCAACGGGCGAAAATGGTGATTGACGATCCGAACCATCCGGTGACGAAAGGGATGCCAGCAAGCTATTTGGCGCCATCGAATGAGTGGTACCAGTGGAAGCCGAGTCCGCGGCTCGATAAAGATGTGCGGGTGCTGGTGACACTGGATCCGTCGAATTACCCGATCGGCGTGAAGGACGTGATCACGCAGGGAGACATGCCGATCGTGTGGACCAACACAAAGTACCGGATGCTGTATATGAACATGGGGCACGGCGAAGGAGTTTTTGCCGACCCGACGCAGAACCAGCTGTTTGCCAACGCCATTTTGTGGTTAGGCAAAGAAAAACCAACGCGTGCGAGCCAAGGCGGCGAGCGATGAAAAAACTGTATAACATTTTGGTGGTTCTGTGTGTCATGGCGATGGGCGCCCGCTGCGTGGCGCAGTCGGAAGTTCACCCGAAGAAGCATTTGCTGATTATTGGTGAGGAAAAGGGCTACCGGCACGAGGCTGTGTCTCACGCCATGGCTACCATTGAGCGACTGGGCAGGGAGTCTGGGTTGTGGGACACCACCATCCGCACGGATACTGAAGCGCTGACCAAGAAAAAACTGGAGTTCAACGCGAAAAACCTGAACGATTTCGACGCTGTTCTGTTTTATACCGGCGGCAATCTGGAGATGAATGACGAACAGAAGGCAGCGTTGCTGTCGTTTGTGCATGACGACGGCAAGGGCTTCGTCGGAGTGCATAGCGCGACAATTACGTTCACCGACTGGCCGGAGTATGGCGAAATGATCGGCGGCTATTTCGACGAGCACCCTTGGCTTACGTTCGACGCGCCGATCCTCGTGGAAGATCCGAATTTTCCTGGGATGCAGCAATGGGGGAAATCGTTCGTCTTGCGCGACGAAATCTACCAGATCAAGGATTTTTCGCGCAATAAAGTGCGAGTGCTAATGCGGCTAGATGCCAGCAAATTGGACTTGAACAATCCACATGTGCATCGCAAGGACCATGACTTCGCAGTAACTTGGGCAAAAATGTATGGCAAAGGCCGCGTCTACTACTCCACGCTGGGCCACGTTGAGCAGAACTGGGACGACCCGCGGATGCAGAAGATGTATCTCGAAGCCATCAAGTGGGCTATGGGACTTGTGAATGCGGATGTGACACCTCGACCACTGCCGGATACGTCCAATAATGTGGGAGACGGAGCGCGTGGAACGATAGACGCGCACCATTCGCGGTGAGATTTAGGTAAGTTTCCGCTGTGAGTCCCCAGTGCCTGCTCGCGGCCGATAACCCTGGAGGTCAATTTCAATGTGGCGACGAATCGCTATTCTTTCGCTGATGGTGGTGCCGATTGCGGCGGCTTGGGGACAAACCAGCCATCCGATCCTGGCACTGGGATCTTCGGCACCTGACTTTACGCTGCCGGGGGTCGATGGAAAAATCCATCGGCTGACCGATTATGCCTCCAGCCCGATTCTTGCCGTGGTCTTCGCATGCAACCATTGCCCCATTTCGCAAATGTACGAACAGCGCATTCAGCAACTGTCGGATGATTATAAGGGTCGAGGAGTGGCGGTGGTGGTGATTCAACCCAATGATCCGAAAGCAATTCGCATCGATGAATTAGACTCATCGGACATCAGCGATTCTCTGGAGGAAATGAAGATTCGCGTGACGTACAAGCATCTGCGCTATCCCTATCTTTACGATGGAGAGACGCAGGAGGTAACGCGCGCGTACGGCCCGCAAGCCACACCGCACATCTTTATTTTCGATAAGGACCGCAAGCTTCGTTACGAAGGCCGCATCGACAATAGCTACCGCATCGAGCAGGTGAAGACGCAAGACGCGCGCAATGCCATCGAAGCGTTGTTGGCGGGGCGCGAAGTGGAGGTGAAGCATACCGGTGTGTTCGGCTGCTCGACAAAATGGAAGGAAAAGCAAGCCTCGAGCGAGGAAGCGATGCGCAAGATCGCCGCGGAGCCGGTGACGTTGGAAATGGCGACGGCTGACGATCTGAAAAAACTGCGCGCAAACCCTACGAAGCACATGCTGCTGGTAAGTTTCTGGGCCACCTGGTGCGGTTCGTGCATCGACGAATTTGCCGATTTTCAGGATACGTTTCAGATGTATAAGGTACGCGATTTCGACCTGGTGACGGTGGCCGCCAATATGCCCGACGAAAAGAATGGCGTGATGAAGATGCTGGAGAAGAAACACGCCACCAGCCGCAATTTGCTGTTTGCTTCGGACGACACGGCGGCGCTGCAGAAGGCCTTTGACCCCACTTGGGAGTCGGCAGTTCCCTACACCGTTTTGATCGATGCCGATGGGAAGGTGCTGTACAAGCGCATCGGCAGCGTGGACATCCTGGAACTGCGACGCACCATCCTGGCGAATCTGCCCTCGGACTACATCGGGTTCAACAAATATTGGCAGACGGGCTCGGCGGAAGCGGCTACCAACGGCAAGTAGGGTTGTTTGATCTGATTTCCGGGGTTCAACGCCTTCGTGAACTCCTGATAGGCAGTCGGAGCAGAGAACAGCTCCTGCGGACAATTCGTGTTTAATTGCCTCGCGGTGAGCGCGCGTAACCCAGACGTCATCAGCTTAGCTTCGCATACAGCTCAGCCAGTAAGGCGCGTGCCTTTCGGTCCTGCTGGTCGTAATAACGAGCGTTGGAGAATTCGTGGTTGGCAATGGCGTGGATGAGTCGCCGCGATACAATTTCGAGGTACCTTTCAGTGCCGGCCACATCGGAAGGGAACGGGAGATTGTTGTTCGCTCGGATAGCGTCATCAGTCGTTTGCAAACTCCTGTGTAGTCCGCTAACCGGACATCTCTAACAATGTCGGCCCTGTCAAATCCTTTTTGAACACACCTCTCCGTTCACTGCAAAGAGTGG
>Ga0335073_10014273_pt1 | contig 11132 bp, 8 predicted proteins | sample Lox_Sample_22_FD_207093 | JGI IMG/M metagenome (GOLD analysis project Ga0335073, IMG submission 207093) | Soil microbial communities from Loxahatchee National Wildlife Refuge, Florida, United States - Lox_Sample_2.2 | ecosystem: Environmental > Terrestrial > Soil > Wetlands | place: USA: Florida... | reverse complement strand
GCGCGCTGTGAGACCACCAGCCCACAACGTATCGTTATCCGGCGACCATTTTAGTTCGGCCGGCCGGCGCCCGCCCCGACCGTTAGGTCGGGCTTTAGATTTTTGCGAAAAATACGCTATTTTCCGGCAAGCGTATTTTTCATACATTATTCTTCGGGCACGAGCTCTTCTTTCCGGGTGACCTCCGGTTTGACCAAAGCCGGTCGGCGAACCGGCATCTTGCGGAGCCGGATGATCCGTGCCCGGTGCAATAGCCGGATGAGATACCAGGTGGGATCGAGCTCGAACCATTTCCTGGCGAAGTTAGCGTCATTGGGGCTTTTGTGGTGATTGTTCTGAAATAATTCTCCAAGCATCAGAAAATCCAGGGGCAGCGTATTCTTGCTATGGTCCTTGTTATCGAAATTGGAATAGCCATATTTATGCCCGCACCAGTTCACGGCGGCGCCATGGATGGGCCCCATGAAGAAATGGACCGGCAGGAGCAGGAACATCCACCAATGGGTAGCGAACGCCACATAGAAGGCAAAATATCCTACACCAAAAGCGATCCTTGTCGGCCAGAGGTCGCCGATGCGGTCCAGGGCAGGCCAGGCGGGATAGTTGCCGCGAAAGGCCGGTTCGGGCTCCTTCCTGTACCACAGATAATCCAGGTAGATCCTCTTGGTTTCCATCGTCATGGACCAGACATCCTTGAAGAAATGCGGGGAATGGGGATCTTGCTCGGTATCGCTGTAGGCATGATGCATCCGGTGAAGGATGGCGTAGGCACGGGGATTGAGAAAGGAGGAACCCTGCGAGATAAAAGTGAAGAGGTAGAAGAAGCGTTCCCAAGATTTATTCATCCTGAACATCTTGTGGGAAGCATAGCGGTGCAGGAAAAACGTTTGCGAAAATAGGGACAGGAACCAATGACACAGGAAAAACACAAGAATGATCATAGGGTGCGCAAGTTAGACGATTTGCATGAACCTGGCAAAACGTTTCAGTACCTTTGATCCATGACAAGCGAATTCTATGAATTGACGGCCAATAACCCGCAGGGGCGGCCGGTGAGTATGGCCAGGTATGAAGGCAAGGTTATCCTCGTGGTGAACACGGCTACGCAATGCGGCTTGGCGCCGCAGTTTGAGGGGCTCGAGCAATTGTATAACAAATACAAGGACAAAGGGCTTGTCGTACTCGGGTTCCCATGCAACCAGTTCGCCCACCAGGAGCCTGAGAGCAATGCCGATATGGAGCAGGTTTGTCAGCTGAACTTTGGCGTAACCTTTCCGCTTTTTGAAAAGATCGATGTCAACGGCCCGCAGACGCATCCCGTTTTCCGGCTGCTCAAACGACGGCTGGGCGGGCTTTTTGGAAGCCGCATCAAATGGAACTTCACTAAATTCCTCATTGATGCCGGCGGCCGCCCGGTGAAGCGGTTCGCACCCGTGACCAAACCGGCGGCGATCGAGCCCTATATCCAAAAACTCCTGGCAGGCCGTTCCGTCTAACCCTCCAGCATTTCGAGCATTTCTTCCGTCAGCGGCAGCTTCTCCGCTGCGATATTCTCTTCGAGGTGTTTGACACTGCTCGTACCCGGGATCAACAAAATATTCGGTGAATGGTGCAGGAGCCAGGACAGCGCGACCTGGTGAGGTGTAGCGCCCAGCTTGTCGGCCACTTTTCCAATGACAGTCATCGATTCCACATTTCCGGCGTTCAGCGGAAACCAGGGGATGAATGCTTTGGCCGTCTCCCGGCAATAGTCCAGTACGGGCTCCCATTTCCGGTAGTCGTGGCTATATTTATTCTGGACGGAGACGACCTCCACATATTCCTCTGCTTTTTCAATTTCCCGCACGCTCACCTCCGAAAGCCCGATATGTCTGATCAGGCCTTCCTCCTGCACATCCTGCAGGAACTCGAGCGTATCTTCAAAGGGAACTTTCGGATCGATGCGGTGCAGTTGATAAAGGTCGATGCGGTCCAGCTTCAGCCGGTCCAGGCTGCCTTTGAGCGCATCCTTTAAATGTTTTGGACTTGCGTCCGGATGCCACTGGTCCGGGCCGCCGCGGAGCAAACCTCCTTTGGTGGCAATGACCAGGCCGGCAGGGTAGGGGTAAAGCGCTTCCGCGATCAGCTCTTCGGAAATGGAAGGACCATAGCTGTCCGCGGTATCAATGAAATTCACACCCAGCTCCACTGCCCGGCGCAGGACCCGGATAGCTTCATCGCGATCTTTCGGCGGCCCCCAGATACCCTGACCCGTAATGCGCATTGCGCCATATCCCATCCGGCGGACAGTAAGGTCGCCGCCGATCGCGTAGTTCTTTTGGAAATTAACTTTGGTGCTCATATAATAGAAGTTTTTAGAACGATTAATAGAAGTTTTTAGAACGATTGCCTCCGGGACTTTGCCCGGCCCGGTTAAGGAGAACAGCCGATCCCATAAATTGTTCAGGCCGAATGACCGCTTTATTTTAAATTCGTTAGCACACCAAACCCCGCTTCATGAGAATAATCCTGTTTTTCATCTTTCTGCTCGTGGTTATCTGCCCGGCCCTGGCGCAGAAAAAGCCGCTGGATCCCGCCGCATATGACGGCTGGCAGCATATCGGCGAACGGGCTCTGTCCTTTAATGGCAAATACATCGCCTATACGGTTATCCCGGAAGAGGGCGATGGCTGCCTGTACATCCGGGCGACAGGCGGTAATTATGCAAAAGAGATACCACGCGGGGCCGATGTGGAGTTTACCCCGAACGGACGTTATGCCGTCTTTCTCATCCATCCTTTTTTCAAGGACAGGCGTGAAGCCAGGATCAGGAAAAAGACGCCGGACCAGATGCCGAAAGACACGCTGGCCTGGATCGAACTGGGATCGGATAGTATCGTGAAGATCCCGCGGGTAAGATCCTACAAATTGCCGGATTTGCAGGGTGACTGGATGGCTTATTTGCTGGAGAAGCCGGAGGCGCCGGCCGGCAGCCCGGGCAAACCGGATTCCCTGACCCGTATCCGGCAGCTGACAGCCCGCGCTGACAGTCTTGCCCGGCTGGTGGACAGCCTGCGCCGCCAGATCCGGGAAGTCGGGACCGTAGGATGGGCGGCAATTCCGTCGGCGCCCGGCAGGAAAGAAGGCCGGTCCGGCAGTGAGACCGCGGAGGAAGGTACGGAACTGGTGGCCCGGGACCTCGTGAGCGGCGCCCAGATGACATTCCCGCTAACCGGCAAATATTATTTCAACCGCAACGGCAACACGCTCATCGTCGAGACGACCCGTAAGAACGGTGATCCCACGTCCAAAGCGGATGTCATCTGGGTCAGCACGGCTAACGGTCATGTAGATACGATCATGAAGGGTTTTAACGACGCCCGCAACTATGCGCTGGATGAGGCCGGCAACCAGGTGGCCTTTGTGGCGGAGCGGGACAGCGCGATGAAGGCGCTGAGGAAGTTTTATCGCCTCTGGTATTACACGCCCGGCATGGACAGCGCAGCGGTTCGCGTTGACCGGAGCAGCATCGCCGCCACGGTAGCTGCCAGCGGCCTGCATTATCCGCGGATACCCGGCTATGTGTCGGCGAATGCTGCGCAACATGCCCCGGCCTTTATCGATGAGCTGACCGTCAGTCCGGACTATCTCAACTTTTTCAGCAAGGACGGCAGCCGCCTCTTCTTTGGCCTGGCCCCGGTCCGGCCGCCGAAAGATACCACGCTGGTGGAATTCGAGACGGCGCGGCTGGATGTCTGGAATTATAACGATGATTATCTATCCCCCGAGCAGCTGGTCCGGTTGCCCGGTGAGCTGAAACAGTCCTACCTCGCTGTATTGCCCAGGGGGCGCAGCAGCTTTTTTCCGCTGGCTGATGACAGCTGTGAAACCGTGCGGCCGGGCGATAAAGGAATGGGGCGTTACGCCATCGGTACGGGCAACAAGGAATACCGGATCCGGCAACAGTGGGAACAAAGCGGACTGGAGAAGGTTTGGCTTGTCGATGTCACCGACGGGTCGCGCAAACTGGTCCGCGACAGGGTCAGGGGCGGCGCCACGTTGTCACCCGGCGGAAAGTTCATCTTATGGTATGATCTCAAAGGGCGGAACTGGTACACCTACGAGACTGCGACCGGCGCTGTCCATAACATTACCGCATCGATCCGCGTGCCGCTTTACGATGAAGAGGACGACCATCCGGATGACCCGCCGCCCCATGGCGACATGGGCTGGTTTGAAAACGACCGGTATGTATATGTTTACGACCGGTATGATATCTGGCAATGCGATCCGGCAGGCGGTTCCACCCCGGTCAACCTCACCGCGGGTATCGGCCGGCGCCGCCAGCTGACCTTCCGGTATATGGGACTGGACCGGGAAGACCCGGTGATCCATCCCGGTCAACCGGTATTGCTGACGGTATTCAATAATCGGGACAAAACTGCCGGGACGATGATCTACCGGATGGGGTCTGCGTTCTCCTCCGACACTCCGCTTACCCATCCGCTAAGCTACGCGGGTTTTATCAAAGCAAAGAATAACTGGACGCTGGCCTGGCTGCAAGGCAGCTTTGACAAACCTTATGATATCTGGGTCGCGGATCCGACGGGGAGCGCGGACAACGGTTCATTACAGAACCAGCCCGTGCAACTCAGCCATATCAACCCGCAGCAGGCTGGTTACAACTGGCTGACCGTCGAGCTTAAACATTGGAAAATGCTGGACGGCCGGATGAGCGAAGGGCTGCTCTACAAACCGGGGAACTTTGACAGCACCAGGAAATACCCGATCATCTTCTATTTCTATGAACGGGATGCCGACAACCTGTATCATTATATGGCGCCGTCACCGGACCGGGCGGTGATCAATATCCCTTATTTTGTCAGCAACGGTTATCTTGTATTCGATCCCAATATCTACTACAAGACCGGTGCGCCGGGGGAGGATGCCTATAACTCGGTCATTTCGGCGGCACATTATCTCGCGCGTTTCAAATGGGTCGATACGACGCGGATGGGGCTGGAAGGCCATAGCTGGGGCGGGTACCAGGTCGCCTATCTCGTGACCCGCACGCATCTGTTCGTCGCGGCGGAAGCCGGGGCGCCCGTTGCCAATATGACGAGCGCCTATGGCGGCATTCGCTGGGGTACGGGCATCAGCCGGGAGTTCCAGTATGAGAAGACGCAAAGCCGGATCGGCTCGACGATGTGGCAGCATCCCGAGCTCTATATCAAGAGCTCGCCGCTCTTCCGGGCCGACAAGGTCACGACGCCCCTGCTGATGATGCACAATGATGCGGATGGCGCCGTGCCGTGGTATCAGGGGATCGAATATTTTTCGGCGCTCCGCCGCCTGGGCAAGAAGGCATGGCTGATCGAATACAACGGGGAAGATCATGGGCTGAGGGAGCGCCGCAACCAGAAGGACTGGTCGCTCCGCATGTCGCAGTTCTTCGACTATTATCTGAAGGGCGAACCTCCGGCCCGGTGGATCACCGATGGGGTGCCGGCCACGCTGAAGGGGATCGACTGGGGATTGGAAACGCCATAAAATTCGTCCCTCCAGGTACTTCGGTCAGGACCGGGGTCGATAGTCAAAGATCGCAATAACCGGGTTTACGACCCCGGCTTTCGGGTATAGTTTTGTGTCGTAAATTTAATCGACATGAAACAGCAGGAACAGATCAATTATGACCGGATCGCTGAGGCGATCGACTTTATCCAGGATCATTTTCAATCGCAGCCCGGCCTGGAGGTAGTGGCGGAGAAGGTTCATCTCAGCCCTTATCATTTTCAACGCCTGTTTACGGATTGGGCGGGAGTAAGCCCCAAAAAATTCCTCCAGTACATTAGCGTCGAGCATGCCAAGGAGGTGTTAAAAGATCAGCGGGCGACAGTCTATGACGCCGCATTTGAAACGGGACTATCGGGGACGGGGCGGCTTCATGACTTGTTCGTCCACATCGAGGGGATGACGCCCGGCGAATTTCGCAACGGCGGAGCGGACCTGGAGATCAACTACAGTTTTGCCGAAAGTCCGTTTGGCATGCTGCTCGTCGCATCCACTGCCAAAGGTATTTGTTATATGGCCTTTGTGGATCAGGCGGCGGCTTCCGGTGAAGCGACTTCCGGCGGGACAGCTGCCTTCGCCCGGCTGCAGTCGCGATTTCCCCATGCGCGGTTCCGGCAGGTGACCGACCTGATCCAACAAAACGCGCTTTACATCTTTACACAGGATTGGAGCCGGCTGCACGAAATCAAGCTGCACCTGAAGGGGACGGAATTTCAACTCAAAGTCTGGGAGACGCTGCTGAAAATTCCGATGGGCAGCCTGACCACGTATAAGGATATTGCCGGGCTCGTCGGCAACCCTCAGGCTTCGCGGGCGGTGGGCTCCGCAGTTGGCGATAACCCGGTTGCCTTCCTGATCCCTTGCCACCGGGTGATCCAGTCGACCGGGGTCATCGGTCAGTATCATTGGGGCGCGACGCGAAAGACGGCGATGATCGGCTGGGAAGCGGCAAAAGCGGCAAAAAGGGCAAGAACCGCAAGAACGGCGTAACATGGAAAGATCCAAAACCGGGCCGATCGTCAATTTGCTGCCGTTTGACGGCGCGGCTGACTACTATGGCCAGGTGCTGACGCCTGCGCAAGCGGGTCACTATCTGGACAGGATGCTCCGGCAGATCGAATGGCGCAACGATGAAGCGGTCATCTTTGGCCGGCACATCATCACCAAACGAAAAGTGGCCTGGTATGGCGACGAGACCTATTCGTATGCGTATTCGGGAAAGGTCCGCGAGGCCCTGGCATGGACTCCTGAATTGCTTGAGCTGAAGGCAATCGTGGAAAGGCATTGCGGCCGGACATTCAATTCCTGTCTCCTCAACCTGTATCACAATGGTGACGAAGGCATGGCCTGGCATAGTGATGATGAGAAAACGCTGGAACCGGATGGGGCCATCGCTTCGCTAAGCCTGGGAGCAGGCCGGAAGTTCTCTTTCCGTCACCGCGGGACGCACGAGACGGTGTCCCTCCTGCTGGAGGCGGGCAGTCTGCTGGTGATGCACGGCGTCACCCAGTCGCATTGGATGCATGCGTTGCCGAAGACAAAGAAGGTGACGCTGCCGCGGGTGAACCTGACGTTTCGGACGATGGTTTCAGGTTGATCTTACAGGTAGCCCTGTTTTTTCAGATAATCAACCCAAATGGCAAAGCCTTTTGGATTCAAGTGCAGCCCATCGAGGGTGTATTGTGCATCCAGTCTTTGCTTGTCATCCAATAGAAGCGGAAAAATATTAATGTAGGTGCAGTTAACCGATGCCAGCACGTGCGGCAGCATCGCGTTGACTCTGAGGACATGCTCTTCCTTGTTGTAATGCTGGGGGAAATTTTTGACGTCGGGGTTAAGGGGCAGCAGGCTCTGCACATATATTTTGGTCCCGGGACTGCCCTGAAGTATCGTGACTACGATTTTGCGGATGTTATCAGCAATAACCGTGTCGGGTATATCCTTGCCGATGTCGTTGATGCCGATCAGCAGAAACACTTTGCTTGGCCGGCGCGCGATTATGTCATCCAGTCTTTTCAGGACGCCATAGGTGATGTCGCCGCCAATGCCCCTGTTGACAACGGTGGTGTCGCCGGTCAGTTTTGCCCAGTGACCGATCTCGGTAATACTGTTGCCCAAAAAAATAATCCGCCCCGTGACGATGGGCTCAGATTTAAACTTTGCGATCCGTTGCGGGTAGTGTTCGGGGATAAACCCGATGGTGTCGAAGATCCGCTCGTTGGTCAGCTGCGCGTTGGCAGAGAGGCATAACAGCAGGGCCGGCAGCAAAGCCGGAAAGATCGGTTTTCTCATTTTGTGAATTTACCGATTTTTTCATTACCGTTGTGACAAGGTCATCACCGCCGTAACGAGGTCATCACCGCTGTGACAAGGTCATCACCGCTGCCACAGGATCTTTGCCGTTTCCAATGGCACCAACGCCCCCGGCAGATACGGCATCACCCGCGCGGTGAAATCCCCGGCAGACCTTGTCCGCGGCACATTTGCGCCATAGACCGCCATCCCCGAGCCGCCCTGCGCCAGCGACTGCAGATCGAGCTCTTGCCGGATGGCGGGATCACCGTCTATCGCGTCGGCATACAATTCGACCAGCAGATTGTCGGGGGGGATATCGCCGATATATAGCTGCACTTCAAAGCGGAGGTATTCGGATCCGGAAGCGGCGTCTTTATCCGGATGAACATTTACGGAACCAAAGCGGAGGTGGGGCCAGCCCAGCTCGATGGCCCGCCGCCATAGAACGATCCGCCGGCCAAGCGCCCCGTTGTCTGCAGCGCGGTCCGCATAAGCTTTCGCGGCCGGGAGGTAGTATTTTTCGGTGTATTCGCGTACGGTGCGGTTGGCGCTGAAGAACGGTGTCAGCATGGCCATGCTCTGCCGCATCTTGCTCACCCATTCGACCGGGATACCCGCTGCATTGCGGTTATAGAACATGGGGATCACCTGCTGTTCGAGGATTGTGAACAGCGATTCCGCCTCATAGGCATCCCAGGCGGGATCATTGCCGTGTTCCTTTCCGTCACCCAGCGCCCAGCCGACTTCCGGCCGGTAGGCCTCCACCCACCATCCATCCAGCTCTGACAGGTTGAGACCGCCGTTGACCAATACTTTCATCCCGCTGGTGCCGCTGGCTTCCCATGGCCGCTGAGGCATGTTCAGCCAGACATCGACGCCCTGTACGAGCTGTTCTGCGAGCAGCATGTCGTAATCGCTCAGGAAGATGACATGCTTCCGCATATTCCATTGGGTAATGAACTGGACCCAGCGCCGGATCAGGTCGCGACCGGCCTGATCGGCAGGCGGCGCTTTGCCGGCGAGAACCAGCTGTACGGGCTGTTGACTATTGGTCAGAAGACGGACAAGCCGTGCGGGGTCGTGCAATAAGAGGTCGGGCCGCTTATACGGCACAAAACGTCGCGCAAATCCCAATGTCAGCGTCTTCGAATCGAAGGCGGACATGGCATCTTCGATCATGACCGGCGAAGCGCTTGCGGCGGCCAGTTGCTGCGGCAGCCGCCGGCGGATATAATTGACCAGCATCTCCCGCGATTCCGATCGCATCTGCCAGAGCCGCTCATCCGGGGCCTTCTGGATATCTTTATATAACTCTTCCGTAGCCCCCATCCAGCGGTCTTTCCCACAGGCCTCTGTCCATAACTTGTCAGAGGCGGCCGAGTCCCAACTGGGGACGTGCACGCCATTTGTCACATGACCAACAGGTACCTCCCGTGTTGGCCAGCGCCAGAAAAGGGGATTGAACAAGTGCCGGCTGACACGGCCATGCAGTTGGCTCACCCCATTGACCGCCCCGCTCCCGTGGATAGCGAGATAGGCCATGTTGAACGGCTCCGTGGGCTCGTGGGGATATTGCCGCCCCAGCGCAAGCAGGTCGGCGACTGAAATGCGTAGCGCATTTGTCGCATAGTCCCCGAGATACCTTGAGACAAGCAAGGGATCGAAGTGGTCGAATCCCGCTGCCACGGCCGTATGGGAAGTAAAGAGATTGCCGGCGCGCGTAACGGTCAGCGCTTCTTCAAAGCTGGTGCCCGTTCTACCCATATAATTTCGGGCACGTTCCAGTACGGCAAAGGCCGCATGTCCCTCGTTAAGATGGCAGACCTCCGGATGGATGTTGAGGGCTTCCAGCAGCCGCCAGCCGCCGATGCCCAGTACGATCTCCTGTTTGATCCGCATTTCATTATCGCCGCCATATACTTCGGCCGTCACTCCCCGATAGGTCGGATGGTTCGCTGCATCGTTACTGTCCAGCAGATAAAGGGTCGCCCTGCCCACGCAGACCTGCCAGGCACGAAGCCACAGCAGACCGCCCGGAAAGGGTATCGACAGGCGGAGCCAGTCGCCGCCGGGGCCGAGCAGGGGCGAGATGGGCAGTTGACCGGGATCGTTATAAGGATAATAGTCTTTCTGTTCTCCATTCGTGTCGATCTCCTGCCGGAAATAACCTTGCTGATACAGTAATCCGATGCCGTAGACAGGGATGCCGAGGTCGCTGGCCGACTTCAGCTGATCGCCGGCGACATTGCCGAGGCCTCCGACATAAATGGGAAGCGCCTCGCTCAGCATGAATTCCATGCTGAAATAAGCAACCGCCGTTAGCGGCTTCCCCGGATGACTGCCGGAGAACCAGGTGCCGGCCTGATCGGATGCCGTCCTTTGCTGTGCCAGCGAGTCGACCAACTGCCGGAAACCGGGATCGCCCAATTGCTGACGGAGCTTGTTACGGGAAACCGTTTGGAGTACGATCCACGGACTGTGCGTTTGCTCCCATAGATCGGGGTCCAGCCGCTGCCAGAGTTCGTCTGCCTCGTGATTCCAGGACCAGCGCATGTCCAACGCCAGATCTTTGAGGGCATCAAATCCTTCAGTCATATATCCACGCTTTATTTTTTACCAATCGCATCATCGACGATGGTCTGGGCCTCCGTGACGATGCGTTTCAAATGCTCGTTTCCTTTAAAGCTCTCGGCATAGATCTTATAGATGTCTTCCGTGCCGGAGGGGCGGGCGGCAAACCAACCGTTGGCTGTCGCTACCTTAAGCCCGCCGATAGCCGCGCCATTGCCCGGTGCGGTCGTCAGGATCGCTTCGATCTTCTCTCCTGCCAGCTCGGTCGTCTTGACCTGCTGACCGGATAATTTCTTCAATGCCGCCTTCCCTTCCGGAGTGACAGGCGCCTCCACCCGGTCATAGACCGGTTCGCCAAACTCCTTCACGAGGTCGCGATAGATCTCCCCGGGATCTTTGCCCACCCGGGCCGTGATCTCGGCGGCCAGCAGGGCAGCGATGATCCCATCCTTATCGGTGGTCCAGACGCTGCCGTCCATCCGGAGGAACGAAGCGCCCGCACTTTCTTCGCCGACAAAACCCAGCGAGCGGTCCAGCAATCCGTCGACAAACCATTTGAAACCGACCGGCACCTCATACAGCTTGCGTTTCATCCGGGCCGTCACCCGGTCGATGATGCTGCTGCTCACCACGGTCTTCCCCACGGCGGCGCCGGGACCCCAGCCCGGACGGTTCCGGAACAGATAGTCGATACAAACGGCCAGGTAAAGATTAGG
>Ga0335073_10014270_pt1 | contig 11133 bp, 8 predicted proteins | sample Lox_Sample_22_FD_207093 | JGI IMG/M metagenome (GOLD analysis project Ga0335073, IMG submission 207093) | Soil microbial communities from Loxahatchee National Wildlife Refuge, Florida, United States - Lox_Sample_2.2 | ecosystem: Environmental > Terrestrial > Soil > Wetlands | place: USA: Florida... | reverse complement strand
AGTACAGCCAGCGCCAGCCGACGGTGGCGACGACGGCGGGCGCCGCGACGCCCAGGCTCACGATCAGCAGGCCCTGCGCCGCCCAGATGGCGCTGGTGGCGCGGTTGCGCTCGTGGATGAACACCACGTCCTGCACGATCAGCGGGATCAGCGCTTCCACCGCGCCCGCGCCTACCGCCTGGAAGCACCGCGCCGTGATGTGGCTGTCCAGGCTGCCGCTGCAGCCCGCCCAGAAGCCGCCGATCCAGGCCATGATACCGCACACGAGCATGACTGGACGTCGACCGATGCTGATGGACAGCGGCACCAGGATGTAGCTGCTGATGCCGTTGGTGAGAAGCGGGAGAGACGCGAGGAGCGAGACCTTCCATAGCGGTGGGCCGCCGAGTCCGGAGAGGATTTGAATCGCATTGAGGTTCACGACACCTGGAGGGCTGAAGTCTGCGAGGTCGATTGAATTCAGAATCTTCGGGTCGATGCCTGCATATTGGAGGGCGAAAACAGGGATGAGAGCTCCAATGATGGTTTCTGCTGAGAGAGCAAGTGCGCCAACTGAGAAAAATGATTAGAAAGAGCGGTTCATAAGTGTCAATTGGAAGGCGTGACGAACATAGACAAACGGAAGCGATCGCTGCATTCTTCCTCCATCTTGGAAGATTCAAAGGGTCTGTAGTGGTCAGTCTTTATCGTGAAGTAGCTCGACGAAATACCGATGTACCTTTCGGATCCGGAGTTGGCGTAGGAATAAATCTCGTCTTCCCATTTTCATAGAGAGTCGTTGTACCCACAACTGTTGATGGGAGAGACGACGATCTTCTAGGCCATGATGAGGACCGGCTGTGCTGTAATGGGCTTGTATCCCACGATTCCGGGGCCTTCCAGATTGGTTTGGTAGTCAAAGGTGAGCTGGATGTGCTGGTGTTTCGTTTATCGGGAAGATCATCGTATAAAACTGCTGAGAACTCGTAGAATTCTTTGTTATCCATACTGTGCGGTGTTTAGCACTCAGCAGAGTCCGGCTTCGATGTAAGAGATAACGACGAACACCAGAGGATGCAGATAGTGAATTTGAAGCAAAAACGAGAGATATGACTGTAAAAGGACCAAGCAGCTAGTGGAATCGTGGAAGTAATAGATACATTTGACAGTACAAGAAACCGGGCGAACACAAGGGGCTCCATTCAACCTTGAAGAATGCCGTTAAACGGCGGAAGTTTTGCATTCTTCACGCGAGCATGTGGATGATCTTCGAAAATCGGTTCCTCATTACCTAGATCATGCAACTGGCAGACAGAAGTGGAAATGCGTGTCTGGTTAAGCTGCCATGTGCCTGTCGACTGCTGGTGGAACAGTAGCGAAAATCATGTGCTCTGACATCGGGTTCTCACACACCACATTTGCGGAAGATCGAGCCGGCAAGACAAGTTCACAACAGGTACTTCACATTCCTGAATGCTTCGGCTGTGCAGAACTGTGTCAAATAGACACTTCATCTCATCATCTTTACGCCGTTGCTGGTTCACAGCGGTAAAAGCATCGTCAAGCCCTGGAGTATTAACCCTCGGGATCAGGCTCGGATTAGAGTCAGAATGGCGGCACGTGTTATTCCACATGATGATTGGCCCAATATCCCGGAACACAGCTCAATATGCGGAGTTGGTGAATCTGAAAGATGCCCTTCATATCACGGGAAGTCGGTAGACGCCATGATTCTGAGGAAAAGGCCTTGTAACTGGCCGAAGTACTGGAGACGTTATGGTACCTACAAACATAGAATCATGATTTGCGAGTGATTGTTAGTAGAAAATTGGAATATCTTCAAAGAGATGAACAGAAGCTCATTCAGAGCGCAGCACAATTGATATTCAAGCATATCGTCGAATATAAGTCGTCCACTACTCGCAACGAATCATTAACGGCTCCATTTGAGTGTCATTGAAATCACGGTCATCAAAGAAACATAAGTCCTAGAGGTTGAGAAGAGAAGCTGCTTCCAAGTGTCACCCTTAACGAGCCTACCAGCTGTCTTCGAAAGTCGTGGTATCCTCCTGTACGTAATCATCCTGAACATAGTCACCGCCGTCATCGTAAGTAACATCTTCCTCCTGGTAGGTGGTGTCCGTCTCCTCGACAAACCCGCCATCACCACCATCACCGCCAAAGGATTCCTGGACGTAGTCGTCTTGAACATAGGTGTTATCCTCGACCACGGTATTATCAACATACGTATTATCAACGTATGTATTATCGACATACGTATCAGAGACGTATGTATTATCGACATACGTATCAGAGACGTATGTATTGTCGACGTACGTATCAGAGACGTATGTGTTGTCCACGAAGGTATCGGAAACATACGTGTCATCAACGACATCACGGTTGTCGACAACCTAATCAAACCAGTCAGCGAGACGCTCAGCGCCGCAAATCAAGCCCAATTCAAACATACCACGGTCTCATTGACAAACACCGGCGCCGGCTCCTCCACAACAACCGTCTGACTCTCATACACGCGATCACCCAGCCCCATGCCCGCCATGCCTCCCACCAACCCACCAATCCCTCCCGCAGCCCCCGCATGCCCAGAATGGCCCGAATGGTGCTGCTGCGCATGCTCATGCTTCTCATGCTGCTCATGCTTATCCCATTCATGCTCAACAAAGCCACCCAGCAGCGCGCCCGCACCGAGACCCAGCGCCGCAGCACCGAGCTTTCCGCCCGCGCTGCTCTTCGCGGGCGCGGGCGGCGCCGACGCCGGCGCGCCCGGCGGCGTCGCGCCCGGCTTGTGGCCGCCCATGACGCTGCCGAGGATGCCGCCGGCGCCGGCGCCGAGCGCCGCCGCGCCCAGCTTGCCGCCCAGCCCGCTGCCCGCGGGCGGCGCGGAGGCCGGCGGCGCGCCGTAGGTTGGCGCTGGTGGTGGCGGGCCGTACTGGCCCGGGTGTGGCGGCCCGTATTGGCCGGGTGGTGGAGGGCCTTGGCCGTACGGTGGGTGCGGGCCGCCCGGAGGGCCGCCGGGCGCGCCTGGTGGGTGGTTTTGCTGCTGGTGCTGGTTGTGGAAGTACTCGCCTGCTGCGCCGGCGGCGACGCCCTGGTGAGGTGTTAGCGGTGGTGAGTGCGTGGAGGAGGTGCGGATTGAGGTCTTGAGCAGCGCAAAAGCAGCTGTGGTTTTACGTAGCATGATACGCTAGAGAGTGCAGTGGTCTTGATATGTGACAAGTGACGAAAGTGTGACTTACAGCGGCTGCAGCTCCTGCCAAAGCCATTCCAGAGAAGCCTGGCTTCGGCGGCTGCCCAGGAGCACCTGGAGCACCTGGAGGACCCGGAGGATATCCCCTGCCAGGCGCTCCTGGAGCTCCTGGACCCGGTGGACCTTGGCCATAAGGACGAGGCGCTCCAGGTGCTCCCGGAGGCCCTCCTGGTGGACCTTGGCCGTACCGCGGAGCTCCTGGAGCTCCTGGAGCCCCCGGTGCTCCTGGTGGATGCGGTCCGGGAGGACCTTGGCCATATGGGCTTCGTGCAGGCTGACCGCGGCCTGGCGGACCTCCTGGTGGACCTTGACCTGGCGGACCTTGACCTGGCGGACCTTGACCTGGTGGACGTTGGCCCGGAGCGCCAGGGCCGGCACCACCAGGTGTGAACTGATGGGCCTGGAATTGACCGCCAGTCGTATAACCGCCCTGAGTTCCCGCAGGAGGAGCCTGTGGTCCTCCTGGGAAGTATCCTGGGCCACCAGTGCTACCTGGAGTATACGGAGGAGTCGGAACAGCTCGCGTGCTGTCAGCAGCAGGAGATTTTGCGCCGGGAGCGGGAGCCGTGGGCTTCTGCCAGACGGACTCGTTTGTGTAAATGTTCACATAGAATCTGCCATGTCTGTTAACATATCTTCGCGAGTTGTTCTCAGGCGTTGCGCTTACGGTCTTGCATGCTCATGACTCCAATCTTCTCGCCAACCGGCGGGTAAGCCGGCGGTCGGTGGTTGTCCAGCTGGAATGGTAGCCATAGTGCGGTGTGGGAAGATGACAGACAAGCAAAGGAGACAAAACAAAGAAATTAAAAAGCAAAGACGGAACAATGAGTTTGTTACGGACGGTGTGGTCCCGTGGACAAACGGATGCGGAAGACACGATAGCAGTTACACACCTGATCTTATTATTAACGCACAGCATTTTCAGCTCCCAGCTTCCAGCTTCAGCTGAAGGTGGTGGGAGCAGGAATAGGGGTCCGCATTATCCAATCGAAGTGAACCCAATTTCCCCGTGGCGCCGCAACTGTTCCATATATCGGACTCCGCCACTTCTTACTTGGGCCTGGAACCACTGATAGTGCCTGTCAAGCTGATTCTCACTCGTCCTTCTTCGATGATCCTCACTAGGAATATCCGCACCCAGCACCTAGAACCACCAGACTTTGCTGCATGGGAGTTTAGGTGTTGCAGCGCTAGTTGGAGGCTGGGAGCATTGTATGATGAGGCTCAGATTTTCGTACCATGCATATCATTTATAACCAGAGGATCAGGCGGTTACCGTCAAAATATCGCTCATCCAAAGATAAAACCCTTGAGCGCTTTGAAACGTGAATATCAGTCTTGGAAATTGCGGGGAATTGGCAGTGTAGATCTTTCCTGGGCGTAGAAGCTTGAATGCTGCAACCGACGTAGAACTTCAAAGTTAATTGGTGCCTTTGCTGACTAGTCAAATGCATATTTTTACTCCGTATACGCCCGTCAGTTTGATATTAAATGGCGTGTTCGATTGGTTTCGACTCGACAGTGAAGGTCAATTGCGTCTTGCATTCTCAACCTCATCGACAGCATAGCCATACATTTGGATATAGAATTGCTCGGATGCGTGTTGTATGACTATGCTTATAATCTCTCCAAATCTATTCCATGGGCCTTCTGATCTTTTGTATGTACATATCATCGAAATGTAGTCGGACATAAATACGTTCAGTTGTTGTCTCGCCAACAAGCCGTTAAACAATCATTCAGGTTTTGGCTGTCCGATTTTCTCTCTCATCTCTGCTTTGATTCGAGTCACGGTTCCAACACCTCCATATGTCATTGCCGTGTATATCATTGCCACGCTGGCACCGGCATTCAGAACTTCCAGTGCCTGTTCGCCGTTGGTGATACCACCAGAAGCAAAGATAACTTTCGGCTCACTACTTGCCACCGATGTCGCTACCTTTGTCACTTTTGTGACTGTGTCAAGTTCTTGCGATGCTGACGGTTGAGAAGAGGATGCGACCGACTCATTCTTTTCAATTGGTTTGGTTGAGTCCTCATGAGAGGCTTCTTGCGTTTTCGTGACAAACTCATCTTGCGGTTTCGTGACAGGTTCATCATGTGGTTTCGCGACAGACTCATCTTGCGGTTTCGTGACAGACTCATCCTGCGGTTTTGCGGCCTGGATCTTCTCCATCACGGATCCTTCCACGCTGTCAGGAGAAGATGGTGGAGTCAGACTGCTGTCGGAAGATATTGTGAGTGGCGTTAGAATCGGTTTCGGTGTTGGAGAATCGGCAGGAGTACTGTCAAAGCTTGGTCCACTGTCTAAAGTCTTTCTGTAACGCTTGACCAACGACAGTGTTTTGGGAAATAGTTGAGGTCCGCTGTAGCCGCCTTGCTCCAGCAGAGTGCGCGTCTCGGTGGCTGAGAGCATGAATCCTTGAGGCCATGGATCTGGTCTTCGCCGAGTGGTGTTGCCGATGATGACACCTTGAACACCAGACTCCCATATTGCATCGCAAATGCCTTGAATTTGTTCGTCAGAGTCTTCATCTGGAGACACTTTGACCATAACCACAGGCTTAGTCTTCCTGTCAACTAGGTTTGCCGCTGCTACCGTGTGCAGTAAAATTTGTGTCAGTGGTTCTTGTGACTGTAGCGAGCGCAAACCAGGAGTGTTCGGTGAAGAGACGTTCACGACAATGATATCAGCGTATTTGCCAAGCTGCTGCACGCAGTATACATGATCTCTGATGACAGCTGATAGATCATGCTCCGGAGTAGCTTTGTTCTTTGCTATCTGCACGGCCAGAAGACGACCTGGAACAAGAGATCCTGGAGGAACTCCTGCTTCGCCATCAAGTACCAGACGTTCAGCATCTTCGTCGATACCAAAGCCATGGTTGAACGCATACTCTCGTACTCGTTGTCGTAGACGCATGGCTACAAAATCAGCTCCTTCTGAATTAAGTCCATAGCGGTTGATGACTGCTTGCTGAGATGGAATTCGAAACACTCTGGGCTTCGGGTTACCGTCTTGTGGGTTAGGAGTAACTCCACCGATCTCCACGATGCCAGGACCGAGCGAAAGCAATGGATCTGGTATCTCAGCGTTCTTGTCCAAGCCTGCAGAAATTCCAATTGGGTTTGCCAAAAGTTGTCCAAATGCTTCAACTGATAACACTCCATCAGAATCTGAATCACCTCGCTCTCTGGGATTTAGTCCTGCTATCCACAACTCTTTCAGAAACGTAACACCAGCATGGTGTGAATCTTCAGCATCCTTATACAGCCACTGCTGGATGACCGGAACAAGGTACTGGTGGACTGAGGCTCGTGTGTCGGTGAAGTAGACGAAACCAAGGCCGGTCAGTGCAAGAAGAGTTGACCCAGCGAGGAAGTTTAGAAGGCTATTTGAAGATCTATTTGGCTCTGTAGATGCATGTCGCACTTTCTGGAAAGCGAGAGGTCTGCGTATGTCTTGCTGTCGAAGTGCGGGCAGCGTGTTGCGGAGGTGCGGAACGAGTGATGAGGGCGCTGTAGCGCGGTATGAACAAGATCTCAATATCATTCTAGCATCTCCCCAGCTCTTGCTGTGACCTGCCTAAGAATTGGCTCTCCTCGGAGCTTTCGAGAAGATTTGGTGGGGAGTCAATTGAGAGGTGGAAGATCGATATATGGCTGATGCTCGAAAGATGCTGTGGACATCGGCGGTTGGTCAGTGCCGATGGTGTAAAAATAATATCAACCAGCGTTTATGCGAGCAACAAACTCACTATTAGACAACTATAACTTCACAAACTCGCGCAACACCTCTCTCTATCATAAGTGGGAGATCACATATTTCTAATTTCACTCTTCACTGTCCTCACCAAGCAACATGGCTGCCAGGACGGTGCCGTCAAGAGGCGGCCCACCTGCGCAAAAGACGTCTGGGCCTACCCCGAATCAAACGTGAGTATCTGTTTATATTATTGCTTGGACACTGTCTGATAACGCTATAATAGACTATATGTTCGTGGATTAGACGATAAGATCCCGAAGGAAGATATGCGACGTGCTTTGTACTGCTTGTTCACCACTTACGGTTCCGTTCTCGACATCAACATCCTCAAAACAATGAAAATGCGTGGCCAGGCACACATAGTTTTTCGCGACATACAAACTGCGGCACATGCAATGCGGCAGTGTGATAACATAGAGTTTATGGGCAGGACAATAGTGAGTACTACATCTAGAAAGCAAAGCGTTTCGGCTTCGCGTACTATTAGCAAGCTCTACTGACATCGACACCAGAGCGTCCACTATGCCAAAAGCAAGAGCGACTTCATTGCCAAGATTGACGGCACCTATAAGAATCCAGCAGCGAAAACAGCTGCCACCTCTGAACCTACCACCGAACTGAGTGCTCTCCAAGCGTCTATCTTCAACCGACCACCTGGACAAGCCCCTTCTCTTCCTGAAAAACCTCCGGCTCGCGATGAGAGTCTTGCTAATACGAACGTGAACGGTGACCTTCGAGGTACAAAGAGAGGTCGTGAGGAAGAGGAAGAGCCAGAGGGTCAGCCTGTTCAAAAGGCCGCGACTCCACATCCTCCATCAGTGAGTTCACGCGCAACACGTAAACGCGCTTCAACTTCAGTCAACTAACACTTCATAGCCTGATGCAAATGAAGAAGAAGACGATAGTGAGGAGATGGAAATGAGTGATGAGGAAGATTGAGCACGTGACAGAATTGCTAGAGCTACACGGAAGAAAAGAGCTATGATCTATGAAGATACTATCAAAAGGGAAGAGCTACGAGGTTGTTTATTAGCGCTCGAAAACCTAGGGATATGTACAGCCAAGTTGGAGTAAAGACAACTGGTCGGCTTCGAGCTCTGATGAAAGAGGTACGAGTGTTAAACGGTGAGTATTTTCAAGCTTCTGGCTAGACAGAATGCGTTCTTACTCTGATTCCCTAGGATTTCTTCCGGTATCAGATATTCAAGCCAAGTCACTCGTAGTTTGAGGAATGTACTTGTATATAGAGACGGTGAGGTACTGCAGTGAAAGCAGTTTCTCTATGTCCAATCACAGGCTGAGATCAACGAACCACGGCTCCACCAAAAATCTTTACTACACATTCGTGATCCATCACTCATTTTTCTTCAACTTCTCCTCCACCAAATTTTCCACAAGTCTCAATTCTCAATTCTCCTTCAATTCCGTCCATCTTTCTCATTGATCCGCCATGGACGAGCCAGTCATCACCACGACCTCGCTAACGCAATACCCACTCGTCTCCCGCGGCAAAGTCCGCGACATCTACGCTCTCTCCCCAACAACACTTCTCTTCATCGCAACCGACCGCATCTCCGCCTACGACGTGATCCTCGCAAACGGCATCCCCGGCAAAGGCCGGCTGCTCACGCAACTCTCGACCTTCTGGTTCTCGCTGCTGGCAACCAAACTCCCGGCCCTAAAAACGCACCTGGTGTCCACCGCCCTGCCGGCCTCGCTGCCGCCCGCGCAGGCCGCCGCGCTGCGCGGCCGCGCGCTGCAGGTGCGGCGGCTGCGCGTGCTGCCGCTGGAGAGCATCGTGCGCGGGTACGTGGCGGGCAGCGCGTGGGCGGAGTACGCGCGCGCGGGCACGGTGCACGGCGCCGCGCTGCGGCCGGGGCTGCGCGAGTGCGAGCGGCTGGACGCGCCGCTGTGGACGCCGTCCACCAAGGCGGGGGCCGGCGCCCACGACGAGAACATCAGCGCGGAGCGGGCGGCGGAGATTGTGGGGGGGAGGGATGCGGCGCGGGTGCGGGAGGCGAGTTTGGCGGTGTATGCGGTGGCGTGTGAGTATGCGGCGGAGAGGGGCGTGATTATTGCGGATACGAAGTTTGAGTTTGGCGTGGATGAGGAGACGGATGAGGTGGTGCTGATTGATGAGGTGCTGACGCCGGATTCGAGTCGGTTTTGGGACGCTGCGAAGTACGAGGCTGGGAGGAGCCAGGAGAGTCTTGATAAGCAGTTTTTGAGGGATTGGCTAACTAAGGAAGGACTGAAGGGTAAAGAAGGTGTGAGCATGACAGATGAGGTTGTGAAAAGGACGAGGGAGGGTTATATTGAGGCTTATGAAAGGTTAACGGGACAGAAGTGGGTATAGAACTCAATCCGTCAATCTATATGCGACGGTTTTACTTTTGCGACCGTGCTACCAGTGCATAATATCGCATACTCTACCGATATCTTGCATTTAGATGCCAGTTGTTGAAGGCGATCGATGTGAAGTCGCCATCACCGGCCACGACAGTACTTCATCGTCTTAGGGTGACTATGCTCATCACCATTATCTAGAAGGAAAAGGAGAGCAGCTGATTAATCCATTTTGATCTAGTTATTTCATTGCTGTCTTTTGGCTACACCATGTCACATTGGAAGCCTCGAACACGCCCAGACACTTCGTGACTTAGGATGGGTCATCTAAGTTTGCTATGTATTGGTTCTCAGTCGGAAGAACTACTCGAAAGCATATAAGTAGAGCGAGCAAAACGTAATGACTTTTGAATTGCTCGCTATTGTCTTTTTTACATATGGTATCGAGGACAAAGCGCGCATCTACTCACACTTTATATTTCACACTTTGGCTATCAGTCTTCCAATCCAAAGATCTCCAAGCCTCTCGTTTGCTTCATTTAACCCGCCTTGCACGATCAGCATGTCATCACTGAGTAGATCCGCTGCCAACCATCCTCTCGACTCTGGTTGGTTTGGTCCTATTGATTCGACCTTTGTCCATGCCTCACCGTTAATATTCCAAGCCCACACATCACCTAACATCTTCCCAGCTCCAGCATGACCAAGGCTACTCGGATCCCGTTCACCGAACATCGTCACTAGCCATGCTTCATTTCCGACTGCCATACACAGTAATGAGGCCACGCTCCTGGGTTCGGGTCCGTCTTTGCCGTCAGCGGTGAACGCAATGCTGCTCCAGCAATCCGTCTCTGGATTGTAGACGTCCAGGCTTCCTCCTTGTTCTGCTGTGCCGTCGAATCCATTCATCCTATACAACCGCTCGTTCTCAGCACAGAACACGATGCTTGTGCCTCCTCGCGGTGGGTCTGGAGCATCCGCCAGCTTGATCCACCTCCTCGCGCTCAGCTGAAACGCCCAGAGATCAGAGAGCCGGTCTTTCTCCTGGCATCCCGCATGGAGATACAGTGTATGCCGTTTATCAGACGTGAGAGCGTGATATGATCGCGGTGGAGGGATCGGCGCGTCGGGATTCGCCGGCTCGAGCAACGTCCACTGACCAGACTGATGTGATAGTTCCCAAATACAGCCTTGCTCGTCAATGGGAGTCATTGCTTGACCACTCCGACCGCCGAAGAGGTATGTACATTCGTTCAGTGTCGCTACCGCAGAGCCGACGCGCGGAGAAGGAGCTTGGGATTGTCTTGAAATGAAAAGTTTCGCTGGTAGTATGTGAGCACAGCACCGGCAGTTGCAGTTTCACGTATTCTCACCGCCATCATTCAAATCAACTTCGTACAATTTGCTGTCAACTGGTTCACGAGACTTTAGCTCTCCACCGAGGACCGCAATGCTCAAAGAGTGTGCCAATTGCTTCACCGCAATGATGTGTGATGAACGCCGAATCTTTTCAGACGAGAAGACTTTCCGCCATTGAATTCGTAATTCTCCCATCGTTGTAACATTGAACAAGAGAAAAGAAAATTAGCACACGACATGTTTGCGTAGCTATAAACCTTGATAACGAACTAGTAGTGAGGCGGGGTGACGAAAGACCGTCATTGACTGGCATACGATAAGGGTTTCCGGCATTTGGTCTAAACTAAATTTTCGAGTTGCCGAGGACGGCCGTAAGGAAATCGATCGAGCCAAGTACATTTGCATGATCAAG
>Ga0335073_10014269_pt1 | contig 11133 bp, 11 predicted proteins | sample Lox_Sample_22_FD_207093 | JGI IMG/M metagenome (GOLD analysis project Ga0335073, IMG submission 207093) | Soil microbial communities from Loxahatchee National Wildlife Refuge, Florida, United States - Lox_Sample_2.2 | ecosystem: Environmental > Terrestrial > Soil > Wetlands | place: USA... | reverse complement strand
CACCTGTTGGCGGCCCGGCGGATGGAACGGGCCTCGCTGCGCGAGATGCTGATTCCGCTGGTCCCGGCGGCGGTGGTGGCGCTAGCGCTGATCGTCGCGCAGCCCGACCTCGGGCAGACGGTGTCGCTGGGCATCATCCTGCTGGGGCTGTTGTGGTACGGCGGCCTGCCGCTGCGGGTGTTCGGCAGCTCGCTGGTCGCCGTCGTCATCGCCGGGGCGATCCTGGCGATGTCCGCGGGTTACCGCTCCGACCGGGTGCGATCCTGGCTGGACCCCGAGATGGACCCGATGGACACCGGCTACCAGGCCCGTCAGGCGAAGTTCGCGCTGGCCCACGGCGGCATCTTCGGCGACGGCCTCGGCCAGGGCGTCGCCAAGTGGAACTATCTGCCCAACGCGCACAACGACTTCATCTTCGCCATCATCGGCGAGGAGTTGGGGCTGATCGGCGCCCTCGGGTTGCTCGGGCTGTTCGGTTTGTTCGCCTACACCGGCATGCGCATCGCGCGTCGCTCGGCCGACCCGTTCCTGCGCCTGCTGACCGCCACCACGACGTTGTGGGTGCTGGGCCAGGCGTTTATCAACATCGGCTACGTGATCGGGGTGCTGCCGGTCACCGGTCTGCAGCTGCCACTCATTTCGGCTGGCGGAACATCCACGGCCACAACACTTTTCATGATCGGCATCATGGCCAACGCGGCTCGTCACGAACCCGAAGCGGTGGCCGCGCTGCGGGCCGGGCGCGACGACAAGATGAACCGGCTGCTGCGGCTGCCGCCGCCCGAGCCGTATGTGCCGTCCCGTCTCGAGGCGTTCCGCGACCGTAAGGGGGGCCGCTCGCAGCCGGCCTCGAAAACGGCCAAGGCGGTGGCCGCCGGAAAGTCGTCCCGACAGCCCGTCCGGAGGGCGCTGCGGGAGCCCGAACGGCCGCCCCGGCCGGCGTTACCCCGTACGGCTGCTCGGCCCGCCCGTCGATCAGGGCATCATGTATCTGGCCAGCGGTACGCCGGCCAGCGTCATACACGGCGCGTTCGCGCACTGGAAGGTCAGCGTTACGGGTGAACGACACGGTCAGGGAGCCGGCCAGCGGGCTGGGGACACCCAACCAAGGCGGCTCTGGGCCGGCAGCTCTGTCGGTGGTGCTCGCCGGTGGCGGTACCGCCGGGCATGTGGAGCCGGCGATGGCCGTCGCCGACGCCCTGAGCGCCCTGGACCCGCAGGTCCGCATCACCGCGCTGGGCACCGCGCGCGGTCTGGAGACCAGGCTGGTGCCCGAGCGGGGCTACCACCTGGAACTGATCACACCGGTGCCGTTGCCGCGTAAGCCGACCGGTGACCTGGCCCGGCTTCCGTCGCGGGTATGGCGTGCCGTCCGCGAGACCCGGTCGGTGCTCGACGGCGTCGACGCCGACGTAGTCGTCGGGTTCGGCGGGTACGTGGCGCTGCCGGCATACCTGGCCGCGCGGATGCGCCGCCGCGTCCCGGTGGTCATTCACGAGGCCAACGCCAGGGCCGGGATCGCCAATCGGGTCGGCGCCCGCACGGCCGAGCGGATCCTGTCCGCGGTGCCCGGTTCCGGGCTGCGCGGCGCCGAGGTGGTCGGTGTGCCGGTGCGGGCGGCCATCACCGCGCTGGACCGCGCCGCGTTGCGCGCTGAGGCGCGGGCGCATTTCGGCTTCGGCCCGGACGCGCGGGTGTTGCTGGTGTTCGGCGGCTCGCAGGGCGCGGTTGCACTGAACCGGGCCGTGTCGGCGGCCGCCGCCGACCTGGCCGCCGCAGGGGTTGCGGTGCTGCACGCCCACGGACCCAAGAACACCCTGGAGCTGCGCACTCCCGAGGCCGATGAACCGCCCTACGTCGCGGTGCCCTACCTGGATCGGATGGATCTCGCCTACGCCGCCGCAGATATGGTGGTCTGCCGGTCCGGGGCGATGACGGTGGCCGAGGTGTCGGCAGTCGGCCTGCCGGCCATCTACGTCCCGCTGCCGATCGGTAACGGCGAACAGCGGCTCAATGCCTTGCCGGTGGTCAACGCCGGCGGCGGCATGGTGGTTGCCGACCCCGACCTGACGCCGGAATTGGTGGCCCGCGAGGTGGGCGGGCTGCTCAACGACCCGCCCCGGCTGGCGGCGATGACGGCGGCCGCCGCCCAGATGGGGCATCGCGACGCGGCGCGTCAGGTGGCCCAGGCGGCCCTGGACATCGCTCAACAGGGCCGGGTGGCCCGGAGCCCGCTGACCAGGAGAAAGCCGTGAACGCCGAGCAGTTGCCGCCCGAGCTGCGGCGGGTGCACATGGTGGGCATCGGGGGCGCCGGCATGTCGGGCATCGCGCGCATCCTGCTCGACCGCGGCGGGCAGGTATCCGGGTCGGACGCCAAGGAATCGCGCGGCGTGCACGCGCTGCGGGCCCGGGGCGCGCGCATCCGGATCGGACACGACGCGTCATCGCTGGACCTGCTGGACGGCGGCCCCACCGCCGTCATCACCACGCACGCCGCGATCCCCAAGACCAATCCCGAGCTCGTCGAAGCCCGGCGGCGCGGCATTCCGGTGATCCTGCGGCCCGCCGTGCTGGCCAAGCTGATGAACGGGCGCACCACCCTGATGGTCACCGGCACACATGGCAAGACGACGACCACATCCATGCTGATCGTCGCCCTGCAGCACTGCGGGCGCGACCCGTCCTTCGCGGTCGGCGGTGAGCTGGGGGAGGCCGGTACCAACGCGCACCACGGCAGCGGCGACTGCTTCGTCGCCGAGGCGGACGAGAGCGACGGCTCGCTGTTGGAATACACGCCCAACGTCGCGGTGGTCACCAACATCGAGTCCGATCACCTGGATTTCTACGGGAGCACCGAAGCGTATGTCGGGGTGTTCGACGCGTTCGTGGAGCGGCTCGCCCCGGGCGGAGCGCTGGTGGTGTGCACCGACGACCCGGGCGCGGCGGCGCTGGCCGAGCGCTCGGCCGAGCTCGGCGTGCGGGTGCTGCGCTATGGCTCGTCCGGCGGCTCGTCGGCTGAACACCTGGCCGGCACGCTGGTGTCGTGGGAACAACAGGGCACCGGAGCGGTGGCCCACATCGAGCTGGTCGGCGAGCCGGTGCGGGTGATGCGGCTGTCGGTGCCCGGGCGGCATATGGCGCTCAACGCCCTGGGTGCGCTGCTGGCCGCGCTTGAGGTCGGCGCACCGGCCGACGAGGTGCTCGACGGGCTGGCCAGTTTCGAGGGGGTGCGGCGCCGATTCGAATTGGTCGGCAGCTCGGCCTCGGTGCGGGTGTTCGACGACTACGCTCACCACCCGACGGAGGTCAGCGCGACGCTGGCGGCGGTCCGCACCGTGCTCGAGCAGAGCGGCGAAGGCCGCTGCATCGTGGTGTTCCAGCCCCATTTATATTCGCGGACAAAGGCTTTCGCCGCGGAGTTCGGTCACGCGCTGGACGCCGCAGACCAAGTGTTCGTGCTGGACGTCTTCGGCGCGCGCGAACAACCGCTCGCCGGCGTCAGTGGAGCCAGCGTCGCCGAGCACGTCAGCGCCCCGGTCCGCTACCTGCCCGATTTCTCGGCCGTCGCCGACGAGGTGGCCGCGGCGGCCGGCCCCGGCGACGTCGTCGTCACGATGGGCGCCGGCGACGTGACCATGCTGGGGCCCGAGATCGTGAACGCACTGCGGGTGCGGGCAAACCGCAGCGCGCCGGGCCGGCCGGGGATCTTGCGATGAGCGAGCCCGCCGACCAGATCCACCCGGTGGGCGACGACTCAACCGACGACACCGACGACACCGGCGAGACCGAGCCGGTCCCGGCCGAAGAACCGCAGGATTCGGCCGACGAAGCGGAGGCCCCAGACGGCGAAAAGCCCGCGGAAGAGGAAGGCGAAGCCGAAGGCCCGCGCCGCCGGGCCCGACGGGAACGGGCCGAGCGCCGCGCCGTGCAGGCTCGCGCCACCGCGATCGAAGATGCCCGCCGGGAAGCCAAGCGCAAGTCCCGCGTACACCTCGTCAACGAGCCCAAAAGCCCTGGGAAAGGGGTCGTTCGGGGCCTGAAAATGCTGCTCTGGACGATGCTGCTGGTCGTCGTCGGGGTCGGACTCGCGCTGATCCTGTATTTCACGCCGGCGATGTCGGCGCGCTCCATCATCGTCACCGGCACCGGAGCGGTGAGCCGCGAGGAGGTTCTCGACGCGGCCCAGGTGCGGGTCGGGACGCCGCTGCTGCAGATCAACACCAACCAGGTCGCCGACCGGGTCGCCGCGATCCGGCGGGTGGCCAGCGCGCGCGTCCAGCGTCAGTACCCCTCGGCGCTGCGGATCAGCATCGTCGAGCGGGTTGCGGTGGTGGTGAAGGACTTTCCGGACGGCCCGCACTTGTTCGACCGCGACGGCGTCGACTTCGCCACCGGTCCGCCGCCGCCGGCGCTGCCCTATATAGACGTCGAGAACCCGGGGCCGACCGACCCGGCGACCAAGGCCGCGCTGCAGGTGCTGACCACGCTGCGGCCCGAGGTGGCGGGTCAGGTGGGCAAGATCGCGGCGCCGTCGGTGTCGTCGATCACCCTGACGCTGGCCGACGGGCGGGTAGTGATCTGGGGGAGCACCGACCGTGCCGAGGAGAAGGCCGAGAAGTTGGCGGCGCTGTTGACGCAACCAGGGCGGATCTACGACGTGTCCAGCCCGGATCTGCCGACCGTCAAGTAGCGACCCGCCGAGCGTCACGTCAGCGTGGCGGTGGGCGTCGAATGCCATGTTGACGTGACGTTCAGCGCCCGGAAACGCGTGGAAGCAGAGAAAAAACCGCGCTGCGCGTCGGCGCGCCTGCGCGGTTAACCCGCGTGGTACCCATAGCGTTCTGGTTACGCGGAACTACTTGACATAACTCTAACTCTATGGTTGAGGTTGAGGGTTTTGCAAGCAGACACACCGCCGAGAACCGTCAGGGAGGAAGACGAATGATGACCCCCCCGCATAACTACTTGGCCGTCATCAAGGTCGTGGGCATCGGTGGAGGCGGCGTCAACGCCGTCAACCGGATGATCGAGCAGGGCCTCAAGGGCGTGGAGTTCATCGCGATCAACACCGACGCGCAGGCGCTGTTGATGAGCGATGCCGACGTCAAGCTCGACGTCGGCCGCGACTCCACCCGCGGTCTGGGGGCCGGCGCCGACCCGGAAGTCGGGCGCAAGGCCGCCGAGGACGCCAAGGACGAGATCGAAGAGTTGCTACGCGGGGCCGACATGGTGTTCGTCACCGCCGGCGAAGGGGGCGGAACCGGCACCGGCGGGGCACCCGTCGTCGCCAGCATCGCCCGCAAGCTGGGGGCGTTGACCGTCGGCGTGGTCACCCGGCCGTTCTCTTTCGAGGGCAAACGCCGCAGCAACCAGGCCGAAAACGGCATCTCAGCGCTACGCGAGAGCTGCGACACCCTGATCGTGATCCCCAACGACCGGCTGCTGCAGATGGGCGATGCCGCGGTATCCCTGATGGACGCCTTCCGCAGCGCCGACGAGGTGCTGCTCAACGGCGTGCAGGGCATCACCGACCTGATCACCACGCCGGGCCTGATCAACGTCGACTTCGCCGACGTCAAAGGCATCATGTCGGGCGCGGGCACCGCGCTGATGGGCATCGGCTCGGCCCGGGGCGAAGGCCGGTCGCTCAAGGCGGCCGAGATCGCGATCAACTCGCCGCTGCTGGAAGCGTCGATGGAGGGCGCGCAGGGCGTGCTGATGTCGATCGCCGGCGGTAGCGACCTGGGCCTGTTCGAGATCAACGAGGCGGCCTCGCTGGTGCAGGACGCCGCCCACCAGGACGCGAACATCATCTTCGGCACCGTGATCGACGACTCGCTCGGCGACGAGGTGCGGGTCACCGTTATCGCGGCGGGCTTCGACGCCGGTCCCGGCCGCAAGCCCGTGGTGGGCGTGGGCGGAACCACCGAAAGGGCCGGCGGTGGGGCACACCGGATCGAGACGGCGAAGGCCGGCAAGCTCACCTCGACGTTGTTCGAGCCGGTCGACGCGGTCAGCGTGCCGGTGCACACCAACGGTGCGACGTTGAGCATCGGCGGCGACGACGACGACGTCGACGTGCCGCCGTTCATGCGGCGCTGAGGCTCACCGGGCTCCAGGATGTGGGCGGAATCCGGATACTGGGCATGTGAGCGTTCGCATCCGGCGGGTCACTACCACCCGGGCGGGCGGCGTCTCGAAGCCGCCCTTCGACACCTTCAATCTCGGTGATCACGTTGGTGACGACCCGGCGGCGGTGGCCGCCAACCGTGCCCGGCTGGCCGCGGCGATCGGTTTGGCGGCCCACCGGGTGGTGTGGATGAACCAGGTGCACGGAGATCGGGTCGAGGTGGTCGACGGGCCACAGAGCGCCACCGTCGATAACACCGACGCGTTGGTGACCACCACCGCACGGCTGGCGCTGGCGGTGGTGACGGCCGACTGCGTGCCGGTGTTGATGGCCGACGCGCGCGCCGGGGTGGCCGCGGCGGTCCATGCCGGTCGCGTCGGCGCCCAGCGGGGCGTCGTGCTCCGCGCGGTGGAGGCGATGCGGGGTCTGGGCGCGCAAGCCGGCGACATCTCGGCACTGCTCGGTCCGGCGGTCAGCGGTCCCAACTACGAAGTGCCCGCGGCCATGGCCGACGAGGTCGAGGCCGCGCTGCCGGGCAGCCGCACCACTACCTCGGCCGGCACTCCCGGACTTGACCTACGCGCCGGAATCGCTTGCCAGCTGCGTGATTTGGGTGTCACGTCGATCGATATCGATCCCCGCTGCACAGTGGCCGACCCGACTTTGTTCAGCCATCGCCGCGGTGCGCCAACCGGGCGACTGGCGTCGCTCGTCTGGATGGAATGACCGCAATGGTGGCGGAACTTGACGCTCAAGGAGTCCGCGAATCGGAATTAACGCATGCGTTGGCGGGGGTGCGATCAAGGCTCGCAGCGGCCGCGGAAGCGGCCGGCCGCAATGTCGGTGAAATTGAACTTCTACCGATTACCAAATTCTTCCCAGCAACCGATGTTGCGATTTTGTCGCGATTGGGTTGTCGAGCCGTTGGCGAATCGCGGGAACAGGAAGCCCGCGCGAAGGTGGCCGAACTCGCCAAGCTCTCAGCCACGTCCCAGCGGATCGAATCCCGAAATATGCACTGGCACATGGTGGGCCGGATTCAGCGGAACAAATCGCGGTCGCTGGCGGGCTGGGCGCACACCGCGCACTCGATCGACAGCCGGCAGGTGGTGACCGCGCTCGACCGCGCGGTGGCGGCCGCACTGGCCGACGGCCGCCGCGAACACCCGCTGCGGGTCTACGTCCAAGTCAGTCTCGACGGCGACGTCTCCCGCGGCGGCGTCGACATCACCGCGCCCGGCGCGCTCGACCAGGTGTGCGATCAGGTCGAGGGATCGCGAAGCCTGGAACTGGTCGGGTTGATGGGCATCCCGCCGCTGGACTGGGACCCCGACGAGGCCTTTGACCGGCTGCAATCGGAGCACAGCCGGGTGCTCGAATCACACCCGAATGCGCTCGGATTGTCCGCCGGGATGTCCAACGATCTGGAAATCGCCGTAAAACACGGTTCGACATGTGTGCGTGTCGGTACCGCGCTATTGGGCCCGAGGCGGCTACGGTCACCGTAATTAATCACAGTAGTCACACCTTCATCACAGACAACAGAAATCCCAGGGCTAGAAGGGGTCAGCAATGAGCACACTGCACAAGGTCAAGGCCTACTTCGGTATGGCGCCGATGGAGGACTACGACGACGAGTATTACGACGACCGCGCCCCCTCTCGCGGCTATTCACGGCCGCGATTCGAGGACGATTACGGACGCTACGAGGGGCGCGAGTACGACGAAGCGCGCCGCGACCCCCGCGGCGAGATGCGCGGCGAGCCGGCCGACTACCCGCCGCCCAGCAGCTACCGGGGCGGCTACCCGGAGGAGCCCCCCTTCCGCCCCCGCGAGTTCGACCGTGCCGAGATGGGGCGGCCGCGCCTCGGCTCCTGGTTGCGCAACACCTCCACCCGCGGCGCGCTGGCCATGGATCCACGCCGGATGGCGATGATGTTCGAGGAAGGCCATCCGCTGTCGAAGATCACCACGCTGCGGCCCAAGGACTACAGCGAGGCCCGCACCATCGGCGAGCGGTTCCGCGACGGCACTCCGGTCATCATGGACCTGGTCTCCATGGACAATGCCGACGCCAAACGGCTGGTCGACTTCGCGGCGGGCCTGGCCTTCGCGTTGCGTGGCTCGTTCGACAAAGTGGCGACCAAGGTGTTCTTGCTCTCACCCGCCGACGTCGACGTATCCCCCGAGGAGCGGCGCCGGATCGCCGAAACCGGTTTCTACGCTTACCAATAGCCTCACCAAGACCAACAGCTGCCGGCTCCCCTGCGGGACCGGCAGTTGGGTTGTGCACCCGTCCTGACCGAGGGTTGACATCTGGGTCGGCCCGCTGAGTCGGTACGCTGGCAATTGCCGTGCGAACGGACGCGGCGACGACACTCTCGTCATCCTCATCGGTAAGGTCGGGGCTCTCCTTGAAGGCATTCTTTGGGATCCTTGCGTTGGTGCTGTTCGCCTTCTGGCTGCTGCTGATCGCGCGCGTGGTGATCGAGTTCATCCGCTCGTTCAGCCGCGACTGGCGTCCCACCGGCATCACCGTGGTGATCCTGGAGATCATCATGTCGATCACCGACCCGCCGGTGAAGCTGCTGCGCCGGCTGATCCCGCAACTCACCATCGGTGCGGTCCGTTTCGACCTGTCCATCATGGTGTTGTTGTTGGTGTCGTTCATCGCCATGAACATGGCTATGCAAGCGGCGGCGTGAGCTTCCCACCGCCGCTTCGGTTGCGACGTTTCGGCCACGGTTCGGCGTCAGTTTGGCGCGCGATTTCAAATCTTAAGAAGACGGAATTTAGAGTTTGAAATTCGGCCTTATTTATTGATCCAATCGGCAACCGGCGAGTCTGGTGTGACAGGATGGACGGCAGTTGCACGATGGCTACCACTCCGTTCTACACTTTCCAGAGCGTTAGACAGGAACTTGAGGGGAACGAACAATGCCGCTTACACCAGCTGACGTCCACAATGTGGCGTTTAGCAAGCCTCCTATCGGCAAGCGCGGTTACAACGAAGACGAGGTAGATGCCTTCCTCGACTTGGTGGAGAACGAGCTGACGCGGCTTATCGAAGAGAATTCCGATCTACGCCAGCGAATCAGCGAGTTGGACCAGGAGCTGGCCGGAGGGGCCGGCGCCGGTGCTGCCTCTGTTGCCGCGGCGCCCACTCAGGCGCTTCCCATCCCCGAGCCCGAATCCGAGCCCGCCCCGCCTCCGACGGTGGTCGCCCCGGTGGCCGCATCGGCCGGGACGAACGAGGAACAGGGCATGAAGGCCGCCCGGGTTTTGACGTTGGCCCAAGACACTGCCGACCGGCTCACCAGCACTGCCAAAGCCGACTCCGACAAGATGCTGGCCGATGCCCGGGCCAACGCCGACCAGATCCTGGGCGAAGCCCGCCACACCGCCGAGACCACGATCGCCGAGGCCCGGCAGCGCGCGGAGGCAATGCTGACCGACGCCCAGACCCGCTCCGAGAGTCAGCTGCGTCAAGCGCAGGAAAAGGCCGACGCCCTGCAGGCGGACGCCGAGCGCAAGCATTCCGAGATCATGGGAACCATCAACCAGCAGCGCACGGTGCTGGAAGGCCGTCTCGAGCAGCTGCGTACCTTCGAACGCGAGTACCGCACCCGGCTCAAGACCTACCTGGAATCGCAGCTTGAGGAGCTGGGCCAGCGCGGATCTGCGGCTCCGGTGGATTCCAGCGCCGATGGCGGGGGATTCGACCAGTTCAGTCGGGGGAATAACTAGCCGGGTAGCGTGCCGGTCACTCGCCAGTTCTCGAGGTCGGCACACCAGAGCTGCCAGACCTGGCAGTCCCGCTCGTCGGCCGGAGGTAACCGATGTTGATCATTGCGCTGGTTCTAGCTCTGATTGGGCTCGCGGCGCTGGTATTCGCGGTTGTCACCGGCTACGAATTGGTAGCCTGGGTATGCATTGGTGTCTGTGCCGTCGGCGTGGTGCTGCTGATCATCGATGCGCTGCGTGAGCGCCGGATGCGCGCCGAGGGTGGCAACGACGAAGACGAAGCAGACCAGGGTCCTGAAGACGAAGAAGACTACGTCGACTACCCGGAGGAAGCCGCGGACGAGGACGACGCTCAGACTGAAGAATCGGAAGAACTAGAAGAACCGGAAGAATCCGAAGAAGCCGATAGCGACGCGACCGAATCGGCAGTACACGGCGAGGACCGGGCCAAGTAGGCGGCCTCACTCGGTAGCCGTGGCCAGCAGCTCGCGCACCTCGTCGTCGCTGACCTGGTGAAAATCGCGGTAGACCTGGCCGACGGCATCGAACGCGGCCGGCATGGTCGCGCACACCACGTCATCGGCTTCCCGCGCGAGCTCGTGACAGGCGGACTGCGGACCCACCGGGACCGCCACGATTATCGATTTGGGGGCGGAGTCGGCCTCCACGGCCCGCAACGCGCGGACCGCGGCCAGCATGCTGGCGCCGGTAGCGATGCCGTCGTCGACGAGGATCACGATCTTTCCCTGCGGATCCGCGAGGGGGCGCCCGCCCCGATATGCCCGCTCGCGACGCTGCAGTTCGACCGTTTCACTGTCGATCACCACGCGCACCTGCTCGTCGGTGATATGCAAGCTGGACACCACGCTTTTGTTCATCACGACGCCGCCGCCGCTGGCCAGCGCACCCATGGCGAGTTCGGTCCAGCCCGGCACCCCGAGCTTGCGAACCAGGAACACGTCCAGCGGGGCGTGCAGCGCCGAGGCGACCTCCCAGCCGACCGGAACACCACCCCGGGCCAGCCCCAGGACGAGCAAGTCTCCCTGGCCGCGGTACCGCCCCAGTTCCTCGGCCAGTACGCGGCCTGCCTCGCGGCGATCACGGAAGGTGCGCGCCGGTGTCCGCCTGAGAAAGCTTGGTGGGTTCATGGGACTCCTGGGACCAAGCCTAAAGCCAGGCGCGCCGAGCGTGTGACCTATGGACAACCTTGCCGTCAAGCTGCCCCACGGTCACTCCATCGGGCGACTACCTCGCCGG
>Ga0335073_10014268_pt1 | contig 11134 bp, 9 predicted proteins | sample Lox_Sample_22_FD_207093 | JGI IMG/M metagenome (GOLD analysis project Ga0335073, IMG submission 207093) | Soil microbial communities from Loxahatchee National Wildlife Refuge, Florida, United States - Lox_Sample_2.2 | ecosystem: Environmental > Terrestrial > Soil > Wetlands | place: USA: Florida... | reverse complement strand
AAAGCTCGACCTGCTCTACCTCGCGCCGGAACGGCTCCGGACCGAGTCCACGCTGCGGCTGCTCGACCGGGGCACCGTTTCGTTGTTCGCCATCGACGAGGCACACTGCGTGGCCCAGTGGGGGCACGACTTCCGGCCCGACTACCTGGGGCTCTCCGTCCTGCACGAGCGCTGGCCAACGGTGCCGCGGATCGCGGTGACGGCGACGGCGACCGCCGCGACGCGCGCCGAGATCGCCTCGCGGCTGGCGCTCGGCGAGGCGCGGCACTTCGTGGCCAGCTTCGACCGGCCGAATATCAGCTACCGGATCGAGCCGAAGAACGAGCCGAAGCGGCAGCTACTGCGGCTGCTGCGGACCGAGCACCGCGGCGATGCGGGCATCGTCTACTGCCTGTCGCGCAACTCGGTGGAGCGGACCGCGGAGTTCCTGTGCTCGGAGGGCATTACCGCCCTGCCGTACCACGCCGGGCTCGACTCGCAGACCCGGGCGCAGAACCAGGCGCGGTTCCTGCGCGAGGACGGCCTGATCATGGTGGCCACGATCGCCTTCGGGATGGGCATCGACAAGCCGGACGTCCGGTTCGTCGCGCACCTCGACCTGCCCAGGTCGGTCGAGGGCTACTACCAGGAGACCGGGCGGGCCGGGCGCGACGGCGCGCCCGCCACCGCGTGGCTGGCCTACGGGCTCGCGGACGTGGTGCAGCTACGGCGGATGATCGACGAGTCCGAGGGCGACCTCGCGCACCGCAGGCGGCTGGTCGCCCACCTGGACGCGATGCTCGCACTGTGCGAGACGGCCGGCTGCCGGCGCGCGCAGATGCTCGGGTACTTCGGCGAGGCCTACCCGGGCGGGTGCGGCAACTGCGACACCTGCCTGTCACCGCCCTCGGTCTGGGACGGGACCATAGCCGCGCAGAAGCTGCTGTCGACCGTGGTGCGGCTGGGACGGCTGGGCGGCCCGTCGTTCGGCGCCGGGCAGCCGATCGACATCCTGCTGGGGAGGCAGACGCCGAAGGTCCTGTCCTACGGGCACGACAAGCTGTCGACATTCGGCGTAGGCACCGAGCTGCGCGAGGCGGAGTGGCGCGGGGTGGTACGGCAGCTGCTGGCCTCCGGGCTGCTCGCGGTCAAGGGCGAGCACGGGACGCTCGACCTCACCGAGCTGAGCGGGGAGGTGCTGCGCGGCGAGCGGAAGGTGCTGCTGCGGCGGGACGCGCCGCGGCCGCTGCCCGTGGCCGCTGGCGGACGCGGCAGCCGGGCAGGCGCCGGAAGTGCTGCGGCGGCCGGGGGTGCGGCCGGGACGGGGCAGGCTGGCGGCGGTGCCGGAGCGAGGCGGGCCGGCGGTGCGGCGGCGGGAGGCTCGGAGGGCTCGTCCCGGCGGATGACGGTGGACGACCTGACGCCGGAGGCGGCGGCGGTGTTCGAGCGGCTGCGCGCCTGGCGGACGGGCAGCGCCAAGGAGCAGGGCGTGCCGCCGTACGTGATCTTCCACGACGCGACCCTGGCGCAGATCGCCGCCTCTCTCCCGTCGACGCTGGCCGGGCTGGCCATGGTGAACGGCGTCGGCGAGACCAAACTGGCCCGCTACGGCCAGCAGATCCTGGACCTGCTCGCGGACGGCGGCCCTGACCCCGGCCCGAGTGACCCCTAAGGCGAGGCTGCTCACGAGTGCCCAACGGCGGGAGGCACGAGAGCACTGGCCGGGATGCCGAATGCCGTCGACGGTGCACACATGGGCAGTGCCGACGCGGGCTGCGGGCCGGGCAAAGTGATGCTGCTCGTGGGTTTGTGGTTCCGCTGGGCCGAGGCCACCTCTTTCTGGTACTCGTCCTCCGCGGTCGCCCAGCGGGCCACCGCGGAATACGCCTGCCGACACTGGCTGACCGCGGTGCGGATGTTCGCGACGATCTGCTGGGCGCCGACCAGGCTGGGCGCGGGGTCGGTGGCCTTCACCGTGCTCTGGTAATTCGACGGCACCTGGGCCAGCGCGATCCCGGTCGTCTGATACGGGTGGGACAGACTGAACCCGATGATGCTCCGGCTGATCCCGCGGTAGATAAGCACCTGACCCTGGCTGTCCGCGCCGACGTAGTACTGGGTCTGGGCGTACTGCAGGAAGCCGTAGGTGCTGCCGACGATGGCGAGCAAGAGCACCACCACAATGACGGTGACGATGGGAAGTCGCTGGCTCCGGGCTGGCCGCGCGCCGTGGCTGCCGGGGCCGGACCGGATCCGACGCGCGTCGGCCGGGGGGTCGTCTAGCGCGCTGGCCGACGCTGGCGCAGCCGACCCTGGCCAGGCCGGTTCCCAGGGAACAGCGCTGGCAGGCGCTAGCGCAGCCGACCTTGGCCAGGCCGGTTCCCATGGACGCCAGCCTGGCTTCCCGGCCGTTCCCCGCGCGTCAGCCGACTGGCGGGCTTCGCCGACCATCGCGGCATCGGCGGGCGTGGCCTCGTCGCTATCGCGCCCCGCCCGGCCGACGGGCACAGAATCTATGGTCGCGGCCGCCATGGGATCAGCAGGAAGGGCTGCGACTGGCCCGGTGTACTGGGGTGACGCGACGATCGCAGGCGGCGCAATCGTAGTCAGGGGCGGTGGGCGATCGGGGGCGGGTGCAGGTCTGTGGAAGATGTAAGGGTCCAGGCCGAGCGCATCGCGCAGCGCGTCAGCGAAGTCTGCGCACGACCCGAACCGCCGCTCCGGGACCTTCGCCAGCCCCCTGGCCAGCACCTCATCGGCGGCCGCGGGCAGGCCCCGCCGCCTTCGGCCCAGCGATGGCGGCGGCTCGGACATGTGCGCGAACAGCACCGCCATCCCTTGATCCCGCTCGAACGGCACCACCCCGGTCAGCAACTGATATGCCACGCACGCCAGCGCATACTGATCGGTGCGGCCGTCGACCGCCAGTCCCTGGATCTGCTCGGGCGCCGAATAATCCGGGGTGCCGAGGAAGTGCCCGGCCCCGGTCAGGCTCACCGACGAGATCGCGCCCTTGCTCACCCCGAAGTCCGACAGGTAGACATGATCGGGCCGGTCGTGGCGCGCATCCACCAGGATGTTCGCCGGCTTGACGTCCCGGTGCACAAGCCCCGCTTGGTGCGCGGCATCCAGTGCCGAGGCCACCGGGGAGATGAACGCGGCAGCCCGCACCGGCGCCAGGGCGCCTTCCCGGTCCAGGACCCCCCGCAGGTCCCCGCCGCCGACGAACCGCATCGCGATGAACAGCGCCCCGTCCGCCTCGCCGGCCTCGTAGATCGGGATGATGTGCGGGTCATCGACCGCCGCAGCTGCCCGTGACTCGGCGATGAACCGCCGCCGGAATCCGGGATCGGACGCCAGTGCGGGGGCGAGGATCTTCAGCGCCACCAGCCGGCCGAGCCGCTCGTCGCGAGCACGGAAGACCACCGCCATCCCGCCGGCGCCGATCTGTGCCTCCAGCCGGTATCCGGCCAGCAGCGAGCCCGGCCGGAATCCGGCAAGCTGCACCGGATAATCCTCGCTCAACACCCCTCCCCAGCGTCCCCGCCCACCCGTGCCGATCGCCGCAGGGCCCCAGCCGTGGCTATCGGCACCACGCTGCTCAGGCCGCAAATTATCCGGCCTAACCGTCTGCTATCGCAACCTAGCGGCGTTGCGGCGCCGCCTTCTGCGGCTCCTGGTACGAATCAGCTGCCGTCGGGGTAGCCGCCGCGGTGCAGGACCATCGGGTAGTGGGGCAGGGTGGCCGGGGGGCGGACCTGGGCCCGCCAGTTGTCCGGGTGGGGCTCGAGGGCGCGAAATAGCGGCGGGGGGCCGCCGTCGGTGGTTGTGGCAAGGGCTTCCAGCGCGTGGCGCAGGGCGCGGATGGCGTCCTGGCCGTAGCGGGCCTGCCATTGCCGCTCGACCGCTTCGAGGAACTGGTGGTACGTGGCCTGCGCGCGCAGGCCAGGGGAGGTAAGGCGGGCTAGCTTGCCGCGGCTGGCGGCCGGGTCGGGCGCCTCGGTGGCGAGGCCGGCCCGGGACAGGACACCGAAAGCCCAGCTGACGGCCTCCTTAGAGATTCCTGTCAGGGGCGGGAGGTCGCGCGGGCGCGTTCCGTCGGCGTCGAGGACGCGCAGCAGGTTCGCGCTGGTCGCGAGCGACAGCGAGGAGCCCCGCTCGTACTCGATGGCGAACGAGAGCAGGGTCCGGGACAGCAGCGCGGACAGCGGGAGCGCGGCGGGGCCGGCGGGCTGCGGGCGGGGCGGGAGCCCGGGGTCGGGGCCCCGGGACAGCAGGTTCGCCCCCAGTATCGGGAGGCAGTCGGGCAGGCCCGGGTCGAGCTGGCGGACCAGCGTTGACAGGCAATCCCTGAGCCGGGCCACCTGGCCGGCGCCGAAGCGCTCGCGCCAGCGCTGCTCGATGAGGCCAGCCATCGGCAGCCAGGTCTGCCGGGCACGCAGGCCCTTCGCGGTGGCGCGGAGGACGGCGTCGCGTCCCGGGCGGGTCTTGTAAGTCCGGCTGGCCGCGCCGTCGACGGTGATGTAGCTCCAGCGGCGCATGCCGTCCAGGTTGGTGGGCGTACGGGCGAGGGCTTCCAGTTCGCCGACGGTGATGGGCTCCTCGCCGACGAAGCGCATGCAGGTCTCCCACATGGCCAGGGACACCAGCCAGGGCCCGCCGCCGTCGTCGGACGCGCCGAAGCTGGTGGTGCGGTGCGGCATGCGGTGCTCGGCCTCGTTGTCGAACTCGATCGTGAACGCGACGAGCGCCTGGGACAGCAGAACCGACAGGGAGAGGGCTCCTGGGGACTGGGGCCGGGGCGCGGAGTCGACCGGGCGGGAGCGAGGCGCGGCTGCTGCGCGTAGGGTACGGGTCGGCGGGGCGGTGCCGACGGTGAGCAGGCCTGCAGAGCGGCGCCGGCTGGCGATGGCCGCCTCTTCGTGGTTGCCGGGATCCCGGTCGGTCTGGAGCCATCCGGTGCGGGCGAGAAGGTCCTCGGCTTCGGCGGCATCCAGGGTGGATCTGGCCGGCTCGCCGACGGAGGCGACCCAGGCGTGGAAACGGGCGCGGGCGGCCTCGTCGTGCTCGCCGGACAGCGACACGCTGATCACCAGGCGGCTGCCGTCGCCTGCGACCTGGCGGAACTGGCTAAGGACGGTCTCGAGGACCGGCCGTTCCAGGTAGACGGCGACCCCTTCGAGGAGGAACAGGGCCGGCCGGCCGGGGTCGAGTCCCGCGTCCCGCAGCAGGTCCGCGATCGGGGGGTCAAGGGCGAAGTCGGCCGGGACGAACCGCACCTGGCCCGCGTCGAGGCGCAGCCGCGCCAGTCGCTCCCTCTTGTCCTGCTGGGTAGCGGGATGGTCCACCTCGAACCAGCGGACGCCGGGCTTGGCGTACCGCAGGGCGCGGCCGTCGTAGCCCGCCGCGCCGATGACGACCTGGTCTATGCCGCGGCGCAGGCCGCCGACCACGGCCTGGTCGAAGAACCTTGTCCGCGCGGCGAGGTAGTCCTTCATCCGGCCTTCCGGGCCCCGCTCCCCGCCGGTGACGTCGATGGCCAGCGCCTCGTCGGCGGCGGGATCGCCGTAGGGGGCCGGAACCCTGGTGAACCCGAGCCGGTGTGCCGCCACCCGCTGGGCGGTTATCGAGGGGCCGCCGCCTTCCATATCAGCGCCGTGCCCTGCGGTTCACCACCGGCCCATTCTGCCACGGCCGCATCGGCGGGCCACCGGGCCTGTGACAGTGTTGACGGCATGGCGACGGAATCCGATCACCGCAGCGTCCGGCTCGAGCGCATCGAGAACAGCAGGTACACGGCGACCAACGTCCGTGGTGGCCAGATCGATATCGGGACCGGGGCCGGGACCGACTTCACCCCGGTGGAGTTGCTGCTCGTCGCGATCGGCGGCTGCACGGCGGTCGACGTGGACCTGCTGACCTCGCGTCGGGCCGAGCCCGACTCGTTCGAGATCGTCATCGACGCGGAGAAGGTCCGCGACGAGGCGGGCAATCACCTCACTGACCTGGCAGTGACCTTCCGCATCCGGTTTCCCGACGGCGAGGCGGGCGACAGGGCGCGGGCACTGCTGCCGGACGCGGTCAAGAAGTCGCACGACCGGCTGTGCACGGTGTCGCGGACCGTCGAGATCGGCACGCCGATTGCTACCCGGATCGAGTGACTCTGCTGCCTTGTGTCCCGGTTAGCTGTGCCAGCGGAAGCGCCAGACGGCGAAGCAGGCTCCGCCTGCGGTCCACAGGGCGAGGCTGGCCAGGTCCCAGGCGGTGAACGGGCGTGCCGCGTAGGCGTTCTGCAGCACCTCGGCGAGCGGCTTGACGGGGAACGCGGCCACCACGCGCGACAGCCAGCTCGGCAGGCCGCTGAAGGTCGGGTCGAAGACGCCGGAGATGATCGCGATCGGGAGGAAGGTGGCGTAGGCGACCGGCCCGGCCGATTCCGCGCTCGTGATGACCGAACTGATTGCCAGGCCGAGCGAGGCGAAGCAGACGATGCCGAGGATCAGCCCGCCGGCCAGCGCCAGCGACTCGGCTGCCCGCGGCACGGCACCGAAGGCGAGCCAGCCGAGCAGCCCGGTGGCCGCGGTGATGATCAGCGCGGTGACGACCGTGCTCACCAGCAGCCCGCCAAGGTAGGCGCCGGACGACAGCGGGGTGGTCCTGATCCGCTTGAGCACGCCGTCGTGCCGCAGGACCGCGACCTTGGAGCCCAGGTTGACGTAGGCGGCGACGATGATGCCGAAGGCCAGGATGCCCGGCACGAAGACCGTGGTGTTCTTGATGGTGGTGCCCGGCAGGCGCGAGCCGACGTTGGCCGCGCCGATAAGCAGCAGGATCATCAGCGGGAACACGAAGGTGAACAGCGCGTACTCGGCGCTGCGCCAGAAGCTGCGCTGCTCGAGCAGCGCTTGCCTGGCGGCCAGGCGGATCGTCCTGGTCATGCGCGATCTGCCTGGCTGGCGGCGGCGCCGGTGAGCTGAAGGTAGGTATCTTCAAGGCGCGGGGCGGTGACGGCCAGGCCGTCCAGGTCACCGAGGCGGTGCTCAGCCGCCCAGGCGAGCAGCACCCGCAGCGTCATGGCCGCGTTGTCGGTGTGGCAGACAGCCTGCGGCCCGCTGATCACCAGCTCGATCCCGTCCGGCGGCGGGATCTGCCCGCGGCGCAGGGCGGACGGCGTGATGAAGCAGACGCGCGTGGCCAGGCCGGCCCGGGTGGCGACCTCGTGCGTGGTCCCGGCCAGCTCGATGCGGCCCGCCCGGAGGATGGCGATCCGGTCGGCCAGTCGTTCCGCCTCGTCCAGGTAGTGGGTGGTGAGCAGGATCGTCTTGCCGAGCCCGCGGAGGTTCTCGATCGCCGCCCAGCAGCGCACGCGGGCCTCCGGGTCGAAGCCGGTCGTCGGCTCGTCGAGGAAGACCAGGTCGGGATCGCCCGCGAGGGCCAGGGCGAAATCCAGCCGCCGCCGCTGGCCGCCCGACAGCTTTCGGACTTGGGTGCCGCGCACCTCGGTGAGCTCCACGACGTCGAGAAGCTCGCCAAGCGGGCGCGGGCTCGGGTAGTAGGACCGCCAGACCTCGATGAGCTCGCCCACCCTGGCCTGCCGCGGGAAGCCGCACTCCTGCAGGACCATGCCGGCCCGCTCGCGGAGCCTGGCCGGCTGGGCGGCCGGGTCGAGGCCGAGGACGCGGACCTCGCCCGCCGTCGGCGGCCGGAAGCCCTCGAGGATCTCCAGCGTCGTGGTCTTGCCCGCCCCGTTCGGGCCGAGCAGGCAGAAGACCTCGCCGTAGCGGACGTCAAAGTCGACGCCGCGCAGGACCTCGGTGCTGCCGAAGGCCATCCGCAGGCCGCTGACCTGCACGGCGAGGCTGTCGGTCACCGCAGGGTGGTTATCTATGACGCTCGTGTCAGTCATTACCAGGGATTATATGAGGATGAAGCCAGCGGATATCTCCGCGCTGCGGATGCTGCGCCGGGCCAGGGATCGCATCGACCGTGATTACGCTGACCCGATCGACATGTCGGCGCTGGCCGCCGGGGCGGGCTACTCGCGTGAGCACTTCATCCGCGCGTTCCGGACCGCCTACGGCGAGACGCCCGGCCGCTACCGGACCAGGCGGCGAGTGGAGCGGGCGTGTGAGCTGCTCCGCTCGGCCAACCTGACCGTGACCGAGATCTGCCACCTAGTCGGCTTCGCCAGCCTGGGCACGTTCAGCACGCGCTTCGCCGAGCTGACCGGCATGTCCCCGACCGCATACCGGCGCGAAGCGGCCGCGCGCGGCGGGCCTGCCCCGATTCCCGGCTGCTTCGCGCTCATGTGGCGCACCGGGCTGCCGGACCAGTCCGCGCGGGAAGGCATCACTTCCGGAGAAGCAGGGTGAGCGCCGCGAGCCGTAGAGTCGCCGCATGACAGAAAACCACTCGCTGACGGGGGCAGGTGCGGTCGCGTGATCACGGGCATTTCCATCGTGTCGGTCTGGGTGCTTGACCAGGACTCCGCCAAGGAGTTCTACGTCGGCAAGCTGGGCTTCACCGCAACCAACGACATCCATCTGGACAACGGCATGCGCTGGCTCACGGTGCGGCCGCCCGGCAGCAGCGGCCAGGAACTGCTGCTCATGGACCCGATGCACGCCATGCTGGATGAGGAGACCGGCAAGCAGGTGTGCGCCCTCGTCGCCAAGGGCGCGCTCTCGCCCGGCGTGATGGCGACCTCCGACTGCAAGGGCGACCACGCCGCGATGGCGGCCCATGGGGTCGAGTTCATGCAGGAGCCCGCCGAGCGTCCCTACGGGACCGAGGCGCTGTTCCGCGACGACTCAGGGAACTGGTTCAGCTTCACTCAGCGCCCTTGCCCTTCTTGAGGCGAGCCGCCAATTCGGCACGCGGCGAGCGCAGGCGAGCTGCCAATTCGGCATTGCGGCGGGCGAAATCCGCCCAGGCGGGCGGCGGGGGCTCGGCGAGGTAACGGCGGGCGGCGGCGGGGCCACAGCCGCGAAGCCGCCAGCCGCACAGACGTCCCGCGCGCACCTCGAAGCGGACGAGTACCCCGTCGGCCCAGCCGTGAACGTCGAAATCGGCCCGATCCTGCCGGGCGACCTTCTGCTCCCCGGTGATCCAGTCGAGGGCATCGAGTTCGGCCTGCAGCCTGGCCGCGAACTCGAAGGCCAGCCTGGCAGCGGCCGCGTCGCGGCGCCCGGACAGTTCGGCGCGTAGCGCCGCCACCGCCGCCGGGTCCCGCTCAAGCACCGCCGTCACCGCGCGGGTGAGCCCGGCCCGCACGCCAGGCGAAGCGCCGCGGACGCGCGCCATCTCGCGTTCGGCGCCCCCGGGCCGGCTTCCCGTGTAGCCGAGCGGCAGCACCCGGGCCAGGCCGCAGACGGCGTCACGTACCTTCTGGCCGCCGAGATACGGGCCGAAATACCGCGACGGATCGCCGGACGCGGGCTCGCGGGTGACCGTGATGCCGGGCGTGCGTTCGGATTCGCTGAGCCTGATCCAGACCTCGGCCTCCTGCCCGCCGTTGGGGCTGCGGTTCCACGGCGGGAGACGGCACTGCAGCAGATTCCGTTCCAGCCACGCGGCCTCGTGGGCGGAGTCGCAGACCACCGCCTCGACCTGTGCGATCCGCGGCACCATCGCCGCTAGGTGGCGCCGGTCGCCGAGGTCGCCCCAGTAGGAGGCGACCCGGCGGCGCAGGCTGGTCGCGCGGCCGAGGTACAGGGCCCCCCCGGCCGCGGCGCGGAAGCGGTACACGCCAGGGGCAAGCGGGAGCAGGGCGGCCGCCGCTCGCGGTGAGCCTGCAGGTATGTCACCCGGCCCGGTTTCCCGCGCAGCTGCCATGGTCCGAGCCCATCGCAGGGTGGTGCCCGACGTCAAGCGTCGCAGGTTAGCGGGAGTGCTACCACCATTCGTTCTGAACATCAAGAAGGACGCAAGCCGGCCACCGCGGCCGGCGGCGGTGCGGTGCGCGTGGTGCGGGGCCAGTTCGCGGGCTTAAGGTTTGTTCGTGACGGATTCAGAACCTGGCCGCGAGGTGGTGGCGCGTAGCGAGCTGCGCGCCTCGCATGACGACCGGGACCGGGTGGTCGAGTTGCTGCGAGTGGCCGCGGGAGACGGGCGGCTGACCGCGGCGGAACTCGACGAGCGGCTGGAAGTGGCCATGACCGCGCGGACGTACGGCGAGCTGGCCAGGCTTGTCTCCGACCTGCCGGACTCTCCGGACGTGGCCGACTCGCCCGCGCCACGGGTCAAAGACGTGGTGCGGCTGAACTGCCGCAGCGGCCAGACGGTGCGTGACGGCCGCTGGGTGGTGCCGCAGCGGATGGAGTTGCGGGTCACAAGCGGCCACATCAAGCTGGACTTCACTCAGGCCGTCATCACCCATTCGTCGCTGCAGATCGACGCGGAGGTACGCAGCGGTCGCGTCATCCTGATCACCAAGCCGGGCATCGTGGTGGACACCGATGATGTGACGGTCTGCGGCGGCCACATAAAGATCCGCGCGCCGTGGGGGTCGGACGTGTCCGAGGTGCTGCGGATCGACGTGGCGGGCAAGGTCGGCAGTGGTCACCTGATCACGCGGCCGCCGCACCGGACGTTCTGGCAGTGGCTGACGAGGCAGCCCAAGCCGTACGCGATTCGTTGACCCTCGTAGTGGTGTCCGGCGCGCCAGGGACCGGCAAGTCGACGATCGCTACTGCGCTCGGCCACGAGCTGCGGTTCGCGGTGCTGTCGCTCGATCCGATCAAGGAGGCGCTGGCCGACGTGCTTGGCCTGGGCGACGAGGACTGGTCCAACCGGGTGGGCGACGCGGCTGCGGAGGTGGTGTTCCGGCTATCCGCGGCGTTCCCCGACGCGGTCGCCGAAGGCTGGTGGCGAGGGGCGCGGCGGGACCGGGCGGTCGCCGAGTTCGCCGGCGCGATCGAGGTCTTCTGCCATTGCGACCCGCGGCTGGCCGGCGAGCGCGCGACCACCAGGATCGCCGCCGGCCGCAGGCACTCGATCCACCGCGACGTGATCAATCCCGCCATGGCAGGCCGGGTCGCCGAGCTAGCGGCCACGGTGACGCCGCTCGGGCTCGGGCGGGCGCTGATCACGGTGGAAACCGGGCGGGACGACGCGTGGCTGCGGGCGGTGGCGGATGTGAAGGCGGCGACGGGCT
>Ga0335073_10014267_pt1 | contig 11134 bp, 8 predicted proteins | sample Lox_Sample_22_FD_207093 | JGI IMG/M metagenome (GOLD analysis project Ga0335073, IMG submission 207093) | Soil microbial communities from Loxahatchee National Wildlife Refuge, Florida, United States - Lox_Sample_2.2 | ecosystem: Environmental > Terrestrial > Soil > Wetlands | place: USA: Florida... | reverse complement strand
GGTGTGCAGGCCGGCCCGCCCGCCGGACGGGCGCCAGCCGTCGGCCGGCACGGTGAGCGTGGCCTCGGTGAGCACCGGCTGCACCGTGCCCAGCCAGCCGTCCCGCAGCACCGAGGGCAGCGGACCGACCCCGTGGTCGGCGATCCGGCGGCCAAGCTCGTCGTCGGCGAACAGCTCGTGGTGATAGGGCCAGACCGCGTCGAGGGCGGCCTGCGCGCGCTGGTGGCTCAGCTCGGTGCCGTCGCCCAGCCGCACCACCCAGGTGCCGGCGTGCTCGACGTGGTAGGCCACCTCCTTGACCGCCTTCGCGGCGATCGCGGCCAGCTCGCGGTCGGTGGACGACTCCAGCGTGCGGTACAGCTCGAACTGGTAGGCGGAGAACAGCAGCTGCCGGACCATGGTCACCGCGAAGTCGCCGTTCTCCAGTTCGGCGAGCTGGACGTTGGTGAAGCCACGTTCCTCGCGCAGGAAGGCGAGATCGTCCTCGGACCGTCCGGAGAACGCCCCGCCGTAGCCGAGCAGCGACCGGGCCTGGCCGAGCAGGTCCAGCGCGATGTTGGCCAGCGCCAGGTCCTCCTCGATCTCGTGCGAGTGTGCCGACCACTCGGCCAGCCGCTGCGAGAGGATCAGCGCGTCGTCACCGAGCCGGATCGCGTACTCGGCGACGTCGGCGTGCTGCGGTGCGGTCACAGGTGCTCGACCCCGTCCGGGATGCTGTAGAAGGTGGGGTGCCGGTAGGGCTTGTCCGCAGCCGGTGCGAAGAAGGAGTCCTTCTCGTCCGGGGAGCTGGCGACGACCGCGGCGGACGGGACCACCCAGATCGAGACGCCCTCGCTGCGCCGGGTGTAGAGATCGCGGGCGTTCTGCAGGGCCAGCGTCGCGTCGGCGGCGTGCAGCGAGCCCACGTGCACGTGGCTGGTGCCGCGCACCGGCCGGACGAAGACCTCCCAGAGCGGGGTCGGGGTGGTGCCGGTCATGCCGCCTGCTCCGTCTTGCCGGCCTGCTTGGCCGCGTAGGCCGCCGCGGCCTCGCGCACCCAGGCGCCGTCGGCGTGCGCCTCGCGCCGGGTCTGCATCCGCAGCCGGTTGCACGGCCCGTTGCCCTTGAGCACCTCCTGGAACTCGGTCCAGTCGATCGTGCCGTAGTCGTAGTGGCCGCGCTCGGCGTTCCAGCGCAGGTCGGGGTCGGGCAGGGACAGCCCGAGGGCCTCGGCCTGCGGCACGCAGATGTCGACGAACCGCTGGCGCAGCTCGTCGTTGGAGAAGCGCTTGATGCCCCAGGCCATCGACTGGGCCGAGTTCGGCGAGTCGTCGTCCGGCGGGCCGAACATCATCAGCGACGGCCACCACCAGCGGTCGATCGCGTCCTGGGCCATCCGGTGCTGCTCGGGGGTGCCGTTCGACAGCGCCAGCAGCGACTCGAAGCCCTGCCGCTGGTGGAACGACTCCTCCTTGCAGACCCGCACCATCGCCCGGGCGTAGGGGCCGTAGGAGCAGCGGGTCAGCGGCACCTGGTTGGTGATCGCGGCGCCGTCGACCAGCCAGCCGATCGCGGCCACGTCGGCCCAGGTGGGGGTGGGGTAGTTGAAGATCGAGGAGTACTTCTGCTTGCCGGCGTGCAGCAGGTCGAGCATCTCCTCCCGGCTCATGCCCAGCGTCTCGGCGGCGGAGTAGAGGTAGAGCCCGTGGCCGGCCTCGTCCTGCACCTTGGCGAGCAGGATCGCCTTGCGCCGCAGCGAGGGAGCCCGGGTGAGCCAGTTGCCCTCGGGCTGCATGCCGATGATCTCGGAGTGCGCGTGCTGGGCGATCTGACGGATCAGCGTCTTGCGGTACGCCTCCGGCATCCAGTCGCGCGGCTCGATGGTGGCGTTCGTGGCGATCAGGGCGTCGAACGCCGCCTGCTGGTCGGCAACCCCGGTGGGCAGGCCGGCAAGGTCGTCGGGGCGGGGTGCGGTCGCGGTCATCGGCGCTGCTCCTCGGGGCCGTGGGGATGTGCTCCCGACCCCTGCGAACGGGGCCGACGAGCGAGTCCGATAGCTCGCTCGGACTGAGGTTTACGATCATGATCCGGCAATTACCGAATGATCGTTCGTTTACTCTATGCTGGCCCCGTTGCCCACCGCAAGGCCGGCCCACCTCGTCGTAGGCCCGCCGCACGCCGTGAAGGGATCTGCGAATCGATGGCTGACCGACCGACGGCTCGAATGGTGCGTTCCTACCTCAAGGACAGCTGGTTCACCGCGACCGACGAGGGGCAGCCGGTCCTCGACGCGGCCACCTCCGAAGTGGTGGCCCGCTGGTCGACCAGCCCGGTGGACGTGGCCGGCGGCTATGACCACGCCCGGACGGTCGGCGGCCCGGCGCTGCGCCGGCTCACCTTCACCGAGCGGGCCGCGATCCTCAAGCAGCTCGCGAGCTTGCTCAACGACCGCAAGGAATCCGAGTACTACCCGCTGTCGTACCAGACCGGTGCGACGCTCTTCGACTCCCGGTTCGACGTGGACGGCGGCATCGGCGTGCTGTTCGCCTACGCCTCCCGCGGCCGGCGCGAGCTGCCCGACTCCCACGTCTACACCGACGGTCCGGTCGAGCCGCTGAGCAAGGACGGCAGCTTCGTCGCCCAGCACGTCTACACCCCGCTGCACGGGCTGGCGCTGTTCATCAACGCCTTCAACTTCCCGGTGTGGGGCATGCTGGAGAAGTTCGCCCCGGCCTTCCTGGCCGGCGTCCCGGTGGTGGTCAAGCCCGCCGAGCAGACCGGGCACCTGACCGAGCGGGTCTTCGCCGACATGGTCGACTCCGGCCTGCTGCCGCCCGGCGCGATCTCGCTGATCTGTGGTGCCACCGACGGCCTGCTCGACCACCTGACCAGCCAGGACGCGGTCGCCTTCACCGGCTCCGCGGCCACCGCGCGGGCGCTGCGGGCGCACCCTGTGGTCATCCGGAACTCGGTGCGCTTCACCGCCGAGGCCGACTCGCTCAACGCCGCGATCCTCGGCCCGGACGCGGTGCCCGGCGAGCCGGAGTTCGACCTCTTCGTCCGGGAGCTCGGCCGGGAACTGACCGTCAAGGCCGGCCAGAAGTGCACCGCGATCCGGCGGGCGTTCGTGCCCGGCGGCCAGGTCGATGCGGTGCTCGACGCGCTGCGGGCCCGGCTGGCCAAGGTGGTCGTCGGCGACCCGCGCGCGGAATCGACGACCATGGGCGCGCTGGCCACCCTGGAGCAGCGCGAGGAGTTCCGGGCCAACCTGGCCAAGCTCACCGAGGTCGCCGACGTGGCGATCGGCGGCCCGGACTCGGGCGAGCTGCCGGCCACCGGCGCCTTCGTGCAGCCGACCGTGCTGCTCGCCCGGCAGGCCGACGCCGCCCCGGTGCACACGGTCGAGGCGTTCGGCCCGCTGGCCACCGTGATCGGTTACGACGGCGCCGCGGAGGCGGTCCGGCTGGCCGCGCTCGGCGACGGCTCGCTGGTCGGCTCGGTGTACTCCTACGATCCGGCCTTCGTCCGCGAGGTGGTGCTCGGCGCGGCCGCCCAGCACGGCCGGATGATCGTGATCGACCGGGACGACGCCAAGTCCTCCACCGGGCACGGTTCGCCGCTGCCGCTGCTGGTGCACGGCGGCCCCGGCCGGGCCGGTGGCGGCGAGGAGATGGGCGGCATCCGCGGCGTCCTGCACTTCATGCAGCGGACCGCCATCCAGGGCTCGCCGCGGGCACTGTCGGCGGTCACCGGCCGCTGGGTGGCCGGCGCGCCGACCGTGGTCGGTGAGGTGCACCCGTTCCGCCGGCACCTGGAGGACCTGGCGATCGGCGAGGTGCTGATGACCGAGGCCCACACCGTGACCGCCGAGGACATCGACCGGTTCGTGGAGCTGACCGGGGACTCGTTCTACGCCCACACCGATCCGGTGGCGGCCGCGGAGAACCCGCTGTTCGGCGGCATCGTGGCGCACGGTTACTACCTCGTCTCCCGGGTGGCCGGCCTCTTCGTGGAGCCGTCGCCGGGACCGGTGCTGGCCAACTTCGGCCTGGACAACCTGCGCTTCATCACGCCGGTCAAGGTGGGCGACTCGATCCGGGCGCAGCTGACCTGCAAGGAGAAGAAGGCGCGCCAGACCGAGAACTACGGCGAGGTGCGCTGGGACCTCATCGTGCGCAACCAGGACGACGAACTGGTCGCCACCTACGACGTGCTGACGCTGGTCGCCAAGCGACCGGAGTAGGCCGGGCGGCGTTCACAGGTTTCTCTACAAGAGCTCCAAGCCGGCGACCACCTGACGGGGGTTAGCTGGCTGTCGTAGGAATCAGAGAAGCCAGTGACGAAAAGGTGGTCACCGTGACCGACCAGCCGAGTTCTTTCCCGTCGGACGGCGCCGAACGGCGCCCGGACGAGCCGGTCAGCGCCGATGCCGCGCAGCAGCAGTCGTTCGAGCAGAAGTCGTTTGCGCAGCAGCCGGCCGGGCAGCCGGGTGCCGAGCGTCCCGCGCCGGCCGAGCAGCCGTACTTCGTCCCGACCGAGCACCAGCAGGCCTGGTCGGCGGCCCAGCACTACTACGGATCGCCCCAGAGCCACGGCGGCCCGAACTATGGCGGCCCGAACTATGGCGCCCCGAACTATGGCGCCCCGAACTACTACGGCGGCCAGCCGGCCGGCAGCGAGCAGGACGCCGGTGCCCACTGGCAGCCGCCGCCCACCGGCTACCAGCCGTACGGTTACCAGGCCGCCGGCCAGTCGCAGCCCGGTTACCCCTACTTCGGGCACCCGGCCGGCTACTGGGCCCCGCCGCCCGCGCAGCACAAGAAGCACCCGCACCGGCTGCTCTACGGCTCGGTCGCGGCCGCGGTCGCCGCGGCGCTGACCGTCGGCGGCGTGGCGCTGGCCGTGGACCACGCCAACAGCTCCTCGAACCAGACCTCGCTCGCCACGCCGAGCCAGAACAACCCGTTCTCCCCGAACGGCAGCGGCAGCAGCGGTAACGGCAGCGGCAGCACCGGTGGCAACGGATTCGGCTTCGGCGGCCAGGGCGGTCAGGGCGGGCAGAGCGGCAGCGGGCAGGGCACCGGCCAGGCCACGAGCGCCCAGTCGGTCGGGGTGGTCGACATCGACACCACCCTCGACTACGGCCAGGGCAAGGCGGCCGGCACCGGCATCGTGCTCAGCTCGAACGGCGAGATCCTGACCAACAACCACGTGGTGCAGGACTCCACCGCGATCTCGGTGACCGTGGTCAGCACCGGCAAGACCTACACCGCCAAGGTGGTCGGCACCGATCCGAGCGACGACGTCGCGGTGATCCAGCTGCAGAACGCCAGCGGCCTGGCCACCGCCAAGCTCGGCGACTCCGGCGCGACCAAGGTCGGCGACGCGGTGACCGCGGTCGGCAACGCGGGTGGCACCGGCGGCACGCCGTCGTCGGCGTCCGGGTCGGTGAGCGCGCTCGACCAGTCGATCACGGCCAGCGACCAGGACGGCAGCAACTCCGAGCGGCTGACCGGCCTGATCCAGGTGGATGCCGACATCCAGGCCGGTGACTCCGGCGGCCCGCTGTACGACAACGCCAGCGGCACCGTGATCGGCATGGACACCGCCGCGTCGTCCTCCGGCTCCCGGTTCTCCAGCGGCAGCACCACCGGCTTCGCCATCCCGATCGCGAAGGCCACCTCGATCGCCAAGCAGATCGAGAACGGCACCGACAACGCGACGATCCACCAGGGCTACCCGGCCTTCCTGGGCGTCCAGCTCTCCTCGGACAGCCAGGCCCAGGGCGCCACGGTGGCCGGGGTGGTGCCCGGCTCGGGTGCCGCCAAGGCGGGCCTGGCGGCCGGTGACGTGATCACCTCGGTGGACGGCAGCTCCGTCGCGGACGCCACCGGGCTGTCGTCGCTGCTGACCAAGCACCACCCCGGTGACCAGGTCCGGATCGGCTACACCGACGGTTCCGGGCAGACCCACTCGACGACGGTGACCCTGGGCGAGGGTCCGGCCGACTGATCATCGGCGTCGCCGCTCACCACCACGCGCAGGGCCTCGGTCGATCCCTCCCGACCGGGGCCCTGCGCGTTGTTTCGTGCGATCCGGCCCGGCGCGGCGCGTTGCGCGACCTGACAATAGTTGCGAAAGTAGTACAAACATTCTTCCAGCGATCGGCGGGGAAACCGTAGGCTGCCTCGTCGAAACCAACGGTGTGCTTTTTCGTTGCGACCACGAGTGAATCTCCGTCGCACATGGAGGCGGTCGGGTGCGACGTGCCGCGACCGGCGCGCCGTCGAGCGACGGGGCGCTCCGGGATCGCCCTGCGCGTAACGAGGGGGCGACACGGATGTCGGACGACACCAGCCGGACAGGCCTGTGGTTCATCGGAGCCCGCGGGTCGGTGGCGACCACCGCGACCGCCGGGTTGCTGGCCCTGCAGGCCGGCCTCATCGAGCCGTTCGGTTGCGTCACCGAGCAGGCCCCGCTGTCCGAGGCGGATCTGCCCGGCTGGGACCAGCTGGTGGTGGGCGGCCACGACGTGGCAAGCGTCCCGCTGGACAAGCGCGCCGAACCGCTGGCCGAGGCCGGGGTGCTGCCGCACCGGGTGCTGGCCGCCGTCCGGGACGGCCTGCGCGAGGTGGACAGCCATATCCGGCCGGGGTATTCGCCATCGCTGGGTGAGGAGTCCCAGCGTTCGGCGGCCGACCGGCTGGCCGCCGACCTGCGGGACTTCCGGAGCCGGCACCGGCTCGGCCGGGTGGTCGTGGTGAACGTCAGCTCGACCGAACCACCCGCACCGCCGGCACCGGAGCACGCCTCGTTGGCCGCGCTGGAGCGGGCCCTCGACGACCCGGCCAGCACCGTGCTGCCGCCGAGCTCGGTCGCCGCGTACGCCGCGCTGCGCGCCGGCTGCGCCTTCGTGGACTTCACGCCGTCCACCGGGATCTTCCTGCCCGCGCTGGTCGAACTCGCGCACCAGGCGGGCCTGCCGTTCGCCGGCCGGGACGGCAAGACCGGCGAGACGCTGCTGCGCACGGTGCTCGCGCCGATGTTCACCGCCCGGGCGCTGAAGGTGCGGGCCTGGGCCGGCACCAACCTGCTCGGCGGCGGTGACGGGGCCACCCTGCAGGACGCGGCGAATGCCAGCTCGAAGCTGGAGTCGAAGGCGCGCGGGCTGGCCCAGCTGCTCGGCGAGCCGGTCTGCGCGCCGCTGCACATCGACAACGTGCCGAGCCTCGGCGAGCAGAAGACCGCCTGGGACCACGTCGCCTTCGACGGCTTCCTGGGCGCCCGGATGACCCTGCAGTTCACCTGGACCGGCCTGGACTCCGCGCTGGCGGCGCCGCTGGTGCTGGACCTGGCCCGGCTGATGTCGGCCGCGCTGGCTGCCGGTCGGTCCGGCGCGCAGTCCGAGCTGGCCTTCTTCTTCAAGGACCCGCTGGTGCCGGCCGGCGCCGAGGTCGAGCACCGGTTCGCCGAGCAGACCGCCCGGCTGCACGCCTGGGCGCGCGGGCTCGGCCGATGAGCCTGCGGTTGCAGCAGCCCGGTGGCGGCAGCGTGCTGGTCGAGCTGGTCCGCGGGCCGGCCGCCCTGACCGTGCTCGGCGATTCGCTGGCCGGGGCGGCCGCCGCCGGCACCCCGCTGGCCGGCCGCCGGCTGCTGCTGCCGGTCGCCTCGGCCGCGCTGTACGCCTCCGGGATGGCGCTCAACGACTGGGCCGACCGGGATCTCGACGCGCTCGAGCGCCCGGAACGGCCGATCCCGTCCGGCCGGATCAGCCCGGCCGGCGCGCTGAAGGTGGCGGCCGGCCTTACCGCGGCCGGCCTCGGCGTCGCCGCGCTGGCCGGTGGCCGGCCGGGGATCCGAGCCGCCGTCCCGCTGGCCGCGGCGGTCTGGAGCTATGACCTGCTCGCCAAGCCGACGCCGGCCGGGCCGGCGGTGATGGCGGCCTGCCGGGCGCTGGACGTGCTGCTGGGTGCCGGCCCGGGCGGGCGCCGCCGCGCGCTGCCGGCCGCGGCCGCGGTGGCCGGCCACACGCTCGGGCTGACGGTGCTCTCCCGCGGCGAGGTGCACGGCGGCAGCCGGGTCACCGCGCTCGGCGCGCTGGCCGGCACAGCCGCGGCGACCGCGCTCACCGCGTCCGGCCCGGCACCGTCCCGGCTGCACCGGGTGGCCGGGCTGGCCGGCGCGCTCGGCTACGCGGGCCTGGTCGGGCGCCGCCAGCTGGCCGCCGCGCGCACCCCCAGCCCGGCCGCGGTCCGGTCGGCGACGGTGGCCGGCATCCACGGCATGGTGCCGCTGCAGTCGGCGATCACCGCCCGGTCCGGGGCGCCGCTGCCGGCCGCCGTGCTCTCGCTGGCGCTGCCGCTGGCCCGCCGGCTCGGCCGGAAGGTCAGCCCCACATGAGGCTCGGGTACGGCACCAACGGCTTCGCCAACCACCGGCTCGACGACGCGCTCGCGATCATCGCCGACCTCGGCTACACCTCGGTGGCGCTCACCCTCGACCACCAGCACCTGGACCCGTACGCCGCCGATCTCGCCGCCCAGGTGGCCGCGGTCGGGCGCCGGCTGGCCGAGCTCGACCTGCGGCTGGTGATCGAGACCGGCGCCCGCTACCTGCTCGACCCGCGGCACAAGCACCAGCCGACGCTGCTGTCGGACGATCGTGGCCCGCGGGTGGACTTCCTGCGGCGGGCGCTGCGGATCGCCGCCGACCTGGGCGCGGACTGCGTCTCGTTCTGGTCCGGGGTGACGCCGGCCGGGCTGGCGCCGGACGAGGCCTGGCGCCGGCTGCGCGCCGGGGTTGCCGAGGTGCTGCCGCTGGCTGGCGAGCTGGGTATGCCGCTCGGCCTGGAACCGGAGCCGGGCATGCTGGTCGAACGCCTCGGCGACGCGCTGCGGCTGCGCGCCGAGCTGGGCGACCCCGCGCAGCTGGGCATCACGCTCGACGTCGGGCACTGCGTCGCCATCGAGCCGGACGGTGTCGCCGGCTGCCTGCGCCAGGCCGCCGGGCTGCTGGTGAACGTCCAGCTGGACGACATGGTGACCGGGGTGCACGAGCACCTGGAGTTCGGCACCGGCGAGCTCGACCTGCCGGCCTGCCTGGCCACCCTGGCCGAGATCGGCTACACCGGGGTGGCCGCGGTCGAGCTGCCCCGGCACAGCCACGCCGCCCCCGAGGTGGCCCGCAGCTCGTTCGAGGCGTTGCAGGCGGCGCTGCCCTGGACCGTCCGGGCCGAGGCCGCGATCCGCCGCGAGCCCACGGCGATCGGCGAGCTGTTCCCGGCGGCCGGCCGGGAGGTCGGGCGCCGGCCCCTCGATCCGGAGGGCGACCCGGCCGGCCTGATCGCCGGCACCGAGGACGACCGGGCCCGGTCCCGGCTCGTCGCGGTGCTGGTCGAGGCGGCTCCCGACCAGGCTGCCGCCGAACTGGCCGAGCTCTACCGGTACGGCGACGACGCCGAGCGCCGCGGCGTGCTGCGCGGACTGTCCGTCCTGACCGACCCGTCCGAGGCGGTGGTCGAGGCCGGCCGCGCGCTGGTGCAGGACGCGCTGCGGGCCAACGACACCCGGCTGGTCGCCGCCGCGATGGGCCCGTTCGCCGGCGCCTGGCTCGACCAGCACGCCTGGCGGCACGGCGTGCTGAAGTGCCTGTTCACCGGCGTCCCGCTGGCCGCGGTGGCGGCCCTGGACGAGCGCCGGGACGCCGAGCTGATCCGGATGGTCGCCGGGCTGGCCGAGGAACGGGCCGCCGCCGGCCGCACGGTGCCCGACGACGCGATTGCCCTGCTGCAGAAGGAAAACGCCTGATGGCCATCTTCGATCCGCACATCCACATGACCTCGCGGACCACCGACGACTACGAGTCGATGTACGCCGCCGGGGTCCGGGCGCTGGTGGAGCCGGCGTTCTGGCTGGGTCAGCCGCGCACCAACGTCGGCTCGTTCACCGACTACTTCGACGGCCTGATCGGCTGGGAGCGGTTCCGCGCGGCGCAGTTCGGCATCCGGCACCACTGCACGCTGGCGCTGAACCCGAAGGAGGCGAACGACCCGCGCTGCGTCGAGGTGCTGGACGTGCTGCCCCGCTACCTCGCCAAGGACGGGGTGGTCGCGGTCGGCGAGATCGGCTACGACTCGATGACCCCGGCCGAGGACGACGCCTTCGCCCGGCAGCTGGAGCTGGCGATCCGGCACCGGCTGCCGGCGCTGGTGCACACCCCGCACCGCGACAAGCTGGCCGGCACCCGGCGCACCCTCGACGTGGTGGCCGAGTCGGGCATCGCGCCCGGCCTGGTCGCGGTGGACCACCTGAACGAGCTGACCGTCGGCCCGGTGGCCGAGTCCGGCTGCTGGATGGGCTTCTCGATCTACCCGGACACCAAGATGGATCCGGACCGGATGGTGGCGATCCTGCAGGAGCACGGCACCGAGCGGATGCTGGTCAACTCGGCCGCCGACTGGGGCCGGTCGGACCCGCTGAACACCTACCGGACCGGCCAGGCGATGCTCGCCGCCGGCTTCACCGACCAGGACGTGGAGCAGGTGCTCTGGCACAACCCGGTCGCCTTCTACGGCCAGAGCGGCCGGCTGGTGCTCGACGAGCTGCCCGGTTTCACCGCCTCCGCCGAGACCTTCGCCGGCAACTCGGTGTTGCGAGGCGGGCGCGCCTGATGCTGCCGGCGTACTGCACGAACGTGCACCCGGCGCACGACCTGGCCGGCCTGCTCGACCAGCTGGACCGGTACGCGCTGCCGGTGCGGGAACGGCTCGGCGCCGACGAGCTGGGGCTGGGCCTGTGGCTGCCGGCCCCGGTCGCGGCCGGCCTGGTCGCCGACCCGGACGACCTGCGCCGGCTGGCCGCGGAACTGGCCGCCCGCGGGCTGACGGTGGCGAGCCTGAACGCCTTCCCGTACGGGGACTTCCACGCACCGGTGGTCAAGCACGCGGTGTACCTGCCGGACTGGACGGACCGCCGCCGGCTCGACTACACCCTCGACTGCGCCCGGGTGCTGGCCGAGTTGTTGCCGCCGGAGGCCGAGGGCACCCTGTCGACCCTGCCGCTCGGCTGGCGGGAACCCTGGGGCCCGGCCGCGGACGCGGCCGCCGAACGGGCGCTGGCCGAGCTGACCACCGAGCTGGGCCGGCTCGGCCGGGCAC
>Ga0335073_10014266_pt1 | contig 11135 bp, 10 predicted proteins | sample Lox_Sample_22_FD_207093 | JGI IMG/M metagenome (GOLD analysis project Ga0335073, IMG submission 207093) | Soil microbial communities from Loxahatchee National Wildlife Refuge, Florida, United States - Lox_Sample_2.2 | ecosystem: Environmental > Terrestrial > Soil > Wetlands | place: USA... | reverse complement strand
CTGCCTATGTAGGGTGGGTGCCCTACATGCCGCTTTCGCGTATGGGCGTCTCGCCTCCAACGCCCTAAATCCACGTCATCCCGAGTCTGCCTGCGCCAAGCAAGCGCAGCGATGAATCTCCTCGATCTTCGATCAAGGAGTCTCGCCTCAGCTCCCGCCGCCAACCTCTCCTACCCGCTCCGCTCGCCTTCCCCCAAATGCATGAATCGTCCGAGTCCCCGCGACCACCTCTCCACTATGCCAAACGCCCCGTGGAATCACGCACTCCTCCCCGGCCTTCACCTGAATCAGCTGGCCTTCCATGAGCAGCGTGTAGCAGCCCTGCACTACCAGCATGTATTCGTCATACTCATGCTGGTGACCCGCCGACTTCGCGTTTTCCCCGCACGTCCAGAACGCCATCTGGCTGCCGTCCGCTCCATCGAATACATAGCCTTCCACGCCGCGTGTAGCCTGCTGTGCGCTGGCAATGCGATTGGCCGGCTTCTTCATAAACTCCGGAAAGCTGTCCATGGCCGCTCCTCGCTAACCCGCCCAGCTCTGTGTTACGACAGTGCTACGCGGTCTGCTTCTTTGCATATCCTGGCGGCAGCAATGTCGTGGATAGGTCCACTCCGCTCAAATCCGCCTTGCTGATGTCGGTCTCGCGCAGAATCGCGATGCCCATATCCGCTCCGGTGAAATTGGCCCCATCTACTTGCGCGTCGCGGAAGTTCGCGTTGCGCAGTAGCGCCTTATGAAAATTAGCGTTTGTCAGATCGCATCGGAAAAATTCCACTCCGCTCGCTTGTGCTTCCGTCAAGTCCGCACCTGTCAGGCTCGCTTCGGTCATGTCCGTATTCCGCAGGTCCGCTTTGCGCAACCGCGCTCCCCCAAAGTCGGCGCCCGGCAATCGCGCCCCGCGCAGATCGCTGCCTTCCAGGTTCGCGTTCTTCAGAACCGCGCCTGCCAGATTCACTTTGCTCAAGTCGGCGCCCGAAAGATCCGCCCCGCTCAAATCCGCGCGGACCCCGGCCCCTCTCCAAAACTTCTCATGCTCTTCCAGAATTTCCGTTAGTTTCTTGCCCTTATGCCGTAGTCCATTCAATTTTCGCAGTCCCATACAGTCTTCCCCCCAAAAATCCAGTCCTCTATTCTACCCCCGAAAGAACCCGCACCGGCTGCATCCGGCCCCCGCAAGGGAGTATGCTACCTCTTGGGCCAGGAACCCCTTGGCCTGGTTGTGGGGACACATGCGGACGCTCCTGACGCTTCTTGTCGCACTCGCCTTCTCGGCCCTTCCCGCCCTCGCGCAAGAAGACGAAATCGTGGCCAACCTCGCCGGTGGCCGCGTGATCATTCACGTCGCTGCTAACGGCATCATCTTCGGCGCCATCGATCATCCCTTGGAAGCCAAATCCGTACCGCCCCGCGTCGCTACCATTGGCTCCACGCACGTTGGCATCTTTTTCGGCGCTTCCGAGTGGCAGGTCCCCGCGCAGCCCATGCCCATTCGCCTCGACAGAAATGTTGCTGATCTTCGTTCTACCGTGAACACCAAGCAGACCTATCGCCCCGAAGGCGCTGGTGACCCCGACCTTGAGCTCATCGGTGTCGGCTTCCTCGAGAAGCTTCGTCCGCTCGCTTCGCAGCTCCACCACAAATACGACCTCAAGCCTGACGAGCCTCTCCTCGAAATTGTCTTGATCGGTTATGGGCCCAGCGACTACGGGCCCGAGGCTTGGGTGATCGATTATGGTGCGGAGCAACAGTCCGTCAGCGCGGATTTCTGGCAGACCCACCTCCTCCGTCCGCGCTTCACCCAGATCTATCCCCCGGGAAAGCACGAAGCCAAAACCATCGTCGAAACACGTTTTCCCCCTGATCTCCAGGCTGTGCCTCTCACCGGTTTGCTCCAGCAAAATGATCCCCGCATCGCTCAAGTGCGCGCTGACAAGCGCATGGATAAGGTCGCGGAATTTATCGAGCGCGGCCAGGCCAACAAAGTCTCCATGCAGGACGCCGCGGATTTCCTCCGCGCCACTTTGCCCTTCCTTGCCGGTAGTGCCCACTTCATCGAGGGTCAATTGGGCGAAAATGGTGGCTTCGATTGGATCGTTCCTCCAGAAGAACCAAGGGAAAAAGCGAAGCGCGATGAGAATCGCCCCCCCGACGCACCCACCTTGTATAAAAAACCCAACCCCGATCAATAGCCCTTTTTAGATGTCTGTCATTTCCTCCGGAGGGACGGCTTCCATTGCCGTCCCGCAGCGGAGAAATCCCTCTTCGATTTAAAATCCAGCATGACGCCGTCCCACGAAACAATTCCCGCTGCCTCTCCGTCTCTCCTCCCGCCCCGCGTGGAACTCACTTCGCGAATTTCCGCGACTGGGATATGATGCAACCCGTATCCCCATCCAGATGAGGTTCTTCATGCACACTCGATGGCAGACGCTCGTCCTGGTTTCCGTTTCTGCAGTAGCAGTCAACCTCCTCGTCGGCCACAAGTCTTCCCCGATCGCCGCACCGCAGACCGCCCCTCCCGCAGCGCCGGTATCCGCCGCTCCCGCCCCCGATTCCTCCGCAATTCCCGACACCGTCATCGCCATCAACTCTCCCACTCCCATGTCTCAGCGCATCGTCCACTATCAAATCGATGCCAAGTACGATCCCGTCAAGCACACCATAGACGCCACGGAAACGCTCACCTACCACAACCTCACCGGCCAAGCCCTCGACCACTTTCCTTTCCATCTTTATCAAAACGCCTTTCAGCCCAGCTCCACCTTCATCCGCGAAGCCAAGCGCGACGGCAATCGCGACACCTCCTACGACAAGTGGGATCCCAAAGAATTCGGCTCCGAAGAAATCAAAAGCATCGAAGTCGTCGGCCAGGGCGATCTTACTCCCCAGCTCCATTACATCGCCCCAGACGACGGCAATAAGGACGACAAGACCGTCATCGATTTGCCCGTGCCCAAACCCATTCCCGCAGGCGCCATCGTCCAATTCAAAATTGTCTTCCACGACCAAATGCCCGAAACCCAAGCCCGCTCTGGCTGGAAACGCGATTTCGTTCTTGGCGGACAGTGGTTTCCGAAAGTCGGTGTATGGTGGCACGGCGCCTGGAACTGCCATCAATACCACGCCACCACCGAATTTTTCGCGGACTTCGGCGTCTTCGACGTCAAGCTCACCGTCCCACAAAACCAGGTCGTCGGCGCCAGTGGCGTCGAACTCTCCAGCGTCAACAATCCCGACGGCACCAAGACCGTCGCCTACCACGGCGACGATATCCACGATTTCGCCTGGACCGCCTGCCCCCGCTTCAAAGTTCACGAGGCCACTTACCAATCGCAAATGGGGCTGGTCAAGCTGCGCTTCCTCATGCAGCCCGCGCATTGGAGTCAGGCTGCCCGCCACGAACGCATCACTCGCGAAACCCTCGATCGTTTCGAAAAATGGTACGGCCCTTATCCCTACAAATCCCTGACCGTCGTTGATCCCGAGCCCGATTCCGCGGCCGGCGGCATGGAATATCCCACTTTCATCACCGGTGACAGCAGTTGGTTTGAGCCCGAAGGTCTTCGCCTCATCGAGCTGGTCGTCGAACACGAATTCGGCCACCAATATTGGTACGGCATGGTCGCCACCAACGAGTTCGAAGATGCCTGGATGGACGAGGGCATCAACAGCTATACCGAACTCAAGGTCATGGACGACATCTTCGGGAAAAACACCTCGATCTTGCAGATTGCAGGCATTTCCATGGGCGAGCCCGGTCTGCAACGCCTCAGTTACATCGGCGTCGCCGACCTCGATCCCATGGCCCAGAAGGCCTATGACTATTACAGCTACGGGTCCTACGGCGGCATCACCTACGGCAAAACCGCCAGCGTGCTCTACACCCTCGAGGGCATCGTCGGCGCCGACACCATGCAGAAGGTCATGCACACCTACTTCATGAAGTACCGTTTCACTCACCCCACCAAGGAAGATTTTCTCAAAACCATCGAAGAAGTTTCCGGTAAGGATCTCCGCTGGTATTTCAATCAGGCCGTCTACGGTTCGCCCGTCCTCGATTACGAAGTCCGCAAAATCGATTCCTTCCCTGTCAACTGGTACGTCGACGAAAAGCAAAGGAAACACGAGAAGAAGAGTGACATCGTCTATCAGTCCTACGTCTCGCTGCACCGCAAAGATGATTTTGTCATGCCCGTCACCGTCGAAATTAAATTCGACAACGGCGAAACCGTTCGCGAACACTGGGACGGACAAAGCCGCTGGACCCGTTTCAGCTATCAGAAAAAAGCCAAGGTGCTCTCCGCCGAAATCGATCCCGATCACACCATCTACATCGATCGGAACAATTTCAACAACAGCTATACGGATAAGTCCAACCCCAAAGCCACCTTCAAAATTTCCACCTATTGGCTCTTCGTCACCCAATGGCTAGCCCAAGCCTTAGCCTGGTGGGGCGTCTAGCGATGCCAATCCAACCTTTACAACTGATCGCGACTCTGCCCTTGGTGGGAGTTTCTGTAGGAGGTCGGGGCTTTCAGCCCCCATGCAGGTCGCACAAAACAAGTCGGGCTTTAGCCCCTGAAGACTCCTCCCACTCCCTACTCCTGGGTGCTTCGATTCGTGCGGCAATTAGGGATGAACACCGATGAATGAAAACAACGGACTACTAAGTTCTGGCTGGGCAATGCTGATGCGCAACAAGCGCTACATCTTCTGGTTCTGGCTCCTCAATCTCACCCTCGCCGAGTTCGGCACCGGTGCGTTTCGTCGCAGCGCCCACGCCATTCTCGATCACAGTCTCGCCTCCGGTCGCCTCGTTCACGGTTTCGATATGGCCACTTTCAGCGAACTGCTCGCCCGGCCCGACTTCGGCCAGATGTCCGCGATGACCATGCCCGCCTTCTACTTCGCCTTCCTCTTTTTCCTGGCCACCGCGCTATTGCTCCCGGGCGTCTTCGAAGGCTATGCCGCCACCTTCCGCTTGCCCCGTCAGGATTTCTTCCGCGCTTGCGGCCGAAATTTGTGGCGCTTCATTCGCATTTTGATCATCGCCGCCATCATTATGGGCATCGTCGCGGGCGCTCTCTTCGCGTTGCAGGGCTTCCTCGTGAAGAAGGCGGGAGAAAGTACCAATGAAATCCTGCCCTTTGAAACACGAATGGTCACCCTCGCGGTCATTTTTCTCATCATGACCATCCTGCGCATTTGGTTCGATCTCGCCGAAGTCGAAACGGTCTTGAACGATCGAAACGCCGTACGCAAAGCCATCCGCCTCGCGTTTCGCCACACCTTCCGCAGCCTGCCTCGCCTGGTCACTGGTTACGTCGTGGCCGCCATCCTCGCCGCCATCATCCTCGCCGCCGGCCTGTGGTTCTGGAATCGAGCCGTCGGCCCGGAAAGCATCCTTGGCGCATTTCTGCTAGCGCAATTCATCCTCTTCTTGTTGCTGATCCCGCGTTTCTGGCAGCGCGCCATGGCCGTTTCCTACTGGCAGCAGCACATGCGGCTTCCCGCTGCCGTCACCGCGCCGGCACCCGAACCCGTCTTCGTCCAACCCGTTCCACCGGTACCGCCACCCCCGACGCCCGATATTCCCCCACAACCCCAAGAATCCTGACGCCAAGCGATGTAGCACAGGCTTCAGCCTGTGCGCATCTGCGCAGCGCAGAGGTTCCGGAGCTTCGGCTAGCTAGGACACGAGTGCTTACGAATGAACTGGGCTCTCGGGGCCCGTGTCTCCGGTGGCAACGGCTTTACATCGCTGTTTGGAAGGTTTTGTAGCGGCCGCCTCCTGAGGTGGGCGTACGCTTTGCATCACAGAAAGCAAACCCGTCATTCCGAGCGTCGCGAGGAATCCCTCTTAGAACCCCTCGCTCGCCCAGTGCTTTGCACCGCAGCAGGCTGAATAACTCACGGGTTCTTTCGATCCGCATTTCGTATGGTGCTGCACGTCACTCCCCACCTTTACCTAGGCCCTCAGTCTCCAGCCGCCGAAACCTGTCGGCCGTGCCGCCCGATATCGCGCCGGTAGTGCATTCCCTCAAAACGAATTTTCGCCGCAGCTTGATAAGCCTTTTCCAGCGCCGCATCCAGTGATCTGCCGGTAGCGGTTACGCCCAACACGCGCCCGCCGCTCGTCACAATCTTCTCCCCATCGCGTTTCGTTCCCGCGTGCAACACCTTTACATCCGGAATCTTTGCCGCGTCTTCCAGCCCGCGAATCTCTTTGCCACTTTCGGACTTTCCCGGGTAGCCACCCGAAGCCAGCACCACGCAAGCACTCGCTCCCGCCTTCCATCTCAGCTTTTCTGTTTGCAGCTTTCCCGCAGCCACGCCGCCCAGCACTTCTGCTAGATCAAAATCCATCCGTGCCGCAATCGCCTGCGTTTCCGGGTCGCCTAGCCGGCAATTAAACTCCAGCACCTTCGGGCCTTCTTTTGTCAGCATCAATCCCACGTAGAGAAATCCTTGGTAACGGATCCCATCCGCCACCAACCCTTTCATCGTCGGTTCCACGATCCGCGCCGTAATTTCCCGCCGCAATTCTTCCGGTAACAATTCGTCCGATGAATACGCCCCCATGCCTCCTGTATTGGGCCCTTCGTTATTGTCAAAAATTCTTTTGTGGTCCCGCGTCGGCACTAGCGGCGCATATCGTTCCCCATCGGTCAGCAAGATGAACGACAGCTCGTCTCCCTCCATCGCTTCTTCAAACATCACCCGCTTGCCGCCCGCGCCCAACTCGTTCTTCTCCATCACCCTTTCGAGGAACTCCGTCGCTTCGTCGGGACCCTTCGCCACCAACACGCCCTTGCCCGCGCACAGTCCGTCCGCCTTAATCACCACCGGCCAATCCACCTCGCACAGCGCCCCATACGCGTTTCCCGGCGAATCGTACGCGCCATACATCCCTGCCGTCGGAATCTTGTGCCGCTGGAGAAACTCCTTCGTGAAAACTTTGCTGCCTTCCAACTGTGCCGCCTTCTTCGGCGGCCCGACAATCGCCCACTTCCTCTCTTCGAACGCATCCACAAGCCCATTCACCAGCGGCAACTCCGGCCCCACCACGGTCAAATCCGGCTCACATTTTTCCGCCAACGCGACAATCCCTGCTACATCCCCAGAATCCCCAACGATGCAGTCCGCCTCCGCCGCAATTCCCCCATTGCCGGGAACGCACCAAATCTTTTCTACGCCGCGGCTTTCTTTCAGCTTCCACACCAGCGCATGTTCGCGTCCACCGCCGCCAATCACCAGAATTTTCATCGATTTTTCGCCTCGCACCCCATCTCTTCGAACGATAGTCGCCACCACCACCACTGTCAACCAAGTGGCACAGGCACTCCTGCCTGGGTTCGTCTTGCTCCCAGAACTGTTTTCGGCAGACCCCTGCCCGCCGCGGACTATATAACCTGCTTAAAGAAATTTAACGGTTAGTTGTGGAGTTATGTCTTCGAACTCCGGAAGACCGCTCAACCCATCTGCGTTACCGCATGAATCGGGATCGTCACTCCTGCAGCGGCATCTGACGATGCCAGCATGTGGCATCGTCCATCAAAGATTCCTCCAGGATCGATCACCATGCACGGCGAATGGACCTCGCCCGTCACCACTCCCTTCGCCTGAATCTCCACGCGGCCCTTCGCGAAGATGACCCCATCGAAACGCCCGGAGATGACCACGCGATTGCCTTCAATCTGTCCTTCGACTTTCGCATTTTCCCCGAGCACCACTGTCTGCTCGGAGATGATGTTGCCTTTCACATGTCCATCAATCCGAAACGTTCCTGTTACCGTCAGCGTGCCTTCCAGCGACACACCTTGATCGATGAAGCCTGTCCACTGTTCACTGATTCCGTTGTTGTCCGAGCCGGGCCACTTCCATGCCATGTACGTACCCCCAGAGGATGATTCCATCCCCAATTTAGCTTGGAGCAAAGAGAAGTCAACGCCGCGTCGCCGCCAAGTTGTCGAATGCAATTCCTGAACTTTAGTGCAGTAGCCCGCGCATCCCCGCGCTACCCTACTTCATCAGTCTATCGTAGATGCCCATCAACTGCGCTTCGTCGTAATACTCCAACACCAATTGTCCCGGCCGCACACGCGTCTTCTGCCGCAACAACACTTTGGTTCCGAGATGCCTTTGCAATTCTTCCAGAGCTTCACGAATATTCGGATCCACTTGCGTTTCCGTCAGCGTTCTCGCGCTACGTGCCCGCCGCGAAGCCAGTCGTTCGATTTGTCGCACCGTTAATCCGCCACGTGCCGCCCGCTGCGCGTAGCGCATGCGCATTTGTGGATCAATCACCGCCAGCAGCGCTCGCCCGTGTCCCGCCGTCAGCTTTCCTTCTTCGATCCAGTCTTGAATTGTCGGCTCGAGCTTCAACAAGCGGATGGCATTCGCCACCGTCGCGCGGTCTTTGCCGGTGCGTTCTGCCACCGCTTCTTGCGTCGCGTTGAATTCATCCATCAGCCGCTCGAAGGCCCGCGCCTGCTCCATCGCGTTTAGATCTTCGCGCTGGATATTCTCGACCAGCGTCATTTCCAGCGCCAATTCGTCCGGCACCTGTCGCACAATGGCGGCCACGCTATTCAACCCGGCCCGCTGCGCAGCCCGCCAGCGCCGTTCCCCGGCAATCAGTTGGTAGCGATTTCCGACAGAGCGAACCACCAGCGGCTGAATGATTCCGCTCGATTGAATCGACCGCGCCAACTCGTCCAGCGCTTCTTCCCGGAAGCGCGTCCGAGGTTGATACGGACTTGGCTCAATCAGATCAATATCGATCTGCATTGGCCCTGATGTCATCGGACTCAGTGCTGGCGCCGCCGCAGCCGCCGCACCTCCGGAGGTAGATCCACCTACAGGCGGCGTTGCCGCCGTGTTCTCCGGTGGTTTTGCTGGAACCTGTGGTTCAGGCTCCCGTATGAGCGCTCCGAGCCCCCGCCCCAACGCGTTTCTCGGCATTGGCAATTACCTCCTGCGCAAGCTGTGTGTATCCCTCTGCACCCTTACTATGAATGTCATAGAAAATAATAGGCTTACCGAAACTCGGAGCCTCCGCGAGCCGCACGTTCCGCGGGATTAGGCTCTGAAACACCTGGCCACCAAAGAAGCTTCTCAAGTCCGTGGCCACTTGGCGAGATAGCGTCGTCCTCTCGTCATACATCGTCAACAAGATACCTTCGATTTCCAAGCTTGGATTCAGCGTTCTTCGAATACGCATCAACGTATCCAAAAGCTCGGAAACTCCCTCCAGAGCCAAATACTCGCATTGAATGGGCACCATCACCGAATCTGCGGCAACCAAAGCGTTCAGGGTCAACAAATCCAAGGCTGGTGGGCAATCCAGCACGATAAATTTGTATTTTTCGCGTAGCGGCTGCAGAAAAGTCTGCAATTTGTATTCGCGGCTTTCGGCTACCACGAGCTCAACCGCTGCGCCGGCCAGGTTCTTGTCAGCCGGCAGAACATCCAGCCCATCCACTTGGGATCTCTGCACGATTCGTTCGAATGGTTCACCCATAATCAAGGCGTGATACATGGTTCGCCGCGAAGGATCCTTCGGAAACCCGATCGCCGCCGTGGCATTCGCTTGAGAATCGCAATCGATGAGTAAGGTGGGCTGTTCCGCTGCGGCCAGGCAAGCCGCAAGGTTGACCGCTGTCGTTGTCTTTCCCACTCCGCCTTTTTGGTTGGCGACCGCAATGACCCGGGCCAAGGCACTCCCCCAAACATACAAAAAATAGCAGAGGCCCAGACTGGGGCGCAAGATGTTTCACGTGAAACGAAGTACCAGCCTTGCGGATTTTCTGTGGATTCTACTTTGTTCCACGTGGAACAGCGCCTGTAGCTCCTTCTTGTGACGACGGTTACAGGCTCGCGCCTGAAAACCCCGTCATCCACAGCGTTCCACAAGGAACAATTCTCTTCGTCAGTTGCGCTCTCGGTGTTCGCTCTTTCCGGATTGCAATATCTCGAATGGTTTCATGGGAAACGTCTCGATTCCCCTATCCTAGGGACATGATGAGAAACGACGGTTTCAAAAGGCCGGTGTTCCACGTGGAACTTCAACGATCGCCACCTTGCGCTTTGCCCCGTTTGTTCCATGTGGAACAGAAAGATTGAATGCTCAGTCGATCGCATCACGGTCCAAATGGTTCCACATGGAACATTTCATCGGCGCGTCGTGCCATATCCGTACTCTCAGGGTTCCACGTGGAACCTTCACGCGTAGGCCAGTGTGTGTTTTTCTCCAAAGGAACGAAATAAGCGAGCTTCAACTTGGCGAATTTCAAATTGCGGAGATTGCGGATTGTGGTTTGTCGTTACGCCGACGTTTCTACCTTCTTTGTGCCGACCAACAGATACCTTCTCAGCGACTGCGGCACCGAAACCGGTTCCTGCCAATCCCACCGTGGCGATTTACGCACTTCATCAAGGTCCCGCCCACCAATCCACAGCAAAGTTCGGCGCGCCGACAATCGATCGGACGCCGCCCATTCCAGAAACGGCCCAAACTCCCCCACCGCCCGCGAGCACACATAATCCAGCGGCGCCAGCTCCTCGGAAAGCTCCTCGTAGCGGCTGATCAGGACTCGAGCGTCCGTAAGCTCCAGCTCCCGAACCACTTCCGCCAAAAACGTCCCCTTCTTGATGTTCGATTCCACCAGGAAAAGCTGCACTTCTGGCCGTGCGATCTTCAGTGGAATCCCTGGGAACCCCGCGCCTGATCCAATGTCGGCGAGCCGACCAAAATCGCCAGGCACGGCGACTGCGGCATACATACACTCACAGAAGTGACGATATAGTATTTCCAGCGGATCGCGAATCGCGGTCAAATTCAGCTTCTCATTCCACTGCCGCAAAATCCGCATATATTTCTGAATCAAAAGGATTTGCTTGTCCTCAACAGGGATCCGGAACTCGTTCATCGCGTGCCGGATCGTCTCTTCGGAGAGCGGCTTGTCTGCAGTTGTTGTCATTTCAGTAATTATTCCTGTAAACTGCTGATAATAAATAGTTTAATGTTCTGTCGGCCGCTGCAAAAGGAACTTTGGCGCGGCCACTCCGGCTACAAGATCCACCGTGGCATGCCAGGCCGACACCGGGACCAAACTTTGCAGCCAAATCCG
>Ga0335073_10014265_pt1 | contig 11135 bp, 9 predicted proteins | sample Lox_Sample_22_FD_207093 | JGI IMG/M metagenome (GOLD analysis project Ga0335073, IMG submission 207093) | Soil microbial communities from Loxahatchee National Wildlife Refuge, Florida, United States - Lox_Sample_2.2 | ecosystem: Environmental > Terrestrial > Soil > Wetlands | place: USA: Florida... | reverse complement strand
GGAGCAACTGACACCCCAGGGCCCGCTCGCATCGATGGCAGCGGCCTGGCGCCGACCGCCGCGATGGGACATCTCGGGCGGCCGCGGGACCCGGCGAATGATGCTGCTCATCAGCCAGCTGGCGATCACATTCATTGTGCTTGTCGTGCTGCTGGGCCTGTCTGCTCGCGCACCGGCCCGGTGCGCCACGCCGCGCACGACTGCGGCCGTGGCTGCCTTGCACCTGGCGTGCGGAGCGCCCGCCGGGGAGATCGGCGCGGGCGGGAAGTAGCCGCGCCCGTCAGGCACGATCTTCCGGACCACCAAGTACCGGATCCACCAAGTACCGGATCCACCAAGTAGTAGCTCACGACTGAGGGCCAGGCCTCTTCGCCTGGCCCTCAGTCCGTCGAGGGTCACCCGTCGCCCGGGCGCGGGTGCCTGTCTCGTCGGGTCACTGCGTGATAGCCGCCGGCTGCGCAAGGCGCTGACCGATCTCAGTCAGGCTCTGGCAGAAGATCCGGTAACTGCGCAGCGCCTCGCGTAGCTGCTCGGTGCCACCGGGGTCAGCCGACGTTCTGCCGGCTGGCACAAGCGCGGACTGTCGCTGCTGCAGCGTCTGTACAAGCGCGCTAACCGCCGCGTCTGCGGCCGCTGCAGCGAGGTCAACCGAGCCGCGCGGGTCATCAACGAACATCGCCTGGATGTCGTGCCATTGCTGGCTAAGGTCGGCCGGGCGCGCGCTTTCCCCGAGGCTGCCGCCGCCGGAAAGGTCTGTGTCGTTCTGCGAGTAATCCGCCGGATATGCATCGGGCGGCGTGTCCGCCAGGGCAGTTGTTCCCGCAGCCTCGTTGGCCACCAGGTCTGGGTCGCCGGTCGCGTAATCCTCGGAGTCGCTCACGATCGGGTCGCTCACGGTGGGGTCGCTCACGGTCGGGTCGCTCACGGTCGGGTCGCTCACGGCGAGATCGCTCACGGTCGGGTCGCTCACGGCGAGATCGCGCGCGGCCAGGTCGTTTCCACCGTCGGTGTCGTTCTCGGCGCCGACCGGATCTGCATCCTCCTCGACGACCTCCCCTGCCACGATGACGAGGTCGGGATCTTGGGCCGCATCCATCGCATCCTCATCGATGCCGATGCGGTCGGTCACCGGGGAGTCTGGCTGTGACGTCATGGCGTACCTCCGTTGCTTAACGTTGGGAATCTGGCAGGTCCGAACCGGGCGTGCCCACCACGACACCGTCCGGGTCGGTGGGTGCGGGAGCTGATGTGGTCCCGGCCGTTGCGGGCGCTGTTGGCGTTGCCGTAGCCACGCCAAGCAAGTCCGAGAACAGGGCACGGTAATGGATGAATGCCTGCCGCAGGTCCTCGGTAGCTGCCTGGCCGTCCGCAGACGACCTGCTGATCTCCTGAGCGGCACGGAAGTGGCCGACAGTCTGCGCGTGCTCGACCGAGAGATCTGACAGCACCTGCTCGTCGTCCTCGGTCGGGTAGCCGCGCTCGGTCATGACCTTCGTCACCAGGTCGTACGCCTCAGCGACGGCTGCCTCGGGTGAGTCGACGAAGTGCTCCTGGATTGCCATCCAGTCGGCGGTGTATCTGGCGCGGGCGGCTTCGTCAAGCGGCCGGATCTCGAGCTTGCTGACTCGCCGCTGGCGGCTGGTCAGCTCAGCCTCAGCACGCAACCTGCCGTTTTGCTCGGCAACCGCGCGCTCGTATTCAGGGCCGAATTGCTGCTTTAGCCGGCGACGGCGTGTCGTCTCGGCGACCGCCGCTAGCGCGACGAGGACAACTATCACCGCCACGATGATGACTGCTGTGGTCATGGGAACCCCTCCTGACTTTCGGTCCCCTCCCCGCTTTCCTCGATGCGGGCATTCAAACAACGCCGAATCGCGCGCCTAGTCCTGATGTCTCAGCGGATCGCGGTGCTTCCCAGCCGGGCTGAGGTACCTATCACGGCAAGAGACCATGGCGGCAGCAGGACGCCGTCCGCGCCGAGGGCCACGCCGTCTGCGGAGGCTGCGAGCAGGCTCGCGGCCGGGGTGCCGAGTGGCAGGCGCTGAGCCGACTGACCGAGATTGGCAGCTATCCGAATGCTCGCACGGCTGATCAGGAGCCACCGTGCTGCCTCATCCCAGCTGACGATTACCCGGTCGAGGCGGGGATCGGTCAGCTCCGGGCACTGACGGCGCAACGCGATCATTGTGCGGTACCAGGCCAGCACTTCGGCGTGCACACCGGCGCCAGGCTCGGTCCAGTCCAGCTTGGAACGGGCGAAGGTGGCCGCGTCCTGCGGATCGGGGACTCCGTCCGCGCGCCAGCCGTGGCGGGCGAATTCTGCTTGTCGGCCGGCGGCCACCGTCCGGCCAGTCTCGGGGTCGGGGTGGTCAGTGAAGTACTGCCAGACAGTCCGCGCGCCCCACTCCTCGCCCATGAAAAGCATCGGCGTGAATGGCGCGGTCAGCAGCAGGCCGGCTCCAACCTTCAGCTGATCGACGCTGAGGCTCGCCGAGATCCGGTCCCCGGCCGCCCGGTTCCCGACCTGATCATGGTCCTGCAAGAAAGCCAGAAACCGGTGCGCGGGCAGGCGGAGCACGTCAACCGGCCGGCCATGGGTCCGGCCGCGGAATTCCGACCAGCTGCCGTCATGGAAGAAGACGCCGGTCCAGGTTTTCGCCAGCGCTGCAAGCGACCCGAAGTCACAGTAGTATCCCTGCCGCTCACCGGTGAGCGCGGCGTGCAGAGCGTGGTGGAAGTCGTCGCTCCACTGCGCTGTCAGGCCGTATCCGCCGGCTTCACGGGAGGTGACCAGCCGCGGGTCGTTGGCGTCGCACTCGGCGACCAGCAGGAGCTCCCTGCCCAGGTGCGCGGACAGGGCCTCCACCTCGGTGGCTAGCTCCTCAAGCAGATGCAGCGCACGACCGTCAGCGAGCGCGTGCACCGCGTCCAGCCGCAGCCCGTCCAGGTGGTAATCACGCAGCCACATCAGCGCGCTGCCGATGATGAACGCCCGCACCTCATCGGAGCCGGGCTGGTCAAGGTTCACAGCGGGTCCCCAGGGCGTGACGTGCGCGTCCGTGAAGTACGGCCCGAAGTCGGCGAGCCTGTTGCCGATCCCGACGTGGTTGTAGACGACGTCCAGCATGACCCCCACGCGCCGTGCGTGGCAGGCGTCTACGAAGCGCTTAAGCCCGTCGGGGCCGCCGTACGGCTCGTGCACGGCCCACAGGCTGATCCCGTCGTAGCCCCAGCCGCGCTCGCCGGGGAATGCCGCCACTGGCATTAGCTCGATGGTGTCAACGCCGAGATCGCACAGGTGATCGAGGCGCTTGATCGCCGCGTCAAAGGTTCCCTCGGTGGTAAACGTGCCGACATGAAGCTCGTAGATCACTGAGCCAGGCAGCGGAACGCCGCGCCAGCCCGTGTCGGTCCAGCTGAAGGCCGAGTGGTCGTACGTCTCGCTCAGGCCTGCCGGGCCGTCAGGCTGGCGGGGCGAGCGCGGGTCCGCGAGCAGGTCGCCATCATCGAGCCGGAAGCCGTATCGCGCCTGCGGTGCCGTCCCCGTTAGCAGCACGCTCCACCAGCCGCCGCCTACCTCCGACATCTCGTGCTGATGCTCGCTGACCTCGGCTGCGACCCGACGAGCGGCCGGGGCCCAGACGCGGAACTCAGTCACTCCGGCCGCCTGGAATCAGGAGCGTCACCGTCATGTTCATCAGCCGGAGCCAGCAGCGCGACGGGAAGCCGCCGCGTCAGGTCAGCAAGTGTGCCGCGCTCGCGTGCGGTGCCGCCGGCGCGGCCGTACTCAGCGCCGCTGAGCACGTCGACCCAGCGGCCGGGCGGCAGGGCAATCGCGGTGTCGTGCCAGCCTCCAGACCGGCGGAGCTGGCCGGGGAGCCTGGTCACCACGGTAATGGCCTGGCCGCCGCGGCAGAAAGCGAGCGCGTGTGCGCGGGCCGGGCCGGTGGCAGTCAGCGGCTGGTAGTCGGCGGTGAACCAGTCGGGGTGATCGCGGCGCAGCCGCAGCGCGCACGAGGTGATCAGCAGCTTGGCCGCATCGAGCCGGTCGGTCGTGGCGAGTTCGGTCAGGCCGCTCGGATGACCGGGGCCGTCCAGGCCAGCCGAGCCGGAAGCCGGATCCTGTCCGGCCGGCCGCAGTGCGGCCAGCATCAGCTGGCGGCGGTCGAAATCAACCGGCCGGCGGTTGTCGGGGTCGACCAGGGACAGGCCGGTCAGCTCGCAGCCCTGGTAGGTGTCGGGCACGCCCGGCATCGTGAGCTGCACGAGCTTGGCGCCGATGGAATTCGCGGCGGCGTCGGGCGCAATCCAGGCCACGAACGCGGCGATCCGTTCGGAGATCTCGCTGTCGGCGAGTGCCAGGCGGGCGAAGCCCAGCGCCGCAGCCTCGTACGTAGCGTCGGGCTCGGTCCAGGAGGTGGTCAGCTTTGCCTCCCGCATCGCCTTGCGCAGGTAGCTCGTCAGCCGGTCAGCGTCGATCGGCCAGGCGCCGACAAGGGTCTGCCACATCAGGTACTCGGTAGGCGGATCTATCGGCTGCGCGCCAGCGAGCTCACTGGCCCGACCGTGCCAGATCGTCACCTCGCGCGCCCACGCCTCCGGTGACTCGGCGAGCACGGCCAGCCGGGCGCGCACGTCTTCCTGCCGTTTGGTGTCATGGGTGGACAGAGTGGTCATGCCCGTCGGCCATGCGTCGGCGAGCCGCCGCGCGAAGCGATGAAACTCCGCGAGACCGCGGCCTGGGTGATCTGGATCGGCACCGACCTCGTTGGCGCTGACCAGCCGGGTCCAGCGGTAGGTGGCCGTGTCCTCGACGCCCTTGGCCTGCACGGCCGCGCAGGTCTGCTGGAACCTGATGATCAGGTCGTCTCTCACCGGCCGGCGTTCCGCATCGACGCTGCGGCCGACCAGCAGCGCGACGACCTGGTCGGTGGCCGGGTGCAGGCGGGCTGGCAGCTGTACTCTGGCTGCGGCGGCAGCCGCACCGACCTGCCCGACGCTGGTGGCCGGCGGTGCCTCAGCCGGCACGACGTAGGCCCGGTAGACGCCGAACGCGGCCAGCAGCTCGGCCAGGATGGCGCGGAGCTCGTCGGCCGAGACGCTATCGAGCACTGGATCGCCAAGCCTGGCGAGCAGCCGGGCCAGCCGGCTGACCTCCGCGCTCAGCTGCCGGCCGGCGGTTTCCCGCTTGGCGGCCCTGGCGACCGTGGCGAAATCTGATGGACCGCCAGCGAACCGCGCGTACTCGGTGCCGAGCTGCCCTGCGCCGTCGGAGCTGGTGAACAATTCGCCGATAGCGGCGAGAGCGTCATAACCGGTCGTGCCCGCGCACGGCCAGTCGGATGGCAGCTTCTCGTCAGCCGCGAGAATCTTCTCGGCCACGATCCAGCTGCCGCTCGCGGCGGTTGCCAGCTGTCGCAGGTAGCCGCGCGGGTCGGCGAGGCCATCGGGATGGTCGATCCGCAGGCCGTCAATCAGGCCCTCGGCCACTAGTCCGAGCAGCAGGCCATGCGTGGCGGCGAACACGTCCGGTTCTTCGACCCTGATCGCGATCAGCGAGCTGATGTCAAAAAACCGCCGCCAGTTCAGCTCGGTTGCAGCCGCACGCCAGCTGTCGAGCCGGTAGAACTGGGCGGCCAGTAGATCAGTCAGCGGCAGTGTCTCGGTGCCGGACCGCACCGGCAGAACGTGTCCCTGGTAGCGCAGTACCGGCGCGTCGTCGTCGTAGCTGAACGCTGTTGCGCCGGGCAGTTCGGAAAGGCGAGACAGCCTGAGCTCATCTAGGCATTCGGGCAATGGCCCGGACAGGACCGGTAGCAGCAGCTGCCCGCCGCCTGCCTCCCAGTCGATGTCGAACCAGTGCGCGAGAGGTGACTGCTGGCCGCTGGACAGAACCGACCAGAACTGACGATTCAGGTATTCCGGCTCCGGGACGCCCATGTGATTCGGCACGACGTCGACGACGAGGCCCATGCCGCTGCGCCTGAACCTGGCGGCGAGGTACCTGAAGCCGTCCTCGCCGCCGAGCTCGGCCGCAATGCGGGAGTGATCGACCACGTCGTAGCCGTGCTGCGAACCGGGTCCCGCCTGCAGGATCGGCGAGAGGTAGGCGTGCGTGATGCCAAGCTCGGCCAGGTAACCAGCCTGATCAGCTGCGTCTGCAAAACCGAACTCGGGGGACAGCTGGAGTCGGTAGGTCGAGGCGGGCAGCCGCGACCGCAGTCGGGCCGGCTCACTGGAATGCGTCACGGGCGACCGCCAGCCCGGTCAGGCACGGCGGAGCAGCCGCAGCGAACGACTGATCAGTCTGATCGAATCGCCTGGCTTGACGACGACCGGATCCTCGGGTGGCGGCCGGCTGTCGGCAGTGTCCAGCTGCAGCGTCCAGTGCTCGCCGTACCCGGCGGCCGGGATGGTGAAGTCCAGGTCATGCTCGGCCGCGTTGAACAGCAGCAGGAACGAGTCGTCGGTGATGCGCTCCCCCCGCGCGTCCGGCTCGGTGATGGCGTTGCCGTTCAGGAAGACCGTGACTGACTTGGCAAAGCCAGCGTTCCAGTCGTCGCCGGTCATCTCGGTGCCGGCTGGCGTGAGCCAGGCGATGTCGCCTACCGGCTCGCAGCCATCGTGGCCCGCACCGGCGTGGTCAAGCTCGCCGGTGAAGAACCGCCGTCGCCGGAACAGCGGATGATCAGCCCGCAGCCTGATGAGCGTTCGGGCGAAGGAGTACAGCAAGGACGCCGTTCCCTCGTTCTCCTCGTCGATATCGGGGGCAGGCCAGTGCTGCCACGACACCTCGTTGTCCTGGCAGTAAGCGTTGTTGTTGCCACCCTGGGTGCGGCCGAGCTCGTCCCCGGCCAGCAGCATCGGGACGCCCTGTGATAGCAGCAGCGTGGCCAGGAAGTTCCGCTGCTGGCGGGCGCGCAGCGCCGTGACATCCGGATCCTCGGTCGGGCCTTCGACACCGCAATTCCAGGACCTGTTGTCGTCGGTGCCGTCGTTCCCTTCCTCGCCGTTGGCCTCGTTGTGCTTGTGGTCGTAGCTGACCAGATCGGCGAGAGTGAAGCCGTCGTGGCAGGTCACGAAGTTGACTGACGCTATCGGCCGCCGGTTGTCGCTGGCATACAAGTCCGAGCTGCCGGTCAGCCGCGAGCCGAACTCGGGCAGCGAGGCGGGCGCGCCGCGCCAGAAGTCGCGGACTGAGTCGCGGTACTTGCCGTTCCACTCCGTCCACAGCGGCGGAAAGTTCCCGACCTGGTATCCGCCGTCGCCCAGGTCCCACGGCTCAGCGATCAGCTTGACCTGGGATACAACCGGATCCTGCTGAACCAGCTCGAAGAACGCCGACAGATGATCGACCTCGTGGAACTGCCGCGCGAGCGCGGAGGCCAGGTCGAACCGGAAGCCGTCCACGTGCATCTCAAGCACCCAGTACCGAAGCGAGTCCATGATCAGCTGCAGCACGTGCGGGCTGCTCATTAGCAGGCTGTTGCCGGTTCCGGTGGTGTCGAAGTAATGAGTACGGTCCGGCTCGTCGGTCAGCCGGTAGTAGGAAGCGTTGTCGATGCCGCGGAACGACAGCGTGGGGCCCAAATGGTTGCCCTCGGCCGTGTGGTTATAGACGACATCGAGGATGACCTCAAGTCCGGCCTGGTGCAGCGCCCGCACCATGGCCTTGAACTCGGGCACCTGCTCGCCCAGCCCGCCAGCTGCGGAGTAGGCGTTGTGCGGCGCGAAGAAGCCGATGGTGTTGTAGCCCCAGTAATTGGACAGGCCCCGCTCGGCCAGGAATCCGTCGCTGACGAACTGGTGCACGGGCATCAGCTCGACCGCGGTGATACCGAGATCGAGCAGGTGCTCGATCACCGCCGGGTGGGCCAGCCCCGCATAAGTCCCGCGCTGGCCTTCCGGCACTGCAGGGTGCAGCTTGGTCAAGCCCCGGACGTGCGCCTCGTAGATGACGCTCTGGTGGTACGGCGTCCGTGGCTGACGATCGTTGCTCCAGTCGAAGTACGGGTTCGCAACCACGCTGCGCGGCACGAACGGTGCGGAGTCGGCTCGGTTCGCTCGCGCCGGACGGCCGAAGTCGTAGCCGAAGACGGCCTGGCTGAACTCCACCGAGCCCTCGATCGCCTTGGCGTACGGGTCGAGCAGCAGCTTGGCGGGGTTGCACCGGTGCCCGGCGGGCGGATCGTAGGGGCCGCGCACGCGGAAGCCGTAACGCTGCCCCGGCCCGACGCCATGCAGGTAGCCATGCCAGATGAAGCCGTCGACCTCAGTCAGGGCGATACGTTCCTCGGATCCGTCAGCGTGACTCAGGCATAGCTCAACCCCGTCTGCCACCTCTGAATAGACCGCGAAGTTCGTCCCGACTCCGTCGTAGGTCGCGCCGAGCGGATAGCTGACTCCCGGCCATGCTGACCTTGATGTCATGACTCCCTCATCAGTGCTTGCCTTCGCTGAATCTACGTCGCGCCCCGGTCGCCGACGGCAAGCTGCCCAGATGAGGGGCGGGCAAACGACGAGGTGCGGGCCTTTGGCTAACTTGATAGGCCTTTAACCGGGTTTGGGTGGCAGAGTAGGGCAGCCGGTGTCGGCCGGCTAGTCATCCTCGCACTCTTCGGTCCGGCCGATTGCGGGACCGGAGGCCTGTCGTCCGTGCCTTCGGAGACTATCCCGCCGGATTGTCGTCGTGCCGGTCACCACGTAGCGCCAGCTCCGGTTTGCCGTTTTCGTCGCTATTATCATCGTCTGGCAAGGCGTCATCGTCATCGTCGTCATCGGCGCCATCGTGGCTGAGAGCATGCGCCAGCAGCTCGCCAGGATGCGGCAGCCGGTCAAGTGCTGCCTGCGGGAGCTGACCCAGGTGCAGCTGCCCGAAGACGGGCGCCCGCGCGACAAGAATGACGCCGCCGACCAGCGCGACAACGCCGCATAGCTGAACGGCTAGCAGCAGCGGAGTGACGTGGACGATGTCGCCGAATACCACGATGCCGAGCACTATCCCAGCGGCCGGCTCCGCTGCGGTAACCCCAGGCAAGGATGCGTGAATGGGGCCGGCGTTGAACGCGTTCTGCATCAGCCAGAGGCCGATGAGGCTGCTGACGACCGTCGCGTAGCCAGGCCAGTGCTCTAGCAGCCGCAGTAGGTGGTGGTGGTCGATCAACAGGACGCTCAGCCTGGTGAAAGCGTCCGAGATGCCAAAGAACAGTCCGCTCGCGATACCGATGAGGGTGGCACGGACCTGGCCGGACCGCCGCCACCCCAGCCGGACGAGAATGACCGCGATCAGGGCGATGACGGCCGCCGCTGGCCAGTGCGAGAACGAGCCGAAGGACAAACCCGGCGAGCGAACTGACCTGGTCAGCGACAAAGCGGCGACGCCCGCCGTGAGCAGGATGGCGCCGATGATCTCAGTGCGGCGCAGCGCCTGGCCGGACAACGGGACGGCCAGGAGCAGGGCGAAGATCAGATTCGTAGCTAGCAGCGGCTCGGTGACTGACAAGCTGAGGTGGCCGAGCGTCCAGGCTGAGAGCAGATATCCGGCGACGGTGACTGCGATACCTGTTAGCCAGCGCCGGTTGTGCACCAGCTTGGCGATTAGCCCCAGCCGCAGGAACTGGCTGGTGCGGACCTGCTCAGCAGCGTGCTGCTGGAGCACGAACCCGAACCCGATCAGCATCGCGGCGACGAGGGTGGCCGCGACATAGATCGCGTTCATCCGGTCACAGCCATGGTTCCGTCCGCACGTCCACTCCAACGACCGAGGCGGCTCTGGGGTTCTCCGCCGGGCCGGGCGTCTGCCAAAACGATGCCTGGTCCGTTTCTCGGGTCGGTGCTAGCGTGCCCCATCCAGCCATTGTGCTGCATTCGCCGCCGCTCAGGCCCTATTCGCGGCCGCCCAGATCTCTAGTCGCGGCCGCCCGCGTCCTGGCGCGGCCACCCGCGCCCTGCTGAGCTCCAGCGAGCACACCAGAAGCTTGCTGCCTGCGACATAGCACCCGTTTCAGCGCTGCGAGGGGAACGTTTGTTACCTTATGAGTGATTTATGAAGCACGGAGTGGGTTCAAAGCCAGTCGGCGGCTTCACAAAAGGTGCAGAATTCGCGGACTGGGCAGGACCTGCGCGCCTCAGGTTTGACCGCAACCTTTCGGGCTACGGTGGCGTCATGGGGAAGACCCAGCGCGCCAGCCTGCGGCGGGAGGCCTAGCCATAGGACGCGCCATGAATCGGGATCGGGCCTACTTCGTCCTCATGGGCGGGTGCATCGTTGCCCTGATCCTCGCCTGGACGGTTGTGCGGCTGTACTCGGTGACGGCCGCCATCGTCATCTCGGTTTGCGTTGGCCTGGTGCCGCCGATCGCCGCCATAGTCGCGAATGCGGGCGATGAGGGCTCCCGGCGACGGTAGACATGCCGCCCGCAACATCGCCGAGGCGGGCGCGCGGGCTTTCGGGGGCGGACTCCACTGCGGGGGCTCGGGGGGCACCCACGGGGGCGCCGCCCCCGGGATCTATCTGCTCGGCTGCGGGACCGCGCAGTGAACCTTCGGATTGGCGCCCACGTAGTTCAGCGGGCCCGCCGCAATCGTGGCTGCAACCGTGCCGGCTTTAGCACAGCTGACGTCACCGTTGTAGTAGTGGCGTTGCAGTCCGGCAAAGGCTCCGATTACCAACCAGATAACAAGTATGATCCCGACAATTCGCATTGCAGCCTCCGATAAGGCGGGTGATCGCCGTGATCGCCCAGAGCCAGCGCAGTCGCTGTGCGCTGCTGGCCGGGATTTCCCTGCCTCGCACCGCGGGCGGCGGCTGACTGGCCGGACCGGAACTACCTTGGGGGCAGCTTGCTAAACGGCGCGCCATGCGAATCGTGGAGCGGACTAGGCTTTGCTGGCCGACGGATGCGGCGTCGAGTGCGCCTTGGGGTAAGGCCGTAGTCCTGCCTCGGCCCGCTTTTTGGCCAGCGCTCTCCTGTCGGCCCGTGCTTGGTTCGACTTGAGGACCTGGTTCTCGTGGTTGACGGCGCTGACCAGGGTGTTTGTAATCCACGAGATCATCGGCGGCACCTCGGCGTGCCAGGTTGCCATCGTGTGACCGCCATCGGACGAGAGGTCGAGCGGCACGTTCGCTTGATATT
>Ga0335073_10014264_pt1 | contig 11136 bp, 8 predicted proteins | sample Lox_Sample_22_FD_207093 | JGI IMG/M metagenome (GOLD analysis project Ga0335073, IMG submission 207093) | Soil microbial communities from Loxahatchee National Wildlife Refuge, Florida, United States - Lox_Sample_2.2 | ecosystem: Environmental > Terrestrial > Soil > Wetlands | place: USA: Florida... | reverse complement strand
CGCCCGTGATCGACATGCTGTTTCCGGCCGGGGCGCCGGCGCGCGTGCCGATCGCCGCCATCACCGGCACCAACGGCAAGACCACCACGGCGCGCATGCTGGCGCACATCGCCAAGATGGCCGGCTACACGCCCGGCCTCACCACCACCGACGGGGTGTACATCGACGGTCAGCGCACGGTGCAGGGCGACATGACGGGACCGGTGTCGGCGCGCATGGTGCTCGCCGACCCGCAGATCGACCTCGCGGTGCTCGAGACCGCGCGCGGCGGCCTGCTGCGCGCCGGCATGGGCGTCAACGAGGTCAACGTCGGCGCCGTCATCAACGTGCAGCCCGATCACCTCGGGTTGAAGGGCATCGACACCCTCGAGCAGCTCGCCGAGGTCAAGCGCGTGGTCGTCGAGGTGGCGAGCGACTGCGCGGTGCTGAACGCCGACGACCCGCTGGTGATGAGGATGTCGGGCTACACCGAGGCGAAGCACATCTGCTACGTCACCATGAACCCGCAGCACGCCCTGGTACGCGAGCACATCCGCGCCGGCGCGCGCGCCTGCGCCCTGGAGGGCGGCGTCAACGGCCAGATGATCACGCTCTACGACCGCGGCGGGCACATCCCGCTGCTGTGGACCCACCTGATTCCGGCGACGCTCGAGGGCCGCGCCACCCACAACGTGCAGAACGCGATGTTCGCCGCGGCCATGGCCTTCTCGCTCGGCATGAAGCTCGATGCGATCCGCCAGGGCCTGCGCACCTTCGACTCGACCTTCTTCCAGGCGCCCGGGCGCATGAACGTATTCAACGAGCATCCCTTCAAGGTGCTGTTCGACTACGGCCACAATGCGCACGCGATCGGCGTGATGGCGGACCTGGCGCAGCGGCTCGACGTGCAGGGTCGGCGCATCGTCGTGCTGGCCGGTCCCGGCGACCGCCGCGATGAGGACCTGGTGGCCATCGCGCGCGCCGCCGCCGGCCGCTTCGATCATTACATCTGTCGCCGCGACGACGGACTGCGCGACCGCGCGCCCGATGAGGTGCCGCGCCTGCAGGCGGCGGCGCTGCGCGAGGCGGGCGTGCCGGAAGCGGCCATCTCGATCATTCCGGACGAGCAGCAGGCGGTCGAGGCGGCGCTCAACATGGGGCAGCCCGGCGATCTGCTGCTGATCTTCGCCGACGCGCTCACCCGCTCGTGGAAGCAGATCACCAAGTTCAGGCCCGCGGGCAGCGCCGAGCGCACCGTGCCGGCCGCGCCGCGACCGGTGCCGGCCGAGGCGCCGCGCGCGGGCGAGGACGGGCACTTCGCCAGCGGCTTCGGCGGCGAGGCTGCCGGCCGGCAGGAGGCTGCGAGCGCCGCGCCGAGCCTCGAGGGGCTGATCCGCGACGAGCGCGGCGTGCGCTTTGCGCCGGAGGCCGACGACTGAACGCGCAGATCGTGCTGCCCTTCGACGCCTCGCGGCGTCTGATCGGCGCCAACCTGTTCTTCGCGTGCGCCGGCGCGCAGCTCGAGACCGTGGGCATCGAGCCCGATGACGCGCTGCTCGAGGAGTGGCGCGTGCGCGTCGTGCGGGCGCGTGCGCGGCTCGGCTGGACGCTGCCGGGGCTCGCCGCGCGCCGCCACGCCGGCGGCGCCTCGCTCGCGCTCGCCGCGCCGCTCGATCAGCTCTACACCGCCACCGAGGTGAACGAGTGGGCCTGGTGCGCGGCGCTGCTGGCGCGCGACCCAACGGCCTGGCGCGGCCTCGAGCAGGCGCTGCGCACCGCGGCGCTCGAGGCGGCGGAGGATGCGGCGTCGCTGAGCCTGCCGGTGCTCGAGGAGCGCGCCGCGCTCGAGCGCCTGGCGCAGCTCGCCGCGCGTGAGGCGCGCCCCGACCTCATGTCACTGCTCGAGGCCGCCGGCACGCACAGCCTGCCGTACGTGCTCGATGACACGCTGCTCACGCTCGGTGCCGGGGCCGGCGGGCGCGACTTCGAGCTCGCGGCGCTCCCGCCTGCCGCAGCGGTCGGGTGGGGGGAGCTGCGCGACGTTCCGACCGCGCTCGTCACCGGCTCCAACGGCAAGACCACCTCGGTGCGGCTGCTGGCGGCCTGCGCGCAGCGGCGCGGCTGGCAGAGCGCGTACTGCTGCACCGACGGCGTGTTCCTCGGCGACACGCAACTCGACAGCGGCGACTACTCAGGTCCGCTCGGCGCCCGGCGCGTGCTGCGCGAGCGCCGCGCCCGCTGCGCGATCATCGAGAGCGCGCGCGGCGGCATCCTCAGACGCGGCATCGCGGTCGCGCACGCACACGTGGCGCTGGTCACGAACGTGAGCCCCGATCATTTCGGCGAATACGGCATCGACGACCTCGACGGGCTCGCCGACGTCAAGCTCGCGGTGGCCGGGGTGCTCGGGCCGGAGGATCTGCTGGTGCTCAATGCCGACGACCGGCGCCTGGTCGCGCGCGCTCCGCTGCTCGCCCGCCGCTTCGGCCGCGGCCCCGCACTCGGCTGGTTTGCGCTCGATGCGGATGCGCCGCTCCTGGCCGCGCACCGCGCGCGCGGCGGGGCGACCTGCGGGGTGCGCGGCGCACGGCTGCTGCTCGGCCACGGCGGGCGCGAGCACGATCTCGGCGCCGTGCGCGACATGCCGCTCACCGTGGCCGGCAGCGCCAGCTACAACATCGCCAATCTCGCCGCCGCGGCGCTCGCCGCCGCGGCGCTCGGCATCGCAGCCGCGGACATCGCCGCGGTGTTCGCGCGCTTCGGCGCGAGTCCCGCCGACAATTTCGGGCGCCTGATGCAGTTCGAGCGCGACGGGGTGCGGATCCTCATCGACTACGCACACAACGTCGAGGGCCTGCGCGGCCTGCTCGGGGTGGCCGAGCATCTGCGCGCCGGCCGCGGTCGCCTCGGCACGCTGCTCGGTCACGCCGGCAACCGCCAGGATGCCGAGATCGCGGCGCTGGCGCAGGTGGCGGCCGCCTTTCATCCGGCGCTGGTGGTCGTGAAGGAGAACGAGGCGCACCTGCGCGGGCGCGCGCCGGGGGAGATTCCGCGGCTGATCCACGCGGCGCTGCGCGCGGCGGGGCTGCCCGAGTCCGCGCTGGCGGTGCGCATGAGCGAGCTCGAGGCGGTGCGCTGCGCGCTCGCGTGGGCGCGGCCCGGCGACGTGCTGGCGCTGCCGGTGCATTCCGCGGCCGCGCGCGCCGCGGTGCTCGAGCTGCTCGGGGGCGCGGGCCGCGGTTAGGAAGCGCCGACGGCCTGCAGCGCCGTCCAGCCGCTCCAGATGATCTCGATGCCGATGCACATGAGGATGAATGCCGAGAGGCGCACCAGCACCTCCAGGCCCGTGGCGCCGAGCAGCCGCCCGAGGGTCTCGGCGAAGCGGTAGGCGAGATAGATCGTGAGGCCGATGGCGATCAGCCCGAGCACCGCGCCGCTGGCGTGCTCGGCGAGCTGCGAGAACGGCGGCAGCCCGGCGGCCTTGCGGCTGCCGATGGTGATGGCGACCGACATCGAGCCCGGTCCCACCGTCAGCGGCATGGTGAGCGGGTAGAAGCTGCCCACCTTGCGCTCGGGCGTCGTGCCCGGGGCGCCGCTCTCCACGGCGTGCTCGGAGAGCTGCTCGGCCGAGAGCAGCTTCCAGCCGAGCGCCGTCACCACCAGCCCCCCCGCGATGCGCACCACCGGCAGCTGGATGCCGAAGAACTCGAGCAGCCAGGGACCGAGCGCCATCGAGCCGAGCAGCAGCGCGAAGCCGTTGATGGCGGCCTTGCGCGCGAGCATGCGGCGCTCCGCGGTGGACAGTCCCGCCGTCAGCCCGAGGAAGAACGGCGCCGACTCGATCGGATTGACGATCGGGAAGAGACCCGCGAAGGTCAAAAGGAATGCGCTGACGACCGCGTTCATCGGGGCGCCGCCGCCAGCAGCTGCTCGATGAGCGACTCGACCCGCTGCCCGGTGCCATCTCCCACGTGCAGCTCGCCGATGGCGCGCCCGTGCACGAGGCCGTCCCGGCCGATCAGGTAGAACGCCGGCCAGTACTGGTTGCCGAGCGCGTTCCAGTAGGAGTAGTCGCCGTCGATCATGACGGGGTAGTGGATACCGAGCCGCGCGACCGCGGCGCGCACGTTGTCGGGGGAGCGCTCGTCGCGCAGCTCGGGAGTGTGCACGGCCACCACCACGAGCCCCGCCGCGGCCTTGTCCTGCGCGATCTTCTCCACCCAGGGCCTGGAGTTCAGGCAGTTGACGCACTCGAACGCCCAGAACTCGACCAGCACCACCTTGCCGTGCAGCTGCGCGAGCTTGAGCGGCGCACTGTTGAGCCACTCGGCCGGCAGGCTGTGGGTGAACTCCGGGGCCGGGAAGGGCTGCTGCTCCGTGGCGCCGCTGCAGCCGAGCGCGCCGGCGCCGAGCAGCGCGACGAGGACGCGGGCGGCGAGCCTCACGGCGCGCATGCGCTTTGACCTTTCATATAACATCCGCCCCCGGTGACCACACCCAGTATGAACGGCAAAACCTGCCTCGTCACCGGGGCGACGCACGGCATCGGGCTCGCCACGGCGCGCGCGCTCGCCGCCGCCGGCGCCACGGTGCTGCTGCACGGCCGTGACGCCGCGCTCGGTGCCGCGCTGGCCGCCGATATCGGCCGCGCCGGCGGTGCGGCGCGCTTCGTGTGCGCGGACTTCCTGCACCTCGAGCAGGTGCGCGAGCTCGCCGCGCAGCTCGCGCAGCTGCCGCGCCTCGACGTGCTCATCAACAACGCCGGTCTCATCGATGCCGCGCGCCTGTGTACGGCGGAAGGCTATGACGCGACCTTCGGCGTCAACCATCTCGCGCCCTTCCTGCTGACCAACCTGCTGCTGCCGAAACTCGCCGCCGCGGGCGCCGCGCGCATCGTCGTGGTCGCCTCGGAAGCGCACCGGCGCGCCGGCTGGCTCGACTTCGGCGATCTCATGAACACGCGGGTCGGCTACCTGCGCGCCTACGCGCGCTCCAAGCTCGCCAACCTGCTGTTCGTGCGCGCCCTGGCGCGGCGGCTGCGCGGCAGCGCGCTCACCGTGAACGCCGCGCATCCGGGCGTCGTCAGGAGTCAGCTGTTCCGTGGCCTGCCGGCGCCGCTGCGCTTCGCGCTCGCGACCGCGGCGCGGCCCTTCACGCGCTCGCTCGAGCAGGGAGCGCGCACCAGCATCTATCTCGCCTGCGCCCCGCAGCTCGCGGGCGCGAGTGGCGGTTACTACAGGGATTGCCGGCGCATCGAGCCGAGCGCCGCGGCGCGCTGCGACGAGGCGGCGGCGCGGCTGTGGAGCGAGAGTGCGCGCCTCACCGGGCTCGAGCCCGCGTGAGCCGCGCGCGCCGTGAGGCGGCGCGCGCGCTCAGAAGTGGCGCGACAGGTACAGCACGCCGCTGTCGATCTTGTAGAAACTGTCGGGCCGCGGGCCGCTCGGGTCGCTCGGCAGTACGTGATCGCGGGCGATGTTCTGCGCATGGCGGAAGTCGACACCGAGGTCCCAGCCGGGCAGGAGATTGCGCCATTGCACCCCGCCGCCGTAGTAGATCGAGTAGGCGGGTGTCGCCAGGTCGTAGCGATCGACACCGGCGAACAGACCCGCCGCGAAGGCTTCGTTGAAGCGGTAGCGCCAGTCGAGCGCGCGCACGCCGATCAGCGCGTGACCCTGCACCTCGTCGAGCTCGAGCCGCACCCCGAGATCGTTGCGCGCGGAGACCGCGCGGCGCGCGCCGAGGCCGAAGTGCGGGTCGGACCCGACCGATGAGGTGGTCACCGGCGCTTCGCCGTCCAGGTCGAGCCGCACCCGGCTGGCGCTCACCCCCGCGTCGATGAACAGCTCGCCGCCGTGCGTGTCGGGCGCCGCGGCTGAGTCCTCGTCCGCCTCGGGCGCATCGTCGGCGTGGGAGCGCGGTGGGCCGCCGTAGCGCACGAAGGCGTCGAAGCGCGTGAACGAGCTGCCGTCGACGTCGCGGCCGGCGGTCGCCTCGGCGCCGACGGTCACGCTGTTCCACGGCCGCGAATAAGTGAGGCTCAGGTCGTAATAGTGGTAGTAGGGGAAGGGCAGCGGCTCGCCCGGGGTGTACTGGCGCGAGTCGCCGCCGTAGTAGCTCTGGTTGGCAAGCGTGCGCGCCCGCAGCTCGACGTAGCCCGCGAAGGGCGGCTCCCAGCCGATGCGCAGCATCTGGCTGCGCGCGCCGACCCCGTCGCCGAAGTTGCGCTGGTCGGCGCCCCACGTGCCGAGCACCAGCCCGTAGTTGGTCATGCCGTCGAGAAAAATATTGTGCACGTACCAGATGTTCTGCCACTCCGCGATCTCGTAGGTCGCGTCGAAGTGGCGTCCGATGCGCGGCAGGTCGATGCCGGCCGACAGTGCGGCGTTGCCGAGGAGGTAACTGCCGCCGTCGGAGTTGTCTTCGCCCGAGTACTGGAAGTACACCGCGAACGGGGTGCGGCCCGGAAAGATGAAGCGGCTGATGTAGGAGGCCTGCTGGTTGCCCTGCGTCTGGGACAGCCCGCTCGGCTTGAAGAAATCGCGCGCCAGGAAGCTGAAGGAGTCGGGCAGGCCGCTGCCGCCGCCGTATTCGAGATTGCGGTTCACTCCGAGCGACCAGCCCGGAAACGGCTCGATCGACAGCTGCATGCTGAAGAGGCGCGGGTCGCCGCGGCTCAGCACGCCCTGATACAGGATGTTGTCGCCGGGGAGGCTCTGGCCGGCGTCGGCGCCGGTCTGCGACAGCCGCCCGAGGACGAACTCGTACTGAAAGCCGAGCCGCGTGAGCGGCTCCCAGTTCGAGAGCGTCACCGAGGGCATGGTCGGACTCTCGGTACTGAGCAGCATGCTGCCCGTGTCGGTCATCGGCGACAGCCAGTGGTCGCGGTAACCGGCGTCGAGCTGCGCCCAGCTGGTGCCGATGCTCACCATGGAGCCGGTCGCCTGGGTGCGTCCCGAGTAACCGATGCCGCCGGCGCTCGCCAACAGGTAGTCGCTCGGCTGCACGTAGGCCTGCGCCGAGAGCTCCCAGTCGTCGTTGCTGGTCATGCCGTGCTGGTTGGGCAACACGACGTGTGCGCCGCTCGCCCCGGCGACGGTGGCGCTCGCGTGCGTGATGCCGTGATCCGCCGAGAAGCGCTCGAGGTAGCGCCGCACCCGCTCGCAGAGCGCTGCGTCTTTCTTACAGGCATCGGGCAGCGCGGCCCGGACCAGCTCCACCGCAAACGGGCGCTTGAGGATCGGCTCGTCGGCGAGGATCAGCACCCGCTCGACCTGACGCTCCATCTCGGGCTCGAGGTTGAGGGGCAGATAGGCGCTGAGCGCATCCGCGTGCGCGGCGCCGCAGAGGGCGGTGCCGCAGAGGGCAGTGGCGAGCCCGAGGAGTGCAGCCGAGCGCCGGGGTTGCTGCGAGCGCGACTGCACGATGCCGGATGGCCTCCTGGCCGTCCGGGGATCGGCGGCGCGAGGAGGTGAGTACACACAGCATGCGGGTAGCCGTCAAGCGCTGCGGGCGCGCTGCCGCGCGAGCACCTCGGCGACCAGACGCTCGAGGCGCGCGGCCGCGAGCTCGAACACACCGTGCGCGGCCCCGGCTGTCGCCCCGGCGCCGAGGCGGCGATGGGCGCGATACAGCCGCGTGCGTACCGTCGTCATGTTGAGTCCGAGCGCCGCCGCGGTCTCCGTGCCGCTGACGCCCTCGACCACGCGCAGCACGAACACCGTGCGAAACACCTCGGGCAGCGCATCGATCGCGGGCTCGAGCGGATGGCGCTCGAGGCTCGCCGGCTGTGCGCCGCTGCGCCGTGCCGCGGGCCGGGCGTGCAGCTGCCCGAGGGCGAGCCGCGTCAGCCAGACGGCGAACTTGCCGGTGGGCTCGTGGCGGGCGAGCTCCTCGAAGGCTGCCGCGTAGGCCTCGAGCACCGCGCTCTCGGCGGCGGCCTGCTCCCCGAGCAGGCTGCGCGCGATGCGGTAGAGGCGCTGCACGTAGCGGCGCGTCAGCGCCTCGACGGCGCGCGCATCCGCGCCGCGCGCCCGCTCGATGAGCACCAGATCGGGCACACCGTGCGTGGCAGCGGCGGGCGCGGCGTCGCGGACTTCGGTCACCGGGTCGAGCATGTTCGCGAACCTCGTGTGTGTATCCTATGGAGCATGAGAATTGCGGCGGCCAGCGCCCTGGCCGGTGTCTGTCTGACCCTCACGAGGCTCGCCGCCGCCGGGCCGGTCGTGCACCCGGACGAGTGGCCGGCGGCAACCGCGGCGCTGCCCCCCGACGCGGCGCTCGAGGCGCGCGTCACGGCACTGCTCGCGCGCATGACACCTGCGCAGAAGGTGGGTGAGCTCATCCAGGGGGACATCGACAGCCTCACTCCGGACGACCTGCGGCACATTCCACTCGGCTCGGTGCTCAACGGCGCCAACTCCGCCCCGCGCCATGACCAACTGGCCTCACCCCGTGAGTGGCTCGCCCTGGCGGACCGGTTCTATGAGGCCTCCACTTCGGCGGCGCACGCGCTGCCGGTGTTATGGGCGACGGATGCCATCCACGGCCACAACAACGTCCAGGGCGCCACGATCTTTCCGCACAACGTCGGACTCGGGGCGGCGCGCGACCCGGCACTGCTGCGGCGCATCGGCGCGGCCACCGCGCTCGAGATGCGCGCGACCGGATTCGACTGGACCTTCGCGCCGACGCTCGCGGTGGTGCGCGACGTGCGCTGGGGGCGCAGCTACGAGAGCTACGGCGAGGACCCGCAGCTGGTGGCCGAGTGCGGCGCGGCACTGATCGAGGGCCTGCAGGGCCGCGCCGGCACGGCTGAGTTCCTCGGGCAGGCGCACGTGCTCGCGACCGCCAAGCACTTCCTCGGCGACGGCGGCACCGGCGGCCACGACGAGGGCGACACCGTGGCGAGCGAAGCGCAGCTGCGCGAGGTACATGCGCCGGGCTACGTGCGCGCCATCGCCGCCGGCGTGCAGACGGTCATGGCCTCCTTCTCGAGCTGGCAGGGCCTCAAGATGCACGGTAACCGTGCGCTCCTCACCGACGTGCTGAAGGGTCGCATGGGCTTCGACGGTCTGGTGATCGGCGATTGGGACGGACACGCGCAGCTGCCGGGCTGCAGCGGGGTGAGCTGCCCCGCCGCGGTCAACGCCGGCATCGACGTGCTCATGGCGCCCGGCGACTGGCGCGGTCTCTACGCCAACATGCTCCAGCAGGTGCGCTCCGGCGCGATTCCGGCGGCGCGGCTCGATGAGGCCGTGCGGCGCGTGCTGCGGGTGAAGCTGCGCGCCCATCTGCCCGAGGAGGGACCCCCGTCCGCGCGGCCGTTTGGCGGGCACTTCGAGCTCCTCGGCTCCTCCGCCCACCGCGCGCTCGCGCGCGCGGCGGTGCGCGAGTCACTGGTGCTGCTGAAGAACGAGCGGCAGCTGTTGCCGCTCAGCGCGCGCGCCCACGTGCTGGTGAGCGGGGATGCCGCCGACGATGTGGCGCGCCAATGCGGCGGCTTCACCCTCGGCTGGCAGGGCACGCGGCCCGCCAGCGACATCCACCCTGCGCAGTCGATCTGGGCCGGCATTCGCGCCGCCGTGACCGCCGCCGGCGGCAGCGCCGAGTTGAGTCGCGATGCGAGCTTTGCCACCCGGCCGGACGTCGCCATCGTCGTGTTCGGCGAGCGTCCGTACGCGGAAGGCGCGGGCGATGTGCCCTCGCTCGCGCTGCCGGATGCGGCGCGCAACCGCGCGCTGCTCGAGCGTCTGCGCGCGCAGCGTATCCCGGTGGTCGCCGTGCTCGTCTCGGGCCGGCCGCTCGCGATCGAGGCGCAACTCGCCTTGAGCGACAGCTTCGTCGCGGCATGGCTGCCCGGAGCCGAAGGCGGCGGGGTGGCGGACGTGCTCTTCAGGGCGCCTGACGGCTCGGTGCCACACGATTTCCGCGGCCGCCTGCCGGTGTCCTGGCCGCGCGCGGCGCCGGCCGGTGCGGCGCCGCTCTTCGCGTACGGTTACGGACTCAGCTACGCGGCCCGCTGACTAGTCGCCCCCGCCGGCCCCGATCGCAACCCAGGCGAGCTCGGAGCTGCTCACCGACTCGAGCTTGAAGGCGCGCGCGGCCGCGGCCATGCGCGTCAGCGCCTCGGCGAGCGGCATGGGAGGTGCGCTCACGCCCTTCTTCGCCTTGTGAAAACGGACCGGGTTGATGCGCGCGACCACGTAGTTGCGCAGATACGGCGACTTGAAGCCGCGCGCCTGCAGCGCGGCGATGAGGCCCTTGACGCGCCCGTCGATCTCGAGCAGCCGCGCCGCGTACGCCTCGCGCTGGCGCAGGCTCACCGCAAGGCTGCGCTCGCTGAAGCGGTCGACCTTCTTGAGGAAGGCGCTGTAGGCACCGCCGGCGAAGCGCGGCGCGCTCTCGTAGACGATGCCGAGCGTCAGCAGCTCCGGCGCTTCGAACTCGGCGGCGAACTGCTGCTCCGGATCGCGGCCGCGCGCCTTCGCCAGGCTGCGCGCCATGCGGATCACCTCGAGGCTGCGGTCCTTGAGGTTGTGAGCCTTCTCGGTGTTGAGGGCGAGGATGCGGTACGCGAGGGCCTCATCGGGGGAGATGGGCGCGGTGATCTGCTTCATGCCGAGGACCTTGGCGGCCGCCAGGCGGTGCCGGCCGTTCGGAGTCCACAGCCGCCCCTCCTCGCCGCGCACCACGATGATCGGATCGAGGAAGGCGGCCGTCTCGTCGATCTTCTGCGCGAGGCGCCTGGCATGCGTCGGCGACAGGTCGCGCTGGAAGGGTGTTGGCTGCACCGCGCCGAGCGGCACGCTGGCGAGCAGCAGCGCACGCCCGCCGAGCGGCTCGCGGTAGGCACCGATCGGTGCCCCGCCCGCGGCGCGCACCAGTGCGGTGAGCGGCGCGAGGGCCGGATCGTCCAGCGAGGCCACCACTTGGGCGGCGTCCAGCCCGCGCGCGTTGGCCCCGGGTGCGAGGCGGCCGCGGCGGCGCGCCGTGGTGCGGGGTGTCTTGCCGACGGTGGATTTGCGTGTCGCCATGTGGGTCTCGTCGCGCAGCAGTCCTGTGCGAGAATGACGGATTCCTCGGGATGTTGCCATGAGTTCCCCGACGTATACGACGGGTCCCAGCGTGCGCCTGCCGCAAGGGCGCGCCCTGCCGGCG
>Ga0335073_10014262_pt1 | contig 11136 bp, 16 predicted proteins | sample Lox_Sample_22_FD_207093 | JGI IMG/M metagenome (GOLD analysis project Ga0335073, IMG submission 207093) | Soil microbial communities from Loxahatchee National Wildlife Refuge, Florida, United States - Lox_Sample_2.2 | ecosystem: Environmental > Terrestrial > Soil > Wetlands | place: USA... | reverse complement strand
TAGCATAACATTTAAAAAGGAGCAAAATATAGTTGCTGGACCGTAGAACAGTCAGACGACTTGCGTTGAAGAACGCTTCCGTGCTGCCGATCCGTGAGCCGAAGCCGTCAATTTATCGTCGATCGTGCGAATTGGATGAAACTCGACAATCTGAGCAGTGGATGTTCCGGGCCGATTTAATTCAAGTACCGTTCGCATTACGGGCGTTACGAGCTGCATGCCGCCAACAGACAAGCGAACGGCAACGTGGCGGTAGGTAATAGTGCATCAAATACCGAGAGGTGCTCGAGCGCAATTGCGGCGCTAAGATTGGCCAGATAAGCTTGACCCCCTCACCAGTTAAATAAGTCTTGCAAATTGAGCCCTTGGCGGAGTTTTTCCGAATGACTTACGAGAGTATTCATTTTCGCTGTCGGCTCCAGCAGACGCTAAATTACGTATCACAACAGCCGCCTTCAATGCAATATTCCAGGGAGAGTGTGGCAAGTCTTTCGCGGAGTGGAGATATGTTCTCCCACACTCTCAGTTCAATCACCGGCCGCGATGCCATGCATTGGAACAGGGGAATATTGCTTGTTTGACATTAGCAGGTGGGTAGCAGGCTTCGTTCGTTGCTGTCCCCACACATTGGGCAATTGGCTCGACCAAATTACATTCGCCCTATAATCTCCGCACTCGGACCGTATGCTGCTCTTAATGTTGCACAGCCATGGGCGTGCGCTTGGGCGCTCAGGAGTAAAACCTCGGGTATTTTCCTGCATGCTATTAAATACCTTCTTTGGTCAGCTTGCAGGGCGCACCGACAGACTTGCACATCCTCGAGAAAAGGAGCCGAACTCTTCTCCAAACTCTGGCCTTCAACGTCCGAGAGACAAGCACGGACCCACAATGCTTCGGCTTTCGAGGTACGCTACATGTTGTCAGCTTTTCATATAACCAGCAACATTGTATGCGAATTGAACTTCCTCCAAAATAATCTCGAAATCTGTTCTTTAACAGTTCAATTTGACGACCACGTTGCTGCGGTGGAATCGGCAGAGTTGTCATTTGAGATACTAGGAATAAGGGACGCAAGGGACGAGTATCGAATGGATGGTTATTACTGATGGCGGGTATTACGTTTGCGCTTGAAGGTATCCAAGACTGATTGAAGGCACTTTTCATGGTTTTGTTTGCGGTCGCAACGATCACGATGGTTCTGCGATTGTATGTCCGTCGTTTCATGACAATTCGGAATTTGAGTTGGACGACTACATCATCATCGCTTCTTGGGTAAGCTCACAAGTCGGGCGAACTGACATCTTTAGCTTATCCTGGTGGCAATCGTGGCTATGCTGTGCGAGTTGATTGCACACAAAATCGCCGAATTCACCACCGCAAATCTTGCCGATGTAGAAACGAATCTGAAGGTTGCTCCTGGATTGGGGAATGCTAATTGAAAGATCTTCTTCGTCATGCCATTCACGCACATACCTTTTCTTTGGATGGTCAAGTTTTCCATCTTGGCGTTTTATAACAGAATCTTCTCACGGTAAGCCCCAGAAAGAAATGTTCTAAATCGAGACCTGCGTTGAAACGCTGGATTGTATTTGCGGCTGTCTTTCTCTGCGTGACGCTCGTGGGTTGCTACTTCACCCAGATCTTTTACTGCAGACCTATCAGCGTCAACTTTGATCCTATCAATTTCCGTACTACCCGTTCGAAGAGATCATCTCACAACTAGAGCCTGTTTGCGGTGCGGCTTCAAAAGCTGCCAACATTGTATTTTGTACCCTGTCGGTGACCACCGACGCGGCGGTCATGTTCATCACACTCTGGACCCTTCCCAAACTCCGCATCTCGCTTGCGAAGAAACTCGCGCTATCATCCCTCTTCGCTCTCGGTTCATTCGCCATGATTGCCTCCATAATTCGATGCGTCATTTCTGTCACCGACTCCCAAAGTTTGACCAAGGTACTCATTTGGTCCACAGTCGAAGAAGCTGTGGCCATGGTCGTCGCAAACGCTCCTATCCTTCGTCCCCTAACTATAGGATATCTCAAAAGTAGGATACTTTTGCGTATACCGGTATACGCAGCCACCACACAATTTCCAAACCGGGCGGCGTATACAAAACCTATCATACCGTCCGCAAACCCTTTGGGGACGATTTTCACCGAGCACGTACCTTTTTATGTGGGAAGGGTTAGGGTTTGTTACGCCGATATTTTTTGTGTGTGAGAAATTCCGACGCAGAATCAACATCGCCAAATCACCAAATGAAAGGTACAGACTCCTCCTCTTCCCCGGAATCCATCTCCCTCTTCGTTCTATGATGAGTATCGAAATACGTAGTGGTATTTCAGAACTTTCTATGTTGAACAAACAAGAATCTCGTTAACCTGATCTTCTCTCCGCATCATCCCCGCATTTGTTCTTGGGCAAGAGGACTAATGTGATTAGATGGTTCGACTTGCAGTGATCCTGCATAACCTCTTCGGAGGCCACCTCTACGAATACGTATGCTATCCTCTCGGGGGCTGGGAAAGTTGAGATTAGTTAATACGGTCACCGGCGTTCAATCGACTCGCTGCTCGCACTCATGCGCAAGTCCAGAAGATCAAGATGCAGTATGGAGGGACTGAGGAGGAAATACGTCAGCTCAAAGAAAACGAGAAACTCTTAAAGGATGCGGAGGAGAAGTTCAAGTCTCTTGAATCAGACGTTAAAGGTATTACTCTTACTGCGTTTAGGAGTCTGATTGTCTAGAGACAAGTGATTTTGTGAGATTCTGGCAAGTGTTCAAAGATGAGTTTCGAAATCGGAACAGCAAATGATACCTTTTCCCTCGTAAGCATGGATGTATATATCGGGTCACAACTTGGGCATTGCAATTCTATTACTATTAAATATTAATACTTTCCATCCTCCTTTGCCTGCCCCCTTTTTAACTCCCGCTCGAATTCGAGCTTCAACTCGATTTTTTGTTCACAACTTGAGTGACTACAACCACAATCACAATAACAGCAATAATCAACAAAATGATGAGTAAACACCACCACTTCTTGCGTCGTATTGCTCTCGCAAGTTTCACGGCCCGACCTACTTCCTTTGATCCTTCTTCGGTAGTGGTTTTCACGTTTTCTGCCTGTCGGCCGACGTTGTCGATAGCAACTTCTTGGAGTTCGACCATAACGCCGAGTTCCGTGAACATTTGTGCCAACTCTTGAATCTTACGTTCAATAGCAACTATATCATTATGTCGAGATTGGACTTCTGACAGTGTGGATCTCGCTTGCGAAGTGCGAGTCGAAGCCATCAAAGCCTGTTGGAAGATTTGCGTATTTGGATCAGACAAGGCAGTCGACAATTCTTGTTCCGTCGCATCCGGATTAACTACTTGGTTAGACTCATTTCCAAGGGGAGACTTTACCAATCCTGTATTGACGAATGGCTCGGTCACGAACTTTATCTCGGTAAACTTTCTCGACGGATTGAAAAAGTTGGACTCGTTCTTGAAGTTTTCTTCGCTGAGCGTTGACAAGAGTGACCTTTCTCTGAGCATCCGGCCCCCCCTTTTTGGCATCACTTCCTAGCCTTTCCAAGGTCCCTCTAATAGAGTTGATGAGTGAAGACGTTGAAGCGACCAAAGAATCTAATTCTCCATGTGACGCAGACTCCGTGACCGCAAGGGACTCGGAATGCAACTGATCAATACGGGCAATTTGAGCTTCCAGCCGTGAAGTCGCTTGTTTGGCATCATTAATCTTCCATTAGTCCTCTCATCCCCTGAGAAACGCAATACCTCATCTAGAAACTCATTAAGAGTCAGAGTCCGTCCGGACCGGTCTTGCATTTCATAGCGTTCTCCCGCAACAAGCTCATTCCGCTCCAAATCGTATCCGGCGGATGATTGGTATGCCTGTCCATCGCCACCGGTGTATGGGTTTGATAATTCCGAGAGACGGTTCCGGGACATTATTCAGATTTGCTGGTTTTTTGGTGCTCCTGGTTTCGGGAGTGGAGTGTGTATAAGTGACTTTGTGGGTGAGAGCTGGAACGACTAAAATGTTAACCTTGGCAAAATCCGCCGTTGAGGGGCACGTGCGTCTGTTCGTCACAGGCTCATAGCCAAATTTAGAAGGCGGAAAATCCCGCCAGCTACTACACAGCCCAAACGCTTGCGATCGCGGCTAATTAATGACCCACCCTTGATTTTGATTGGGAGTGATGCCGTAGGATAATCGTGCCTGCGCTCAGTCCTTGACATGAATGCAGAACTTTCGGATGTACCGTCGGGTGACATGTTCGTGGTCACGGGAACGCTGGTGCAAGGGTTCAAGTGTTACGGATGCTGTGGTTTAATAAATGGCAACAGGCTGTGGATGAAATGAAGATGTGTTGTGCCATTTAGCAAACTCTCGCTGAGACATACTTTGTAATGGGAGCTTTTGCTAACTAGGTAGCCTGAGGACGTATCGTAGTCCGAGGTGATCAAGCAGTCTCCTGCCAGTTATATGTCCGAATTTTCATTCCATTGCGACGTCGGATCATCGCCACCAGTAACCAGGGGTTGCAAAATCATTATCCACCGCAATTTCGACGCCACCTCGGACTTGCGGTTGACGTCCTCGTCAACAACGCCGGATATATTGAGATGGGAACGATCTAGGAAACGACTCCGGAACGAACACTCTAGCAATTCAACACCAAAGTAATCTGCGTTGTTGAATGTACGACGGCCTTTGTTCCATGCATGCGGAAAGGGGCTTTCCGGCGTGGTGGTCAACAGTGGATCAACTGGAGGATGAGAGGGAAGTGCAGATGCGGGCCTGTATTGCAGTAAAGCTGTCGTCGCCACCCCGTCTCAAACTCTGCAAGACGAACTTACGTCTTTCGGTGTCGATGCTCATTGCGTTGAACTCGGATATTTTGAAACGTCGCTCCTGACCACCGCAATCCTTGCGATGAACAAGATTGCCTCCATCCCCGATTGCCCTCCCCTCAACCACCAGTTGGAAAACGCATTCACCAGTGTCAGCGGTCATCAACCTGGAGATCCGGGCAAGGGTGTCGCTCGCATTACTGAGGCGGTCACGCACACAGGATACGCGAAAGACATGGAGGCTCCCGTTCGAATGGTTGTTGATAAAGATGCCTTTGACCGAACGGGAAATAGATCGCTCGAATGGACAGGGAAAGACAAGCTTGGACGGAGTGGCTAATGACTCCTGGAGTGATGACATTGAATCCAATATCTGAATGAACGATGCTAGAATTAATAATAAAAGTGGCTATGTCATACTACCCTTGTGGTAATAAACGATATGAGTTCAACTCACTTGGGCTGCCACGTCTTGTAAGACTTTGGCCGCGACACGATGCTTCGCTTCCTGTTGATTCCTAGCCCTTGCCCTTCCTGCTTCTTTGCCAGCCCATAAACAAATAGCTTCCCATCTGTCCTCCGCTCCTTGAACATCTGAATCCGTGAACTTGAACTCGAGTTTCTTCTTTTGAATGGTCGCAAGTTCATACAACTTGCCCACGGCCGCTTTGTCGACCTTGATAGTTCCGTCCAAGATCATGCGATGCTCCTCCAACGTTGGTTTAACCATTGCTTCCAAAAACTCTTCAACCAAAGCTCGTCCATCAGATCGGGAGATAATGACTCCACCAATGTACGCCTCGAAAAGATCCGCGATTATCTTCTCGGCCTTTTCGGGTATTTGGAGGTGGACCATACTGACCCCCATGACGAGCTGATTTTGGAGGCCGTACGCTCTTGCCCAGGTGCACAAATTAGCATTGGACACCACTCCCGCTCGAATCGCTGTCAACTCGCCCGGCGTGAGCGTCGGAAACTGGCGGAATAAAACATTTGCAATGCAGAAATTGAGGTACGAATCGCCCAGGAACTCGAGTCGCTCGTTCGATTGTGGTGGAGTGACTTCGTTCGCCGTGAATATGAGAGACGAACTGTGCGAGAAGACCTGTCGGCGTATGAGCTCGTCGGGGATATCCGGAAGTGTTGGAAGGGTGGATGGGAGAGCCATCGGGTTCGAAGTTATCTATCCTTAGCCAGGAGAACCATGTTTATGGACCTGGATGATAACGGTGGAGACGTAGTTGTCGCTTCGACGAAGAGGGGTAGTAGTGAAAGGTCGAAGGGTGACAGCCAAAGAGAACCTGGATCGAGGTGTCAAGCGATTGATAGCAAGAAGCGAGATGATGCAAATAGGCTTTCCACGCATGAACCCGTCATAGAAGTTGGATAAAACTGGTGCACGGACCGCTTTTCCAAAATGTGCTGATCCGTCAAATTGAACCCCCGACTAATGCGGTTTGCGGAATTTCCCACATCTGTCCAGACGTGAATGATACATTCCATTCCAGTAAATCGTCGGGGCAATCGTACAGTCCAGACTTTCCATATATTGAATCCTAAGCGATCATGCTTTAATGAAAACCAGTTTTAACTCTCCAAAAATTCCTTAAATATCCAAAATTTACTTAAAGTCTCCAAACAGGCCCTACTGCAAAATTCCAACCTGCTATAATGATAATGCTTCTCTAGGAATAGCATCCACGACTCTCTCCCCCTGAATCTCCTCTCTCTCTTTCCTTATCCGCTCCTCCCTTGTCCCTCTCTTATCAACTCTTACGGTCAGAGAAAGCAACACGGCCACTCCCGCCATTCCAACACCGAACCAAAATGCGGCGTGGAACCCTTCAATTCTCTTTTCTTGTCCTGATACGTGTTGGCGGATTGAACTACTTGCCGCCGCACCAATAGCCGAACCGAGCGACATCAGAGACGTGAATACCCCCGCCGCAACCGAAAGATGAGGTTTGTGTACTGATTCGAGAACGAACAGAGAACAGACGAGATATGAGAATTCGGCACCCATGATCATGAGTGGGAGAGATGGGAAAGTCATGGCCCAATAGATCATGGCTGGCGAAACAAAGGCTTGGATAATTGCCGCACCGAGAATTCCCGTCTCGGCGAGAATAAGCAGGATCGTGCCTGACACGCGGTGCAAGGTGAATGATGCGATGAAGTTGGTCAGAAGCCCTGTTAACCATAATGGGATGTTCCATATGGCGGCCTACTGTCAAAATACATTTCCCTGAACTACCATACCCCCACAGCATTTCTGCCAAAGACAAGCTGCCACATAAGAGTATAGTTAAACACTAGTACCCCGGCAAAGGTCGTGAATCCCAGAAAATACGTGGCAATGACTCGAGGAAATTGCGGATATCGCCAAATTGTCAGAGGCATAAGCGGATACTTCAGACGCGCCTGAAGCCAAATAAATAGGCCAATGCAGACGACCCCGAGAATCAGAGCAACAATGATATAACTTGTGGCCCATCCGTTAGGCGAAGTCTCAGCATCTGTCAATGCAAAGCAGAAACTACACAGTCCGGCACTCACGAGAAGAGCGCCAAACCAATCGATTGGCTCGCGTCGAGTCACCGTACGAGCATCGTTCGGAACGAAAAAGTATACGGCCACGACAAAACAGACAGTCATTATCGCTTGCAGGTAGAATGCCCATCTCCACGAGGCATACGTTGTCAAAAGACCGGCAGTTCTAGACACATCAGAGTAAAATCTTGCGTAACAGAATACATTCCACCAATACCGCCTCCGAGAGGTTGAGAAGCGCTAAATGCTGAGAAAACGCGATTCTTCCGTCGACCGGGATAATACAGAGCGGCAAGGATACCGATCCCAGCAGGGATGAATCCAGCGCAAGCAAGTCCCTGCATGGTTCGCCCGAGATAGAAAACATATCTGACATTAGCATAGTCCTCATCGGATCCGTTACATATGACGACTCACTCCACAAATGACGCCGCCAGCGGCATGCGACATAAGAGAGATCAAGAGAACCCTTTTCCGTCCGAAGATGTCGGCCAATCTCCCAAATAACAGGAGGAAGGAACCCGCGGGAATGCCCTGAGCAGCACTCACCCAAGCTTGTTGACCAGTCGTTAAATGATAGTATGAGATCAAGGCGGGAATCGTGATTTGTTGCGCGTGTGCCAATTCCTACTGTTAGCGGAACGATTAAGGAGAAAGTACATTGGTCAATTGACCGCATACTAGAGAAGCAACACACATAACCTCCCAAAATGTTGAACGGAACACGGCCGGACGCCTATCCTCAAACCCCGGCTCCAGTTGCGCCTCATCCGACTCCAATTTTATATTCTTGATCGTCGCATCATCGTCCTCCGGGACCTCGATCTTTTGAACAGGAGGCGTTGACATGATGACACTGTTCGGTCGAGAGAGCGGATGAATTCCACCCTCAACGTGTTGCGAGTGGAGAGAACTTCGGTCCCCCTCCTCGGTAGCGCGATTCTCTGTCCATACAGCGAACAACATTTTGACTCTCCTTGCCCTTGCTGCTTAGAAAAAGGCCTCAATTAATGGCAAAATGGCCGCAGCGATTAGTCGTGCAGATGGGCGGCGGGCCAGGAGTTAGAAGGGTGGGCGGGCGTTGTGCACGGAGAGTGGTGCGGCAAAAATAGCTCGCATCACCCAAGGGGGGCTAGCCGTTCCATCATTCCATCCCCTAACCCCACCGCCATATCGCCGGCGAGTTTCGGCGTTAGCGGTGCCGGGATTCCATTTTTGCTCAGTTCGATATATTAAGAAACTGATTTCGAAGGTATTTTATCACTTTAAGCTTGCAAAACAGACAAGTAGATGTTGAATCAAGATGTTCGCTATTTTAATGATCTGACAGGCCATGACGGCACCATTTCTCGGCGGTTAAAACTTTGTCCCGAAAAGTGGGAGGTGCAACCGATGAAGTGGCGGGACCAGGTGCCGCCCGCAGATCCCGGTGTGGCATCGACGACAAAAACTGTAGGAATTATTCTCCAGGATAAATAGCAATTATCTGGGTTGAAAATATAACTGCGAATGTAGAAGTAATGTGGCACAAGCCAAGGCATCCGACTTTATAGTGGGCAGGTGCTTGGACTAAGACCTGGATTCTTGGCAAAACCTTAACCTGCAATCCGCATATAAAATTGTGGTATAGTGTAGCGGGTCGCTTCGACGGCCTAAACGATTGCCCTGGATTTCCATCTCTCGTATGTAACGAATTTAACAGTATCGGTTTTGCTCCCCCGCAAAGTGAAGGTTACTGAACCACGTTGACAACGCTTATTGGAGAAGGACGAATATGCCCCTTATCGATGACGATCGGTGACGTTCGGCGACAAATCGGGCCGGAGTTAAGCAAAAACGTATAAAATTACGGATACCTCACAGATCTTTCTCTCTCAGTCTGCAACATGTCACTGAGTATCGTTGAGAAGGACCATCACGACGTCTACCCAGCAATTGATCCCACGGGCAAACTCAGCGGCGCTGCCGCCGATAAAGTCGTAGTTCTGACAGGAGCTGGGAAAGGTATTGGGGAGGTACCGACAAAAATTTGACATGACTGAAATCAGGCAATTGCTCATGCTTTCGCGGCTGCTGGTGCAAAGGGCATTGTGATTGCTGCACGCACAGAGAGGGATCTCGATAAGGTGGAAGCCGACGTCAAAAAGACGAATCCGAAAACTCAAGTGCTTAAAGTGGTAACGGATGTTACAAGCAAAGAAAGCGTCGAGAATCTTTTCAAGGAGGCATTCAATAAATTTAACGAAGTGGATGTACAGACCTCGAATATGGCCAACTGATATAGATCCTCATTAATAACGCCGGAATGCTGGAGCCTGGCTTTCCGATCGCGGAGACGGATATAGACGCCTGGTGCCGTGTATGGGACGTAAATGTCAAGGTCTCTTCATCTCTCCCATGTTAATATTGACATCAGGGAACATACTTACCAACTCGTTACTTTCTTACACAACCTTCCTTTGAAGGCAAGACTGTTGTCAACACATCATCAATAGGGGCCCTCCTGAAAAGTCCCGGTCTAAGTGGTTATCAAAGCACCAAGACTGCCATCATATGGTGCCTCGAACCTTCTCTGGTGATTGTGCTGATGACAGTTTCACCGAATTCTTAAACTCGGAACATGGAAAACAAGGACTCCGAGCATTCGTGTACCACCCTGGAGGGGTACCGACTGATCTTGCGCTAACAATGCCGAAGCAAATGCATGCTTTATTGCGTGACAAACCTGAATTGGCTGGGGGTTACGTAGTCTGGCTTACCACTCCCGCGGCCGACTTTCTGAAGGGACGCTTTTCCAGTTGTACATGGGATATTGACGAGTTGGTGACCAAGAAGAGTGAGATCGAGGAGAAGAATTTATTGACCTGTGCCGTCACAGGTCTCACTGCCAGAGCAGCACAGTAGAAATATGACTATATTCGTCTCTCTTTATTTCTAGGATGATTTGCGCCATAGACTCCACTGTAGAACGGGATGTTCTGTGGTAACGTACTCTGCAGCAGTCCATGTATCTCTCAACTCAGCTTTCATAGTCCAATTTTTGACGTCGTCACCAAGCACTTCCGTCCACAAATCTTTCCAGCTCTGGGGATCATGACAAAACAGAATTCCTCCAGATCGATGTTCCCTAGGGCCCTTCTTTGGTGCCCCGCGGTGCATGCCAAATACGACCACCTCTTTGTCCCTAGCGACAAGGTTGGCAATCTTATTTGCGAAAATGTGTTGATTTTCTTCGTTGAAGAGATGGAAGACGGCACCGGTGTACAACAATGTGACTTTCCCCTTGACATCGTCGAGATTTGTATCCGATGACTCTAGGAAATTTGCGGTGCGGAACTCGATGCCCGGTGTCGGACCTTTGAACAACTCTTGTCCAAGCTCAATAAAATCTTGACGCAAGTCGACCGCAATTATTCTGTTCGAACCATTTGCGTCGCCTCCATCGAGAAGGAACTCTCGTACATCAGTTCCCACTTAAGTCAGATTGGAATCCCAGGAGCCATACAGCAACATCCAAGATCCACATATAAACGCCCGCCTTTCTTTGCGTAGTCGATGATATCGGGGTATTCATCATGAGCTCGTTCTCGGAGAGCGGCGAAGCCGCCATTGGAGATACATCCATACGGGTGAACCTAAATCAGCAACACCATCCAAATTTATACCTTCAACGCTTTGCTCTGAAAGTCGACTAGATATTTCATCAAAGCATCTTCATGAAG
>Ga0335073_10014261_pt1 | contig 11136 bp, 10 predicted proteins | sample Lox_Sample_22_FD_207093 | JGI IMG/M metagenome (GOLD analysis project Ga0335073, IMG submission 207093) | Soil microbial communities from Loxahatchee National Wildlife Refuge, Florida, United States - Lox_Sample_2.2 | ecosystem: Environmental > Terrestrial > Soil > Wetlands | place: USA... | reverse complement strand
GAAGACCAGGACCAAAACACCACGCACCAGAACCAGGTCGAGCAAGATTGCACCCCCTTAGGGCAAGTATGAATTCCAGTATCTACACTCAACTACAACAGGAACGTCGCGCCAAGAGTATACCACTTACCGGAGGCCGGCTAAATGGAATTCTGGGAGAGCGCAGTCCTTAACCCGCTCAGCAGCACGGCGGCGTCCGAGCGGTCGAACACGATGGGCGGTTTGATCTTGATCACGTTGTGCAGCGGACCGTCCGTGCTGAGCAGTACGCCGCTAACTTTCATCCGTTCGACCAGCGCCGAAGCGGTGGACGCATCGCTCAGTTCGACGCCCAGGAACAGGCCGCGCCCCCGCACGTCTTCAATTGCGGGGAATCGCCGGGCGAGATCGCGCAATCCGGCCAGCAGATAATCGCCTGTGCTGAGCGCATTTTGCTGCAACCCCTCGTCGCGGATCACGTCGAGCACCGCCAGTCCGGCGGCGCACGACACCGGGTTGCCGCCGAAGGTGTTGAAATACTCCATGCCATTGGCGAAGGAATCGGCAATCGCACGTGTGGTCACCACCGCCCCCATGGGATGGCCGTTGGCGATCGGCTTTCCCATTGTGACGATATCCGGCACCACGCCTTGTGTTTCGAACATCCAGAAGTGCGAGCCGGCGCGGCCGAATCCGGTCTGCACCTCGTCGGCGACGCACACTCCGCCGGCCTGGCGCACCACAGCGAAAGCTTCCGCCAGATATCCGGGGGGAAAAAGAATCTGGCCGCCGCACCCCGATGCCGATTCAGCGAAAAACGCGGCCGGCGGTCCGCCGCGCCGAATGGCATCATCCACGTGGGCAGCGTATCGCGAGCCGGCGTCCGGTCCGCGGTGGGGCCCCCGATGGACATCCGGCAGCGGCATGATTTCCACGTGCGCCGGTTTGCCGCGTCCGCCGCTGCCGTTGAATTTGTAAGGGCTAATGTCGATCAGCGCGCTGGTATTGCCGTGATAGCCGGCATCCAGGACGAAGATGCGGTCCCGGCCGGTGTGGGCGCGGGCGAGCCGCAGCGCCAGTTCGTTCGCTTCGCTGCCGCTGCACACCAGGTAGACCACGCTCAGCGCCGGGGGAAGCAGCGCCGTGAGCCGCTCGATGTATTCCGCGAGGTTCTCGTGCAAGTAGCGAGTGTTGGTGTTGAGCAGCGCCATCTGGCGGGCGGCGGCTTCATTCACGCGCGGATGCGCGTGACCCACGTGCGCCACGTTATTGACGCAATCGAGATAACGCCGCCCGGAAGCGTCGTAAAGATGCTGCCGCCATCCCCGAACGATGTGCAGCGGCTCGCTGTACGAAATGCTCAGGGAGGGCCCGAGTAGCCGACGCCGCGATTCCATCAAAGACGCGGCCGTCCGCGCGCCTTTGGAATACCGGCAGACCCGGCGGAACACTTCACCGGGCCAACCTTGCGGGAACGAAGCCAACTTCCCGAGCAGCTCCCACGCCGGACGATTGCTGATGTACAGGTACTGGTTGCCGGGCGCCTGGCGTATCTGGTTGGCCGCGTAGCAGACGCTGGCGCACAGCCGCGCGGCAGCCAGCGTGTACAGCGCGTCCGCTTCAGCTTCGCTCAGAGGCCGAATCTCGTGATATCCGCGCACCACTTCGGCAGCCGCGGCGATCGGGTCCTGCTTGTCGAGCATGGCGTAGGCGATGGCGATGGCCAGGTCGCAGACCGTCGCCGTATGAACCACGTCGCCGAGATCGAGGAACGAGACCACCCGCGTGCCGGCGGCATCCACGAGCACATTGTAGTCGTTGGCGTCGTTATAGATTACGCTGGGGGGCAACCGATCCCAATCGAGCGAATGCCAGCCATCCACGAAGGGCTGAAGCAGCCGCCGGCGCGGCTCCGGAATCAGATCGAGGTGGCGCCATGCCATCGATGCACGCCGCAAATCCCAGTAAAGAATTCGTTTGGCGGCGGGATGTTGGAAGTCCTGAAGCGCCTCCTGCATCCGCGCCAGCCCGGCGCCCATCGACCGCAGCAGCCCCGCCGAATGCGGTTGGACGGTGGCCATCGGGACGCCTTCCACCCACGTCAGCAGCCGCACGAAGTAAGCCGCTTCATCCTCACCCGCGACCGGCGTGATTTCCAGCCCCGACTGCGCCGCTACCAGGCGCGGAAAAGCCAATCCAGTGTTGCCGCGCCCCAGCCGTTCGAGCAGCTTGTTTTGCAGATCGAGCACTTCCAGCGCCTCTTCGCGATTGGCGATTTTGAGCACGAACCGCGGTCCGGAGCTGTCCCGCAGAACGAAATTCTGATCGCGCTCGCTGGGCAGCGGTTCCGCGTGGAGCGCAAGTCCGTAGAACTCGCGCGCCAAGCGCTCCGCCCCGGCGATCGTAAACCTCGGCGCCCCCGCGACGTTCATGGGAATTGAATCTCCACCGGGGCGCAGCGGCGGCTCTCGTTGCCCGTCTTGTCGAAGGCGCTCACGGCATAATGGTAAGCCTTGCCGTGCTCCGCGGTGGTATCGGAATAGGTGGGGACGGTATTGGTGTCTGCCAGCTTTTGCCAGGCTCCATTGCCCTCCGACCGGTACACGCGATAGCCGGCGAGATCGGCGTCGTTATCGGGTTCCCAGACCAGCGATACGCCGTTGCCGGAACGGTCGGCGCGCAATCCGGCAGGAACGGCGGGTGGGAAGGTATCCTTCGGGGTTCTCGATGCCGCCGCCGAAAGATCGCTCTCGGCCACCTTATCGTGCGCGGCATCGACCAGCGCCTGGAGCTTGTAGGTGTAGGATTTCCGGTATTCGATCCCGGTATCGGTCCATTCGTGGCCGGTTACGGTGGCGACGACGGTATAGTCATTGTCATCGCCGGCTTTTCGGAACACCCGGAAGCGGTCGCCCGCGCCGGTCCACGTAATGCGTTCTCCCGCCGCAATGTCTTCGATGGTGGGCGCCGAGGGCGCGGCAGGCGGGGAAACCACCGGCAGCGTTTCAAAATTCGACCAGTCGGAGTGCTTGCCGTTGACGGCGATCGAGCGAATTCCGATGGTGACCTGCTTGCCGGTCCATTCGCCAGCGGGAATTTGGAAGGTCGCAATCCCATCTTTTCCTTCGAATTGCGAATACGGTTTGGCCTGGGTTGACCAATCGGCGGGGACGAAAGGATTGCCGGCCACCCCTATGCGAAGATCCAGCTTCACGGAAGCCTTGATCGGGTTGTTCTCCGTGGTGAATGTCGGGATCGTGCAGCGGGCGACCAGGAAAGCCCCGCGTTGCACCGCCGCCAGGTCTGTAATTCTCTGTGGAACATTAGCCAGCGGCACCATCGGCTGGCCCAGATATCCGCACCCGGCGGTGAGAAGGAGCGCCAGCGAGGTAAGAAGCACCGGGGTGGTGCCTGGGGTGGTTTCCCGCATCACCCTGCTAGCGTAGCAGCCTGCGCTCACCACTCGGAATACGGCGTACCTTCGAGACTCGTCTTGTCCGACCCGCTGTGCACATCCCAGATGCCGGGCTCATCCTGGCTGACGCTTTGGCTGGCGTCTTCCATGACGGTGCGCCAGTCGGTGGAGTAGTTGTTCATGGGATCGGTGGGGATGGTGCGCAGATAGCCGTCACTCACGAGGTCCTGCAAACTTTGCGGGCATTTGCCCTTGTCGTAACAGTAATTGTCGATTACCGTGCGGAGGGTGAACAGGTTGTTGCGCAGGACGCTCTCCTTGGTGCGCGTGATCGCCACCGTGAGGTGAGGGATGGCCATGGAGATGATAATCACCATGATGGTCACCACCACCATCAGCTCGACAAATGTGAATCCGCGTTGCTTCTTACCAGTCCGCATAAGGTGTACCGTCGGGAGCCTTGTCTTCGGTCTTGGTATAAACGTCGAAGACGCATTGGCCTCCCCAGCTCTTGGATTTCGGATCGTCCTGCGGACTGCGCATTCCCCACTCATACCTTCCGGTGAACGGATCTTTGGGGATCGCGCGCAGGAATTTCAATTTGGTACCGTTGGGATCGTTCGCCAGTTCCTTGCCCTCCACCAGCACTTCGAGCGAATCGGGGTAGCAGTCCGATCCCAGTTTCGGCGGCCCGAAGTAGCCCTGATCGCAATTGTCTTTGTAGCGGTCGATGGCGGTACGCAGTTCGTTCAGATCCCAGCGCAGGTCCGACTCGCGCTGAATGCGGATCTTAATCCGCGCCAGCGGCAGCATCAGCGTGGAGAGCACGGCCATGATGGTGAATGCCACCACCAGCTCGATGAGCGTCAGCCCGCGCTGATTTTTGCGCCTACCATTCGGCATAGGGCTTGCCGTCCGCGTCCTTCTCGCGCGTCTTGGTGTAAACGTTGAAGACGTTGTCTCCGCTCCAGCTTTCGGATTTCACGTCGTCCTGCATGCTGCGCAGGCCCCACTCCTTGGAGTTGGTGAACGGATCGACCGGGATGCGGCGCAGGAACTTCATCTTTTTACCGTCGGCGGTTTGCAGTTTCACGCCATCCACCAGGACGTCCAGGGATTCGGGATAGCAGAAACTCCCCTGTTTCATGGCGCCGAATGCGCCCGCGTCGCACTGTTCCTTGTACTTGTCGATCGCGCGGCGCATGTCGCGAAGGGCGTATTTCAGTTCAAATTCCTTCTCGGTCCGGACTTTCACTTTGGCCAGGGGAACCGCCATCGTTCCCAGGATGAGCATGATCGTAAAGCAGACCACCAGCTCCACCATCGTCAGACCTTTTTGGCGTGCCCTCCGCATCCTTATACCTATTTTATGTTGATGGTGAGGACCGGGCTGCCCGAACCCATCATTTGCGTCTGTGCGTTCTGCAACGTGATGTTGGCGGCGGTCAGCCTGGCGGTCCCGGGGGCCAGGGCTTTGAGAGTCAGGGTCAGGAGCGTTCCGTTTCCAGCCAGTGCAGGACTGCCCGGTTTACGGCTCAGACGTATGCTGGCCAATCCCGACTCGTTCTGCACGTTCTTGATCAGCAGCGGCTCCTCGCCCCCGCCCGTCCAGAATTTTCCGGCGGCGACGTTGTCCAGGCTGAGCAGCTTGGGATCGTATTGGAACGTGAACGGGGCGGAGATCACATCCCGGGCGTTTTCGACGTCGACATCCACGGTGAACGTCTCCCCCACCGATTTGTTGATCTCATCCTGCGAGAAATGGATCTTTGCCGGTCCGCCGGTCTCCGCGGGTTTGGAAGCGGGCGCCGCACCGCGGTTGGGTTGCGGCAACGCCGCGCCGGTTTCGGGAGGCGCGGTTGCCGGCGGCATCATTGACTGGGGCGGGGCAGCGGGAAGAGGCGGCGGAGGCGTTGGCTGCACCGCCGGCTGCAGAGCGGCCATCGGCGCCTGCGAAGAAGGACGCGGAGATGCGGGCACCGAGGCCACGGCAGGAGCCGGTTGCCCGGCGGGTGGAATCGCGGCGGCTTCGCCTGCCGATGGTGCTGGCGCCGGATTCTCCGGCGGCGCAACGTTCTCGGGAGCGGGCAGCGGCGCACGGTGTACGGTCACCGTTCCGCTCGGCCCGGAGAAGACTCCGCGCACGTTCTCCGGAGTGATATCCGGCCTCCGCACGACATGCGGGATCATCGCGATCATGATTTCGTCGCGCTCCCGATCCACGCTGTCGCCGCTGAACAACTTTCCAAGAATCGGTATGCTGGCAAGACCTGGAACACCCGTTTTGGTCTTGTTGTCCTGCGTGGAGAGCAATCCGCCGATCAGGTTTACTTCGCCCTCGTGAAGGCGGACGTCCTGTTCGATCTTGCGCTGCCCGATGATCGGTTCGTTGATTCCACCCAGGTTCACCTGTCCGGTGACGCTCGAAATGTCCAGCGAAATGTGCAGCGAAATGTCGCCGTTCTCGTGGACGTGCGGCGTGATTTCCACATTGACGCCGACATCCAGGTAAGTGAACTGCGTGTTCACCAGCGGGCTTAGTCCGGCGCCGGCGATGGCACCGGTAGTGTTGGCGAAACTGCCGCTGGCGGTCGGTTCTTTTTCGCCGATCTTCATGCTCGACTTGGCGCCATCCACTCCGCGGAGCTGCGGAGATTGCAGTACCTTGGTCCGCGTATCGCTCAACGTCGCCTGGAACACCGCACCCGGCAGAACCGTGGACCAATCGTCGAAATTGGTCTTCCCGATGTTGGAGAGTGGAATGGCATAGCCTGTGGTCGCGGAAGTCGTGCCGGTGGTTCCGGTAGTGCCTGTGGTGTTGACCCCGGTGGTGGCGGTGGACGTGGTGGTGCTGCTGGTGGTGGCGGCGGTTGCCGCTTCCTGTACCTGGATGCTGGTGCGCGGAGTGTACGCGCCCTGAAGATTTACGCCCGTGGAGAACGGTCCCGCGGCGAGGCTCCGCATGTAAACCGAACTGGCCTCCATGACGTAGATATCGACTACCACTTCCGGTTTCGGCTTGTCGAGATCGTGGATGAGTTTCTCCGCCAGCGCAATCTTGTCGGCCGAACCCTTGGCGATGATGGCCCACTGGCCTTCAAACGGGAACAGGCGCTGCAAATCGCAAACCGTGCGGACGGCGGTGACGATAGCGGTGAGGTCCTGGTTCACGCCGATGTTTCGCAGGTAGAAAATCTTGGTGACTTCATCTTCGTAATCGCGCCGCTTGTTGGCGTTGTCCATGGTCACGAAGATAGTGTTGGAATTGATCGGCTTCCAGTAGGACTTGGTGAGCAGCGCCAGATAGTTCAGGGCGTCTTCCACGGTGGAGTTGGTGAAGGTGACGGTCTGCTTTTCCTTGGGACCGGAGGTGAGGTATTCGGGGTCGTACAACACGTTGATGCCGGCGTTCAACGCCAGGGTGTCGAACAGGACCTTGGGCGTCTGGTTGATCATTTTGAAGTCTTGCAGGGTAGACTTCAACGGCCGCAGTTCCGGAACCGGAAGCAGCCGGTTGATCCGTGCCTCGGTTTCCTTATTCGCCTCCTCGGCGGGTGTCAGTCCGCGGACTTCCGGCGGCGACTGCTGTCCGGTCTCCTCCATCTTCCGGCGCTCCCGCTCGATCATCTGCTGGGTGCGGACAATCTCCTGCTCCGCCAGTGTGGACGAGGGATTCATGGCGAAGGCCTTTTGGAATTCCAGGAGGGCTTCGCCGAGTTGCCCCTGCTCCCGCACCTTGGTGCCGTTGGTGATGTGCATGGAAGAAGCTTCAAACCGGGCTTTCTGCGCTGCCATCTGGTAGTTCAGGTCGCCGGGATCCTCGGAAAGCGCCTTTTCATAGTCTTCCAGCGCGGCGTCCCACTCTTTTTTCTCTTCGTGGGCGCGGCCTTCGGCAAGATACTTGTCGCCCTTGCGGGTTTTGGCCTCCAGCGGAAGCATGGAGCCAACCATGACGAGGCTCAGGAACACCGCCAGGAAACGATTGAAACGAAGCATTTTAGATGTTTTCCGAGGATCGCGGACCTTTCCCATTGCTAACCGGTACCACCTGCGCCTGTTCTGGACGCTATCAGAATGACGCGCCGGCCGCGGGATGCGTGGAATGGAAAATACCAATCCGGCAGCTGAACTTATCGCTGGAAGTCCTTGCGAAGCAAGCGCTCGCCGCCGGCGCGCCCACCTGGCTTCCGGCTCCCGACCGCTTATTTCCCTTTGATTTCCTTGTCGATAATCGGGCCAATGGCATCCAGCTCGAGCTCGCCGTTATACCGTTTGCCGTCGATAAAAATGGTAGGTGTGCCGTTGACGCCGGCTTCGTCGCCCTGCTTCTGCTCCCGGGCCAGCGCCTGCTTCACCGCCGGGGAATCCCAATCCTGCTGGAATCGTTTCATGTCCAGCCCGATTTTGCCCGCCATCGCCAGAATGTTCTGGCGCGTTAGATGGGTTCGATCGGCATACATGGCATCGTGAAGTTCCCAGAATTTTCCCTGTTTCTGGGCGGCCAGCGCGGCTTCCGCCGCAAGGGCTGCCTGGGAATGGATTTCAAGCGGGTATTGCTTGTAAATGAGCTTCACATCCTTGGGATATGCTTTCAGGACGGCGTTCAATTTCGCGACCGCCAGGGCGCAATAGGGGCACTGAAAGTCGGAAAACTCGACTATCGTCACTTTCGCACCGGCCGGACCAAGAACCGGATCACCAGTCACTGGAATGGAAATGGGGTCGAAGCGGTGCATCAGCGGGGAGGCATGGAGCGCGGCCAGCACAGCGGCTTCGTTGCCACCTTTTTTCACCGTGTCTACGACAATCGCCGCCAGCGTCCTGCTATACGAGCACGGAGGATCCTTCACCCGGCACTCGGCCATTTTCATGACGCAGCCGCAGGGGCAGGAGGCGGTCCGCAGCACCTTGAGAGCCAGCGACTTCTGTCCCGCGGTGAGGCCGGTGAAATCGACCGAAGGAAGGGAGTCTGCCGTTTGCCAGTCCTGCGCACACAGCAGCGTGGCGGCCAGAAGGACAAGAACGGTCCCCCTCGCGGAAGAAGAAAGCATAACTTTATTGTAACCGGACGTAGATCACACGCTGAACGAGAGTTCGGCGCCGCACGGAGTCCGCGTCCGCCCCGATCAGCCGGCAGAAGCCTTCCGCGGGCTCCCCGGCGGCGCAGATCGATGGCCCAAAGCGCCGGCACCGAGCCGGCGCCCGCCGAGCCCTACCGGGCAAATACCTGACTGCGTGAAAAGCTCCGCGATGGCGCTCCTCAAGCAAGGCGCTGGTCGCGCCATGCGTGGAGACGGGGAGGAATCGATGCGGCGGTCGCGCAATTAGGTTAAAGGACTTGTTGCAAGAGTAACTTTCGCCTACGGTGTATACTCACCTATGGTAAAGGAACGCTTCCGACGATGAAAAAAATATTCTTGATTGCTCTCTTTCTAGCGGGACTGACCGGGCTTGCTACGGCCCAGGTGAAAATGGACGAGTTGAAGACTCCCAATACCAAAAGTCCGAATGCCGATACCAAAGTGACCATTGACGGCAAAGAGATCTGGATCTTCTACCATGCCCCGTCCGTGAACGGGCGGAAAATCTTCGGCGGCGCCGATACGTTGCAGCCGGAAGGGTCGATCTGGCGCCTGGGCGCCGATTACGCGACCGTTCTGCACACCGATGCCGATCTCGATCTCGGCGGCTTGGCTGTCCCGAAAGGTGATTACACGCTTTATGCCGATCTCGACAAGGGGCAATGGAAGCTGATCGTCAACAAAAAGCTGATGCAGGGAACGCGCCACATCTGGGGCATTAATCGCGACGGTTCGACCACGGACGACCCGGCCACCGAACTCGGCCGCGTGGCGATGAAGATGGGCAAGCCGGGCTCTCTGGTGGAAAAGCTGAATATCACGCTCTCGCAAACCGGCGGAAAAAAAGGCAAGCTGGCGGTGGAATGGGAAAACGTCACGGCGACGGTTCCCTTCACCGTGAAGTAGGCCCGCTCGAGGGGCGCTTTGGGGGCAGCGGTTAGCGGCCGTTTCCTCCGAACTCGTCCATTACCGCGGCGCAGGCGGGCGTAGGCGCCTGCGGCGTCTTACCCAACTGGCGGACATTCACCGCCACCGGTCTCCATTTGTACCGGCGGCCGGTATCGGTGCAGATGTCGAGCACCCCGCATTGCGCCAGTCTGCGCGCGGCGCGCACATCGTCATTGGCGGCATCCGGCCAAAATCGCCCATGCAAACTGGCGCTGCACACCGGTCTTTGGAGTGTCTTCGGTTCCCTGGGGAGTCGGCCTGCCGCGAGCATCGCGGCCACAAGAGTCCAATGCATCGGCTCATTGTCGGCGAAAACCGGCAGGCGGAAGCTTCCAACCGGCCGCGAAAAGTACTGGGACCTGGCCGGCCTTGTACCAGCACCGCTGCTACACTGGAGAAGTCCGCCACATGAGGCAAGAGGCCCCTTTTTTCGAAAACCACGACCCGATTCTGATTTACATTGCCAAGAAACTGCGCGACGCGACGCGCCTGGAGATCGTGTTGACCGAAGCTGGTGTGGATTACGGCGTGGAGGCCGACGAATATCGCGGCGGTGTGGTGTTCGTGAGCACGCGCGTTGGCGCGTTCTTCTATGTCCTGCCGGAGTCTGTGGCGGCCGCTCGCGAAGCGATGGAGCGGGGAGGGTTCAAGCCCTATCTCGAACCTGTTCCCGAGCGTTAGTTAACGGCCCCCATTGTCATCGTCGCGGTCAGCTTGAAACATGCGGTGCGCATTACCGGGCGAGCCGATCATTTTGAGCAGCGTGTCGAAATTTACCGTGGCTTCGATAACCGTCGCCTCGTGCGGTTCGAAAGTGGCGATGAAGATACGCGTGGACTTGCCGGATTCGCCGGTCAAAATGTAAGTGGAATCGCCGTGGCGCTCGCGCGTCACGATCATCGGGTGCAAATGCCCGGCGCAGATCCGGTCCATCAGTCGATCGAGGTCTGTCTGATCTCCCACATCCGGCAGATCCTCGAAGACCGCTATTTTGAAGCCGCTGGTTCCCGCCGGATGGGCCACTTTGACGATGAAATTGGCCATCCCCATCAGCGGAATGTACGTGCGCTTGACGCCATAGTGCTGCTCGACCGCGCTCACCACTCGATCGAACTCATTTTGGGCGCTGAATGCCGCGCCGGCAGCGGCCAGAAATAAGGCGGCGAATCGGGTTTTCATTTTTCGTCCCTCCTCCAGCCGGTGTTGCCGATTTCGAAATCGAAGCGCGGGATCCCGAACTGTCCGCTGAGGCTGGCCAACTGCGAAGGATCGATGGTTCCCACGACGCTCACAATGGTGAGTTCCGTAGGTTCCTCGCAGATCACCACGATTCCGCCGAGATTGCCGTTCCCGCCATCTTTAAAGTACACGTCCACGTTTTCGCGGTCTCTTTTGGAACGGACTCCGACGATGCGCGACCATTGCGGCGCCTTCACCTGGGCGCGGATCTCGTCCAGGTCCCTCGAATCGTACTGGCCTTCCTGGGAAAACTCATAACTCCGTACGGTGATGCTCTGCAGTCCCTCCAGAATCTTCCGCGCGGTTTCGTCCTCGGATTTGCCGGAGAGGAATTTTCCGGCGAGCTTCAGCAAGGACGCATCGACATTCACGTCCACCGTTTCGTCGGCTTTGGCAGCCAGTTTCTCCAGGCCCGCGGGCATCTTGACTTCCTGAGCCCCCAGCGGCATTAGTGCGGCAACGAACAAAATCGAA
>Ga0335073_10014258_pt1 | contig 11137 bp, 9 predicted proteins | sample Lox_Sample_22_FD_207093 | JGI IMG/M metagenome (GOLD analysis project Ga0335073, IMG submission 207093) | Soil microbial communities from Loxahatchee National Wildlife Refuge, Florida, United States - Lox_Sample_2.2 | ecosystem: Environmental > Terrestrial > Soil > Wetlands | place: USA: Florida... | reverse complement strand
GCGCGCTCACCGCGTGCGCGACCCGGGTGGCCGCCGGACCGCGCCGGGTACGGACCGCTTCGAAGGCGCGCCGGTCGGCGTGCGCCAGCCAGCCGCGGTCCGCGGCCGACGCCAGCACGGCGACCCCCGCGAAGGCCGCCGCGGCCACCGCCAGCCGCCGGGCGGCCGTCACCGCCATGCGGCATCGGCGTGCGCCGCCGCCTCCCGCACCAGCGACGGCATCGCGTTCACCAGGGCCGATTCCGCCCTGGCGTACGCGCTGGCGCCAACCCACAGCCGGCAGCCGGGAGCCCGCCCCGAGCGGTCGCGGAGCCGGGCCGCGGCCGGGCGGGCGGGCGCGGCGTACGCGGGCACTCCGGCGTCGCGCAGCACACCGAGCACCTGAGGCACGACCTCGTCACTGATCTCGAGAACTGGCGCCCACGAATCGTCGTCAAGCCCGTTACCCCGCCCTCCCGCGGGCAGCCACCACAAACGGCCGGCCGACCCGGCGAGCCGCAGGGGTTTCGACGCGGCAGATGTCATGGCATCCTCCTCACCATCGCTGGGGAGCAGGACCCATCGGCCTTCCGGCAAGCCCGGCCGAATGTCCGGGCGCGGCGAGGTCCACCGCCGGGCGGCCTGACACCGCCAAGCTCATAATACGTCTGCGCTCCGATTTCGGTGCCCGCGATATTCATGCGCTCAGGATTACGGGATGCCGGTTACCTGCTGGTGAGACGGCTGCCCGGAGGCCGGGGCGACGCAGATCATCGCCGCCGTTTCTGTGCATGTACCGCGATTGCCGCCGGCGTTGAGGGTCAGCGCGACCGCTATCAGCGCGGCAGTTATCAGCGGCCAGAGCACCAGCAGCACGGTCCCAGGGAATCCAAGCCGCCGGCCCGCCCTGCGCAACCGCGAGCGCCACCGGGCGCGGCGAAGCCGCCGGAGAGCCCGCGAGGCGGGCCGCGTCGTTTCCCTGTCTGGCATCTCCTCGTCCGATGCCAGCCGATTGAACGCGAAGAGCAGCGCGGCCAGTTCGGGGTCAGATCCAGCGAGCCCGTCTTTGATCGAGTCCAGGGCCTGCTGTTCCCATGCGCTGAGGCTCATCGCTGGTCCCTCCGCCACGTCCGGACGGAAACACAGCGCAACATACGCAACATAAAGGCCTCCACCTCCATGCGCGGCATTTATAACGCCGACAGGGTAGAGGCCATCAGCCCGTGATGCGGATATCACAGGTATGTACGCGAGCCTCATCGCGTAATTAAAGAATATCAGATCGGTCGGCGGCGGCAAATAATTCCGGCACGCCAACCGCCCGCCGCCGGGCCGCGTTGTCACGGGCCCCACGGCCGACTACTGTCGGGGGAGAGGTGATGGGACCCGCCCTATAAACGCGGGAGTCGCTCGCTGACGGTCCCTAGTCGTACGAACGATTGGGGAACGTCCGCATGGACGAGATCGACATCCGCTGTTCGGCCATCGTGTTCCGCGAGGACGCGGTGCTGCTGGTGCACCGCCTGCGGGACGGTGCGGATGACTGGGTACTGCCCGGCGGCACGCCGCGGCCGGGTGAGTCCATGGCCGCCTGCGCCCGGCGGGAGACCCTGGAGGAGACCGGGCTGGCGATCGACCCGGCCCGGGTCGCGTTCGTCCTCGAAGCGCTCGGGCCAGGGGATCACCGGCGCACCGTCGACCTGGTGTTCCTCGCCGCGGCTGACGCGCGGGGCGAACCGGACGCGGGCGAGCCCGACCTGGAAGCCCGGTTCGTGCCGATGGTTCTGCTGCCTGGGCTGGACGTGCGCCCGCCGCTGTCGGGGCACCTGCGCGCCCTGCACGCCCGCGGCGCCGTGCCCACCGCGGCGTACCTGGGGAATCTGTGGCGCCCGCCGCGCGGTAACGGCGGCGCCGCGCCGGCTGCGGAGCTGGCCGGGGGAACGTAGCAGCGGCCCGCGCCGATCGCAGGGCCGTTTGGCCCTGTCGCGTCAAGGTGTCGCGGTAGCACAGTCAGCATGACGAAGGGAGAGCGTAATGACGTCGTTCGACGTGACTGAATTGTCCGCGCTGGAGATCCTGGACTCGCGGGCCCGGCCGACGCTGGCGGTCACCGTGACGCTGGCCGGCGGGACCACGGCCCGCGCCGGGGTGCCGTCGGGAGCGTCCACCGGATCGCGGGAGGCCGTCGAGCTCCGCGACGGTGACAACGCCAGGTACGAGGGCCGCGGGGTGCTCAAGGCCGCCGCGAACGTCAACGGGGAGCTAGCCGGCCTGCTGCGCGGCAGGTCCTGGAACTCGCTCGCCGAGGCGGACCAGGCGATGATCGCCCTCGACGGCACCCCGGGCAAGAGCAGGCTCGGCGCCAACGCCACCGTCGGCGTGTCGATGGCGCTGGCCCGCGCGCTGGCCGCGTCAGCGGGAGTCCCGCTGTGGCGGTGGCTCGCCCCGGACGGCGTCACCCCGTCGCTGCCCGTGCCGCATTTCAACGTGCTCAACGGCGGCGTGCACGCCCCGAACGAGCTGGACTTCCAGGAGTTCATGATCGCCCCGCTCGGCGCCCCGTCGATGGCCGAGGCCGTCCGGGCCGGCGCCGAGGTCTACGCCGCGCTGCGCCGCGAGCTGGCCGACCGCAAGCTGGCGACCGGCCTGGGTGACGAGGGTGGCTTCGCTCCCGAGATCAGCGAGCCCGAGGAGGTCCTGCGGCTGCTGGTCCAGGCGATCGGCGACGCCGGGTACGCGGCCGGCCGCCGGGGCGTGTCGATCGCGCTCGACCTGGCCGCCTCGGAGTTCCGGCAGGCCGACGGGCGCTACCGGGTCGCCGGCGACCTGCTGGACAGCGGCCGGCTCATCGACCGGCTCGTCGCGATCACGAACGAGTTCCCCGTGCACCTGATCGAGGACGGGCTCGGCGAGGACGACGACGAGGGCTGGATCGCGCTCACGGCGCGGCTCGGCAGCCAGATCGAGCTCGTCGGCGACGACAACTTCTGCACGAACCCGTCGATCATCACGAGCGCCATCGAACGCGGAATCGCCAACGCCTCGCTGATCAAGCTGAACCAGATCGGCACCGTCACCGAGACGCTGGAGGCCATGCGGATCTGCCGCGACGCGGGCTACCGGCAGTTCGTCTCGCACCGCTCAGGGGAGACCGAGGACAGCTTCATCGCCGACCTGGCCGTGGGCACCGGCTGCGGCCATCTCAAGTCCGGCGCCCCGGCGCGCGGTGAGCGCACCGCCAAGTACAACCGGCTGATCGAGATCGCCGCCACGGCGCCCGCCCTCCGCTACGGCATAAGCTGACCGGTTACGGCACCCGCCGCTCGCTCGCGCCGCCCGCCTCGTCGAGCAGCGCGAGCGCGTGGCGAGTCGCCACCTCGCGTTCGGAAAGATCTCGCTCTCGCTCCTCCGCCACGGCCACCGACGCGCCGCGCAGCTCCCCGGCGGCTCGCAGGGCGGCCCGCAGCCGGCCCGTGGCGTCCGCGTAACGCTGCTCCACCGAGCGGGCCAGCGCGCGGCCCGCCTCGGCCAGCCGGTACTGCAGGTCGCCCCGGGCCCGGCCGACCTGCCGCGACACCAGGTCCGGGGCCTCGTGCAGCAGGTGCTCGCGGGCGCGGCGGCGGCCAAGCTCACCGGGAAGCTTGCGGCGGATGGCGCCCGCGAGCAGTTCCGTCTGGCCGGACCCGTCCGCGGTGGTGTAGAAGAAGCGGCGGTCCTCGGCGAGCCGGCCGCCCGGTTCGGGCACGGCCAGGTCCAGGCCGAGCAGCGACGCCGCCGAATCGCGCAGTTCGGTGAGCGCGGCCGTCAGGCCGGCCGCGAGCCGGCCGTCCGTGCGGGCCAGCCCCTCCTCGATGATGTCCCGGCGCTGCGCGCGCCAGGCGTCGGCCGCCTCGATCGTGAGCGCGACCAGGCGTTCCCTGCCCTGGCGCTCGATCTCGTCGGCCGTGGCGGTGCGCAGCTCGCCATCGAGAACCTCCGCCAGCCGCCGGGTGACGGCACGCCCGAGCCGCGGCCCGTCGGCCTCGGCGGCGCTGTTGAGTTCTTTCAGCAGCCGGGCGGACTCGGCGCCGGCCACGGCCACCGCGTCCTGGCCCCTGACCTCCACCTCGGCGAGCCGCTCGCCGAACCGGGTCACCCGGTCCGCGGCCTCCCCGGCGGTGAGCTGCGCGGCGCGCCGGGTCAGCGCCACCTCGTCAAGCAGCGACCGCGCGATCCGCCGCGCCCGCATGACGGCCGCCGCCCGCAGGTCCGACTCCCGCCTGCTGGCCAGGTACGCCGTGAAGTCGGCGGCGAACACGCCGAACCCCGGGTCGCCGCCGGCCAGCGCGGCCCGCGCCGACAGCGGATAGATCCGGCCCGGTGCGCCGGGGGCGCTGGCGCCCGCCTGCGCCAGCACCTGCCTGGTGAACTCCGCCGCCTCCGCCAGCCCGGCCTCGTCGAGGTGGTCGGCCTTGTTCAGCACCGTGAACGTGGCCACCGACAGCCCGCTGACCTTGGCGTACAGGTCCCGCTCGGCCGCCGACACCGGCGGGTCGGCGGTCAGCACGAACACGGCGGCGTCCATGGTGTCCAGGGCTTCGTGCGCCGCGGCCGTGTCCCACGCGAACACCGACCCGGTGCCCGGCGTGTCCACCAGCTCGACCCCGCCGGCCAGCACCGGCGCGTCCAGGTACACGGTCACCGCCGCGACGTGCCGCCTGTTGCCCGGGTTGCCGCGCTCGGTGACCAGCTCGGGCAGCGCGCTGAGCGGCTGCTTCTCCTCGTGGCCGTCGGTGAACCGCACTTCCGCGTGCGGGTCGTCGCCGTACCTGACGGTGGTGGCGACCGCGGTCAGCGGCGTCACCCCGGCGGGCAGCACCGCCCGCCCGAGCAGCGCGTTGATCAGGGTGCTTTTCCCCCGCTTGGCCTCGCCCGCGACCAGGACCCGCAGCCGCGCCGCGTCCAGCCGGTCCCGCAGCGCCGCGATCTGCTCCCGGTCCTGTTCTGTGCCCAGCGCCGCCAGCTCTTCCAGGGCAGCCGCCAGGGCTCCGTCAGCGTTCGTCATCGGGGATTGGTCCTCCTACCCGCGTGTCTCGCCTGGTAGGGACCGTTGGCGGCCGCCGCCGCGTTCACGCCACCTGGACCGGGCCGGCCCCGGCCGGGCGCCCACGGCGAGCCCCTCCGCCGTGCTGATCCCAGGATAACCGTCAGGTGCCGCGGGGCGGTGACCCGCAGAACACGCCTCCGTCGAGGAACGCCGCCGCCCGCCGCCACGCGGTCATCTCCGGTCCCCTGGCCTCGTGGCGGTGCGCCCAGGTGCCCTTGCTGAACGCCGCATCCAGCTCGGCGGCCAGCCGGTCAGCGCGGTCGATCGCGCCGGGCACGGTCACCTGGGCCGCCCACGAGTCGGCCGCCTTCAGGCGCAGCAGGTGCCGGACGCACAGCGGCACCTCGCGGTCCGGAACTCCCGGAACGGCGGCGGCCCGCAGCCGCCCGCACAGGTCGTCGACGGCGCCCTGCGCGGCGGCCGCGCTGGCCAGGCAGACGGGGCAGTCATCGAGGCCGGCGCCGCGGCGGCGCCGGGACCACGGCCAGCCAGGCAGCGCGGCAGATTTGCCACCCACACCGGAGGCAGGCCGGATCAGGGCCGCGGCCAGGCAGCCGGCCTGCCAGGCCAGCAGCGGCGCCACGCCTGGCGGGGACGCCTGGACGACCAGGTCGCCGAGATGGCCCGCGCACAGCAGCAGCCGGCGATCCGGCCCACCGCGCCCACCGCGGTCGCCGCGCCCACCGCGGTCGTCGTCAGCGGCCATCCCCGCCAGGTGAGCCTGTTCGGCGCGACCCGCGGCCAGGCAGGCGGCGCAGGCACCGGAGCCGGGCAGCGCGGCGGCGGGCAGCGCCTGGCGCAGCGCCACGCGCACATCGGCGTCGTCGCCGGTCCCGGCCAGCCAGCCGGGACCACCCGGCCAGGAGGTGACGGCCGCCGTCGTCGTCCGCGTCAGCCAGGCGATGAGCCGCTGATCGCCCCGCGCCGAGCCCGCCGCTCGCAGGTGCGGGACGCACAAGCCGCCGAGCTCGCGGTAGCGGTCCCTGACCGGCCCGTCGGCCAGGCCCTCGAGCAGGGTCTCGACCGCCCGCGCCGCCGCCCCGTCGTCATGCTCGCAGGCCGGGCAGCCAGCGAGCCGAGCCGCGCGGCCGGCGAGGCGGTCCCTGGCCGCCCGCATCAGGTCCCGGTACAGCGCGGTGAGCCTGGGGCCCGCGCCGGGCTGGCTCATCAGCCCGCGCGTGTGCCGGGGGCACATCCCCAGCGACGCGCACAGGCGCGTGACCGTGACCGTGTCCGCGTGCCCCTCGAGCGCGAACCAGGCCAGGTAGCGGACGGCGGCCTCGCCGGCGTAGCGGCACACCGGGCAGCCGGGCCCGGTCAGCAGGTCCGCCGCCGTGTACAGGGTGAGCAAGGACGGGCCGCGCGGGATCGGAGTCGCAGCCGGCACGCTAACCCTCCTCCTCAGGCGAGAGCGGTCACCACCGCGATCACGGCGACCAGGGCGATCAGCATGTAGAGCAGGTAGGCGTCCAGGCGGCCGGACTGCAGCCGCCGCGCCACCGCGACCGCGCCGCCGAACAGCCGGGCCACGGGCCGGTAGAGCCAGCTTTCCACGACCTCGACGACGTCGGAGGCATACCGCAGGTGCGGCACCTGATCCTCGCCGTCGGCGGGCGCCACCTCTTCGAGATCGGCCCGGGTGTGCAGCACGCTGGCCAGCACCCGCCGGGTCGGGTTGGCGTAGCCGAACGCGGTGTAGGAGGCCGCCCCCTCGACCCCGATCGTCGCCGAACGCCACGCGGGAACCCGCCGCACCCGGACCAGCCTCCGGCTGGACAGCGCCAGGGTGAGCAGGAGGACCAGGGCCAGCATCACCGGGAGCTCGATCCACAGCCAGGACGGCGACAGGATCGAGAAGCCGGCGAACACCGGCTGCAGCACCCACGGGGACTTCAGCGCGCCCATCGTCAGCCCGCCCGGCACGACAGGTGACAGCCCGGCGGCGATCACCCGGATCTCCAGCGGGGTGACCGCCGCGATCGCCAGCGGGCACGCCGCGAGCACCGCGACCGCGATCCGCCCGGCCCAGCCATAGTCGCCCCGCCCTGTTGCCTCGGGGGGAACGATCCCCCCCAGACCCCCCCTGCGCACGGGGGAGCTGCCCGCCCCCCCGTACCCCCCTGGGGGACCGAGCACCACCATCCCCACGAGGCGGACGAACGTGACGCCGGCGAAGCCGGCGGTCAGCGCCACGGCCGCGCCGGCGAGCGCGAGCGTCAGCCGCCCGCCGAGATCGCTCACCCGGAACTGCTGCATCAGCGACTCGAGCAGGAACCACTCCGACACGAACCCGGCCGTGGGCGGCAGCCCGGCCAGCGTAAGCGAGCCCACCACGAGACCGGTGCCGCTCCACGGCGTCCGCCGCCCCATGCCGCGCAGCACTTCGAGGTCGTCGCTGCCGCCCGCCGCCTCGATGCCGGCCGCGGAACTGAACAGCAGCGTCTTCGCCGCGGTGTGCGCCACCATCTGGAGCGTGGCGGCCAGCAGGCCGACGGCGACGAGCTGCCGATCGCCGACCGCCGCGCCGGTCAGGGCGACACCGAACCCGGTGATGATCAGCCCGCTGTTCTCCACGCTCGAGTAGGCGATCACCCGCGACAGCCGGTTCTGCACACCGGCGTGCGCGATGCCGAGCAAGGCCGAGAATCCGCCGAGCAGCAGCAGGACCCCGGCGAGCCAGCCGGGCGGGCGGCCGAGCAGGACGAGGGTCCGCCACATGCCGTAGAACGCGACGTTGACGCATACCCCGGCCATGACCGCGCGGGCCGGGCCGGGCGCGGCCGGGTAGCCGCGCGGCATCCAGACCTGGAACGGCACCAGGCCGGCCTTGACCGCGAACCCGGCCAGCAGCAGCACGAGCGCCGTGGTCCTGGCCGCCCCCCCGGGGACATGCACGAACGACACCAGCACGATCGAGTGGGACTTCGCGGCGAGCAGCAGCAGCCCAACCAGCAGCGCCGCCCCGCTCACCTTCCCGAACGCCACGGTGATCCTCGCCGCCCCCACCCGGTCGGGATCCCGCCGCGAGGCCCCCGCCAGCAGGTAGAACGCCGCGGTCAGCGCCTCCCAGCCGAACAGGGCGGTGAACGCGTCCTGGGCGGTCATGATCACAGCGGTGGCGCCGAGGGCCAGCGCGTACCCTTCGGCCAGCATCCGCGTCGCCGCCGGCTCCGGCTTGGCGGCCCAGCTCGCGAACGCGGCCGACACCGGGACCGCCGCGCCCAGCGCCATCACCAGGAACAGGCCCGACAGCCGGTCGGCCGCGAGGCCGGGCACCTGCCCCGTCCCCGACGGCGATGCGAGCCACCCGGCCACGTTCAGCTGGACGGTGCGGCCCGCGAGGGCGAACCCGCCCGCGACGGCCAGGCACGCGGACCCGGCCGCGCCGAGCGCGTACGGCGCGCCGCGCACCCAGCCGGGCCTGGCGGCGATCAACCCGGCGACCGCGGCCGCCGCGAGCAGCACCAGCCCGGCCGCGAACAGCGCGCTCACCGCCGTCCTCCGTCGCCGGTCAGCTTTCCCGTCGCGATCAGCAGCGCATTCAATATCCCGAACGGGCTCGGCGGGCTCCCCGGCAGCCAGATGTCTACCGGGACGGGGTCACCAACCCCGCTGAGCCGGTCGCTCAGCAGGCCGCCGCTGACCGCGTCGGTGCCGACGGCGATCACCACCTTCGGGTCGGGCATGCCGTCGTAGGTGACGCGCAGCGGGCCGGTCATGCCGGGGGTCCCGGCCCCGGTGACCAGCAGCACGTCGGCGTGGCGCGGGCTGGCGGTGAAGAACACGCCGAGCCGGTGGATGTCGTAGACCGGGCCGAGCAGCGCCTGGATCTCCCACTCCTCGCTGCCGTCGGACCCCGCGTCCACGTGCCGGACGTGCACGCTGCGGCGCAGCGCGGCGGTCCGCGCGGCGAGCGCGGACCGGGCGGCCGCGATCGCCTCATCCGTCTCCGGCGTCTCGGGGACGACAAGCGCCCCCTTGGTCAGCGCGGCCGCGTTGGGCCCGGTGGCCCCCGCCGACCAGGCGAACACGTCGGGCCGCTGCGCGACGCAGCGCCCGCAGAGGATGCACCGACCTTGGTCGACGCGGACGCGGTCGACGGCGTCGATCGCCCCGGTGGGGCAGAGCGCATCGATGCCGTGCGCGTCCGTGTCGCCTATTACCGTCACGGGTCCGCGCCACGAGTCGGCGTACTCGTCGGCCCGCCGCGGCCACCGCGTCGTCACCACGCCCTCGCGCAGCCCGCGCAACACCCAGACGCTCACAGGGCGGCTCCCGCGACGGACAGGCCGAAGCTGGCCTCGATGAACGGGAAGTCGGTGAGGATGTCGCCGGCGAACACCTCGTGCATCAGCACGAGGTTATGGAACGAGGCCGACCGCGGCTGGCAGCGCGCGATCCGGCCGTCCTCCACCGTCACGTCGTAGAGCACCTCGCCCTGCGGGGCCTCGGCCCAGCCGGCCGCCCGCCCGTCCGGGGGATCGCAGGGGACGTGAGGAGTCGCCGCGGTACGTTCGGGAAAATCGGAGAGAGCATCCCGGACGAGGCGGAAAGACTGCGCCGCCTCCTCGAACCGGACCCGGAGCCTGGCCATGGCATCGCCGCCGGAATGCTGGCCGGTGGGCGCCACGCCGAGCAGCGGGTAGGCGTCGTAGGGGCGGGCGACGCGGGCGTCGTCGGCGTACCCGGACGCCTTGCCGATGGGGCCGAGGGCGCCGTGCTCGCGGGCGCGCGCGGGGGCCAGCGGGCCGGTGCCGCGCAGCCGGTCGAGGAACGAGGACGTGCCCATCAGCAGCTCCGCGTCCGCCGTCACCCGCTTCTCGAGCGGGCCGAGCTCGGCGAGGATCTCCGCCGGGCGTTTCCGCGGAAACGCGTGAACACCGCCGACAGCGACGACGCCGCGGCCGAAGCGGCTGCCGCAAAGCCCGCTGACCAGGCGCAGCACGCGTTCTTTGTGCAGCGCGAAGCGGGCGGTCGCGACCGCGAGGCCCGCCGCGTCCGCGAGCCGCGTCGCGACGTCGAGGTGGTTGGCGATCCGTTCGAGTTCGGCGTGCACGACGCGGAGCAGGGCGGCCTCGCGGGGCACTTCGCAGCCGGCGATCTCCTCCACCGCGTGGCAGAAGGCCAGGGCGTGCGCCACGGACGCGATGCCCTCCGCGCGCTCGGCGAGCAGCACGCCGTCCGCGATCGTCATCCCGGTGAACCGGGCGGCGATGCCGCGGTGCTTGTAGAAGATCCGCATGTTCAGGTGCGGGATGGCCTCGCCCGGGGTCTCGACGAGGTATTCCATCGACTCGAAGACGCCGGAGCGGACCGGGCCGTGCGGGATCGTGAACACGCCGTAGCCGGAGACGTGCCTGGGCAGCGCGTGGTCGTCCGGGTCGCCCGGGATGCCGGGCCTGACCAGCGGGGCGAGCCGGGGATGGCCGTCGGGGATCACGCCGGTCTCGTCGTGGATCACCCGCTCGTACCAGAACGCCGCGCCGATCCGCGGGGTCAGCGCCGGGTAGCTGGCCGCCCCCGGCGGCAGCGATGTCTCGAGCGCGTCGATCCGGCCCGGCCCGGCCACGTGGGCGGTCAGGGTGAGCGCGCCGTCCTCGCGCCGTGCCGCGGACAGGGCGGCGAACCGATCGCCGCGGTCGATGCGGGCGCCGAGCGCGTCCCAGAGGGCGGTCACGCTCGGTTCGGTGCTCGTGATCGTCATGGGGCGCCTCGCAGTTGGGCCGCCGCCTGGGTGATCAGGTTCGTGAGGTCGGCGGGCGGGTGGACGCCGAGCAGCACCAGGGCCGCAAGGCCGGCCAGCACGGGAACCACCATCCAGGCGCTGGGCTCGCCGGGGGCCAGGACCTGGCTCGCCTGGCCTGCCTGGGTGCGCGTGCGCAGCGCGACACCGGCCCCGTCCGTGTGGTCCGTGTGCTCGCCGCCACTCGGCGCGGCCTCCTCGGCCGGGGCCTGCTCTTTGCCGGCCGCTGCCCCGCGGGGTGCCGGCGTCAGGAGCATGCTGGTCGCCGAGGTGGCCAGCCCGAAGAACGCGATCGTCACCAGGATCACGAGCACGGCGGCCGCCGCGTA
>Ga0335073_10014257_pt1 | contig 11138 bp, 8 predicted proteins | sample Lox_Sample_22_FD_207093 | JGI IMG/M metagenome (GOLD analysis project Ga0335073, IMG submission 207093) | Soil microbial communities from Loxahatchee National Wildlife Refuge, Florida, United States - Lox_Sample_2.2 | ecosystem: Environmental > Terrestrial > Soil > Wetlands | place: USA: Florida... | reverse complement strand
TGTGGCGTCGGTTTTTCCGGCCGCGCGGCGCAACTTTGCGCCGCCGCCCCTTCCCCAGCCGCGACGTCGCGGCGTTTCACGCGCCGAGCAGCAACTCCGCGCCCATCACCGGGCTGAAAAGAAAATCGTGCATGTCGACCTTCAGTCCGTTCAAGCGGAGGACGGTCGCGATCTGTGCCCAGTGACGCACCTCGTGCATCAGCACATGCGTCACGATCTTTTTCGGCGTCGCCTGGAAGGATTGGTTCATCAACGTGAATTCTTGTGGCGTGGCGGCGTCCTCGGCTGAAAGTGTCTCCAGGTACTCGCGCAGATCCCGGCGGCTCTCGCGTCCGAACGCGAACAGCCCCTCGACGTTGTCATTGGGAACAGTCGCCGTATCGGTGATGGGCCGATTGACGAGCCTATCGATCCATCGCTTTTCAGCGGAAAAGATATGCCGGACCAAATCGCCGACATTTTCGAAGCGGCCATCGCCGCCGGTCCCGGCGGTAATCCGCAGAAAGCCGGCGTCGCGTTTGCTCATCCATTCGAACCACTGCCGACGATCCCAATCCGTGTAGTCGAGAAGGTCAGCGATGGTTTGGTGGAAGTACATAGCTCGATTATATTGGCGGAAATGTCTCCAGGGCGGTAGCCAACCGGAAATGTAACATCGTGTGGCTTTGGCGCAGCGCCCGCTCAGCCGCGGCGGGCGAATCCGCGCGCGCGAAGATGAATCCCAGGTAGCTCGATCCTTCAGGCAGCGGGATCAGGCGCTGCCCTTCCTGGGCGGTGATGATCACATCCTCGATGCCTTCGACGGCTCGCGCGCTTTCGATGCCATCCACGCCCAGATAGACGCCATCGCGCGGAATCGGGATCATCATGACGCCGGATGCCGCCTCTTCGCGCCGGATGCCGCTGACATCGCGCCCGAGCGCGTGACGCAGAATCAGCTCTTCGAGTGGCATGCCGCCGTTAAAACGGAGGGTCCGCGCGCAGAGTCCGCCGATCGGCCGCGCGGCGGCTTCGAGCATCCAGGCGCCCTGGGAGTTATGGCGCAATTCCGCGTGCACCGGGCCATGTCGCAGCCCAAGGGCGCGGACAGCGGCGCGCGCGGCATCGAGAAGCGATTCCTGCACCGCAGCCGATTCGCGGGATGGCGTCAGATAGATCGTTTCCTCGAAGAATGGTCCTTCAAGCGGATCGGGTTTGTCGAAGATCGCCAGCGGATGCAGCTCGCCGTTGGTCACCAGTCCTTCGATGGCGAATTCGCGGCCGGGAATGTAGGATTCCACCTGCAACCAGCCGCCGGCGTCAAGCATGGCCCTGATTCGCCGAAACCCGGCGCGGAATTCCGCTTCGTCGTTGGCGCGGATGACGCCGCGGCTGGCGGAGAGGCCGAGCGGCTTGAGAACACACGGATACTGGGCGCGCGTGGCCGCTTCCTCGGGAGCACTCGCCAGTGGAACACGAAAGAACTCGGGAACAAGCATTCCCGTTTCCTGGAATGCCCGGCGCGAAAGAAATTTGTCGTGGCAGACTCGCGCCACGGCCAACGGATGAAACAGCAGGCCGAGCTCCTCCGCCGCGGCCGCCGCCAGAACCGCGGGCGCATCGCCGACGGCAGCCACGGCATCGAAATGGAGGTGGCGGAGCGACTCGACCGACTCCGCGATCCGGTCGAACTTCACTGCCACAGCACGATCGCCCCAGGGGTCCTCCATCACGTGACAGCGATCCGTAGCCAGCGTCAGATCGACTCCTATCCGCCGGGCGGCATCGGCGAAGACGCGGATCTGGTAGCCGGTGGTGGAGGCGAAAAGCAGCAGGCGCGGCGTCAAGAAACATGGTAGCGCGGCCCTGGAACAGGCAGTCTGCTATGGTGAGGGTTTATGAAAGCACTGGTCAAGAGCAAAAGCGAACCGGGGTTGTGGCTCGAAGATATCGAGGTCCCGAAGATCGGCATCGACGACGTGCTCATCCGCGTGCTGCGAACCGGTATCTGCGGCACCGACATCCACATTTACCAATGGGATGAGTGGGCGCGGAAGACCATTCCGGTGCCCATGGCCATCGGCCATGAATTTGTCGGCCGGATCGAAGCGGTGGGATCGAATGTGAGTGATTTTTTCCCTGGCGATCTGGTGAGCGGCGAGGGCCACGTGACCTGCGGGCGCTGCCGCAATTGTCTGGCGGGCCGACGGCATCTCTGCGCTCACAGCCAGGGTGTCGGTGTGAATCGCCCGGGTGCGTTCGCGGAATACGTGGCGCTGCCCATGACCAACATCTGGCGGCACCACGAGGGTGTGCCGCTGGACGTCGCCGCGATTTTCGATCCATTCGGCAACGCGGTTCACACGGCGCTCTCCTTTCCGGTGTTGGGCGAAGACGTGCTCATCACCGGCGCCGGGCCGATCGGCATCATGGCGGCCGGAGTAGTCCGGCATGCGGGGGCCCGGTTCACCGTGATTACCGACCTGAACCCGTATCGTCTGGACCTCGCTCGCAAGATGGGTGTCACCCTGGCCGTCAATGCGAAGGAAACGCCGCTGGGCGACGTTCAGAAGCAGCTCGGGATGACGGAAGGTTTCGATGTCGGCTTGGAGATGTCGGGCAATGGCTCGGCCTTCCGCGACATGCTGGCCAATATGAGCCACGGCGCCCGGATCGCGATACTGGGGATTCCTACGGGCGAGATGTCGATCGACTGGCGCACGGTGATTTTCAACATGCTCACCGTTAAGGGAATCTACGGGCGCGAGATGTACGAGACCTGGTACAAGATGACGGTAATGCTGCAATCGGGACTGGATATCTCGCCGGTGATTACGCATCGCTTCCATTACCGCGATTTCGAGGAAGGCTTTCAGGTGATGGCGTCGGGACAGAGCGGCAAAGTAATCCTCAACTGGGAGTAACCCGGCTCGTGGCGCACGCACTCGTGCGTGCAGCGCGGTCACTCATGACCGTGTGGTGCGCCGGGCGATGGCGTACGGCAGCACACCGTAAATGCCGATGGGAGGCGAGCATCGCCGCCAATACGGCAAACCAGTGCAAAGCTGCGCGACGATACGGCTATTCTGTACCGAGGAATCGACCATGCGGTTTGAGGCACGAAACCTCCGATGGGATGACCCTGGAGCGATAGCCACTATCCGCCGTAGGCCGTGGCCAGTTGCTTTTTGAGGAACTGCACGTCCTTACGAAGCGCCGAGAATTCGTCCCGTGGACCATAGGCGACGTGCAGCGAGATCGGACCCACGAAGTTGTGCTTCGCCAGCTCGGCCAGAAACTTGGGCCAATCCACGATGCCTTCGCCGAGCGGACATTCGATCAACTTCCGCGCGCCGTTGTCCGTCGTCCAGCGGCAATCGTGCGCTGTGACCATTCTGACCCGCGGCAAAGCCTGGTTGAGCGCCGCCTGCCAGCCGAGCCCGCTTTCGATCGCCGCGGCGTTGCCGATGTCGAAATCATAGCCAACGAGGTGCGGATCGAGCCTCGCAAGAATCAGCGAGTACGACTGCCACACGCCGACGCCGCTCTCGTCCGTAGTGCCGTTGTGCAGCACGATGGTGGTCCCGGTCTGCCGGGCCATTTGCGACAGGATCGAGATTTCGCGGAACGCCTGGTTCAATCCGTTCAGATCGCTGTCGGCGAATATCCAATGGCCGGGGCGGACCATGGGAATGCCCATTTCCCCGCTCCACTCCAGGGCCAGCCGCATGGTGGGATCGTTTGGCGACGTGAACGAGGTGCTCATGCACCAGACGTCGACGCCGTTTCCGGTCATGGACTCGATAGCCCGCTCCAGGTGCAGATCGGCATGCTCCGGCTCGATGTGGCCGCCGGGCTGGGCCATCAGTTCCACGCCTTCAAAACCCAGCGGCCGGATCATCGGCGCGACATCTTCATAATTGATCTTGAGAAGCTGATCGCCGTACATGCAGACGGCGGGAGTGCCACGCGGTTTCGGACCGGGCCGATGCCGGTCGGGCGGTTTCAGCACGGGCGCCTGCTGCGGATCCTGCGCCTGACCGCCCTGCTGAGCGAGTGCTTGCCGCGCGGCCAGCATGGCTGCCCCGACAAACCCGCGCCGCGTGAAGCTCATGCTTCATTCTAAGATGAACCGCGCTGCTATCGATTCTCCCCGCCGCGGCCGGCGCCCCATTTCCAATCGTCGGGGTTGGGCGGCGGCTTGAACTCGTCGGTGCTGAAGACACGCCAATGCTCGCCTTCGCCGGCCACGCGCAGCACCAGCGCCACTTCGAATCGCGGACCCTGAAAATAGGACACGCGGATCTGATGAATGCCGCCGGCCAGCCGCGTGTGTCCCATCCGTTCCATGGCGAAATGCACGCCGTCGTTGTCGATTACCTGCGTTCCATCGATATACAGCCTGGATCCGTCGTCCGACAAAAGGCTGAAGCGGTATTCGCCCGGCCTGTCGATCCAGAACTTCCCCGTGTAGTCGAGCGCGAACCACTCGAAGCGCTTCGTCACTCCGGGGAATCCCTCGCGAAAGTCGCGCGGCGGCACGTTTAACGAGGTCGCGTAGATCGTGCCGAGGGATTTCAGCTTGCGAAAGTTGGGCAGCCGCTGCGAGTCCTTACGAATGTGATAGACCTCACCATGCAGCCCGGATGGAATCACCACCGTGGTGCCGAACGTCGGCGTCCGCTCGCCGGGCGGTATCTGCTGCGCCCACAGGCCGGCGAACAGAAACACCAGGGCGGCCGATTTCAGGCACGCTGTCCAGCGCATACTGGTTCATACGTCCGGCGTGGCCCGGCAGTTGCGGCAATTGGCCGGCGGCGCCTTGCCTCGCGCCGGCAATGCAACCGGGAGTTCATTTCGCCGAGTACAGTCGTATTGACGTTGTGGCCTTGCCGGCGAACGGATCGGTGGACAGCGTGAATACATTGCGCCGCTTTACCACATCCAGCCGGCGAAGCACATTATCGGACGGCAGGCACGCCAGACCCTGCGCAGTCTGTCCATTTACTGAATAAACCACGAGTTCCAGGTTTTTCCAATCCAACTGGGCCGTGGATTGTGCCGGTTTCATGTGCGGAATGATCACACCATCACGGACCAGAATTACCGCTGCCAGCCAGCCGGCTTCCGCCTTCTGCCACCCGCCCTGGACGACTTTCCCCGTTTGATAGTCGATCCACTGGCCTTTCGGAACATAGACCTCGCGGGACGTTTCGCCGGACTCCAACAATGGCGCCACCAGCAGGTCCGATCCGAACAGATATTCATCCTCCACCTGCCAGGCGCCCGGATCGTCCGGATATTCCACGAACAACGCCCGCACCATCGGCAGCCCGCGCTCGGACGAATCTTTGGCCTGCGCGTAGATATAGGGCATCAGGCGGTAGCGCAATTCGTCCGCTCTGCGAAAGTACTCCAGGAACGCCGGACTGTATTCCCACGGTTCGCGCGGCGGCGCTCCGTGACACCGGCTGTGCGAGCTGAGCATGCCGAACGCCGTCCACCGGCGATACAAGTCCTCCCCGGGCTTCTGCGTGAATCCCCCGATATCATGGCTCCAGAACGTGAATCCGCTCAGCCCGAACGAGAGCCCGCCGCGCAGCGTGGCCGCCATCGAGGTATCGGTGTTGCCCGCGTCGCCGCCCCAGTGCAGCGGATAGCGCTGGCTTCCCGCCCACGCGCTCCGCGCCCAGATGATATTCTCGCCGTTGGTCTTCCTGGTAACGTCGGCGACCACCTGGTTGTAACGAAGCGGATACAGATTGTGTTCGTAGAAACCTGTGCGGCCGTTGGCGTAGATCCCGGTCAGTGGCGCGGCCTCGCCGAAATCCACCTTGATCGCGCCTGCGCCCATCTTGAGCAACCCCGCGATTTTGTCCTGATACCACGCGACCGCCGCCGGATTTGTGAAATCCAGAATCGCGTCCTCGTACGGGAGATTGCCCTTGGCGTCCTTCACCGCCAGGCCCTTCGCAACAATCTCCGGAAACAGCGAATTCTGCGGCACGAAATACGGCAACTGCCAAAGTGAGACGTGAAAGCCCTGCTGCTTCAGGTCGGCCATCATTTTTGCCGGATCTTTGAAACGCGTGGCCGAAAACTTGTAGTCGCATCGCCAATCCGTCTCGAACCATCCCGTATCGAGGTGAATCACGTCCGCGGGCACGAGATTCTCGCGCAGTTTGGCGGCGACGTTGCGGACCTCCTCCTCGCTCTTATAGGTGATGCGGCTCATCCACAAGCCGAACGACCACAGCGGCGGCATCGGCGCCTTTCCCGTCAGGTTGGTGTACTCGTTCAGAATGTCCTTCGGCTGGCCGAGGAAGACGAAAAGATCCAATTCGTCGTCGCCCAGCATCAACGTATTCGCCAGGCTGTAGGCTGCGCCGAAGTCGAAGGCCGCCGGCGCCGAGGTGTGGACGAACATGCCGTATCCGCGGCTGCTCATGAAGAACGGGATCGGCTTATACATGCGGCCGCTTTCGACTCCGTTGGCGTCGTTGGCCCAGAGCACGATCTTCTGGCCGCGTTTGTCCAGCCTGGTGAATGACTCGCCGCAGCCGAAAATCTTCTCTCCGGGGCTCAACGAAAAGACCGCCGCCACACTGCGGGAATAGTCCGACGGTCGGCGGATGAACAGAAACGGATGCACCGGATCGAGCAGCGGCCGATTGTCGGCTGAGTGCCGGGTACGGGTGAGCAGGTTACCCTGGGCGTCGCGGAACTCGATGTGCCAGGGGTTTGTCAGAATGGTCACCGACCCGGCCCAGCTCGTGTAGCGATGGCCGCCTTCCCCTTGGGTATATTTCCAGGTGCTGTCACGAGGCGGTTCGCCCACCAGCATCGGCGATGGCAGATCGGGACGCGAAGTCGTGCTGGTCTTGATGCGAATGCGCACCGTGCGCGGGGAGACGAATTGAATCGCGAACGGCAGCGCGGGATCGACCGCGTATTCCCCCGACGGGAAAGTGTCGCCCGCAAACGGGCGCAGGCCGAGTTCCATGTTGTCAAATGCGATGCGCGGGCCCAGTTGATTGCGACGCCAGGAGATCGTCCCGGATGCCGAGGCCGGATCGAACTTGCCCAGCGTATCGGCGACAAAATACGTATTGGCGAGATCGTGAAAATCCGGGCTGATATCGACGATATCGTTGAGGATTCCCTGCGGCTGAGCGGCCAAAACACCGCTCGCGCAAATCAGTATTGCGGAGGAGAGAATCGGGATCGGACGTGCCACATCACATGGTGTAACACGACTCGACGGCTAGCGGAATCTGGACCGAAACCGCTTCAACGGCAGTAAGTCGGCGCCATCCACAGTCGTCATCCGGGTGATTCTCAATAATCCGCTGCCGCATACCACCACCGGCATTCCGTCGCGCTCGAAAATCACTTTCCCGGCGGCGCGATCCTCGATCCTCACGTCGGCTTCCTCCACCGCGTCGTGAATAATGGCTGTCTTCCCGTTCAGCAGCGTGCGCGCTCCCAGATACGGATACCCAACCGCGTCGATGAATCGGCGGATCCGCGCGGCATCCGAGGTCCAGGGAATCTGGTAGTCCGAATCGTCTCGCCACGGCGAATAGCTGGCTTGGGACTCATCCTGCTTCGAGCGCGGAAGCGGTTTGCCGTCCACGATCGCCGACGCAATGCCGCCTGCGATCTCCGCGTACAGGGGCGTGATCCGCTCGATCGCCTGCTGGATTTTGATCGGGTATTCGATGGCCACTCGCTCTTGCCGGATGATGTCGCCGGTGTCGTACTCATCGGTGGCGTACAGCGCCGTGACGCCGATCTCCTGCTCGCCGTTGAGGAGCGCATTCACTACCGGCGCAAAGCCGCGGTAGCGCGGCAGCAGCGAATCGTGCAGCGTAATCAGGTTTTCGACGCCCCGGATCAGCCAACGCCAGGCCACCGCCAAGGCGTATTTCGCATCCGGCACGGGCGCGTTCTGCCGGTCGTAAAATGGCACGCCGGCAATCCCGCAAGCGACTTGAAGCTCCTCGTAATAGTCCTTCTGTACCTGGCTGTCGCGGCTTCCGATGACCATCCGGATGGCTTCCGGGCCCACTCTCGCCATCACTGACCGGAGCACGGCGTGCCCCCGCTCGGTCATCAGGTACAGCGCCAGGCTCATGGTGAGATCTTAACCCGATTGCCTGGCTGCCCCGCGGCTCAGTTTGCCGCTTCTCCCTGCGGGTCGAGCCGTATCCTGCGAAGCTCAGCAGCCCGATTCGTTACAATCATTCTTCCGCAAAATCGTCGTATGGAGGCCACTCCCAACCGGAACCGCGCAGCCACCATCGGCCACCTCATCGCCGTCGTGCTGCTCCCGTGGTTGGTCCTCTGGCGCCAGGACAATCCGCTCTTCACCGGTTACGGCTACCTTGACCCGTGGTATTACGTCGGCTTCTTCCGCAACCTGGTGGAGTTCAAGCGGAACCTCTTTCCCGGCACATACTACGGCAGCCGGCTCTCCGTGATTCTGCCCGGCGCGCTGGCGTATAGCCTGTTCCCTCCCGTCGCCGCCAACTGCATCCTGCATTTGACGATCTATTCCATCGCCACGGTGGCGCTTTTTCTCACGCTCAAATGGACCGCGGGCGAACGCCCGGCCTTTCTGGCAACACTCGTCTTCTCCATGAACCCGTGGTTTTGGTCGGCGGCCGGGTGGGACAACCCCGATGGGTTTGCCATCGCATATTGCCTGCTCACCATGGCGCTGCTCACCTGGGCGGCACTCGCTCCAGTGCGGCGCTGGGCGCTGGTGTGCGCCGGAATTTCATTGGGCGCGCTGGTGTACGCCAATCTCTTCTGGGTCTCGCTGGCGCCGCTGCTGCCGCTCGGCTACATCGGTCTCACTTCCATCTGGCATGGCGTGCCGGTTCGCCGCTCGCTGCTCAGTCTGTTCGTCTGGTTCGGCGCGGGGTGCCTGCTGATCACCGCGGCCCTGGGAGCCGTGAACTATAATCTCGATCACCATTTCTTCTTCTATGCCCCTTCCGTTTTGGAGGCCTTTACGCTGCACGGGAACGGCCCGAAATGGGACAGTCCCTGGCAGGGCTACGCGCCGGCCCCGTGGCTGTGGATCGCCGCCCTGGCGGCTGTTGTTTCCTCGTGGGCGTTGTTGTCCCGCCGCCGTTTTCCAGCGGCCCGGTTGTTCGCCGGCCAGTTTCTGATCGCGCTACTGTGGATGGCCTACGTGCAGGCGCACGGTAATGCCGTTCTGGGTATCTACTTTTACGCCTGCTTCCTGCTGCCGTTCGCCTTCCTGGCGATTGGCTCTTGGATGTGGCAGGCGCTCCAGTCGCTTGCCACCGCCACCTATCTGTCCACCTGCGCAGCGGGCGTCATCTTCTTCGGACTCGCCTGGCTGATCGCGCCCTCCGCCGTCCTCCCACCTTTCCTGGCGCTCGCCGGGGCCATCGCCCTGGGCGCCGCCCTCACTCTGCGGGCGAAGCCGGTGGCGCCGCTGCTGGCCCTCATCGGTTTCGTTCTGCTCGCCGCCCCGGCCATCTCCCAGCGGTACGGCGGATTGCAACCCCGCCAGCTTCAGCAACAGTTCGAGTCCATCATGCAAGCTCGCAGCCGCATTGAAGCCGTCCGCGGCGGACACGCCGTCCGCTTCTGGTATGACGAGAAAGATCGCGCCGCGCCCGACGCCACCGCTCTGCGCTCCACCTATCTCTGGTTCTCCAGCCTTCTCGCCGATACCTTTTTCAAACCCTGCGACGCTGAAGTCGCGCCATCGACGATCGTTGCCGTGATTTCGGCGGACCCGGATCCGGAAAGCAATTTTGCCCGCCCGGCGCTCGCGGAAAGAACCCTGGATGGCTGCTGGGCATCGCTGGGGATGCGCGCGCTTGCGGTCGAAACCGATACCATCCACCGCGAGTCATACGACTACACGCTGTCGCTGCTGCGCGTCGAGGCGATTCCGGGGGCCTGGCAGCCAGTCCCTCCGGGGCCGCTTCCGCTCGAAAACTGGACCATCGCTCCCGGCAACGACGCACGCGCGCAACTCGATAGCCGCGCCGACGGCATCAAGCTGACCACTCATGCCCAGCCCGAATCCATCGGGGCGATTTACCCGCCTATCACCGCCCCGGAAACGGGTTTATATCGCGTCTGTCTGCGGGTGTGGCCGGGCGACGGCATTGTCATTTTCGCCGCGCGCGCCACCACCGGCGATCCAGCATGGCTCGCATCCACCGCCGATCCTTACTGGAACGGCAGCGATTCCGACATGGTGCTCTGGCTGCGCCTCACCGCCGGCCAACAGTTCCAGTTGACTCTGTCCAACCACAACGGGGCTGTTCACCGGCCCGCAACCGTGCTGATGCAATCGCTGACCGTGGTTCGGGTCGCCGCTACTTCAGTAGATTCTCCACAAACGCCCGCTCGATAGGCCAGACCCCATAGGTGCGATTTCCGGTGTTCCAAAACCTCCCCGATACCAACACGCGCGCCAGGTCGCCGACTTTCGGTTGAGCATGGTCCTCAACCATCATGCGGCTCAGAATTTCCGTGACCTTGGTGAGTTGCGACGCGGCATCGTACGCATCCTGGTCGCTGCGGCAGTTCAGCGTCAGCCGCAGAGAAAACCGGTTGCCTTCGGGCGCGAACGACAGCGTAATCAACTCGGCCTGCCCTACGGCACGGGCGAACGGCCGCGTCCCATCCGGAAGACCCTGGGCCGCTCGCAACACCGCCGGCGGCAGCACCGCCCATACCGGGGCGTCGGGCAGTTGCGGGTCGATGCCCGGACCGGGCTGGGCCAACCGCAACGCCGCCGCATCGTCCGTGCTGACCGCCAGAGCCATCAGCCTCGACTGTATGGGCAGGAACGAAATCCGCCGATCGGGAGCGCTGCCCGTCATGCGGCATAGCTTCTCCTGGCATGCGCCCTGCTGTGAGATCGCGTACGATCGGAGGCTCGGCCAGTCGAATCGGCCCTTCGCCAGCACGAACCAGCCGGAGGGTCCATACTCGCCCAGCACCGCGTCGAGATCCTGTTTGTAGTTGAAGGACGTTTTCTGGACGAAACCCAGGTATTCCGGATCTTCCGGCGATTTGGCGCTATCGAAAAGCTGCATCAGGCCACCGCGCCGCAGGGCCGCGAAATCGATATAGAAGACCACGCCATCGGTCCTCGGTAA
>Ga0335073_10014255_pt1 | contig 11138 bp, 12 predicted proteins | sample Lox_Sample_22_FD_207093 | JGI IMG/M metagenome (GOLD analysis project Ga0335073, IMG submission 207093) | Soil microbial communities from Loxahatchee National Wildlife Refuge, Florida, United States - Lox_Sample_2.2 | ecosystem: Environmental > Terrestrial > Soil > Wetlands | place: USA... | reverse complement strand
CCTTCACGGTAGCGCCCGCGGCGGTCACCTCGGCCAGCTTCGCCTCGATGTCCGGCACGTGCCAGTAGGCCACCGGTGAGGTCATGCCCTGCGGCCCGCCGCTCGGCACCAGCCCGATCTGCTGGCCCTCGGCCTCGAAGCCGACGTAGTAGGGCTCGTCGACCTGCGGCGGCACGCCGAGCAGGGCGGTGTACACCGGCTTGGCCTTGGCCAGGTCGGACACGGGATGCAGCACGGTCTTGATTCCCTGGGTGGAAGAGTCGCTCATGGTCGCTCCTGAACTCGCCGATCACGTCTACCCGGTCAGGCTAGTGGCGGCTCCGTGGCCCGTGCTTCTCCGTTCCTGACCAATCCGCGGGCGAGCGCCTCCACGTCCAGGGCGGTACTGGACCCGAGCCGGGCCGCCGATCACCTTCTGTTCACGGTGGACACCGGCAACCCGGCTGCGGGCCGTCGTTTAGCGCAGCGGCCGGAACGCGGCCCGGACCTCGGTTGCGAACAGCTCGGGCTCTTCCCAGGCGGCGAAGTGGCCGCCCTTGTCGACCTCGTTGAAGTAGCTGAGGCTGGGGTAGGACTTCTCGGCCCAGCTGCGCGGGGCCCGGAAGATCTCGCCGGGGAACGTGGTGAAGCCGACCGGGATCTTGATCTCCGGGCGCGCCTGACCGGACGCGGCCGCGTGAGCGGCGGCTTGCGTGTTCTCCCAGTACGACCGGGCCGCCGAGGCCCCGGTGCTGGTCAGCCAGTACAGCGTGACGTTGTCGAGGATGTGGTCGCGGGTGAGGCCCCCAGAGGGCTGCCCGGCGGTGAAGGCGCGGGAGATCTTGTAGTAGGCGTCGGTGTCGTGGTCGAGCATCCAGGCCGCCAGGGCGACGGGCGAATCCAGCAGCGCGTAGCCGATCGTCTGCGGCCGCGTGTTCTGCTCGATGAGGTAGCCGTTGCCGCTGGTCCGGAACGTAGTGACCGCATCGAGCGCCGCGCGTTCCTCCTGCGTGGTGTTCAGCGACGGGTAGCCGCCGCCCAGCCCGGCCAGCAGCAGGTTCATGTGGATGCCGGCCAGCCCGGCGGGTGCCTGCCGGCCCAGCGTGTCGGTGACCGCAGCGCCCACGTCGCCGCCCTGGGCCACCCACCGGTCGTAGCCCAGACGGCTCATCAGCTCCGCCCACGCCTGCGCGACCCGGCCGACGTTCCAGCCGAGCTCGGACGGCTCGGCGGAGAAGCCGTAGCCGGGTATGGACGGCACCACCAGGTCGAACGCGTCCCCGGCCGAACCGCCGTGTGCGGTCGGGTCGGTGAGCGGGCCGACGACTCCCAGCATCTCGAGGATCGAGCCGGGCCAGCCGTGCGTGATGATCAGCGGCAATGCATTCTCATGCCGCGACTTCACGTGGAAGAAGTAGACGTCCTCCCCGTCGATCTCGGTGGTGAACTGCGGCAGCGCGTTCAGCGCCGCCTCGCACGTGCGCCAGTCGTAGTCGGTCGTCCAGTAGGGGGCCAGTTCCTGGAGCGTGGCCAGCTGCACGCCCTGCGACCGGTCGGTGACGAGTTCCTTGGTGGGCCAGCGGGTGGCGGCGATGCGCCGCCGCAGCTCGGCGATCGCTTCGTCGGGCATGTCGACCCGGAAGGGACGGATGTCGGTTTCGTGGGACATGGGTCGCTACCTCCCTGGACTGGCTGACGACGGCGGGCGGCCGGACCGGTCGGCTCCGGCCCGGCCTTCGAGGCCCACGGCATACCTCCCGCGCCAGCGGAATGATTGGCAAGCCTCACAATTGCGGATCGGGCGGGCGTATCGCGCCCGTGACCCCCTGGTCTGTACCCTTGGCCCGCGCCGGGCAACCCTGCGGCGCGTGGGCTGACCCAGCGTCGGGTTGCTGCGAGCTGGACCGGCCGGCGAAGAGCGTCCAGGAGCGCCGTTGGGCGGCCAAATCCGGCCGTCGCCGCCCGGCACGGGTCCTGTGGCGAAGGCTTTACGTCACCGGTCAGGGCGAGACCGCGATCGCCTTGATCACGCCGCGGAACCTGATCGGCTTTCCGGGCGTGTTCGTGGCCGTCGCGATGGGGGTGATCGTGCGTTCCCCGTTGGCCACCCAGACGGTTTGGCCATCCGGGGTGATCGCGAGGAAATAGGGGTCGCAGCCGACCCGGATGGGGTTTCCGGGCGCGTTCGTGGCGGTCGAGATCGGCGTGACCTCGCCCGTCTGGCCGGTGCAGCCCGGCGGCTCTGGCTTTGTCGAGGGCTCGCTGGCGACATAGGCGGTGCTGCTGTCCGGGGTGACCGCGATCGCGTAGACGAAGCCGCCGATCTTGATCAGCTTCCCGGGCGTGTCCGTGGCCGTCGCGAACGGGATCACGCCCGACGGGCCGGGCTTGACACCGTACCCACCGACTTGGTCGAGGTAGAGGATCCGCCCGTCGGGCGTGATGGTCAGGAGCCCCGTGGCCGGGCCGACGCGGACCGGCTTCCCGGGGGTGTTCGTGGCGGTCGTGATCGGAACGATCTCGGTCCCGGCCGACGACTGGCCGATGGCGTAGGCGGTCCTGCCGTCCGGGTTCATCACGATCTCGCCCACGTCGACGTTCTGGATCTTGATGGGCTTCTCCGGCGTGTTCGTGGCGGTCGCGATCGGGATCACGTAGGACGGAGCCTTGCCCTCATTGGTCCACGAGGTGACGTAGAGGGTCTTCCCATCCGGCGTGATCGCCATCTGGGAAGCCCCCCCGGCCGTCATCCCGACCTTTATGGCCTTCTCCGGTGTGTTCGTGGCCGTCGCGATCGGGACGATCTCGGCCGGTCCTGCCGCCAGGCCCAGCACGTAGGCGGTCTTCCCGTTCGGCGTGATCAGGATCTGGCTCGGCACCTGCTCGAGCAGGATGGGCTTCGCGGCCGTGTCCGTGACCGTAGATACCGGTACCACCGCAGGTTTTGGTTGTGCCTGGGACACGTAGTCGTCGCCCACATAGATGGTCTTGCCGTCCGGCGTTATCGCCATGATCTGCCCGTTCCCGACCGGGATCGTCTTGCCGGGCCTGTCCGTAGTGCTCGGCACCGGCCGCACCGCGCCGACGCCGGTCAGGACATAGAGGGTTGAGGGGCGTGTCACCTTGGCCGGCCCGGCAGCTGGCTTGCCCGGCCCGGTCACGGCCACAACGGCGGCGGCGACCACGGCAACCGCGGCCACGCACGCCGCCGTGCCCTGCGCCCGGCGCCGCTGGCGCCGCCTGATGCCGGCCCGCAGCGCGTTGTGCGCCACCGGGCCCATGGGCGGTTCGCTGGCAGTGGCGCGGTCCAGCAACTCGCGCAGCCACAGCTCATCCATCTGAGGCACCCATCTCGTTCATCTCATGCCGCTGGCCAGCCGGGCCGGTTTCGGCGGCCGGGTCGCCGAGCAGGATCCGCAGCTTGTCCAGCGCGCGAGCGCTCTGGCTCTTCACGTTGCCTGCCGAGCAGCCGAGCAGGCCCGCGACCTGTTCCACGCTCAGATCGGACCAGTAGCGCAGCACCACCACCGCGCGGGCCCGGGGCGGGAGCGTGGCCAGCGCGTCCATGAGCACCAGGCGTGCCTCGGGCGCCTGCGGCTGGACCGGGTGCTCGGGCAGCGTGTCGGTGAGAACCTCGCCGACCCGCTTGCGGCGCATGTCCGCGAGGTAAGTGTTCACCAAGATCCGTGTCGCGTAGGTATCCGCGGCGTCTTTCCGGTTGATACGGCGCCAGGACCCGAACATCTTGGTCAGCGTGGTCTGCGCGAGATCTTCGGCGGTGTGCCAGTCTCCGCACAGCAGGAACGCGGTGCGCCGCAGCCGCGGCGAGCTAATCGTCGCGAACTCAATGAACTCCTCCGCGGATGTCACCTGGTCAGCGCTCCTGTCGCGCGGCATGGTCCAGGACGGGCATGCTGGCGCCCCTGTGCCGACATGCCGACACCCATATAGATGCCTCGAGCCCCGCATCAGGTTGCAATCCGGTCGACACAAGGCGCAAGCCGGGCTCAGACGGGCGGGAACCACCCAGGTCGTACGAGCTGGTTCAGCGCTCGGTGTCCTGGCTGTGCAGCTCGGCTTCCAGCAGGTCCATGGCCTTGAGGAAGGCCTCCCGCTCGGCGGGGGTGAGCTTGTCCAGGACACGGGCCATCGGCATGGCGGCGCCGTCCAGCCATTCCCCGATCAGGGCGGCCTGGCCGGGGACGATCCGGACGATCGTGCGGCGCCGGTCATCCGGGTCGGGGCGCCGCTCGATGTAGCCCGCCCGGTCCAGGTCGGCGAGCACGCCGCTGACGGTGGGCAGGGTCAGGTCGAGCCGGGAGGCCAGCTCGCCCACGGTGACCGGACCGTTGCGGATCTGCTCGAGCGCGGCGACGTGGCGCGGGCTCAGTGGCGCGGGCACAGGCTGCGCGGTCCGGTCCTGCCAGCGCCGCATCCCTCTGGTCACGCGGGGAAACAGCTGCATCAGGCGCAGGCACAGCGCGGAGTGCTGAGAGCCGCCCGTTTCGTTCGCCATGATCCTCCGTCAGCGCTCCGTCCCTGTCCGTCAGCGCCCGCCCCCGGCTTGACAAGCAGGACCACAGTATATACGGTTCCCTTATCAAAATAGTTTTGATACCCGAACCAAAATTACGGGAGCAGACCATGGTGGCGTCAGGGCAGCTAACCTCGCCGGCGTTGCGGGCGCTACTGCGCGACGGCAAGCTCGCCGGGTTCTGGACCCTCGACCCGGCCAGGTCCGAGGTCTTGCTGAAGACCAGGCACACGTGGGGGCTTGCCCCGCTCAAGGGCGTTTTCCGCCAGGTCACCGGGAACGGCACGGTGACGGCGGCCGGGGATGTCAGCGGCGTCGTCACGGTGGGCGCCGGGTCGGTCGACACGAAGAACAAGATGCGGGACAAGCATCTGCGCTCGGCCGACTTCTTCGACGTCGCCCACCACCCGGATTTCACCTTTGTCGCCGACGGTGTGACGCCGGCCAACGGAGGTGTCCAGATTGCGGGCAGGCTTACCGTCCGCGACCGCACCCGCCCGGTGTCCTTCGACGCGAAGGTCTCCACCGTCGACGGCGAGGTGTGGCTGGACGGCGAGATCCCGGTCAACAGGGCCGACTTCGGCCTGACCTGGAACTGGATGGGTATAGCGCCGATGGACAACGCCATCGTGGTCCACGCGGTGTTCACCCGTAAGTAAGCCTGCTCAGGCGCGCCCCGGTTGGCGGTGGCTGACGCCAGGCCTACCGGGGTTGAAGCCGGGGAAGGTCGGCGCGATACTGACCGGCAGTGCCAGATCAGAACGGTGTCCTTGCACCTGGGGGTGGTGGCGGTGACAAAGTACCTGGTCCTGTTCGGCCTCACCGGCGAGACGATGAAGCGGTTCGTCGCGAAACCTTCGGACCGGGCCGCTGTGGTTCGGGAACTCGCGGAGTCGGCGGGGGGAAGCCTCGAGTCGTACTACTGGATGTTCGGACAGTATGACGGCGCGGGCGTCTTCGTACTGCCTGACTCGCACACCATGGCCGCGGTGAGCCTGGCGGCGACCAGTTCGGGCGCGTTCACGCGTTTCGAGACGCACGAACTGATCGAGTCCGGCGATCTGGCCGCGATCGCCGGGCGGGCGAGAGGGATCAGCTACCAGCCACCGGGTGCCTGACCGATACGCCCTTTCAGCCGGTGGCCAGGCTCCAGGACTTCGCCGTTGACGGTCAGCGTGGCTGGATCTCGCCCATCGGACCGAAGCCGTCATGCGGCGTGTCGATGTAGATGATCTGCGGCTGCGCGGCCACGAGGTCGGGCATGACGTCGAAGAACCGCTTCACGTACGGCTGCTTGACGTGGGTGGCTCCTGCCTCGGCGTCCTTGAAGCCTTCGATGCAGATGAACTCGTCCTCGTCGGTGAGGCTCCGGGCGAACTGGAAGAACAGGCAGCCATCCTCGGAATTGACGTCCCTGGCGTAGGAATTGGCCAGCACCAGCCAGTCGTCTATCTTGTCGGGCCGGATCGGGATCTTGATGTTGATCAGGATCATGCGATCGCTCCTTTGAGGTGACTGTCGTCAAAATCGTGGTGCGATCACCGGCGACCGTCAACGGCGCCGCCATCGCGCCCGGTTTGCCATCGTAACCTGCCGGCGCTGGCCCAAAGATCCTGGCCAGGGCCGCCGCGAGGAAGCTCGCGAGCGTACGGGTACTCTGCCGCCGTTCCTCGGGTGACACTGTCATCGCCGGGCACCGCAACCCGGGCGCCCGGCGCTCATCGAAGTCCCTCGGTCAGGTCTTGGCTGGTAGTGCGGGAGAGAAGAAGTCGGTGAGCAGCTGGTTGACGCGCTCGTGCTCGTCGTGGTGGACCCAGTGCGAGGCGTCGGGCAGGCGCTCCACCCGGTCGAGGTTGGGCACGTCGCCGCGGTCGGGCTCGGCAAGCTCGGGGCCGAGGTAGCGGTCGCGCTCGCCCCAGATGACCAGGGTGGGCGCCTTGATCGGGCGCAGCGCCGCTGCGGCCTTCTTCGGCGACTCGCGCACGGAGAACCGGTAGTAGTTGATCATCCCGGTGGCCGCGCCCGGCTGCGACCACGCCTCGATGTAGCGGTCGAACTCCTGCGGCGTGTACGCCGGACGGGCGTCGTGCAGGAAGTGCCGGAAGAAATGCCACCGGTTGGCGTGCACGACGGACTCGGGGACCTCGGGCAGGTCGAAGAAGAAGAAGTACCACGACTTGCGCAGCTGGCCGGGGTGGTGCAGGCCCTGCGACAGCTTCCGCGGATGGGCCGCGTTGAGGATGGCCAGCCGGTCCACCACCTCGGGGTGGCTCATCGCCAGGTCCCAGGCGACGGTACCGCCCCAGTCGTGACCGACCAGCAGCGCGGACTTGGCGCCGCGTTCGGCGATCAGGCCGGCGATGTCGGCGGTCAGGTCGTCGGCGCCGTAGGCCTTGACGCTCTTCGGCCGTGATGACAGGTTGTAGCCGCGCAGGTCGGGGGTCACGACGCGGAATCCCGCCGCCGCCAGCGGCAGGATCTGCAGCCGCCACCCGTACCAGAACTCCGGGAAGCCGTGCAGCAGCACGACCAGCGGCCCCTCGCCCGCCTCGACGTAGTGCAACCGCTGGTCACCGACCTCGGCGTAGCCCTCACGAACCTCGCCGCCCAAGAGCTCTGCCGCCGACCGTCCCGTCGTCCCACTCGCGCTGCCGGTGTGGTCCTCGGATGCGCTCATCGTCGCCCCCCTTGGGGTTGCTTATCAGACGACGGTAACGCCTTTACCATTTCTTGACATCACCCGTCTGGCGGTCCGCGAGGCCGTGCTCGTCGCGAGCGGCACAGCCGCGAGCCCGTGCACGCCGAGTCGGGTGGAGGGCGGCAGGCCTGGCCGGATCGATGGGATTGTCCGGGTACTATCGGGCAGTCGGTCTGGAATCTGCGCAGTAGTGGGGCACAAGTAGGAGGGCAGGAGGACCGACGCGGATGATCCCCGTCTCCTTGATCTTCACCAGCGGCGTGGCCAGCGGTGTCAACAGCTACGCGGCGGTGCTCGTCCTCGGCCTGCTGGGCAGGTTCGGGCACGTCACCGTGATACCGCCGGTGCTGGAACGCCCGTCCGTTCTGGCGGCTGCCGCTGTCCTGTACATCGGCCAGTTCGTGGTGGGCAAGATCCCGATGCTGGACTCGGTGTGGGACGTCGTTCACACGGCCCTGCGGCCAGTAGTCGGCGGCGCGATCGGCGTCGTTATGGCCCAGCAAGCGCACGCTAGCCCCGCCGCGACAATCGCCGCGGCCGGGCTCGGTGGCGGGTCGGCGCTCGCTTCGCACGTCGTCAAGACCGGCATGCGAGTTGGCGTCAACATGAGCCCCGAACCGTTCAGCAACATTGCCGCCAGCCTCCTCGAGGACCTGGGCGTGGCCGCCCTTGTGTCGTTCGCCGTATTCCACCCGGTCGCCGCGGCAACAGTCGCAGCCGTGGTGCTGGCTGCCGGCATCGCTTTGTTCGCCCTGCTGGCCTCGCGGATCCGCCGGGGCTGGCACCGTCGCCGCGATGCTCGACTGCGGCGGCAGTCCTCTGGCGGCCGCATGGCCGGAGCTCCGTCGCCGTCACTCCCGCGTGGGTAAGTCCCTGGCCTTGGTCACAAGATCGTGGCGAGGATGTACTGGGTTGCCGTCATCGGAGGGTTCGGCTCATGGCTGAGGCGGTGGTTGACGAGTTTGGGCGGCCCGAACCGCCCCGTGAAGGTGGCGAGGTCGCGACGTTGCTCGGTTTTCTCGACTATCAGCGGGCGACGCTGGAGTGGAAGTGCCGGGGGCTGAGCGATGAACAGTTGCGGGTGGCGCGGCCGCCTTCGCCGATGACGCTGGGCGGCCTACTCAAGCACTTGGCCTGCGTCGAGGACTCCTGGTTCACCGAGGTGGTGGCCGGTGAACCGGCTCCCGAGCCATGGGCCGGAGTGGACTTCCAGGCGGACCCGGAGTGGACCTGGCACAGCGCAGCGTTCGACTCCGGCGAGTACCTGCGGGCTCTGTGGACGGAAGGGGTTGACCGGTCCCGCGCCGTCGTGCAGGCACAGCTCAGCAGCGGTGAGGAGGCGGCGCTCAGGGAGACGCACGCTGACTGGCAGCTCCCGCATCCGGTGTCACTACGGTGGGTCCTGGTGCACATGATCGAGGAGTACGCGCGACACAACGGGCACGCCGACCTGATACGCGAGTCGATCGACGGGCAAGCGGGTGACTGAACAGGGCGTGTCGCCAGTCGACTTTGCGGCCCACACATGGTCCGCCCGCGAGGCTCTGATCAGGCCGGTCGTCCCCGGTCGGCGATGGGCAGGCGGGGAAAGAGACGGGGCACGCGCGCCTGGAAATCGCGATAGACGTCGCCGTACTCGCGGACCAGCGCTTCTTCCTCGACCCGGGTCAAGACCCAGACCATCAGGAGCCAAACCGCTGTCAGCGCAATGCCGATGATGGACCCGAAGATCAACGACGCGCCCAGCGGCCAGAAGATGTCACACACCATCAGCGGGTGACGGACGACCGAGTAGAGCCCATCCGTCCGCAACGGCTCGCGCTGCGCCGGTGCGGTGAACGGAGCAATGCGGAACACAGGCGCCGCGAAGACCAAGCTCCCCGCCAGCACAGCCGCACCGGACGCGATCAGCGCAGGATGCCCCGCCTCGATGCGGGGCTGTACGACGAACGGCAGCGGGAGGAGCGCACGCGGTACCTCGGCCAGCAGAACCAGCGCCATTCCCAGGCGGAGGTTGCCCCCCAAAGCGCGCGAACCTACCAGGCCGGTGCACAGACCCCAGCCAAGCGCCCCCAGAAACGCCCAGAACCAGGGATCGCGTAACGGCATTGCCCGCCTCCTGCTGTTCCTCGCGTGTCCCCAGCCTAAGGCTGCAACGGCGAGGCGATCAGATCCGGGCGCGCGTAACGTCATCACTTGCAGCGCGGCCACCGGCTCCCGGATGAACAACAGGCAGGCGGCGGAGACAACGAAGCTGGCCGCGTTGAACAGCAATGCTGCAGCGGCGCCGACCGCTTGGGCCGCTAGGCCGGCAGCGGCCCGGCCACCGATGGCTGCCGCTGATGCGCTGCCCTGCAATTTGGCGTTGCCTTCCATCAACTCGGCGGCCATCACCAGGGAGGGAAGATACGCCTGGTAGGCGGTGGCGAAGAACACGTTGGCCATCCCGGCCAGCAACGCCACCACGCCCACCTGCCAGCTATGACTGACGCACACGCGCCGAGGAATCTAGGCCGTCGCCCGCCGCGGTGACTGGCCCTGCCGCTGACCGGGATTGGGTGAGACATAACCCAGGATAATCCCAAGATCAGCTTATCCAGTGCTGTCAGCTTGGGAATTGGACCGACCGTGACCATGTGCGCTGCTGACCAGGCATCTCGCCTGTCCGGGAGTACCCCTGAATACCCAGTGCTAAGCGCCTATCCAAAGATCCTGCGCGTAACCTGCCCTGAGACCACTGGGTGAAGGGCGTTGACATCAGCCTCGCCGGGGTTCCCGACTTGGATCACGTTCGAGCACTCCGGCCACCTACGGGTCGCTGACCTGGGGGTTTGCGCCTCCAAGACCGAAATCTGCGCACTGATCTGGCCTGGCTAAGCTGCGTCCATGGCTCGCTATGTGATCGACGCCCCTACCTTGCTCCACCTCGTGGACGCCGGGCTTCACGTCGATCCGGGCCACCAGCTGGTCGCGCCGAACTCGATCCGCTCGGAGGCGCTGGAGCTGCTGCTGCGCGACGTCCGTGCAGGTAAGCGCACCGAAACGGCAGCCCTGCAAGCACACGAGCGGATGACCGAGATGAAGATGCGGCTGCTCGGTGACCGGGTGTCGCGCCGCACCGCGTGGCAAGTTGCACGTCAGCACGACTGGGACACGCTCAGGGACGCCGAGTACCTCGCGGTCACCCGGCTGCAGGCTGACGCCTTGGTCACGGTGGACCCAAGACTCGCGGCCGTAGCCCGGGACGTGGTGACAGTCGCTGCCATCAGCGACCTGCTCGCTGCGGGATAACCGCCGCCCGCGGATTCTCCCGGCGTGGCCCGCCAGGCTTGCCGGTAGCCGTTTCCGCGTTGCGCACCGGCCCGACTCGGGTGAGACCACTGGGTAAGGGGCGTTGACATCAGCCTCGCCGGGGGTTGGATCGAGGTTGCCTCCATCGTCCTTCCACCCGGCGAGGTCGTGGTCAGTATGCGCCCGGTCTGCGTGTTCGCCAACGGTCCCGGCAGTGAGGTTGAGCGATTGCGGGCAGACCTGCGGGGCCAGTGGCGGCAGGCGGCGCGGGCGGTGATGGTGCTGTTGTCGCTGCAGGGGTTACCGGCCGTGCAGATCGCGGTGCTGCTGGATTGCCACCCGGCCCCGGTGCGCCGCTGGATCAGCCGGTTCAACACCGAGGGCATGGCGGGGCTGGCCGACCGGCCCCGGTGCGGCCGCCCGCCGCTGGGCGGGCGGCGGCTGGCCAGGCGGATCGCCGCGCTGCTGGAGCGCCCGGGCCCGTGGACCCTGCCGCGGATCTGGCGCTACCTGGGCCAGCCGCAGGTCAGCCTGCGCACGCTGTACCGGCGGGTGCGGCTGGTAGCAATCTGGCGGCGGCCCAAGCTGACCGCCCGCGGCGACCCAGCCCGCGACCAGGCGGTGGCCGGCATCGTG
>Ga0335073_10014254_pt1 | contig 11140 bp, 8 predicted proteins | sample Lox_Sample_22_FD_207093 | JGI IMG/M metagenome (GOLD analysis project Ga0335073, IMG submission 207093) | Soil microbial communities from Loxahatchee National Wildlife Refuge, Florida, United States - Lox_Sample_2.2 | ecosystem: Environmental > Terrestrial > Soil > Wetlands | place: USA: Florida... | reverse complement strand
CCACTTGTCCGGCATGGACACCACGTCGTGGTTGAACATGTGGAACCAGGACTCGTTGCGCGTTCCGCGCTGGGTCGGCGCGCGGAGCGGGTGGAAGTGCCGCTCGCGCAGCCACTGGTCGACGTCGAAGTAATAGCACTGCTTCGACCACAGCATCCCGGCCAGCGCCTGGCGCATGACCGACTTCGCGTCATCGCTTACCGTCGGCGGCGTGAGCGCCTGGTAGAACTCGTCCGCCTCGGCCCGCCGCCGCGTGATCAGCTCGGCGGCCCCGGCGAACGGCGCCGCGAGCGCCTCGGGGCCTTCCCTGGTCAGCCGCACCAGCACCGATGCCTGCCCGCCGCCGGGCACCCGCAGGGCGACGTGCGCCGCCGCCTTGGTCCCCGTGCCGTCGGGGTTGACAGTGGCCGCGCCGGACAGCAGGTAATCGCCGATCCCGTCTTTGGGGAACCGGGTTCCCGCCGGGGCGCCCCAGATGCGGGCCGCGTTGGTCTCGTTCTCGCAGAACAGCAGTTCCGCGTCAGCGGCGGCGTGCAGGTAGTACACGCCGAGCTCGCGGTGCTCGGCCCGGATAACAGGACCGGCCGCCGAACCGGCGCGGGTGAGCCGGGGCCTCGGCGGATCGCCTCCCCAGGACCACGTGTTGCGGAACCACAGCGTGGGCAGCACGTGCACCCTGGCATCCTCCGGCGACCGGTTGTGCACGGTGACGCGGCACATGATGTCCTCGGGTGCGGCCTTCGCGTACTCCACCTCGACGTCGAAGTACCGCCCCTCGTCGAAGATGCCGGTGTCGATGAGCTCGTATTCGAGCTCGTGCCGCGACCGCGCCCGGTTCACCGCCACCAGGTCGTTGTAGGGGAACTCGGCCTGCGGGTACTTGTACAGCAAGCGCTGGTAGCTGTGCGTCGGCAGGTTGTCGGCGTAGAAGTAGTACTCCTTGACGTCTTCCCCGTGGTTGCCCTCGGCGTTGGTGAGGCCGAACAGCCGCTCCTTGAGGATCGGGTCCCGCTCGTTCCACAGCGCCAGCGCCAGGCACAGCCGCTGTTTGTCGTCGCTGATCCCGGCGATGCCGTCTTCGCCCCACCGGTACGCACGGGACCGCGCCTGATCGTGGCTGAGGTACGACCAGGCATCCCCGTTCTCGCTGTAGTCCTCCCGGACCGTTCCCCACTGGCGCTCGCTGAGATAAGGCCCCCAGGCGCGCCACGGCGCGCCTTCCCGGGTCTCACGGAGTCTGAGTTCTTCTGCGGTAAGCCTTGCGGGACCGGCGACGCCAGGCCCCCCACCCCCATCGGACATGTTGCGATTGTCGCACGGCCCTATCAGGCAGTGATACGGCGGGTCACTGCTTGAATACGGGACCGTTCTGGATAATTCGAAACGGACCTGTAGTTACTGCGTCAGCTAACCGCACAACCCCAGCCCGCTGTGGCCGCTCGTAGTCATTAGATGCCGCAGCGTTAAGCTATGCCGTAGGGGGTACTGGGCGATGGCTGATCTCATCGAGGGTGCGTACGCGGCTCGGTCGACAGTGGGCGGGAGCCCGTTTCCGCCGATTGCCGAGTACGGCTTCCTGTCTGATTGCGAAGTGTCGGCGCTCGTCGCGCCGAGCGGCAACGTGGAGTGGATGTGCCTGCCCCGGATGGACGGGCCGAGCGTGTTCGCCGCGATGCTGGACCGGGGGGCCGGCTGGTTCCGGCTCGGGCCCGCGGAGGTCATGGTTCCGTCGGGACGGCGGTACCTGCCTGGAACGATGGTGCTGGAGACCACGTGGGGCACTCCGACGGGCTGGGCGGTGGTCACTGACGTCCTGCTCGTGGGTCCGTGGCGGCACGACTCGGTCAGATCGGAGAGACACCAGCGGGCGCCGGTAGACCACAGCGCTGAGCGGGTGCTGCTGCGGACGGCCCGGTGCCTGCAGGGGACGGTTGACTTCGTCCTGGAATGTGAGCCCGCGTTCGACTACGGCCGCCAGCGCGGTACCTGGCGCTACACCGGAGACGGCTACGGGGAGGCTGAGGCGCTGGCAGGCAGCGACCCGCAGTTCAGGCTGACCACTGACCTGAACGTGGGGTTCGAGGGGCCGCGGGCGATCGCGCGGCGCCGGCTGCGGGCCGGGGACGAGGCCTTCTGCGCGCTGTCGTGGCAGGACGGGACCCCGCCGGAGAACTTCGCCGAGGCTGACCAGCGGGTGACGAGGACGGCGCTCTTCTGGCACGAGTGGCTCGGCGGGGGGAAGTTCCCCGACCACCCGTGGCGGGAGTACCTGCAGCGATCGGCGCTGACGCTCAAGGGCCTGATTTACGCACCGACCGGCGCGCTGCTGGCGGCGGCGACCTCGTCGCTGCCGGAGACGCCAGGCGGGGAGCGCAACTTCGACTACCGCTTCACGTGGCTGCGCGATGCGACGTTCATGCTCTGGGGCCTGTACACGCTGGGCCTGGACCGGGAAGCCAACGACTTCTTCTACTTCATCACCGACCTCGCCGAGCAGGACGCCGACCTGCAGATCATGTACGGGATCCGCGGCGAGCGGGAGCTGACCGAGCACACCCTTGACCACCTGTCCGGTTACGAAGGGGCTCGCCCGGTCCGCATCGGCAACGGCGCCTGGGACCAGCGGCAGCACGATGTGTGGGGCGTGCTGCTGGATTCGGTCTACCTGCACACCCGGTCCCGGGACCGGCTGGACGAGCGCCGGTGGCCGATGCTGGTGCGCCAGGTGGAGGCCGCGCTCGCGCACTGGCGAGAACCCGACCAGGGACTGTGGGAGGTGCGCGGCCCGGCCCAGCACTTCACCGCCTCCAAGGTGCTGTGCTGGGTGGCCGCGGACCGCGGCGCCAAGCTCGCGCGGCTGCGCGGGGACGAAGAGCGCTCGGCGACCTGGCGCGAGGCAGCGGACGAGATCCACGCCGACGTTTGCGAACACGGCATCGATGACCGGGGAGTGTTCGTTCAGCACTACGGGACGACCGCGCTGGACGCCTCGGCACTGCTGATCCCCCTGCTCGGGTTCCTGCCGCCGGACGACAAGCGGGTGCGTTCGACCGTGCTGGCCATCGCCGACGAGCTCACCGAGGACGAGCTGGTCCTGCGCTACCGGGTGGAGGAAACCAACGACGGCTTCAGCGGCGAAGAGGGATCGTTCACGATCTGCTCGTTCTGGCTGGTCTCCGCGCTCACCGAGATCGGGGAGGTAGCCCGCGCCCGGGCACTGTGCGAAAAGCTGCTCTCCTACGCGAGCCCGTTGCTGCTGTACGCCGAGGAGATTGACCCGCATTCCGGCCGCCACCTCGGGAACTTCCCGCAAGCCTTCTCCCACCTGGCGCTCATCAACGCGATCATCCACCTGGTCCGCGCGGACGAAATGGACCAGTCCAGCTCGGCAGAAACGATCCTCGCCGGAGGAGAACATGAAGGCAGTCTCAGTGTTCCCGGGATCCCGCGAAGTCAAGGTCATCGAGCAGAAGGAACCGGGGATCTCCTCACCTGACCAGGTCCTGCTGCGGATCCTCGACGTCGGCATCTGCGGCACCGACTGGGAGATCTGCACGTTCGAGTACGGGACGCCGCCGCCAGGTGATGATCACCTGGTGATCGGCCATGAGGCGCTGGCCGAGGTCGTGGCGACCGGAACCGCGGTCGAGCGCTTCCAGCCAGGTGACCTTGTCATCCCGTCCGTGCGCCGCCCGTGCCCCCATCCCGGCTGCCTGGCCTGCCGGTCCGGGCATCAGGACTACTGCTACACCGGCGACTTCACCGAACGCGGCATCAAAGAGGCACACGGCTACATGACCGAGTACGTCGTGGACAGCGAGCGTTACCTGGATCTCGTGCCGCCTGGCCTGCGGGAGTTCGCGGTCCTGACCGAACCGCTGACCGTCGCGGAGAAAGCACTCGCGCAGGTCTCCTGGATGATGCGGCAGCGCCCGCCCTGGCTCGACCCGAAGACGCCAAGCGAGGAGCGTGGCCAGGGGCTTTCCGCGCTGGTGCTCGGTGTCGGGCCGGTCGGACTGCTGGGCGCGATGGTCATGGCCACGGCCGGCTTCACGACCTACGTGTACTCGCGTGAGCTGCCGCCGAGCCCGCGGATCGACCTGGTCACCGCCATCGGCGCGACGTACGTCTCCAGCCAGGCCACTTCATTCGCGGACCTGGCGGCACAGGTTGGCAACATCGACCTGGTCTACGAAGCTGCCGGGCACTCGCACTTCGCTCTCGAGGCGCTGCGCTGGCTGGGGACCAACGGGATCTTCGTGCTCACCGGCGTCCCCGGCGTGCAGGCCTTCGTCGAGACGGATCCGGCCCGCCAGATGCGGGACATGGTGCTGAAGAACCAGCTGATGCTGGGCACGGTGAACGCCGGGCCTGACGACTTCGCGTCCGCGCTGCGGGACCTGGAACTCTTCAGGCAGCGCTGGCCGGAGGCGGTCCAGACGCTCATCGCGGGCCGCTACCCGCCGGAGCAGGCGAAGGAGCTGATCCTGGGCAGGCAGAAGGGCATCAAGACCGTGATCGCGTTCGACTCCGCTTCGGGATAAGCGGAAATCTTCTATGTCCCGCCGGGGCGGGACGCAGATCGTGACCGAGCCTGGGCGAGCCTTGATGCGCAGCTTCTTGCTGGCCGGGCGGGCGCCGCCATCGAGTTCGAAGCGGACCTTCTCGTCGAACCGGATCCTGAACTTCTTGCCCTGCGTGACCGTGGCGAAGGGCGACTGCTCTGGATGCCCGAGGGCGAGCCGGCCGAAGGTCCGGGCCCACTGGACCGGATTCCTGGCCGTCACCACCCCTAGCTCGAGGCGTCCGTCATCCGGTCGCGCCTGCGGGAAAGCCTCGATTCCGCCGAGTATCTTGCCGACGTTCGCGGCCAGCACGCACGAGACCTTGCCTTCGAAGAAGCGCTTGCCGTCCACCTCTATGGTCGCCCGCACCCGGCGCGCGCGGAGGTTCCTGATCCCGGTGACGACGTAGGCGGCGCGGCCCAGCCGGTCCTTCGTGCCCCGGTCGGCGTCGGCGATCATTCGCGCATCGAAGCCCGCGCCTGCCATGACCGTGAAATGTTCTCCGTTCACCGTGCCGGTGTCGAGCCGGCGCCGGTCACCGTGCAATCCGACGCGGACCGCCTCGGCGAGATCGTGCGGCACGTTCAGGTTCGCCGCCAGCAGGTTCGCGGTTCCCGCGGGCAGGATCGCCACGGCGGTATCCGTATCCGCGTGCGCCACCGCGTCGATGCAGCGCTGGACGGTGCCGTCGCCACCCCAGACGAACAGCACGTCGGCCCCCTTGGCCGCTGCTTTCTTTGCGTACTCGGGGGCCTGGCGGCTCTTCTTGACCTCGTACCAGAGGGGATCGGTCACGCCTTCGAGGGCCAGGATCCGCCGCAGCTCGGGCAGGCCGCCGCCGAAGCTTTTCCGTGAGTGCGCCACCACGGCGACGTCAGCCACGCGCCTCAGACCTTCCGCCAGCGGGCCTCGCAGAGCCCGTAAACGCCGAAGACGATGAGGCCGAGCGCGGCCAGCAGCACAAGGAACTCACCGAGCGGCTGATCGCGCAGCGTCAGCAGCGCCTTGTCGATGCCGCCGGACTCGGCTGCCTTATGGGTGATCGCCGCGTCGATCACCAGCACGCCGACCAGGGCGAAGACCAGCCCGCGCGCGATGGTTCCCGTCATGCCCAGCACCTTGACGACCTGACGCGTCCTGGGGCGCATCCGGCCGGTCTGCAGGTACTTCATGAACTTCTTGCGGGCACCCTCGACGACTAGGGCGATAGCGCAGGCGACGATGGCCAGCCCCGCTACGCCGACCAGCACGCGGCCGGCCGGGTGCTGCATTGCGGTGGCCGTGATGTCCTGCTGCCGGCCAGCCTGGCTGCGATCCGTCCCGGCGATCACCGTGAACGTCAGGTAAGACAGGCCCGCATAGATGACCGCCCGGGCCAGCGACTTGAGCCTGGGCCCGGGCCCTGGCGGCTCGCCGTTGACGCCGAACACGGTCTCGCTCAGCCGCCACAGGGCGTAGCCCGCGAAGCCGATGGCGAGCAGCCAGAGCGAGATGAGCCCGTAGGACTTGCCCGCGAGCATGTGCAAGGCGCCCTGCTGGTCCGCCTCCCGCGCGGCGTGCCCCAGTGCGACCAGCACCGCGACCCAGCCAACGAGAATGTAAATGACGCCGCGCGCGGTTAGGCCCGCACGGGCCAGGAAATGCGCGGCCTTGCTGTCTGAAGCACGCCTGGCGGTGCGCATCGCATCTGGCGCTGATACAGAATGCATACCCGTGACTACCTCGTGACAAGGCTTGCAAACGGGATGGAATACGACTGAAACAGTTCACAACGGGCAGTAGGGGGCCCATGTCGGCTCCCCCCGCTACCCGGCGAACTCTCGTCCCGCTTGCCATCGTCACCGCATCCGCACTCCTCTTTACGCTCCTGCTTCTCCTGGTGCGGCTGCGGTGGGCGCCGCTCGAGTCGGCCGATCACGGCGCCGCGGGCGGGCTGAACAGCCTGATCGCCGGGCACCCCGCGGCCGTCAGCATCGTCAAGGCGGTCACCTGGCTGGGCAGCGGCGGTGTGCTGTGGACGCTGACGGGGGCGGCCGCCGTCGTCCTCGCGATCCGGCGGCGGTGGCGGCTCGCTCTCTACCTCCTGGTCGCCGGCGGGGGCGAGCTGGTGCTCGACCCGGTGCTCAAGGCGCTGGTCGGCAGGCTGCGCCCGGTGGTGGCGCATCCGATCGCGCACGGCAATGGCGACAGCTTCCCGAGCGGGCACGCGCTCGGCTCGATCGTCTGCTACGGCGCGCTGTTCCTGGTCTTCCTGCCCGCGTTCCGCGGGACGTGGCGCCGCGTGTTCACCGCGGTGATCGTCACGCTGATCGCAGCGATCGGCATCAGCCGGCTGCTGCTCGGCGTGCACTACATCTCCGACGTGCTGGGCGCCTGGACGCTCGGCATCACCTGGCTGGGCATCACCGCCTTCGCCTTCGAACTATCCCGCCAGGCCGCCGGCGAGCCGGTGACCGATCCGGTGTCCGAGGGCCTCGAGCCCGAGGCCCGCGCCGACCTCCAGCCGACAGAACCGGAGACAGCCATGCATCATGACCGCGCTCGCACATACGGGCGTATCGCCGCAGGAGTCCTGGTGAGCTGGGTGCTGATCGTCGGTGCCGTCACCGGCATCGGCAAGCTGATCATGATCACCCGTAACGGGAACGGGAACCTGCTCGGCGACCACACGATTCCGCACTGGTTCGCGGCGCACCGCACGGCCACGCTGAATCACTGGAGCCTGATCGTCAGCAACCTCGGCGCGACCCGGGACATCCTCATCGTGAGCGTCGCGGCCTGCGTGGTGTTGATCGCCGTCACCAGGCACTGGCGCCCGGTGGTCTTCCTCGCCGCGGTCATGTTCGGTGAGCTGGCCGCGTTCCTGCTGTGTGCCGACATCGTCAAGCGGCCGCGCCCGGACGTCCCGCACCTGGACTCGAACCTGCCCACGTCCGCGTTCCCTTCGGGCCACATGGCTGCCACCACGTGCCTTTACGCCGGCATCGCCATCCTGGCCATCGGCCACGCCCGCGGCTGGTGGCGCTACCTGTTCCTGATCCCCGCGATCGTGATGCCGGTCGCGGTAGCCGTGGCCCGCATGTACCGGGGCGAGCATCACCCCACCGACATCCTCGCCAGCGTGCTGTTCGCCGCGCTCTGGCTGACCGCGACCACGATGCTGATCAGGCCGAACGCCGGCGGCCTCGACCGCGGCGCCCGCAGACCGCTGGGCCTGCCGCACCGCAAGGCAGCCGACCGCGGCAGGGAAACCGCGTCCGCAGCCCGTTAGGTGCCTCCGGTCGCTGATTCCCGACACTCAACTGAGCCAGAGCGAGCAGCGGAGGACGAACTGACATGGACAGCGCGAGCGCCTGGGAGCGAATCGAACGCCAGAAACTGCGCGAGCGGGAGCGGCGGACGCGCCATCACCGGCCGGGCGACCGGCCCGATCCCTCCCGCCCGGTCGGCACCGACATGCTCCCGCGGATCAAGCACATCGTCGTCCTGATGATGGAGAACCACTCCTTCGACAACTACCTGGGCACCCTCGGCCGCGGAGAGGGATTGCCGCTCGGTGACGACGGCACGCCGGACGCGGAGAATCCTGACTCCGCGGGTTCAATGATCCGGTCTCATCACGCGAGCTCCACCGTGCAGCAAGAGGGCGTGCCCTGCCAGAGCTGGAGCGCCAGCCATGCGCAGTGGGCTGGCGGCAAGCTGAACGGTTTCGTGACCGCGGCCGAACAGGCTTCCCCCGATGGGGACAAGACCGCGGCCATGGCCTACTGGACCGGGCAGGACCTGCCCTTCTACCACGGACTTGCCAGGACCTTTCCGCTGGCCGACCACTGGTTCAGCTCGTGCCTCGGGCCGACGTTCCCGAACCGCAGGTTCCTGCTGGCAGGGACGGCCAACGGCCTGATGGATGACCTGCCTGTCAACCTCCTGGACCGGCCGAAGGCCGGCACGATCATGGACGTGCTGACCCGGCACAGGATCTCCTGGGTGAACTACCGGCCAGCGAGCAGCGACCAGTCCGAGTTCCGCCGCTACATGCAGTACCGGCGCCGTCGGCGCCGCCACCATCTGGTCTCTTTCGGCCGTCCGCTGCGCAAGACCGGCGTCGTGTTCCAGCGAGATCTCCAGTTCACGGCGGCCCTTTACCCGCTCGGGATGGCCAGCTATATGGCTCACGTGCGCAGCATCCAGCAGTTCTTCGCCGATGCCGACTCCGGCAATCTCCCGTCGTTCTGCATCGTCGACCCGGACTACCGCAACTTCTCGGAGGAGAACCCGCAAGACATCCGCAGGGGGGAAAGCTTCGCCGCCGAGGTGATCACGCGGGTCATGCACGGCCCAGGCTGGGCGGACACGCTGCTCATCTGGACCTACGACGAGAACGGCGGCTACTACGACCATGTCGCCCCGCCCGCGGCGGTGCCACCGGACGACGTTCCCGGTCACAGCCTGGTGGCCCACCGGTCCCCGCTCCGCGGCCCGCTGAAAGTGCTGTTCCCCGGCTATGTCCGGCATGCCGAGCAGCTCGTCGCGGGCCCAGACTCCTACGACATCTACGGGTTCCGGGTGCCCGCCGTGATCGTGTCACCCTATGCCCGACCGGACTGCGTCCTGTCGGACATCTTCGACCACACCTCGATACTGAAGCTCGTTGAGGAGAAATGGAACCTGCCGGCGCTGACCAGGAGGGACGCGGCGGCGACCGCACCGCTTGGCGCACTCGACCTGACCGCCCCGGCGGCGTTCCTGACCCCGCCGGACCTGCCCGCGCCAGCGCTGGCGTGGGGTACCTAGCGCGCGCAGCGCGCCCGCGGTCGCGTCAAGACGCCGTCGGAGGCGCGAAACGGCGTGTGGTCGAACTTCGGGGCGAGCAGGTCGTAGCCGCCCTCGACCGAGGACAGTGCCTGCATCGCCAGTTCACGCATGGACGGGCCTTGGGGCGAGAACACCGCGCCACGATACGCTCTTGACCGTGGAGGAGTACCAACGGGTCGTGGCGAGCCTCCGCCAGGCGTACGGTGCGGCCGCCGCGGCCGAACGAGACGCCAGGGAGAAGGAGACATTCAAGGTTGCCGAGCGGCGCCGCTTCCTGGACCTGCTCCGCGATCGAGGCGCGACCAGCCTGCTGGAGGCGGGCGCCGGCACTGGGCACGACTCGCTGTTCTTCCAGGAGCAGGGCCTGCGGGTCCTGTGTACCGACCTCTCCCCGGCCATGGTCGAGCTCTGCCGCGCGAAGGGTCTCGACGCGCGCGTCGCCGATTTCCTCGGTCTGGGGGTCCCGCCGGCTTCGTTCGACGCGGTCTACGCCCTGAACTGCCTGCTCCACGTGCCGACCCGCGATCTCGCGCGCGTCCTGGAAGCGATCGGTGAAGTGCTGGTGCCGGGAGGGCTGTTCTACGCGGGTACCTGGGGAGGGGCGAACGAGGAAGGCCCGATGCGGGACGACCATTACGCGGTGCCCCGCTTCTTCGCGTTCCGCTCGGACCAGCTGATGGGCAAGATGCTGGCGGAACATTTCCGCATCCTGTCGTTCACCACTTTCGAGCCAGGCGGTCACTTCCAGTCATTCGTGCTAGAGAAGCCGACCACAGCCCCATCCGGTTAGGCGCTACCGGGCGCGGGCGCCAACCCGGTTTAGGGACCGTTATGCCTCACTGTCCGGTTCGCCGAATGCCCGGACAAAGTCGGACAGATCTGGTGCACTCCATTGCTGGCAGTGGAGCGTCTTACGTTGCGGGACGGGAGGGCAGGCCAGAAGCGGGCTGGCCATTTGCTTCCTCCCCGGGGCAGAGGGGTCAACCGCATGGGTCGCTTTACGGCGCGGCTTTGCGCAGCGTTCATTCTCGGGATTTCCCTGGTGGCCAGCACGGCCGGGCTAGCTTCGGCAAGTACAGGCGATGTCACCCAGAAGGTCGGGCCAGTGGCGGGCACCGCCGGTCATGCGACGACATCCGTTGGCCACGCGATCGTGCCGGGCTTCACCTCGGTGATATTCGGCCCGAACGATGACGGCAGCTATCCCTGCACAGGGGAGAACGCCGGCGCGCCCGCGGGCTGCACCCCGACGTCGGTCCCGCTGCCTTTCCCGGTCAATTTCTACGGGCAGACATACGAGTCGCTGTACATCAACAACAATGGCAACCTGACCTTCAACGGGCCGCTCAGCGACTACACGCCGCAGAGCCTCAATCAGATCAGCGTCCCGATGATCGCGCCGTTCTGGGCGGACGTGGACACTCGTGTCGGCCAGACGGTCACTTACGGATACCAGACCGTCAACGGGCACCCAACGTTCGGCGTCGACTACGAGAACGTCGGCTGCTTCTCCGAAGTCGACTCGGTGACCAACACGTTCCAGGTGCTGCTGATCGACCGCCCCGACCTGGGGTCGGGGGACTGGCAGATCGAGTACAACTACGGCCCCCTCACCTGGGACAGCGGCCAGGCTAGCGGTGGTAACGCGGAATGCCTCGGCGGCAGCCCGGCCCGGGCGGGCTACACCAGCGGCTACGGACCGTCCTGTGAGCTGCCAGGGTCCGGCGTCAACGGCGGCCTGCTCGACACCAACCCGATCA
>Ga0335073_10014253_pt1 | contig 11141 bp, 11 predicted proteins | sample Lox_Sample_22_FD_207093 | JGI IMG/M metagenome (GOLD analysis project Ga0335073, IMG submission 207093) | Soil microbial communities from Loxahatchee National Wildlife Refuge, Florida, United States - Lox_Sample_2.2 | ecosystem: Environmental > Terrestrial > Soil > Wetlands | place: USA... | reverse complement strand
CCTCGATGGCGAGGCAATGCGGGCCGCCGCGGCCCACGCCATGGCACGACTGCACCAGAGCTTCGACCTGGTGCTGTGCCCGACCGTGCCCGCCGGCCCGCCACTGGCGGACGCGCCTACCGAGAATCCGGTGGAGGCGCTGTGGACGGTGTGGGCACCGTGGACCTTCACCTTCAACCTGACGCGCCAGCCGGCGATCACCGTGCCACTGGGGCGGCGGGCGAACGGGCTGCCGAATGCCGTGCAACTCGCCGCCGCGCAGTACCGGGAGGACCTGGTGCTGCGCGCGGCGCGGGCGATCGAGTGGGCCGAGCCGTTCGCGCCGGCGCCGATCGGGTAGGAGGGGAAAGTCGTCACGGCCGCGCGTGGTCGCGGAAACCGGCACGCCGCAGGCGCTGCCGCTGCGCCTGCGGGCGAAACTGCTGGCGCCCGAGCTTCCGGTCGCCGAATGCGCCAACATCCTGTGGCAGAAGGTGCAGCGGAGGGGACTGTTGCGCGACGAAGCGTTGCTTGCCGCCCGCCTGCCGCGAGGCGCGGACATCGAACTGTTGCCAACGCAGGCGTTGCTGGAAGCGGCCGCCGATCTGGCGGTCGAACTGGATCATCCGGCATACGATTGCCGCTACCTCGCACCGGCCGTCGCCAGCGATTGTTCGTTCGTCAGCACCGACGAACGGTTCCCGCGCAGGCTCGGGCAGGCTCGAAGGACAGCTCTGCGGGAAATGGCGATCTCGCTGTCGGCGGCTGCCGCGTTGTAGTGGCGGCTTGGGCTGGCACCGGGCATCGCGGGCGTGGGTCGCGGGCGTGGGTTGCGACCGCGGACACAGCCGGGCAAAATACCGCCGAGTAGCCAATCCGACCCGTGCGTCCGCCCGGGTCCATGACATCGAACGAGGACACGATGAACGACTCACTCGCCGTCATGGCGCAACCGCGTGTGGCGAACACCACCACGTTCGACGCGATCATCGTCGGCGGCGGCATTTCCGGCATGTTCATGCTGTATCGCCTGCGTGAGCTGGGCATGACGGCCCGGGTCTTCGAGGCCGGCGGCGACCTGGGCGGCACCTGGTACTGGAACCGCTATCCCGGAGCGCGCTTCGATTCGGAAAGCTGGACCTATGGCTATTCGTTCTCCAAGGAGCTGATGCAGGAATGGGACTGGAAGGAGCATTTCTCCCCGCAGCCCGACACGCTGGAATACCTGAACCACGTGGCGGAAAAATTCGACCTGCGCCGCGACATGCAGTTCGACAGCACGGTGACGGCAGCGCATTGGGATAACGCGGCCGGCGAATGGACCGTGACGCTGGAAAGCGGGGAGCGAGCGCGGTCGCGGTTCCTGTGCACCGCGATCGGCATCCTCTCCGCGCACACGCTGCCGGCGATTCCCGGTCGCGACAGTTTTCGCGGTCCGGCCTATCACCCGGCGCGCTGGCCGCACGCACCGGTGGATTTTTCCGGCAAGCGCGTCGGCATCATCGGCACCGGCGCCACCGCCATCCAGGCGATCCCGGAGATCGCCAGGCAGGCGACGCAGCTTACCGTGTTCCAGCGCCGGCCGAACTGGGCCGCGCCGCTGCACAATGCCAAAATCGGCGCGGCGGAGATGGCGGCAATCAAGGCCCGCTATGACGAGATTTACGCCCATTGCGCCAGCACGCCGATGTGGTTCATTCACCAGCCCGATCCGCGCAAGACTCTCGACGTGCCGCAAGAGGAGCGCGAGGCGTTCTGGGAAAAGCTCTATGCCGAGCCGGGCTTCGGCATCTGGCTGGGCAATTTCCGCGACATCGGCGTCAGCGAGGCGGCCAACGCCGCGATCAGCGACTTCATCGCGCGCAAGATCCGCCAGCGTGTGAAGGATCCGGCGGTGGCGGAGAAGCTGATCCCGAAGGACCATGGGTTCGGCTCGCGCCGGGTGCCGATGGAGAGCGGCTATTTCGAGGCCTTCAACCGCGACAACGTGCTGCTGGTGGATACGCTGCACGACGAGCCGATAGAGCGGATCACGCCGCGCGGAGTACAGACCAGCAAGCGCGAGCATGAATTCGATATCCTCATCTATGCCACCGGCTTCGACGGGGTGACGGGCGCGTTCGATCGGATCGACATCCGCGGCAAGAACGGCGTGCGGTTGAAGGACGCCTGGGCGGAGAGCCCGCGCACCTATCTTGGCATGCTGGCGGAGGGTTTTCCCAACATGCTGATGGTGCTGGGACCGCACACCGCGCGCGGCAACATCCCGCAGGCCGTGGAGCATAGCGTCGAATTCCAGGCCGGCCTGCTGCGGTTCATGCTGGAGCGTGGTCACACGCGGGTGGAGACGCGGCCGGAGCAAGTTGCTGATTGGACCGAGACGGTGATCAAGGCGGGAGAAAAGCTGCTGTCGTCGAAGGTGGATTCCTGGCAGACCGGCGTGAACCGGAATGTGGCGGGGCGGAATGTGCGGCGCGTGCTGGGGTATAACGGCAATGGCGTGCATTTCCGGCGCCTGACCGACGCGGTGGCGAAGGGCGGGTACCAGGAGTTCGCATTCCGCTGACCTGGCGCGCGGCCGGCTGACGAAACGGCGGCGGGTGTTGAGAATTCCGGTGAATCGATCGGCATGGACAGGGAACCAGCATGGTCGCCAGCGACAGCTTCGCCGAGTTCTTGCGTGAGCAACTCGCGCCGCTCGGCCGCCTCACCATGCGACGGATGTTCGGCAAGACCGGCGTGTTCTGCGATGGACTGATGTTCGGGATGGTGACCGAGGACACACTCTACGTCCGGATGGATGACCAAAACCGTGCGGTGTTCAGGGAAGCCGAAGCCGATCCGCTCCTTAATTACGAGAAACACGGCCGCACCATAGACCTCGCGTTTTGCCGCGTGCCCGACCGGCTGCTTGACGAACCCGATGAGCTTGTCACCTGGGCGCGCGCAGGCCTCGCGGCGGCACGTCGGGTCGCCGCGAAACGCAAACGGACAGAGCCGCGGCGAAATTTGACTCGGAATTGACCGCCCCAAGCTCGCTCAGCGCCCCGGATACCAGCCGGCCCGCTCGGCGAACCGGGCGTAAAACTCCGGTTCGTAGGCGTGGTCCGGGTCCTCCCGCACCATCGCGTCGATCACCGCCGCGTCCGGACCAACCAGGATGCGCAGCCGGTCCGCTTTCACGCCATCCAGGATGATCTTCGCTGCCTCCGCCGCACTGGTCGGGGCGTCGGTGACGAAGCGACGCGCGCGCTCCGCCAGACCGGCACGCAGCGCGTCGTCCGACAGCGCCGAGGCGTCCCGCCCCATCGAGGCCAGACGCGTCCGCACCTGTGCCAACTGGGCGGCGTCCAGCTCGTCGGCATCGTTGCCGGTCTGCACCTTCAGCGAGTTCGTCCGGATGCCCGTGCCGATATGCCCGGGCATCACGACGGACACCTTGATGTGCGGCGCGTTCATACGGAAATCCGCAATCAGCGCCTCGGAAAAACCCTTCACCGCGAATTTTGCCGCGGAATACGCGGTGTGCGGCGTATCCGGCCCCACCGACGCCCAGAACCCGTTTATGCTGCTCGTGTTGACCAGGTGCGCCTCGTCCGCCGCACGCAACAGCGGCAGAAAGGCGCGGGTGGTGAGGTAAACGCCGCCCCAGCAGATGTTGAACGTGCGCTCCCATTCCGCGCGATCATTGACGATCAGGCTGCCGCCACCGCTGATCCCGGCATTATTGAACAACAGATGCACACGATCGGTCGCGTGCTGCGCCGCAGCCTCATCGCGAAAGCGCAGCACGTCCGCCTCGCGCGACACGTCGGCGACATGCACGGTCAGGCGCACACCCTGCGGCAACCCCGCCGCTTGGCAGGCTTGCTGGGTTTCCGCCAGGCGCCGCGCGGACACGTCGCACATTGCGACGTGACAGCCCTCGGCCACAAGCTGGCGCACCAGTTCGCGCCCCATGCCCGAGCCGCCACCGGTGACGACGGCGATCCTGCCGGAGAAGTCTTTCATGTGCTGCCTCCCTGATGCCGGGCCCTGTTCGTAGCGTACCGCCGTTCTGGGACTGCGGTACGCAGCAGAGCAACCCAGTTCACCACAGATTTCACAGAATCCACAGAGTAAGGCGCTGATCAATATTGTTGCATCGCCCGAGACGACGGACCCGCGCCGGACACACTGCAAAAGTCCCTGCCTGGTTCGGCGTAATCGGTGAAGTCTGCGGTGAACCGACTTGCTTCGCCGCCCTCCGCACAGGCATCGTGTGACGACTCGCATGCAGCGCAATGCGACTCAACCCCGGTCGGGAGCGCAGGCGCGGATCGCCGCCTCGAAACGCGCCTTGGCGTCCGGGCCACGGGCGAACGGGCTGATGATCGGCAGGTCGATGCCCGATCGGCGATAAGCGTCCAGGCGCGCGCGGCATTGCTCTGGGGTGCCGGCGATGCTGGTGGCATCGATCATCGCGTCGCTGACCGCTTGCTCGGTCGCCGCGCGATCGCCACGCCCCCAGGCCGCGGCGATCGAGGCGGCCTCGGCGGCGAAGCCATGTGCGGCCATCAGCTTGTTATAGCGTGGGAAGAAACCGGCGTAGAACGCAAGCCCCGGGCGCAACGCCGCAAGCGCCGCCTCGCGCGTTGCGGCGACCGAGGTGGGCAGCAAGGTCGTGATGGCGATCGCGGCGGGGTCGCGGCCGGCACGGCGGGCAGCCTCGGTGAGTTGCACGCGGACCGCCGGCGCAGTGTCGAGCGTGCTGCGGGTCAGGATGATGCCATCGGCGATCTCGCCGCAGAGCGCGATGCCTTTCGAGAACAGGGCCGAGAGATAGAGCGGGATGTTGCGGTGGCGGGGCGTGTACCACAGGTCGAAATTCTCGATGCGGATCGTCTCCCCCGCGAAGCTTGTGCAACCCTCGCGGATCAGCGCACGGACGATGGCGGCGGTCTCGCGGGTACGGGTCAGCGGCTTGGTGTAGGCGACGCCATGCTCTGGGACCACCTGCGCCTTGTGACTCGAGCCGAGCCCGAGGATGAAGCGCCCTCCGGACAGATCCGCCACCGACGAGGCGGCCATGGCGATGGTCGGCGCGCTGCGCACGAAGACGCTGCTGATGCTGGTGCCAAGCAGGATGCGCGAGGTCCGCATGGCACACGCGGCGAGGATGGCGAACTGGTCGCCGCCGTGGCCCTCGGCGACCCAGGCTGATTGGTAGCCGAGGGCTTCCGCGAGGACGACGAGGTCCACGATCTCGGCCGGATGGGGTCCGCCGGAGATGGCGATGCCGAGGGTGGGCATGGTGGGTCCCTGGTGATGGGGGTGGAGTCTGGCGGGGGTTGGTGCGGTTGGGAAGCATGGGGACCCGGTCGGACTTCACGTGCCAGTTCGCGCGGCAGAGGCGGCCTCGAATTGCTCGATGACCCGGTCGCTCACCCTGTCCGATCCATCTGCCGAAGCGGCAGAGAATTTCTGCGAAACAGGCCAGGCGACGGAAACGCGGCCGTTGCGACTCCGGCCGGTCCCCGACCCGCTGATGCTGCGGCATAGCCACACCCGCCAGGGGGTGCCACGGCGTAGCCGCATGAGGCGGATGCCAACGACACCGGCGCCGCACAGGCAACCCACCAAGGCTTCTCACCCCGCCGCCCGCACCATGCTCGGCCGCTTCGGATCAAAGCTCCACCCCGGCATGAGGTACTGCATCGCGGCCGCATCATCGCGCGTGCTCCCCGCCAGTGTCTTGTACAATTCGTTCGCCTTCCGCACCTGCTCCATGTCGAGCTCGATCCCGAGGCCTGGCCGCTGCGGCACCGCCACCGCCCCATCCATGATCTGCAACGGCTCGCGCGTCAGGCGCTCGCGCCCCTCCTGCCAGATCCAGTGCGTGTCGATCGCGGTGATGCGGCCGGGGGCGGCGGCGGCGCAGTGGGTGAACATCGCCAGCGACACATCGAAATGATTGTTGGAATGCGAGCCCCAGGTCAGCCCCCAGGCGTCGCACATCTGTGCCACGCGGACCGAGCCCTGCATGGTCCAGAAATGCGGGTCGGCCAGCGGGATGTCCACCGCCTGCAACCGGATGCTGTGACCCATCTGGCGCCAGTCGGTGGCGACCATGTTGGTCGCTGTCGGCATGCCGGTGGCGCGGCGGAACTCGGCCATGATCTCGCGGCCGGAATAACCATGTTCCGGGCCGCACGGGTCCTCGGCATAGGCCAGAACGTCAGTCCGGCCCTTGCACAGGGCGATTGCCTCGGCCAGCGACCAGGCGCCGTTGGGATCCAGCGTCACGTTCGCCTGCGGATAGCGCCGCTTGATCGCGGCGGCAGCCGCCATTTCGGTCTCGCCCGGCATGACCCCGCCCTTCAGCTTGAAGTCGCTGAAGCCGTAACGGTCGACCGAAGCTTCGGCCAGCCGCACCACCGCTTCCGCCGTCATCGCCGGTTCGTCGCGCAGCCGGTACCAGCCGTCCCGCGCCTGCGGGTCCGAATGATAGGGCAGCGGCGTCCGCGTTCTGTCGCCGACATAGAACAAATACGCCAACATTTGGACCGACTCGCGCTGCTGGCCGGTGCCGAGCAAGGCCGCGACCGGCTCGCCCAGGAACTGCCCGAGCAGGTCGAGCAATGGCGCCTCGATCCCGGTCAGCACGTTGTCGGCGCGCAGATTGATCTCGTGCGGCTGGCGCAGGATGGCGGCCTCGGCGTCCGAGGTGACCTGGTACACGGTGGCCTGCTGCGCCGCCGCACCGCATCCGGTCAGCCTGTCGCGGATGCGGTTCAGCACCGCGTTGTATTGGCCAAGCCGGCCGCCGATCACCAGCGGACGGGCGCGTTCCAGCGTCTGGCGGATGCCTTCGCCGCCCGGCACCTCGCCCGCGCCGGTGCGGCCGGCACTGTCCTTCAGCACGACGAGGTTGCGCACGAAGAACGGGCCATGCGCGCCGGCCAGGTTCAGCAGCATGCTGTCGCGCCCGGCCACCGGGATGACCTGCATTTCCACGATGGCGGGCGTTTCGGTGCCCGGGGTCTGCTTGCTCATGCTGTGGTCGCTTCCGTTACCGAGGTGCGCCCGGCTGAACGCCTGCGGCCGGGCTGCAAGAAAATGTGCGGCCGTCACAGGGGCGGCAAGCCGAAGCCAGGGGCCGGTCCGCCGCCACGGTGACCGTCAATACCGCCCGCGTGGCGGATTACCCCGATGGGGCGCCTGCGCCCCGCGGTCGATGACACTCTGTCACCGGATGAAACCAGTTCGCAATCATCCGCGTGTTATCGGTGAGACCCCTACCTGCGTCATCGGGGAAGCCATGCGCGGACTATCGTTCACTCTGAGACGTGAGAAAGTACTGAAGCCGGCCGAGCGCGGACGGCTGGAGGTTTACGACCCCACCGGTATACAGGCGCGGCTCAATCGTTCGATGCGGCGCCGGTTCACCGATGATTTGGGCAGCCTGATACATCGCGCGTGTCTCACGGGCCATATCGACGCGGCCAGTGAGCTGTTGGATGTCCTGCGCAAACAGTATGAGCGCGAGAGGCACCGGTTCCCGCACGGACGCCAGCCGGCCGATCGGCTGGTTGACGACCTTGCCGCGGAGATAGCAGCGGCCGCGCGGAAGCAAGCCGCCTAGCCTATTTTATTCCTCGTACGAAGCAGCCACGACGACGTTACGGAGTACGCACGGGCGTTGCAACGCCACTGCCCCGCTGGATCTGCCAAACGGCGATAAGGCGATCCTGGATATCAGGAAGCTTGAGGCTATTGCCTCAACCCGTTGCATCCTCGCGGCCGCCACAAGGCCCGGGTGTTTCAGCGCGCGCTCGGCCTTCAACAAGGCGATGCCGCGTGGCTGCGGGCGGCGTTGCTCCGAGCAGCGACTGAGGAACAGGCGGTGTCGGTTACCGCCGACGTTTGGGAAACGTACTGGCAGCCCGACGTAACCATCAGGCGACATCGCAAGCGTGCCGTGGTAAGGACACTCTGGATCGTGCGAACCGGCGAGGGCTTGCCGAGACTGGTACCATGCTGGGTGCTGTGATGACGACGAAGCCTGGGGTGCAGAACGCACGACTATCGCTGTTGGACGCAGTGGCTTTGCTGACGGATTTGCCGAAGCAGGGCCTCGCCCGTGGCCAGGTCGGCACTACTGTTGAGCAACTTGACGATAAGAACTGGCTTCTGGAGTTCAGTGACGACCAGGGGTGTGCCTATGCCGTCGCGCCGAGCCTTAGCGCCGACCTGCTGGTGCTGCACTATGTTCGGGAGGCGGCCTGATCCGGCCGATCCGGCATTGAGTTGTCATGGCGACGGGAGAATTGGTCGGAGCGGCGGGATTTGAACCCACGACCCCCAGTCCCCCAGACTGATGCGCTACCAGGCTGCGCTACGCTCCGACCGGTCCACGCGGTTTACCAGCCCTGCCGTCGCCCGGCAACGCCAGCGCGATGGGACAGCGCGATGGGACAGCGCGATGGGCCAGCGCGATGGGCCAGCGCGATGGGACAGCGCGATGGGCCAGCGCGATGGGACAGTCGGCCGCCGCGTCGCTGCGTCATGCGCGGGCGACACACTATCCGCTCGATCCTGCCGCCTCCACCGTCGGCAGGGTGAAGCGGAACACGGTGCCACCACCAGGGTTGCGCTCGGACCACAGCCGGCCGCCATGCGCCTCCACAATCGCGCGGCAGACCGACAGGCCGATGCCCATGCCGTCGCTTTTGGTGGTCACGAAAGGCTGGAACAATTGCGCCTCGATCGATGGCGGTATGCCGCTGCCGGAATCCGTGACGCTCACAACCGCCATGCAGTCCCACAGTGCGGCGCCAAGCGTCAGCTCGCGCACGGCGCTGCCGTCCATGGCCTCGATCCCGTTGCGGATCAGGTTCAGCAGCACTTGCTGCACCTGCACGCGGTCGGCGATCACCGGCGGCAGGTTCGTATCCAAGGCGAATTTCACCGTCACGCCGCGGTCCCCCAGCCCGACCAGCGCGAGCGCCGCCGCTTCCTCCATCAGCAGGTCCAGCGGTTCGTGCCGCCGCGCCGTGTCGCTGCGCGCGACATAGGAGCGCAGGCGCCGGATGATTTCGCCACTCCGCTGCGTCTGATCGACGGCGAGCCGCAGCGCCTTCCGCAGACGCTCAAGGTCGAGCGACGATCCATCCACCAGCCGCAGCGCCGCGGCAAGGTAATTGGCCGTGGCGGTCAGCGGCTGGTTCAGCTCGTGCGCCAGCGCCGCGGCCATCTGCCCCATGGAGCGCAGCCGTGCCACGTGCAGCAACTCGTCCTGCAACTCCTGCAATCGGGCACGCGTCTGCTGCCGCTCGGTCAGGTCGCGGACGAAGCCGGTGAACAGCCGCTGGTCCCCGGCGGTTGCCTCGCCGACCGATAATTCCATCGGGAACGTGCTGCCGTTCTGACGCTGGCCGACGACCACGCGGCCAATGCCGATAATCCGCCGCTCGCCCGTTTCCAGATAGCGGCGCAGATAGCCATCGTGTTGTTCGCGATATGGTGACGGCATCAGCATGCGCACATTCTGTCCGCACACCTCACCGGCGCGCCAGCCGAACAGGCGTTCGGCCGCCTTGCTGAACTGCTGGATGGTGCCATGCCGGTCGATCACCACCATGGCATCCGGGACGGTTTCGAGAATCGACCGCAGCATGGCCGAATCGCCTGCCTCCGATCCCTGGCTCGCAGCGTCTTCCGGGTCCATGCGCTAACTTGGCCTGCGGCGCGGGCCGGGTAAAGACTCGCACGACCGGTTCCGCGATCACGCCGACGAATATTGAGAATGGCCGGTTCTCGGCTTGGGCGGTTACGGCGCAGATTGCCCCAGGAACGCAAACAGGGCCGCCTCGGCCAGCGGCTTCTCAAGCACGGTCACGGCACCCAAGGCCAGCGCCTGCTGGGTGAGTTGCGGCGAGGGTGAACCAGTCATCAACGCGATCGGAACGCGCCGCCCGGCCTGGTAAAGGTGCCGCAGCAGCTCCAGCCCGGTCCCGCGCGGCATATGATGGTCAAGCACCACACAGTCGAGCGCATCGAACTCGGCCGCGGCAAGCAACTGGTCGGCCGACTCGAACGGAATCGCGTGATAGCCGGCGGTCTCCAGCAGCAGGCACAACGATTCGCGCACCGCCTGGTCGTCATCAACCACCCCAACCAGCCTGCGGCGCTGCTCCTGCATGCTGCGTTCCACGCGCCCGGCCGGGGGATTCCGGCATCAGGTCAGAAACCGCATGATGAACGCCACGCGCTGCGACAGCTTTGACCTAGGTCAACCCTGGGGGACCTTTCCCTCGCCCGGCTCGACGGCCAGCACCATGCGCACCAGCTCGGCCAGGCTGCGCGCGCCCATCTTCTCCATCACCCTGGCGCGCTGCACTTCGACCGTTCGCGGGCTGGTGCCGAGGTCATAGGCGATCGTCTTGTTCGGCTTGCCTTCGACCAGGTGACTCAGCACCTCGCGCTCGCGCGGCGTGAGGCTGGCGAGCCGCCCGGCAATCCCGGCAGCTGCCTCGTGGGCCTGGTGGGCGCGCTGGCTCGCCGCCAACGCCTCGCTGACGACCGTGAGCAATCGATCGTCCGGGAACGGCTTTTCCAGGAAGTCACGGGCGCCGGCCTTCAGGGCCGCGACCGCGATCGGCACGTCGCCATGGCCCGTCATGACCACCACGGCGAGGTTGTTGCCCAACGCCGCGATCCGGCGCTGCAAAGCCAACCCATCCATTCCGGGCATTCGCACGTCGGTCAGCACGCAGCCGGCATGCAGACCCGGCGCCACGGCCAGAAAGGCAGCGGCCGAATCGTAGGTTGCCACGGTGATGCCAGCCGATTGCAGCAGGAACGCCAGCGACTCCCGCACCGCCACGTCGTCGTCGACCACGTGCACCAGCACCGGCTCGGTCATCTGGGGCGTGCTCCCACCCGGTACGTACGCTCCCGTACGTCCGATTCCGAATTTCGGCAGCCATGCGGCACCGCTAGATCAGGCTGCATCAAAACCGCGATCAGGCGACGGAGACCGAGATGCACGCCACAGTTCAAACCCTGCAACCGACCCGCGGCTTCCCGGCGATCGCGCCGCGCCAGCCCGCCGCGCCGGACGCGCTCGACCTCCTCGAGCAATTCGGTACGACGGTGACGGTGCAGCGCGAACATGAGAT
>Ga0335073_10014252_pt1 | contig 11142 bp, 7 predicted proteins | sample Lox_Sample_22_FD_207093 | JGI IMG/M metagenome (GOLD analysis project Ga0335073, IMG submission 207093) | Soil microbial communities from Loxahatchee National Wildlife Refuge, Florida, United States - Lox_Sample_2.2 | ecosystem: Environmental > Terrestrial > Soil > Wetlands | place: USA: Florida... | reverse complement strand
CAGGGAGGGAGAAGGAAGAAGGTAGTAGGCAGAAGGTGGAGGTTAGTCGGGAGTCGGAGCAGAGTTCCCGACGAGGAATGCACTCGGAAGCCCACCGCGGCCATCTCCCTTCTCCCTTCTCCCTTCCCGCTTCTCCCTTCTCCTTCCCGCTTCCCGCCGTTTTTTCATGTCGCAAACGTCGGTTAACTCATGGAGCACTTTCGCACAGGAAAGGAAAAATATTTATCACGTTCCGAGTCGTGCTTGCCGAAGAATGAGTCTAAGCAGGCAGTGAGCACGCAGTAGAAATCCCCCGCTTTGAGGCCGTGCATGAACACCCTCCCCAACGAGCCGCAGAACTCCAGCAGGAAGCCGGAGTACGCCTATCGGATTGCCGCCGCCGCGGCCGCGCTGTTCCTGCTTTTGACGTGGCTCAGCGCCTGAGCGCGATACGCTAGCGCGTCACCGACTCGCGTGCGAGTGCCCGCTTCAGCAGAATTTCCAGCGCAGACTTATGCTCGGCGTATTCGTCGTCGGTGATCTTCCCTTCCAGACGTTCTGTCTCAAGCTGAAACAGTTCTTCCTTCAAAGCTGCTAACGTTCCGCTCACACCGCTGCCCTTTTGTGCGACCCCATTGGTCGGTGCGGCCGTGGTTGCCGGTGTTGCCGCGTGCGCCAGTTGTGCGCGCAATGCTGTGGCCTTCACTCCCGGAGGAAGACTCGAGTTCAGAGGCGAGGGCTCCACCGTGGCGACGGCGGGAGTCTGGCCGGGCTTGGCGCGAAGCATAAACGCCGCCCCGATGACGAGCGCCAGGCCAACGCCGGACAGAATCCACCACTTGTATTTCTGCAGCGGGTCGGGCGTGTCGATCGGAGTGCCGAGTCCGCCGCCCGGACCGGCAGGTTGCGCTCCGGGCTGTCCGGACTGATCGGGTGCCCCGGCCGCAGCTTGATCGCCGCCCATTCCCATGCCGCCACCCTGGCCAGCCTGGGCGTTTTGCTGTTCTCGCGGCATCGATCCCGTGCCGGAGACAGTAAACGCAATCGGCGTGTCGGCCTTCGCGTTAGTGGCAAGAAAAGTTTGTGTGCCCGGGCCGCTCGCTTCAGCGCCAAGCGTCTGGAAACTGCTGCCCCCATCGAAGCTCATGCTCTTCGGCAGCATGATGGCGATATTTTCCGCGGGCAGCGTGGGCCGCGCCTGAAGTTTCGCACTCCCGCTGTAGGACAGGTGGTAGCCGACCTGGAATCGCGTCTCGCCAGGACGGATGGCAAAGATGAAGGCGTAGTGCCCCTTGTCGCCCATGGGAACTGGCTGGCTCGAGACGGCCATGCCGCCCGGACCGGTAGCGGTCGCGCCTTCAAGCACCGCGTCCTGCGGAAGGTAAAACTCGAAACTGTGCGCGCTGAGCTGCGTCTTTGCCGGCTTCGATTCGTTGCGGATGAAGTAGCTTTCGGTGACGCTGAGGCCCTGCTGATCGGTCTCGATGCGGGAAACGTCGGCATAGAGCCGAAGGCCGTCGACTTTGGGCGCGACGTCGTAGACGTCAACGTTCACCGTCGTGGTGTTGGGTGGCACGGGGCCGTAATAAGAGGCCTTCTGGTGATCGATGCGGACCAGGTGCATGCCGCCGTTGTCAGGCACGTTAAAGGAGTAGTGGCCCTTCGCGTCGATGGTGGTCTGAGCAGACTGCTGCATGCCCTGCTGCAGATCGAGCAGGACAGCGGTATCGCCCGAGGCGGGCTTCCCCGTGGTCTTGTCGGTGACGGTGCCGGAGATCGTGGCAGCGCTGAGAGAGAGCGGGAGGGCTGCGGCGGCGAAAAGAGCGAGGCGGAAGGCGAGCTTCATGGACAATTTCCTTAATCAGGCGTGGCGCGGCGATAACGCGTCGGATTCGAGCAGTTCGATTTCGGCGACAGTCTCGGCGGCTTCGTTTTCGAGCATGGTGCGCTGCGCGGCGTAGTCTTCTTCGGGATACTTGCCGGCTTTGTATTCAAAGTTCAGATCGCGGAGGTTGTCGTACAGAACCTCACGCCGCTCGCGGAGGTACTCGAGCCGGGTCTTCTGGTGCTGCGCCTCAACGTTGGGCTCGGGCCAGAAGACATACAAGAAGGCACCTACCGTGAGGAAGAGGCAAGCAATGAAGGTCGTTAAGTTCATCGGGACACCTCCGCGGGGAGCGAGAAGGAAGAAGCTGGAAGGGAGAAGGTAGAAGCGGTCGCGCTCACGCGCGATTCCCATGTCCCAGCACCAGGGACATGGGGCACCCGGCGTTGTGACCTGCGACCTGCGACCTGTGCCCTGTCCTTCATACTTCCGTCTCCTTACGGATCCTTTCGCGGAGGTCATCCGACATCTCCGCTTCTTCCACGACCGGAGCCGCGGCAACCCGCATGCGCCAGCGCTTCACAAGAATCCACGTGCCGAAGAGGCCAAGTACCAGCAGCGCAGGCGGCACAATCCAGGCGACAACGTTGAACTTCGTCAGCATGGGCGCGGCCAGCGCCGTGGGTCCGTACTTGTCCTGGAAGGCGGTCAGGATGGCGTTGTTGGAGTCGCCGTGATCGATGGCAGCTCGCAGTTCGGCCAGCATGCGATCGGAGTCCGGGCAGCCGACGTGGTTGCACTCAATCAGAATTTCGCTGCAGCCGCAGATGCACATCAGCTTGTGGCCGAGATCCTGATAGCGGGCCTGCGTGTCGGCGGCGCCCAGCGTGATCACGCTCACGACGATGACGAGCGGCAACAGCGCGAATCGAGCGAAGCGGCGCATCAGTCCCCTGCCCTTCCGGCGGCCACCGGTTCGGCTGGAACCGTTACGTGGTGCCGCTGCGCAGCCAGCGATGCGCTCATGTTGGGAACCAGCGCAATGCCGGTGCCGAGGATGGTGACGAGCAGGCCGATCCAGATCCAGGAGACGAGCGGATTAAGGAACGCCTTGATCACCGGCTGGCCGGTCGAGGGATCCTTCCCGGCGTAAATCACGTAGAGGTCCTCGACGAGCGTCGAGTGATTCGCGACGATCGTCGAAGGCTGGCCGTTGACGGCGTAGACACGCAGCTCAGGCGCAAGCTTGGTAACGAAGCGGTTGCCGCGATAGACATTGAGCATCGCGAATTCAGTGTCGTAGTTCGCGTTCGTGTCCTGCGAGTAATCGAGGCACTCGACGCGGTACGGACCGAGGTTGAATGAGTCCTTGTAGTTCATCGTCTGCTCGTGGCTCTGATTGAAGGCCTGGCCACCGATGCCCACGAAGATCAGGACGATTCCAAAGTGGACGATATATCCCCCGTACCGGCGGGTGTTGCGCCGCGTGAGCTGGACCATCGAGGCCAGCAGGCTCTGGCCCGATTTCTGCCCGATGACGCGCGCCCCTTTGTAGAACTCGTTCAAGATAGCGGTGAGGACGAAGGCCGCAAGAGCAAACGTGATCCAGGAGTAGAAGGCGCCTTCCTGATCGGTGGTAAAGATGGTCCATGGCTGCACGCCCATCGGGATCACAGCAATGGCAACAACAAGAGCCACGATGCCGGGCAGGATGAAGTTGCGCCGGATACTCTTCATCGAGGTGGAGCGCCAGGCAAGCAACGGCCCGATCCCCGTCAAAAACAGCAGGAATACGCCGATCGGCACAGCAACACGGTTATAGAAAGGCGCGCTGACGGTGACCTTGTTCCCCTGCACGAATTCTGACAGCACCGGGAAGAACGTTCCCCAGAGAACCGTGAAGCACGCAGCAAGCAGAACGAGATTGTTAAACAGGAAACTCGACTCGCGCGAGACCAGTGACTCGAGCTTGTGCTCGGTGGCCAGGTGATCGCGGTTGTAGATGTACGTAAAGGTGCAGACAGCAAGGATGAAAACCAGGAAGATCCAGAACCAGTTCCCGATCGGCGACTGCGCGAAGGCGTGCACCGAGCTGACGAGGCCCGATCGCGTGAGCAGCGTCCCGAGAATCGAGAGCATGAACGTCGAGAAGATGAGCCACACGTTCCACGACTTCATCATCCCGCGCTTCTCCTGCATCATGACCGAGTGCAGGAAGGCGGTGCCGGTGAGCCAGGGCATGAGCGAAGCGTTCTCGACCGGGTCCCAGCCCCAGTAGCCGCCCCAGCCGAGGACGTTATAAGCCCAGTGCATGCCGAGGAAAATCCCAACCGTCAGGAACAGCCACGTCACCATCGTCCAGCGCCGCGTGATGTGGATCCACTTCTCGCCGGGATAGCGCATCATCAGCGCGCCGAGCGCGAAGGCGAAGGGTACGGCGAATCCCACATAGCCGAGGTACAGCATCGGCGGGTGGATGACCATCTCCGGATACTGCAGGAGCGGGTTGAGGCCGTTGCCGTCCTGGGGAGCGAGTCCCCCCGGCACCAGCGAGAACGGCGTGGCCGCGACGTTCACCAGAAGCAAAAAGAAGACCTGGATGGCGGCGAGGATCGTTGAAGCGTATGCGGTCAGCTTGACATCGACCTTGTGGCGCGCGCGCAGGACGAAGCCATACGCAGACAGCAGGAACGCCCACAGCAACAAAGAGCCTTCCTGGCCGGACCAGAGCGCGGCAAACTTGTAGGCCCACGGCAGCGCGCGGTTGGAATGCTCAGCAATATAGGCGACGGAGAAGTCGTTGGTAAAGGCGGCCCAGACCAGAGCAAAAGCAGCGCATGCGGTGGCGAAAAAGCTGGCGATTCCGGCGCGGCGTGCGGTTTCCGCGAGGCGCTCAGGGGCGATCGCGCCGCGCCGGCCGGTGGCGAGTTGCCGCAGCGCCACAGCGCCGGCCAGCAGGTTATATCCGCTCAGAGCGAGAGCGACAAGGAGCGCAAAACTGCCAAATGTAGGCATAGAGGCGACCTATTGATTGTCGCACTTTCAGACAGCAGGTGACGGATGCGCCAACCAGGGACGCTTTGATCTTCGCGGCAGAACAGGGACAGCGGATGTGACGAATCTCACAGGGGCAGCCTGCAGGCGGTAGGCGGTAGCCGAAAGATGATCAGAGAGGAAGAGTCCTGTCGAAGGAATCCGCGACAGTGAGCCTGCGGAACGACGGTCGGAGGCAAAAACTCAACAGCGAAGCCCGGAGACAAGCTACCGCCGACAGCCTACAGCCTACCGCCTGCTTTACGCCGTGCGCCCGATCGGCTGATCGAGAAGGGAACGCACAATCGAGAGCAATTCGTCCGGAGGACAGGGCTTCACACGAAAGACAACGTCGAGATTCCGATATTCGTCTTCCGCCTCGGCCAGGCCACTAAGGACGACCACGGGCAGGTCAGGAAGGCGCTCTCTCAGCTGAGCGATAAACTCCGGGCCGTTCATTCCGGGCATCAGATGGTCGGTGATCACAAGGCCCACGGGTTGAAGGGTACCGGCCTGCTCGAGCATCGCGAGAGCCTGAGCGCCGTCACACGCGACAGCGACGTTTCTGCCGGACCGCGAAAGAATGGCCTTTCTGGTGGTCGCCTGAATGCAGTTGTCATCCACCAGCAAAATGTCAGCAATCATTGGTTTGCACAGATTCCAAGGGAGAAATTTGGGTTGCCTGACCGAGGAACTCAATAGTAACCGAGCAGATTCCCTCGAACTGTGGTCCAGATCACCTTTGTACGTGCAGGTATCGACTCAGACAAGACCAGGCCAGGTAATGATAGCTCCCACTTTGGTGCCAGCGCTTGTGGAATTCGAAGATGGAAAGGAAAAAGGCGGAGGCCGTGGGGACCTCCGCCTTTGGTTGGGCTGCAGCCGGAAGCCTCCGGCTGCAGGTTCTGGGTTAGAAGCTGATGCGGCCGCCGAACTCCATCTGGCGGGTGAAGGGTGTGCCGTTGATCGATGACTGCTGCGAGCTCAGAACACCCCAGCCCGACGGGTTGGAGATGTCCAGCGTCGGATCGACAAACTGGCGATGGTTGAGGGCGTTGGCTGCGATGAAGGAGAACTCGAACACCGCTGTCTCGGTGATCCGAACGCTCTTCTTGATCTCAGCATCGAGGTTCCAGTAGTTCTGACCCATGATCGGACCGACGCCGGGGTTCTTGGTGTCGATGCCAAGGATGGGAGCGCGCACCTGGCCAAACACCGCTCCGGGGTTGCTGAACATGTTGACCGGTGTGTTGGCTGTTCCCGTTCCGGCTCCGGTGACGGAATCTCCCATGACGCCAAAGTGCGCAGAGTGTCCACCGTTGTACGTGCTGGTGAAGACGCACTGCTCATTGTCGAAGTAGCTGGAACCGTCGCCTCCACCAAAGCCCTGAGCGTCGGTGAAGTCGTTGCAGTAGACGGGAGCGCCACCGCCGGCCGTGAAGATGGGAGCGAACGTCCAGCCGCCGGCTACACGGCCCAGCACTCCATGCTGTGCCTTAAACCAGGGCTCTTCGGCCACCATGTAAGTGTTGTAGATGATGCGATGATCGGAAGGCTGCTCGCCGTACATCGCGCCGAGGTTAAAGGGATCGTTGGGAGTGTATTCGCTGGAGGCCTGAACCACAGCACCGGTGCCGAGGGCCTTGCTCCAGGTAAGGTTGTGCTGCATGGTCAGGCCGTGCCAGTTGCGAAGACCGACGCTGACAAAGGCGCCGTTGTAGTTTCCGTAACCGACGCTGGCGTTCTGAGCGATTCCGGAGGTGTTCTGACCGCTGCCGCCGTTCGCCTGGCCGAGGATGGGTGTGTTCTGCATGGTGCGCCCAAAGTTGAAGCCCGGGTTGACCCCGCCGTTGCCCTGGTCGAGATCGGACCATATGCTCCACACCGCCTGCTCACCGAAGTTGCCGAACTCATTGTCGAGTACGGCCTGCGTGCAGGCGTTGGGGCCGCTATAGCCGTTGCAGTAACCGGTTCCTGCCAGCGCAGCTTCAAAGAACGGCTGAGCGGGAACGTTGGCGATAAAGCTGGTGTAGGCCGCCCCGGACGGGCCGGAGTTGACGCTTCCGCCCATGCAGGCTGCTTCCGACTTGTCGCAGTTGAGGTACTTTTCGAGGTTGGCGTAGGCGGTTTTGAACTGCTGGCCGCCCTTGGAGAACATGTATGGAACCGCGTTGATGTTGATCGGCTGATACTCATGGTGAATGAGGCGGCCGATATATCCGACTTCGATCAGACCCTTGGACCCCACCTGACGCTGAATCGTGAGGTCGAACGAGTCGACATCGTTCGGACGGAAGTGCGGATCCATACCTTCAGCGGCTGAACCGGCGACCGCGTTATAGCCGGGATAAACCGGTTGCGGCAGCGTGGCTGACGGAGCCGGCAGTGGAGCGGAGTTTCCATCGACGCCGACGCGGAAAGCGCTGGCGGCGTTGGGGGTCCCCGGACCGCAGGTTCCATTGGAGAACGGCTTGGCGCAGGCGGTGGCCTGAATCAGGCCGACGCCGAGCAGCGGGACCAGAACCAGATCGACGCCATTCAGGCGGCCGTAGATGCGGCCGTAGCCGCCGCGGACAACCGTCTGTTTGGAGAAGCTGGGGTTCCAGGCCAGCCCCACGCGAGGACTGAAGGATCCGTAGAACGGCTGATAAGGATACTTGAGACCGCTGCCAACGTTGTTCACCAGAGCCCAGCCCACTTCAGGATTGAAGGGCTGTCCCTGGAGAGCGTTCGCCTTGGTCTGGGTAAGGAAGCCCTCGGTGTCGACCGGGTTGTCGGCGGAATCGACCAGTACAGTCTGTTTCCCCTGGGCTTCATGCGGGGGCATTTCCAGCGTGTAACCAAGGCCACCGGTTAGCGTGATAGACGGCTTCATGTGCCACGTATCGCTGACATAGGCGTTGTAGAACGGAATGACGTCCTTGTCAGACGCGTGCGTCAGCGGCGGGTTCAGGGTAAGGTCGCCTGCACGCGTGTAGGCCACCTGCGACTGGTCAACGATGCCCAGTACCGCAGCGGCGAGGCGCTCAGAAGCCTGAGTCAGCGGATATCCGCCGCCCAGATCCGTCATGTCGATGCTGCCGGCCGCGGTGTTCTGTTCACCCATCCGGTACGTGGGAGTGAAGTTGATGCCGCCGCCGTTGTCGGAGCGGGAGTGATAGTCGAAGTCACGCTGATACTGGCCACCAAACTGAATGAGGTGGTTCCCCTTCAGCATGGTCACGTTGTCGCTGAAGAAGTTGTCGTGACCGTCCCAGAAGCGGGTGCGGATGTCCTGCGTGTCGACGTTGAACGGTGACAGGACGTACGTCGCGCTCTCGCCGAAGGGCTCCATCGCGCCGCCGAGACCAGAGATCTGCGCCGGAGCGTTGTTGGTGCCCCACTGCCAGAAGTTGCGCAGGTAGTTGTAGTGGAAATCGTTGGTGGTGTTGGACGTGATGTTGGTGGTCAGGCCGGTAACGAAGAACCACGGAACCAGCGGACGAGGAGCGGTCGAGGTGGGTGTTCCCAGCTTGTCGCCGCTGAAGAAGCCACCGATGTCGTACTGCTTGTTGGCGAACTGAGTGAGCTTGAAGTAGCGATAGCTGGCGAACCAGTTCCACTTCGAGGCGAAAGAGTGGTCGATGCGGAAGACAGCATCGTTGCTGCTGAGAGGCAGCGACATATTGGCCTTGAAACCCACAACGTTGGTTCCATCGCAGAATTTCGTGCTGAAACCGCTGCAGGCACCGGCGCTGCCAACTGTGCCGATGTTGCCAGACGGCTCATACTTGCTCCACATCTGCTGGACATCGGGATTGATGCCGATACCACGCGGATCGACATTCTTCATGTTGTAGGTGGTTCCGCCTTCGATGATGTTACCCGCCTTCATCGTGGCGCTTGGGACGATCCTGGAGATCGTCGTCGACTGGGGATAACGATACCCCTCGTAGAAGCCGAAGATGTACCAGCGGCCGCCCAGCATCGAGGGAAGGAAGAAACCGCCCGCCCTGCCGCCGAAACGGCTGTAGTGATACTGCGGAATCGGGGTCTTGGGGTCGTTGTCGTTGTTGTCCCAGGAATTGGCGTTGAAGCCGTTGTCGAGGTAGTACTCGTAGGCGGCGCCGTGCCAGCGGTTGGTGCCGCGCGGGGTGACCAGCTCGATCTGCGCGCCCGACGAGTTGTCGAAGTCAGCCGTCTGGTTCGCGGTATTCACTTTGACTTCGTCGACGCTGTCAGACGGTGTGGGCAGGATGCCGGAAGGCGGAGTGCCCATGCCCCCGGTCGGGTCGCCGGCGAAAGCGGCGGTGGTGTTGTAGACCGTGTTGTTGCCGTCCATGTCGCTGGAGTTGTTGCCGCCATCGAGCAGGAACATATTCTGATCGCTGACCGCGCCAGCCACGTTGCCGTCAGGAGTGACGCCTGGCTGGAGGGTGGTGAAGGTATTCGCGTCATGGTTGAGGCTGGGCAGCGAACTGATCGCCTCGGCGCTGATGGTCTGGCCGACGGTGGAGTTGAGGGTCTGGAGCTCGGTGCCCTGAACCTGGACTTCGACGGTCTGCGCAGTGGATCCGACCACGAGCTTCACGTTTTCAGTGGCCTGCGATCCGACGTTGACCACCAGTCCCTGCATTTTTGCCGTGCTGAAACCGGACTTGGTGACCGACACGTCGTACGTTCCCGGCGGCACGGCCTGGAAGATGTACTTGCCGGTCCCGTTGGTGGTCGTGCTCAGTTTCGTTCCGGAAGATACTTCGGTGAGGGTGACCGACGCTCCTTCAATGACCGCGCCGCTTTGGTCGGCAACTTCCCCGACGACGGTACCAGTGTTTGTTGCCTGGCCCAAAGCCGAGTGCACGCCTGTATAACAGCAAAACAGGGCGGCGATCATCGGAATGATCCACTGCAACCTCAGTTGCTTCATCACAGCTCCTCCATTAAGTCTTTCTTCGTTGCCAAAATTAACGACTACCGGGTTGGGGTGCCCGGATGCGGGTTGCAACCGCTTCGACAGTGAGGCGGCTTGGTGCGTTTCCTCGTTTGAACCAACAACTTACTGGTTTCTACGACCGGGGAGAAAACAGCGAACGATAGCCAGGGAGGATGATATGGCGAGGGCTGGAGCAATCGAGGGACCAAATGTCCACTTCTGCGTCATTTCTATGACCTTTTGGAATCATGCACTTAGTGACTGCAGACATTCTGCTGTGGATGAAATTGCTCCATAAATTCATATTTTGACCTGCCCACCTCTCCGCATTTGCAGATAACGTCCAGCATTTTGGATCGTCTAAGGCACAACAAACGAATGGGATAGGGACGAGCGGCTGCTGGCCGGGAAGTCCGGATGCAGGCGCTGTTCAGGCCGCAAGATGTTCAGGGGGAAAACAAAGAGGGCGGAGGATGAACCTCCGCCCCGTGGGAGTGGTCCCCGAAGGGATCAAAAGTTGAAGGTGAGCTGAAACTCGGTCTCGCGCGGAGCCCCCTGATCGAAAGTGCCGGTGCGGCGTGGCGTGCGCTCGGTGTTCTTCACAGCGAAGGCCGTCGCGCCCGTGCCATAGGCGCTGTTGACATTGGTCGACGAATCCGCGACGTCGTCGGGCGTGAGGATCACGCCGTCGGGACCATCGAAGTTGCCGAAGTTCAGAACGTTATAGAAGCTAACCGCGGGCTCGATGTTCATTTTCTCGGGCAGCCATTTGAAGCGGATGGGATAACGCAGGCTGGCGTCCATCGTCCGCAGAGGGCTGTTCGGGTAAGCATGCGATGGTGCCGAGGCCAGGGCAGGCATGACCGCCCCGAGCGCAACCAGCTGCGAACCAGTGAAAATGTTATTGGTGACGAGGGTCTGTCCGGCAGGCGTGACTTTACCGGCGTAGTTGGAGTTGTAGGCAGTGATCAGCTTGTTCAGGCTGTCCGGACCGTACTGGCGCATGTAGGCGCCAGGCTTGGTGGTGGGCAGCAGATCGTTGCCGGTCTGACCGTCGCCGTTATAGTCGGAGCGGAAGATCTCGCCTGGCGCCGAACCCTGATCATCGATGAGAAGGCTGGTAGGAAGAGCGCTTTCAAGGTGCCCGATGACCGAGAGCTGCGGGCCGTATTTGAAAGTGGCCGATCCGCCGAAGGAAAGAATGTGCGTGCGGTCAAACCCGCCCCAGCCCTTATCGCCGTTGATGTTGCGATTGTTGTACGAGGGCGAGGTGAAGAAGGGATCCGAGCCGGCCGAGATGCCGTTGTTACCGGCGGTGGCCAGCAGGCGGGAAAAGGCGTAAGAGACTTCAAGGTTGCTCGACCGGACGCCGGGCAGCGGGTGCGAGACCTGC
>Ga0335073_10014251_pt1 | contig 11142 bp, 6 predicted proteins | sample Lox_Sample_22_FD_207093 | JGI IMG/M metagenome (GOLD analysis project Ga0335073, IMG submission 207093) | Soil microbial communities from Loxahatchee National Wildlife Refuge, Florida, United States - Lox_Sample_2.2 | ecosystem: Environmental > Terrestrial > Soil > Wetlands | place: USA: Florida... | reverse complement strand
GGATGCCGCGGTCGCCGCGATTCGCACCAAGGGGGGCGGGGATGCGCGGTTTGCGTCGCGACGAGGATGCCGTTCGCGAGCTTGTCATGCTGCTTCTGCCGCATGCCTACCTGCTGCCAGCGGATCGGCTGGTCGGCGACGCCGCCTATCTGGCCGCTAGCGGTGCCGATCCAGCTACCGCCGATCCGCGCCGGCTGGCCACCATCGCCGAGTCGCTGGCCGCCGCGGTTTCCGCGGACGAGGCGGCGGCGATGGCGGCCGCCGCTGGACGACTCGCCGTGTCCGGCCCGGCTGATGGCCCGCTAAGAGATCAGCCCCAGCCCTCGGCCGGACCGTCTGCGGCCGAGCCAGCTACGAACGGCGAGTCCCGCGGACCCGTGACCGCGGCCGCGCAGCGGCCGGAACCGGCGCCACCGCCGGGCCCGCCGCCTTCGGTTCAGCCTCGGCCGCGCCCGGCTTCGCTTTCCGAGGCGTCGATCCTCCCGGCCGTCAGCGAGTTCCGGTCCTTCCTGAGCGAGGCAGCGCAGGACCGGCTCACGGAGCTGGGAAAGCGGATCGCGGAATCCCCCGCCGCCGGTGACTGGGCTGCGCTCTCGGCCCTGTGCGGCGAGTCCGCCGCGGTCATCGCCGGCCAGCTCACGACCCTTCGCCAGCAGCTCAGGCTGTGGCAGGTCGCGTGGTGGGCGCTGCAGGCGGAACGCCGGAGCGGCACCCCCGAGCGAATAGCGGATCGGCTGGCCCAGGTCGGGCTCGTGCTGGCGACCTATCCGCAGCGGGTATGGGAAGGGCTCATCGCTGCCTACCTGCATGACTTCCGTGCCCTCGTCACCGCCTACGCCAGGCGGCCCTTCCTGGAGTGGCTCGCCGGAACCCTGCGTGAGACCGCGGAAGCCGAGCTCGTCCAGTTGAGCGTCCTCGCCGGGGCGCGGCTCGATGAGCTGCCAGAGCCGGACGCTGGGCCGGAGCCACAGACAGCCCAGGAGCCACCGCCGCAGCCTGGTCCGGACCGTGAACCCGCTTCGAGCCCGGCTCGGCCCGTGAGCCTCGATACCCTGCCCGAACTGGTCGCGGAAGCGTGGCACGGCGGCCTGACCCACGCCGAGGCCATAGCGACGGTGGAAAGCGGCTGGTTCCTGCTTGACACCAAGCGAGAGGCGGAGAACAGGCACAAGCTCGACATGGCGCGGGCCGTCGGCAACGGCGGGGAAATGGTCGCTCCGGTCGCCCTCGGCGCGGTGCGCAGCGCCCTCTGGCGGTGCCGGAACCTGGAGGTCAGCGGGGGCGACGCGGTAACCCTGGACCAGCTCGGCACCGTGGCCCGGCTCTCCCGCGTGGTCAGTGAGTACCGGCACAAGGACCGGGTCGCCGTGATCAGGGAGCTCACCAGCGTCATCGCGCTGACGGTCCTGCTGCGGGAGCTCGTTCCCCCCGGCGGGTACACGAGCCTCATCGGGCGGATCGCCCGGGTGGTTCCCGAGGACAAGTTCCAGGGCGCGGTCTACGGTGCCGGAACGGCTGAGCTGCTCGCGTACCTCAACCGCGACGCGGTGCGCGGCATTATCCAGCGCTCCCCCGAGCCCTGGGTCGAGGCCACCGCCGAGTGGGTCGGCCGCTACGAGCGCGCCGACCTGAAGCAGCTGCTCGATATCTTCCGCGAGGCGGGCGCGCAAGACTCCCTGGCCATGCACGCGCTGCTGCAGAGCGCGGCGCCGCCCGACGACGACAGCATCTTCGGGCCGAGCGACGCGGCGGCGTTCGAGCAGTACTACCAGTCGGGAGACAAGTCGGCCATCGCCGGGCTGCTGCGCAAGAGCCAGAACCACCGACGGCTGCTCGCGCTGGCCGACCGGGACCTGGTCAGCGAGGATCATACGGAGTTCCTGCCGCCCGCCGGGCGGGCCTACGTGCGGAGCCGGAATACCGGCAACCAGAACATCTTCAGCGAGGTCGCCAGCAAGGCCAGGAGCGGCGACCCGGCCGACGCGCTGGAGGCGCACGCCGCGTTCGACCGGGCGCTGCGGGACGAGCGGCGCGACGATGCGCGCCGGATCCTGACCGAGTGGAAGGCCTACGCGCTGTTCCGGGGCAGGTCGATCCTGGAGGCCGAACCAGTGTGGCGGGCGGCGGCCGAGGCCGGGACCGCGGCCAAGGAGGTGCTCTGGAACCTGGCGGTCCTGGAGAAGCAGCAGGGCACCTCATGGCGCGGCCTGCAGTACCTGCTGCCGGGCATCGCGGCCAAGACCCTCCCGCTCAGCTACATGCGGTTCGGCTGCGCGCTCGCGGTGGCCACGCTGCGCCAGGCGGATTACGACGAAGAAGAGCCGGAGCGCAAGGACGGCCACGAGGACGGCGCCGACCCGCACCCGGAGGTGCGGGCCGCCCGGCAGTTCATCGTGGATTACGGCCGCGTGCTCCCCATCGCGTCCATGCATCTGCTCTGGTTCTGGCTAGCCTCGGCCGACCCGCTCGGGAGCCTGGACAACTCGGCGGGCACGGCCCTGGTCACCTACACCACGCTACGCGCGCAGCCCTACGACCTGCCCGACCCGGCCGCGGTAGCCCGGCTGGCGGGCGAGGAGCGCAAGCTCACCTCCGACCGGGTGTCGAGCACACTGGAGCGGCTGAACGACCCCCACTTCCGGCTTACCTGGCGGCTATGGATCAGCGAGTACGCGCTCAGGACCCACTGGGTGTGGCCCGCCTGGGAGCAGTGGGCCACCGCGTGCGACGCTGACGGAGACCCGGGCGCCGCGATCGCGGTGCTCCGGCAGGCCGCCCAGGCCGCGGTCAACTCGCTGAACGGCAGGCACGTGACCGAGCGGGAACGGGAGGCGCGGTCGAAGTTCCTGCGCAATGTGGTCGGCGGTCTCCTCCGCCCCCGCGACATCGACCGCAGCGCGCTGCTGGAGGAGATCAGGGACCGGTACGTACTGCCGGTCCCCGAACTGCGCGACGCCAGTCGCAAGGAGAACGCCCAGCTCCTGCGCAGGCTGGGGCTCACCAGCACCGACAACAACAACGACGACAAGCCCCCGCCCCCCGGCCGCGCGGAGGTCTGGCCCGCCCTGTACCAGGAGCTGGCTGACGTCAACACCGCCGACGACCTCGGTGACCCCCTGCTCGACCGGATCCAGAAGGCCGCCCAGCTCGACCCCGGAGCGACCGGCCGTCACGGACAGACCGTAGAGGCACTGCTCGCGCTGCTGGCGGACCTCGCGGCGCTGCGCGGGGGCGTCCCGACCGATCGCGTGAGCATGGTCCTGCTGAAGCTGAGCGAGCGGGCCAGCACGCTGCACGGCCTGATCCAGGCCGCCCGCCTGCATCAGCTCATCGCGCCGGTCCGGATGATCCAGCGGGTCCTCAAGAAGACGAGCGACGCCCTGAACGCGGCACCGGCGCCGGCCATCCGGCTCGCTCCCGGCTGGGTCGGCTGGCCCGCCGACCACGGCACCAGCAGCCTGCCGATCGAGGTGTCGTTCCCTGGCCCCGGCAGCGCGACGTCGCTGCGGATCGTGGCCGGCTGGGACAACGGTGCCGAGTACCGGCCGCAGGCCGAGGTCCGCACCGTCCTGGACATCGCGGCGGGCGAGAGCGCCGCCTATGCGCTGGCCCTGCCGCGCCCCGATGACCTGGAGCCGGACGGCGGTACCCTGCGAGTCCGCATCGACGTCGCCTACGCCTGGGGGCCGGCCAACTCGCTGAGCACGTCGGTGACCCTGGACGCGCCCGCCTGCGTGTTCTCGGAGTTCCTGGCTGAGCGCGGCATCGCCGGGCACGAGTTCCCCAACCCCTTCACCGTCGACGTCCCGCTCACCACGGAGCAGGTGCAGGGCGAGCTCTTCCAGGGACGGGAACAGCAGCTCGCGATCGTGCGCGAGTCCTACACTCCCGACGCGTTCCCGCCGCTGCCGCTGTGCTTCTACGGCATCCGCAAGACCGGCAAGACCAGCCTGCTGCACCGGGTCGCCGTCGAGGTGACCAAGGCAGGCCTGATCGGGCTGGAGGTCAGCATCGAGGGCGTGCGGGCCGACACGCACACGGCCGACCAGATAATGATCAGGCTGCTGCAGGCCATCTGGCGGGCCTCGGTCAGCGCCGGCGCCGCCCCCGCCCCGAGGCAGGTACCAGACGCCCACCCGAACCCGGCCCTGCTCGTCGAGGACTTCTTCCAGCAGGTTGGCGCCGCCTTCGGTGACCGGCCGGTGGTGGTCATGCTGGACGAGTTCCAGTTCCTGCTGTCCGGGCCGAACGGCGAGCCGGTACTTGACGCGCTGCGGCCGATCCACGAGAGCAAGGCGATCAAGGTAGGGTTCATCGCCTTCGCCAACCAGGGCCTCGACCCGATGAACAAGACCACGAGCCAGCTGGGCCTGCGCAGCCTGCGGGTCGACTTCCTGCGGCAGCCCGACGTCGAGCGCTTCATCGGCAATCCCCTCGCCGAGCTGGGCGTTATCGTCCATCCGAGTGCGCACCGCTACATCTACGAGCAGGCCGCCGGGCACCCGAACTTCTCGGCCTGGCTCGCCCGGGCCTCTCTCGGGCGCCTCAACCTCGACCATCGCAACGTGCTCACGATCAGCGATATCGACGCGTCGGTGGAAGAGATCCTGCTGTACTCGACGGCGTTCAGGCTGTCGTGGTTCAGCAAGCACAACATCAGCACCGTCGAGGAGGACGCGGCGATCCGGCTCGCCAAGGCCGATGACGGCTACTCCGGCCTGGATGTCACCCAGCTCGATACCCGGCTGGAGATGACGACCGCCATCGCTATCGACCTGGAAGCCAAGCGGGTCGCGGAGTTCCGCCAGAAGCCGCATCCGAACCTGCGGATCCGCGGCCGCCTGCTGTGGGAATTCCTGCGCCGCCAGGTCAGCGTGGGCGAGGTCCCGCCGCCGCCGCTGGGCAGCGCGGACCGGGTCGGGCTCTACGTCGACCTGGAGAACCTGCGTCCGCACAAGCCTTCGACGATGAGCTACGGCGAGCTCGGTCGCGGGCTCATCGCCTATGCGGCCAGCCTCGGTGACCTGAAGGCCCGCTACATCGCCATCGCCTCGCACAACACCGGTCCCGACTGGGCCCGGGTCCAGGCCGAGCTGAACGCCGCGGGGTTCGTGATCTCACACGAGCCGCCGGAGTTCTCACCGCAGCGGCGCAGCGAAAAGCGCGACATAGCCGACTTCCTCATGGTCCAGCACATCCCCGAGGAGGTCCGGGAGCTCGGGCTGACCAGGGTCGTCCTCGTCACCGGGGACGGCGACCTCCTCATCCTGGTCAGCAAGCTGCTGAAGGACAACGTTTTCGTGCGGCTGGTCTCCGGCGACTCCAGGTCGCGGTCCGGCGACTACCTGGCGCTGGCCGACGAACGCCGGACGGCCGCCGCCCGTCAGGGTCTGCAGCCGCACGAGGCAGACTTCGACACGCTGCTACTCAGGGACCTGTTGTCCTGACTCCCGGCTGCTCTACTCGCCCGCGATGACCAGGGCGGTGTTGTGACCGCCGAACCCGGCCGCGTTGACCACGACGGCCGGGCTGGCCGGGAGCGGGCGGGCGGCGCCGCGGACCACGTCCAGGTCGATGGCGGGGTCCAGGTGCTCGAGGTTGCGGGTGGGAGGAACGACCCGGTCGCGGACGGACAGGGCCGCCACCGCGGCCGCCACCGCGCCCGACGCGCCGATCGTGTGGCCCAGCGAGGACTTCAGCGCGGTCACGCAGATGCCGCTCAGGGCGGTGCCGAACGCCGTCTTGAGCGCCTCGTTCTCGGCTCGGTCGCCCTGGACGGTGGCCGTCGCGTGGGCGCTGACGCAGGCGATGTCCGACGGGCCCAGGCCGGCCGAGCGCAGCGCCTTCCCGATGGCGGCGGCGTTCCAGCGGCCGGTCGGGTCGGGCGCCACCAGGTGCGCGCCGTCGCAGGTCGAGCCGGCCCCGGCCACCCGGGCCAGGATCCGCGCGCCCCGGGCCGCGGCGTGCCGGCGGCGCTCGAGCACCAGCACGGCGGCCCCTTCGCCGAGCACGAACCCGTCCCGGTCGCGGTCGAACGGACGCGACGCGCGCGACGGCTCGTCGTGGCGGGTGGACAGGGCCCGCAGCGCGCCGAACGCGGCCAGCGTGACCGGGTGGGCGATGGCCTCGGTTCCGCCGGCCACGGCCAGGTCGATCTCGTCGGCGCGGAACAGGCGGACCGCGTGGGCGATGGCGTCAGAACCCGAGGCGCAGGCGCTCGCGAGCGAGACGGCCGCGGCCCGCGCGCCGATCTCGGCCGCCAGCAGCGCCGCGCTGGCGTTGGCCATGATGCCGGTGATGGTGTGGGCGGGCATGCCGACGGGGCCCTTGGCCAGGTAGCGCTCGTGCAGGTCGAGCAGGATGGTCAGCCCGCCCATGCCGGTCGCGATCACCGAGGCGACCCGGGCCGGATCGGCCGCGGGGGCGCCGGCGTCCAGCCAGGCTTCCCGCCCGGCCGCCAGCGCCAGGTGGACGGACCGGTCATGGCGCAGCTTCTCCCGCCGGCTGACCCGGGCCAGGGCGCCGTCACCGACCGGGGCGTACAGGTGCACCGGCGTCCCCTGCCGCTGGTCTTCCGGCAGCAGCGCCACCCCGGACTCCCCCGCCAGCAGGGCCTTCATGGTGGACGGGGCGTCGCCGCCGACCGGCGAGACGATCCCGAGCCCGGTGATGACGACGTCGTCAGCCGGCATCGGGCTGGCCCGCCGGCAAGGCCGCCAGGGCCGCGATCAGGTCCCCCACCGTCTCGACCCCGGTGAGCGCGCGGTCGGGTATGCAGACCTCGAGGCGCTCCTCCAGGGCGCTGACCAGCTCGAGCTGGTCAAGCGAATCCAGCCCCAGGGAGCGCAGCGGGGTCTGCGCGGTCGCGTCGCCGAGGTCGGTGTCCAGGGCTTCGGAGGCGACGTTCCTCAGCAGCGCCATCAATTCTTCTTCGCGGCGGACGTTCGCCATTCCCGGCTCCCTTTACCAGCCCATTATCGCATTGTGAGAATTGCGCGAGCGGTCCTCTTCGGGCGTTAGGATACATAGTGGCACTAAGAGCTGAGACCATCGCCGTCGACGGCGCGAAACTCCACTATCAGAGCACCGGCCGCGGGCCCGCCGTGCTCGCCATCGGCGGCGCCGGGGCCGGCGTGCTCGAATTCAAGCGGCTGGCCCGGCGCCTGGCCCGGGACTACCAGTTCATCAGCTATGACCGCCGGGGCACCCTGAGCAGCACCGGCCGGACCGATCGCGACCTGGATCTCGGCCAGGAGAGCGGCGATATCGCCGCCTTGCTCGACGCGCTCGGCGTGCGCGAGACGGTGGTGTTCGCCACCTGCGGCGGCGCGTCGGCCGGCTTTGATTTCGCCGCCCGGTATCCGGGATATGTACGCGCGCATATCATCCACGAGCCGCTGACCATTGGCATCCTGCCCGATGCGGATCAGCAGCGAGCATTTTTCAAAGAACTTTGCCAGCTGAACCAGAGCAAGGGAATAGTGGCCGCGTACCGGGCCTGGACGCAGGCGATCGGGGTCGACACCCAGCCGGTGTTCGGGCCCCGGTCCATGGCCCGCGCGAAGAGAGACGGGGATTATGTCTTCCGCCATCACGTGCTGCCGATGGTCGACTTCAGGCCCGACCTCGCCGCGCTCAGGCAGGCGGGCACGCCCGCGGCGGTAGCCGTCGGCGACGGCAGCCTGGCCGGGGGCTACCGCCAGGTCCGCATCGCCCGGGCCATGGCGGACGAGCTCGGCTGCCCCCTGGTGACCTTTCCCGGGCATCACCACGCCTACGAGGACCGGCCCGACGAGTTCGCCCGGTCCCTGGCCGAGACGATCCGCACGTTCTGACGCCGGAGCTCACGGTGCCGGAGCTGACCGGCCGCCGCCGCCGGGCGGTGCTGGCCACGGCCTGCCTGGCCGTGTTCGCCATCGACCTGGACATCACCATCGTCAACGTCGCCCTGCCGACGCTCAGCCGGCAGCTGGGGGCGGGCACGAGCACCCTGCAGTGGGTGGTCGACGGGTACAGCCTGGCCTTCGCCGCCCTGGTGCTGACCGGCGGATCGCTCGGCGACCGCTTCGGCCGCCGTCCGGCCCTGCTGGCCGGCCTGCTCGGCTTCGCGGCGGCGTCCGCCCTGGCCGGCCTCACCCACGACGCCGGGACGCTGGTCGTCCTGCGGTTCGTGATGGGCGTCTTCGACGCGCTGGTCTACCCCACCACCTTGTCCGTCATCACCAGCGCCTACCCGGACCGGGCCGAGCGCACCCGGGCCATCGGGGTCTGGGGGGCGGTGGCCGGCCTGGGGGTGGCGGTCGGACCGGTCACCGGCGGGCTGCTGCTGGCGCACTTCTGGTACGGCTCGGTGTTCTGGGCCCTGGTCCCCGCGGCCCTGGTCGCGGCGGCGGCCACGGCGGCGATCGTGCCCGAGTCGCGCCAGCCCGGCGCCGCCCGCATCGACCGGCCCGGCCTGCTGACCTCCGGCGCGGCGATCGGACTGCTGGTCTACACCGTCATCGAGGCGCCCGGCCGCGGCTGGGGCGCGGCGCCCAGCATCGCCGGATTCGCCGGCGCGGCCGTGCTCGGAACGGCGTTCGTGGTGGTGGAGCGGCGCACCGCGGCGCCGATGCTCGACGTCACCCTGTTCCGGGTGCCGGCCTTCGCCGCCGCCAGCGGCTCGGTCACCATCGCGTTCTTCGCCCTGTTCGGCTTCATCTTCCTGGTCACGCAGTACTTCCAGTTCATCCGCGGCTACAGCCCGCTGGCGGCCGGGGTGCGGATCCTGCCGGTCGCGGTCGCCATCGCGGCCGGCTCCGAGGCGGGCGCGAGCCTGGCCGCCCGGATCGGAACCCGCGTCATCGTCACCGGCGGCCAGCTCCTGTTCGCCCTGGCGTTCGGGTGGATCGCCGTCTCGCCCGCGGCCGAGCCCTACCCGCGCATCGTCGCCCAGATGGTGCTGCTCGGCCTCGCGCTCGGGCTGGTCAGCACGCCGGCCACCGAGTCCATCCTGTCGGTGCTGCCGCCGGCCAGGGCCGGAACCGGCTCGGCGGTCAACGACGCCACCCGCGAGGCCGGCGGCACCCTGGGCGTGGCCGTCATCGGCAGCGTCTTCAGCAGCATCTACCGGCACAAGCTGGCGACCGCGACGATGACCGCGTCGTTCATGGCGGGCCTGCACGCCGCCTGCGTGGTGGCGGCGCTGGTCTGCCTGGGCGGTGCCGTCACGGCATTGCGGCTGCCCGGAAGAGCGCCGCGTGAGGTGGTGGGCGGGGCGGGGACGCGAGACCGTTCGTTATGAAGGGTTTGGGCGGGCCAGGTGCTGCAGCAGCAGGGCCTCGGCCAGGACGCAGCGCTCGAACTCGGGCAGGTGGAGGCCCTCGTTGGGGCCGTGCGCGCGGGTGTCGGGGTCCTCCACGCCGGTGACGAGGATGCTGGCGCCGGGGAACATCTGCTGGAACTCGGCGATGAACGGGATCGACCCGCCGACGCCCATGTCCACCGGCTCGGTCCCGTCCCAGGCCTGCGCCAGGGCGGACCGGGCGGCGGCGTAGGCCGGCCCGGTGGTGGGCAGCACCGTCGGCTCGCCCGCGTCGGCCAGGGTGGCGGTGAGCTGCGCGCCCCACGGGACGTTCTTCTCCAGGTGCTCGGTGAGCCGGGTGAGCGCGTTGCCGCTGCTGTCGCCGGGGGCCAGGCGGATGGTGATCCGCGCCCGGGCCACCGGCACCAGGGTGTTGGAGGCGCCGGCCACCTTGGGCGCGTCGAGCCCGGTGACGGTGATGGCGGGCCGGGACCACAGCCGCTCGACGACCGAGCCGGTGCCGATCCACTGGGTCCCGGGCGCGGCGCCGGACTCGGCCCGCAGCCGGTCCTCGGGGTAGTCCACGTCGGCCGCGGGGGCCGACACCAGGCCCTCGACGGCGGGGCTGCCGTCCTCGGTCCACAGCGTCGACAGCAGCCTGGTCAGCGCCATGATGGCGTCGGGGACGAGGCCGCCCCACATGCCGGAGTGGACCGCGTGGGTGAGCGTGCGCACCTCGACGTCGACCCGGATCAGGCCGCGCAGGCTGGTGGTGAGGGCCGGGACGCCGATGTCCCAGTTGCCCGAGTCGGCGATGACGATGACGTCGGCCGCCAGCCGGTCGCGGTACTGGCGCAGCAGCTCGGGCAGGGTCGCGGAGGCGACCTCCTCCTCCCCCTCGATGAAGAACCGCACCGTGACCGGGAGGTCGTCGCCCAGGGCGCGGAGCGCGCCCACGTGGGTGGCGATGCCGGCCTTGTCGTCGGCCGCGCCCCGGCCGTAGAGGCGGTTGCCGCGGACGGTGGGCTCGAACGGCGGGCTGTCCCAGTCGGCCGGGTCGTTCTCGGGCTGCACGTCGTGGTGGGCGTACAGCAGGACCACGGGGGCGCCCGCGGGCCCCTGGCGCTCGCCGATCACGGCCGGCGGGGCGCCGTCACGGGCCCGGACGATCTCGGCCTGGACACCTTCGGCCGTCAGGAGCTGGGCGGTTTTCCGCGCGGACTCCTCGACCTGGTCCAGGCGCTCGGGGTCGGCGCTGACCGACTGGATCCGGACGAGGGCCTCGAGGTCGCCGAGCAGGGCGGGCAGGAGATCATGGACGCGGTTCTTCAGGTCGCTCACGGGCTCAACCCTACGACTGGAGGTTTCATGCCTGAACTGCCCGAGGTGGAATCGGCCCGGGCCGTCATCGAGCGGCACGGGCTGCGGCGGCGCATCGCCGACGTCGACGACTCCGACGCGTTCGTGTGCCGCCCGCACGCGCGCGGGGAGATCCGGCATGCGCTGCTGGGCGGGGAGTTCGTCGCCGCGTTGCGACGCGGGAAGAGCATGTGGTGCCAGACCGGGCCTGCTACCGATGAGGTCACGCTCGGCATCCACCTCGGCATGTCGGGCAAGATCGTCATTGCCGACGCGGACGGGACCGAGACCGACGGCGGCGACTACTGGGAACGCGGCCGCCAGCCGGGCGATTACCGCTACTCCCGCTTTGCCGTGACCTTCGAGGACGGCGGCCGGCTCATCCTGGTCGACCCGCGCCGCCTGGGCCGGGTCCGGCTCAACCCGCCGGTCGACGAGCTGGGGCCCGACGCCCAGCTGATCACGCCGGCCCAGTTCCGGGCCGCGCTCGCGGCCGGCCG
>Ga0335073_10014250_pt1 | contig 11142 bp, 10 predicted proteins | sample Lox_Sample_22_FD_207093 | JGI IMG/M metagenome (GOLD analysis project Ga0335073, IMG submission 207093) | Soil microbial communities from Loxahatchee National Wildlife Refuge, Florida, United States - Lox_Sample_2.2 | ecosystem: Environmental > Terrestrial > Soil > Wetlands | place: USA... | reverse complement strand
CTTGGCCACCACTTTCAGCAGCACGTCAGGGATGGTCGCCGCGCCGGCATCGGCAATGGTCAGACCCTTCAGCACCTTGCCGCGTTCGGTCAGCGGTGCGCCGGGATCGAAATGCGCGGCGTCGGCAATCTGCTTGCGGACGATGATGTCCTCGTCCGCCTGGTCGATCGTGGTGGCAAGCGCCAGGAGCTTTTGGCCGCGCGCATTGGCGCGCGTCACGGTCGGTCCCGACGCGAACGCGAAATCGACCGAGCCCGAGATGACCGCGTTCGTCGAACCGATGCCGGCGATAGTCGAGACCTTCACGTCGAGGCCGGCCTTCTTCCACAGCCCTTCATCCTGCGCGACATAGGTGTCGATGAAGGCGAGATTGACCGCCGGAAGCGCGACCGAGGTCGCCTCGGCCGCGATCCCTGGCACGGGCAGAAGCGCCATCGATAGAATGACAACGAGGTTGGGCACGCGCATCGATTGATCCTCCCTTTGTTCGTTGCGAGGAGAACCGCGGGCGAAAGGCCATGCCATGTCGGTTCACCATTGCCGGTTTGCGGTCTACCATCCGGGCAAAACCAATACCACGGGAGGATGATGTGACCAGGACCCTTTGGCGAAGCGTGGCCGGCGCAGCACTCGTGCTCGCCGTCTCGGCGGCGCCGATCCCGGCGCTGGCCGACACGACCATCGTCGTCGGCAAGGCGTCGGCGACCGCGGACCCCATCATTCCCATCAATGTCGGCGATCGGCTCGGCATCTTCAAAAAGCACGGGATCGACCTCAAGATCATCGATTTCGCCGGCGGTCCGAAGATGATCCAGGCCATGACCGCGGGCGATATCGACATCGCCGACGGCGCGGGCACCGAGATGGCGTTCATCGCAAAGGGCGTGCCGATGCTGGCCGTGTGCGAGGTCTCGGGCCCCTTTTCCTTCCTCAGCATCGGCGTGCCCTGGGATTCGCCGATCAAATCGGTGACGGCGCTGAAGGGCGCGAAGGTGGGCGTCTCGACCGCCGGCTCTTTGACGGAATGGCTGGTGCGCGAATTGTCGATCAAAGAGGGCTGGGGGCATGACGGGATCACGACCGTCGCGATCGGCAATGCCACCGCGACCATCGTCGCCGTGTTCCGCGAGCATCTCGTCGACGCCGATCTCGGCGTCACGTCCCAGTTCCTCAACATGGAGGACAAGCAGATCGGACGCCTGCTGCTCCCCGTCTCGGACTATGAGGGGCCGGCGGCCGCGGGCACGCTCGATGCGTCGAAGCATCTCATCGACACGAACCCCGGCGCGCTGCGTGCATTTATCGCGGCCTGGATCGAGACCGTCGACTATATGCGCGCGCACAAGGCCGAAACCGTGAAGATCGAAAGCGGCATCACCGGCTTTCCCGAGGACGTGATGTCGCGGGAATACGATCTCACGATCGGCATGTTCACCAAGGGCTGCGCGTTCGACGCGCCGTCGCTCGCGACCTTGAAGCGGTCGTTCGTGGACTTGAAGCTGTTGGACGCGGCGCCCGACATGTCGAAGCTCTATACCGAGGCATTCCTGCCGAAATGACCTCGGACCGGGGCGACGAATGGGTCGGTCGCCGCGCCCTTCGATCCGCCTATTCCGAGATGGGCTTTCCCACCAGCTCCCATCGCGTGCCGGTGTAACGCTTCATCTGCGTCATGTGCAGCGGGAACAAGTCGTCGGGCGTGGTGTTGAGCGCGATGCCCGGCAGGAACAGCGGCACCGTCACGTTCTTCATATTGCTGACGACTTTCATCAGGTTGGCGCGGGTCAGGTTGTCGCCGCACTGCTTCAGCAATTCAACCATCACTTCGGCGTCGGTATAGCCGCCTGGCGAGGATGCGTCGCTTTCCTGGTCGGAGGCGGGCACGTATTTCTTGACGAAGGCGAGATAGTCCTTGGTCGCCTGGTCGTTTGCCCAGGTGGGGTCGCTCGGGTCCTTGATGCTGTCGGTCGACATGACGCCCTTGAGCTTTTCGGCGCCGACCGGGCCGAGCACGCTTTTGGCGCTCGCGACATAGGGAACGAAGATAAGGGCGTTGGCGCCGGCCTGGTCGCGCGCGACCGAGATCGCCTGCGCGGCGGCCCGGCTCTGCGCGAACAGGACGAAGGTGTCGGCGCCGGCGGTGCTCAACGTAAGGATCTGCGAGGTGACGGTGGGGTCGGTCACGGCGTAGCTCGCCTTCGCCACCACCATGGTCTTCGCCTTGTCGCCGAGCGTTGCGAGGAAGGGTCCCATATGGTCGCTGCCGAAATCGTCATCCTGATAGAAGATGCCGATCTTGGCGTTGGGACGCACCTCGAGGATGTATTTCGCCCACACGATCCCTTCGAGCCCATAGCTCGATCCCGACGCGACGGTATAGGGATATTTCTTCGGATTGATGAGGCTGTTCGATCCGGTCAGGACCAGAAGCTGAGGGACCTTCTTGGCGTTGAGATAGGGCTGGACCGCCACCTGGGTCGGCGTGCCTTCCGAGCCGAACATCGCGAACACCTGGTCCTGCTCGACGAGCCGCCGGCTCAATTCGACCGTCTTGGGCGGCATGTAGCCGTCATCGAGGCTGATGAAGTTGATCTTGCGGCCGTTCACCCCGCCTTGGTCGTTGATCATATGGAAATAGCCGACCATCTGCCGCACCTGCGGGCTCGTCACCGAGACCGGGCCGGAATAGGGAAAGGTGTTGCCGAGCTTGATCTCGGTGTCGGTCGCTCCGGTATCATAGGTGCCGGCGGCTCGGCCGGGTCCGGGGATGAGCGCGATCAGCGCCAGCGCAGCGGCAAGGGTGCGGTTCACGGTCCAGGCACTCCGGAATTCATGGTGGAGGGTCATTCCTCGCCATTGTCGCGACCCTTGTCAAGGCGGCGATCCGGTCGGCGGCCGGTTCGTCTCATGGCGTGAGCGGCGTCAGCCCGGCGATCACGAGCTGATCCGGCGTGACGGTCACGCCTTGGAGATCGCCGATCGATTTCATCGCGTCGATCAGATGCTGAAGGTCCGTGCGCGACACGCCGTCGCCTTTCTCGTACATCGCGATCTTGCGGGTGAAGTCATAGCTTTGCGCGATCTGCGCGGGGTCGCCGTGCGAGACCTTGGCGAGGATGTCGATCGCCTCGTCGCGGTTCTTGTCCTGGTAGAACCAGGCGATCGATTCGTCGATCACCGAGACCAGTTTGTTCACGTCGTCGCGGTGCGCGTCGGCCCATGCGACCATCGCGTCGGCGCTCGCCATCGGCAGATCGCCGGCATAATCCTTGATCATCGCGAGGTTCCGGAACCCGGCCTTCTCCGCGGCAAAGGCGATCGGCGGCACGAGCATGGTCGCGTCGACCGAGCCCGATTTGAGCGCGGCGTAACGCTGCGCCGTGTTGCCGATGATCACGAGGTCGTAGTCGCCGTCCTTGATCCCGTTCGCCTGCATGATCCGCTCGAGATAGACGCGGTTGATGTCCATGAGGCCGCCGATGCAGATGGTCTTGCCCTTCAGGTCCTTCACCGAACCGATCGAGGGCTTGGCGATCATCTCATAGGGCGTGGTGCCGCTGACCATGCGAAGGATCGCGACCTTGGCGCCCTTGGCGAAGGCGTGAATGGGCTCGACCACGCCATCGACGCCCACGACATCGAGCGAGCCGCCGACCAGCTGCTGCATCAGCCCCGGGGCGGTCGGCACATAGACGAACTCCGGCTCGATCCCCGCGGCGGCGAAGAAGCCCTTCGCGACGCCGATGTAATAGAGCCAGCCGCCGCTGTCGGGCGATCCGATGAGGCCGATCGATATCTTGTCGGCCGCACGCACCGGCATCGCTGCGGCCGCCATGCCAGCGACCAGCGCGCCGACGAGAAGCCCGAGCTTCTTGCGCATGGGAATTTCCTCCTGTCGATGCGCAACCAGGCGCGGCCTTGGGCGGTTGCGCGGTTTTGACTTCGCGCCGCGTTTGTGCCCATTCTAGCGCCAACGACGGCCGAGCCCGAGGCGGGACGGACCGTTGGAACAAGAGCCGGCCATTCACGGTCCGGCCAGATCAGGGAGAAGACCACGATGACCACGAACGATCGATCCATTCGCGCATCCGCAAGCCGGCGCGATATCCTCAAATCCACCTCGGCCATCATCGGCAGCGCCGCCGCTCTCAGCTTCGCGCCCCGGATTGCGCGAGCGCAAAGCAAGAGGATCAAGATCGGGCTCGTCACCCCGACGACCGGGCCGCTCGCCTTCTTTGCCGAATGCGACACCTATGTCATTCCCCAGTTCCGGCAAGCGGTGGCGAACGGCATCCAGGTCGGGGGCGCGACCTATGATGTCGAGCTCATCGTCAAGGACAGCCAGTCGAACCCCAACCGCGCCTCTTCGGTCGCGAGCGACCTGATCCTCAACGACAAGGTCGATCTGATGCTCGCCGCGCATACGCCTGAGACCACGAACCCGGTCGCGGATCAGTGCGAGATCAACGGCGTGCCGTGCATCAACACCGATGCGCCCTGGCAATCCTGGTTCTTCCCCCGCCACGGCGATCCGGCCAAGGGATTCAAATGGACCTATCTGTTCTTCTTCGGGGTCGAGCAGATCGGCGCCATGTTCCTCGACGTGTTCGCCGGCGTGCCGACCAACAAGACGGTCGCCATGCTCTATGCCAATGACACGGACGGCAACGCGCTGGGCGATGCCAAGACCGGCATACCGCCGATGATCGCAAAAGGCGGCTACAAGCTCATTGATCCAGGCCGCTTCGATCCCAGCATCGAGAACTTCTTCACGCAGATCCAGGCGTTCAAGTCGGGCGGCGCGGAGGTCTACACCTCGGCGCTCGATCCGCCGGTCTTCATCAATTTCTGGACCCAGGCCGCTCAGCAAGGGTGGAAGCCCAAGATCGCCGTGCCCGGCAAATCGATCGAGTTCCCGCCCGCGATCAAGGCGCTGGGTCCGCTTGCCAAGAATCTTTGCATCGAGGTCTGGTGGTCGCCCAATCATCCCTTCAAATCGCACATGACGGGCCAAACCTCGGCCGAGCTGGCGGCCGACTACACGGCCAAGACCGGAAAGCCCTGGTACATGGTGCTGGGCTACAAGCATGCGCTTTTCGAGGTGGCGACCGACGTGCTGAAGCGCGCCAAGGCGGTCGAGCCGGATGCAATCCGCGAATCGATTCTTGCGACCGAATACGAGTCGATCATCGGGCCGCTGCAATGGAAGAAAGGGCCGGTGCCGAGCGTCTGCACGACACCGATCGTCGGCGGCCAGTATCAAGAGGCCGGCAACGGCTTCGACCTCAAGATCATCAACAACCACGAATATCCCATCATCAAAACGACGGGGACGCAGCTGCCGATATGACCACAGCCGCAAGCAAAGTCGCGATCGTCACGGGCGCCGCCCAAGGCCTGGGCGCGGTCATGAGCGGCGCCCTGGCCGAGGCCGGAATCCTGGTCGCGGGCATGGACGTAAACCGCGAGGGCCTCGAGCGGACCGCGGCCGCCCTTAACGAGAGAGCGAACCGCCGCGCGTTCCTACCGATCGTCGGCGACGTGTCTCAGCCCGCGGACGCCGCGCGGGCGCTTGCCGAAGCGGGGGCGGCCTTCGGGCGCGTCGACATCCTCGTCAACAATGCGGGCCTGGGGCCGGCCTATGCGAAGCATGATATGGGCCGCGCCGGCCGGCCGCGGTTCTTCGAGGCGAACCCCGAGGGATGCCGGCGCACCCTCGAAGTGAACAGCTTCGGGTCGTTCCTCATGGCCCATACGGTCGCGCCGCCCATGATGGCGAATGGCTGGGGCCGGATCATCAACGTGACCACCAGCTTCCAGACCATGGTCGCCGAAGGGTTTTGCGTCTATGGCCCCTCGAAGGCGGCGCTCGAGGCCAGCACGGTATTGTGGTCGAAGGAACTTGCCGGCACGGGCGTGACCGTCAACATCCTCATCCCGGGCGGCGCGGCCGACACCGGGCATATCGATCTCGAGCCGATGCGGGTGAAGGGCCTGCTTCTTCCGCCGCGCCTATTGGGACCGCCGCTCGTGTGGCTCTGCGGCACGGAGTCCGATGGCTGGACCGGGCGCCGCTTCCTGGCGCGGTTCTGGGACGAGCGGCTGCCCACTCTGGAAGCGGCCAAAGGCGCAAGCAGCGATGCGGCGTGGCCCGAGCTTGCCGCGCACTCGGAGGCGACCGGCGGCTGATGCCGGCGCAGCTCAAGACGCGAGGAACGTGACGCGCCCGCTCGCCAAGTGATATTCGGCGCCGACGATTTCGAGATGCCCCTGGCTCACGGCGTCGGCGAAAACCGGCCCGGTTGATTTGAGCATGGCCACCGTTTGCCGCACATGGGTCGTGATCGCGTTCTCGACCGGGTCTCCCGGCATGCCTTTGCTCGCTTCGACCGCCGGCTTGATCGCCGTGACGAGGCTGTCGATGTGAGGCGGCGGCATCGTGCCGGACGAGACCGAAGAGACCGCCGCGCTGACCGCGCCGCATTTCTCATGACCCAGCACCACGATGAGTGGGGTCGAGAAATGCCCGACCGCGTATTCCATCGACCCCATGGCGAGATCGTCCGCGATATTGCCCGCGACCCGGATGATGAAAAGGTCGCCCAGTCCCTGATCGAACAGGATTTCCGGCGGGACGCGGGAATCCGAGCAGCCGAGCACGATCGCGAACGGCATCTGCGCCGGCGCCACCGTTTCCCGCCGAGCGGAATGATCGGCGCGCAGAGGCTTGCCGGCGACAAACCGGGCATTGCCCGCGACGAGCCGCTTGCGCGCCTCCGCGGCCGTTATTTGCGCCGTCGCACCCGCCGCGAGGCCAGGGCGCGGCATGGCTGCATCGGCGAGGGGGCTCAACGCGAGCGCCGTCATGACCCCGCGTCGCGACAGCTTACCCAAGGTCCACCGCCCCATCGATCGATGCTCCCCGTCCCAGTCAGTTGAGGTTCTTCAGCTCCGGAATGGCGCTCGCGGCCTGCGCCGGCGGAAGCGACTTGATGTAGGCATAGAGATTGGCGGCGTCCTGATCCGACAGGATCTTCGGCTCATAAGGCGGCATCTCGTTCTGCGGCGTGCGCAATTGCTGCAGGAACGCGTCATAGGGAAGCATGGTGGCGGCGATCTTGGGCCCCGACAGCGCGCCGCCTTGACCCTGTGAGCCATGACACTCCCAGCAGCCGATCGAGGTGAACAGCGCTTCGCCTTTCTTGACGTCGCCTGTCGGCGCGGCGGCCTTCTGGGCGAAGGCAGCGGCGGCAACGCATGTCGCAAGGATCGCTGCCGCGACCGGGACAAACAGTTTCATAGCGGCGTCCTCAGCGCCCTTGCGCCACGACATCGACCAGCACCGGCTCGCCGCGTTTGGCGATCGCCACGGCTTGCTTGAAAACGGCGCCCAATTTCTGCGGATCGCTGACGGGTCCGAAGCCCTGCATGCCCATGCTCTCCGCCATCTTCTTGTAATCGATATTGGGCTCGGCGATCTCGGTCCCGATATGGGCCGTGAGCGGGTCGCGCAAGCGCCGGCTCGCCATCCGTTGGAGGTGCATCACTTCCTGGAAATAGTAGCGGTTGTTGTGGGATCTTGTGCTTCACCGCGGTCCAAAGCGCGCCGGGCGAAACCATCAGGTCGCCGTCGCCTTCGATGCTGACCGAGATGCGCCCGTATTTGCGGTTTGCGAGCGCCGATCCCACCGATCCGGGCGCGCCATACCCCATGCCGGCGGCACCCGAATCGCCGAGGTAATGGTAGTACTTGTCCATGACCCAAAGGCGGTGCGGCCAGTACGAGCCGACGATACCGCCATTCACGAGCGAGTAATCCTCGTTCTTGAGCTGCTCCCACAGCTCCATGCACATCCGCGCGGTGCTGATGGGCGACGCGTCCCAGCCGATGGCCGCCTCGTCCTTCGCCTTCTCGAAGGAGGCCTGGCGGGCCGCGGCGAGTTTCTTGCCGCGCGCCTCCCAGGCGGTCTTCCGGTCACCGGTGACGCGCTTGTTCACCGCTTCGATGAGGAAGGGGAGGGTGGCCGCGCCGTCGCCGCTGATCTCGAGATCGACATCCGTGAAGCGCTGGAAATTCTGATAGTTCGAGCGGATGAATTGATCCGCCGAGGTAAGCGCCACGGTCTTGGTCCCGGGCTTCAGAATCGGATGCGAGCTGCGTTGGAGCTGATCGCGATAGGAATGGATCGCGCCCCAGAAATCGGTCATGTCCATTCCGACGACCAGGTCGGCCTGGGTCAAAAGCGGGAAACGCCGGTCGCCCTGATTGAGCGCATGACGGGTCGGGAAGTTCATGCGGCCGCCGAAGTCGATGACGGGGCATTGCAGGATTTCGGCGAGCTCGACGAGCGGCTTCAGCACGCCGTTCGGGCCGGGCATTCCGCGGTCCGCCAAAATGACGGGATTCTCGGCCGCGACCAGCATCTTGGCCAATTCGTCGACCGCGGCGGCGTCCCCTTGCGCTGCCGCGAATTGTGGCAGCTTCGGAACCTTGGGGTCCTCGTCCTCGGGGATCGGATCTTCCTGGAGCTGGCTGTCGGCCACCAGCAGCACCGGCCCCATCGGCGGCGTCATCGCGATCTGATAGCCGCGCACCACCGATTCGCCGAAATGCTGCAGGGAGCCTGGAGAATCGTCCCATTTGACATAGTCGCGCACGATGACGGCGCCGTCCTGCACCGTGTGGTCGGCTTCGACGCCGGGGCGGCGCTGGGTCGCGTCGGCGATGTTCGCGGTGATCATCAAGACCGGCACGCGGTCGGCATAGGCGTTGTAGATCGCCATGGTCGCATGCTGCAGCCCGACCGTCGCGTGGACGAGATTGAGCATCGGCTTGCCTTCGACCTTGGCATAGCCCATCGACATTGCGACCGAGGCCTCCTCGTGCGTCGTCGTGAGCCATTCGGGCGCGGTGTTCTTGCCATAATTGATGAAGGATTCTTGCAGACCCCGGAAACTCGATCCCGGCGTCGCCGCGATATACTCGATGCCAAGCGACTTGTAGGCGTCGACCATGAAGTCCGAGCCTGCGGTCGCTTGGACCATGCTGGCGGCGCCGGGCACGACCGCGCCCGATTCGACCGCCGCCTGCACCGTCGAGATGCCTTGCGGCATCTTTCCGGTCTTGGGCGCCTGGGTTTGTGCCAGGGCTGCCTTCGGGGCTGCGATGGTGCTGGCGGCACCGGCCAAGGCCGCGCCTTTCAGGAATCCCCGGCGTCCGATCTGCGGCTCGGTCTTGCGCTTCGACATCGTCTCCTCCCTGGAGAAATAGGCTTGGCCCCAGGATAGCGGTAACGTCGCCCGCGGAGAAGATAGAGGTGGGTCATTGTGCCGGCGGCGCTCGAGCTCAGGACGATGGGGCACGCAAGCCTTGTTCTTGCGGAGAAGGGCTCGCATCCCATTCTGCTGACCGATCCGTGGCTTGTCGGTTCGGTCTATTGGCGGAGCTGGTGGCTGCAACATTATCCGAATGAGGCGGAGCTCGACTGGCTCGCCCGGTCCGAGACCGTCTATGTCACGCACGAGCATCCGGACCATTTCCATATGCCGTCGATCCGGCGGCTCGGCACCGGCCCGCGGTATCTCTTCCCGGAATTGGCCGAGCGCGGATTCCTTGCTCACATGGCACAGCACGGGTTTCGCGCGGAGATTCTGCCGGCGCTCACTTGGCGTCCCATCGGCGACGGCCTATCGATCCTGTCGATCCCGGCGTGGAACGATGACAGCCTGCTGCTGATCGAGACGCCTGGCGCGCTTATCCTCAACCTCAACGATGCAAAGCCGCTGCCGCCGGTGCTGAAGGCGATCCGGCGGCTCGTCGACCGGGTTGGAAAACCGACGGTGATGGCGTGCAGCTATTCGCCGGCAAGCCTCATCAACAGCTTCAGCGGCGAGCATGGCAATCTTCACCTGAAGACGCCCGCGCAGTATGTCGACTATGTCTGCCGTACCTGCGACCGGCTTGGCGCCGATTATTACGTGCCCTTTGCGAGCCAGGCTGAATTTCGGCGCGATGACAGCCTATGGGCGAACGAGTATCGGACCACCTATCAGGACCTCGAGCGGTACTGGCGATGCCGGGCGCGTCTGCTGCCGCCCTATGTCACGCTCGACCTTCAGGATTTCAGCCATAGCGCCGTGCCGCCCGACCGGTACCGCGGGGCCTTGCCCGCGACATTGGCGCGGCTGACGCAGGTCCGCGAGACGGCGGAACGCGACGCGATCATCGATGACGACGATGTGGCCGGGCTGCGGCGCAAGCTCAATGCCTTTCGGCTTCTATGGATGCTCTTGTTCAGGCGCGGCTTCGTCTTCGCGTTAGGCGAGCGGCGGTTCAAGTACGCGCCGTGGCGCGGCACTCTCGAGGAGGCGGATGCCGATGCCGGCGACTTCGTCGTCACGGTGCCGAAGCTCGCGATGAAAGAGGCGATCCGCAACAACCATGTCTCGGATCTCGGCATCACCATGTTCGTGCGCGTGCGGCTCCATCGCGCGATCGACGTGCGCAAGGTCTATGGCATGTTCGTCTTGTTCGCCGTCGATGATTATCGCCACCTCGCGGGTGCGAAAGCGTTCTGGCACTGGATCAGAACCGGTATCCGCCACAGCGTCGGGCTGAAGCTGCCGGCGCCGGCGCCCGATCGCGGCTGATCCCCCTCCGTTTCACTTGCAATGGCCCGGCAAGGCTCCGCACACTGGCGACATGCGGCGGATGCAGATCCTGGTCGTTGCCGTGCTTGCCCTCGCGGGGCCGACCGCGCAGGCCGAGCCGATCAAGCTCGGCGTCACCAAGATCGCCAATTGCGCGCCCATCGCGATCGCGCTGGCCAAGGGCTATTTCGCGGCGGAGGGTCTCGAGCCGCAGCTCACGATCTTCGAATCCCAGGCGCCGATCGCCGTCGCCGTGGCGTCGGGCGACATCGATGCCGGCCTCGCCGCGCAGACGGCCGCGCTTTACAATCTGGGCGCGGCCGGGCGCGTGCGAATCATCGCGAGCGGCGTCGCCGAGGCGCCAAGCTTTCATGACCTGGCGCTCGTCGCCTCGCTCAAGGCCTACGCGGCGGGGCTTAAGACGCCGCACGATCTTCCGGGCCATTCCTTCGCCCTGACGCAGATGGGCACGGGGCTGCAATACAATCTCGG
>Ga0335073_10014247_pt1 | contig 11143 bp, 7 predicted proteins | sample Lox_Sample_22_FD_207093 | JGI IMG/M metagenome (GOLD analysis project Ga0335073, IMG submission 207093) | Soil microbial communities from Loxahatchee National Wildlife Refuge, Florida, United States - Lox_Sample_2.2 | ecosystem: Environmental > Terrestrial > Soil > Wetlands | place: USA: Florida... | reverse complement strand
CGTGCTGCGCCGGATCCTGCGCCGGAGCGTGCAGAAGCTTCGGCTGCTGTCGGGCGCGCAGCGCGGCGGGACGGGCGGCTCGGGCGGCTACAGCCGGGGCGGCCAGGACGAGCGCTTCCTGCATGAGCTCAGCTCGACAGCGATCGGCGCGCTCGGTGACCAGTATCCGGAGCTGCACCGGGACGCACCGAACATTCACACGGTGATCGACGCCGAGGAAGCGGCGTTCCTGGGCACGCTGCGAACCGGCAGCGCCATCTTCGACGCCGCGATAGAGGAGACCAGGCGACGGGGCAGCAGCGCCATCCGTGGCGACCAGGCATTCCAGCTGCACGACACGTACGGCTTCCCGATCGACCTGACGCTGGAGATGGCAGCGGAGCAGGGCCTGACTGTCGATGAGGGCGAGTTCCGCCGGCTGATGGCCGAGCAGCGTCAGCGGGCGAAGGCCGATGCGGCCGGCAAGAAGACCGGCAACGCCGACATCTCGGTGTTCGCCCAGGTGCTTGAGCAGGCCGGACAGGTCAGGTTCACCGGCTACGACGAGGTTGTCGGCGACGCGACTGTCGTCGGGCTCATCGTCGGCGGCGCATCGGTTCCGTCGGCCGGAGCGGGCACGGCGGTCGAAGTAGTGCTTGACCGCACCCCGTTCTACGCCGAGGGCGGCGGCCAGCTGGCCGACAACGGCCTCATCATCGCTGTTGGCAGCGGCGCCGGCGACGGCGCCCGAATCGAGGTCACCGACGTCCAATCGCCCGTTCCCGGCCTGATCGTGCATCGCGGCACGGTGACGACGGGGGAGATCGTCGTCGGCACGCCGGTGCGCGCCGAGATCGATGTCGAGCGCAGGCGGGCGATCTCGCGTTCACACACTGCTACGCACCTGGTGCACCGGGCGTTCCGCGGCTCGCTGGGCGAGTCGGCAGCGCAGGCGGGCTCGGAGAATGCTCCCGGTAGGTTCCGGTTCGACTTCACCGCGCTCGGCGCGGTGCCGCCATCGGTCCTCGTGGCTGCCGAGGAGGAGGTCAACCAGGTCCTCATCAATGATCTGGAAGTACGTGCGTTCCACACCTCGATCGACGAAGCTAGGGCGATGGGTGCGCTGGCCCTGTTCGGGGAGAAGTACGGCGACCAGGTGCGCGTGGTCGAGGTGGGCAATTACTCAAGGGAGCTGTGCGGCGGCACCCATGTGGCAAGGTCGGGCAATCTCGGGCTCGTGAAGATCCTGGGCGAGTCGTCGATCGGGTCTGGTGTCCGCCGGGTGGAGGCGCTCGTCGGCATCGACGCGTTCAAGTTCCTCGCCCGCGAGAGTGTGCTCGTCAGCCAGCTGACCGAGCAGCTCAAGGCCCGGCGGGAGGAACTGCCTGAGCGGATTGCGGGTGTCGTCACCCGGCTGCGCGATGCCGAGCGCGATCTGGAGCGGATGAGATCCGCTCAGCTGCTAGGCGGGGCGGCCGAGCTAGCCGGGCACGCCGAGGACTTGCGGGGCGCGGCGTTCGTCGCCTACCGGGCCCCGGATGGCGTTCCCGCGGACGGCATCCGGAAGGTGGCGCTAGACATCCGCGGTCGGCTGCCAGGCGACCGGCCGAGCGCGGTCACCGCGATCGGCGTCTCCGAAAGCCGGCCCACCGTCGTGGTAGCGGTCAACGACGCTGGGCGCGCCAGCGGTATGCGGGCCGGCGCCCTCGTGCTTGCGGCGGCCGGCGCCCTCGGCGGGCGCGGTGGCGGCAAGGATGACGTGGCGCAGGGCGGTGGTGCTCCGCTGGGTGACCGGGCAGATGAAGCGATCTCTGGGGCCTTTGGCGCAGTTCGTGCCGTTATTAACGACATAATGGGCGAGGGTACCGTAGGGTGAGTCCGTGCCTCTACCAGTTCGTGTCCAGGATGAGACCTGCGGCGGGGCCGCGGGCACCCAGGCCACGTGTTCCGGACGCGGAACTGCCGCATCTGGCCCTGCTGGTGGCCGTTCGAAGAGCGCTGATGTGAGGCCAGGCGTCCGGCTCGGCATTGATGTCGGCTCGGTGCGAATCGGAGTCGCCCGGTGCGATCCGGGTGGCGTGCTCGCTTCCCCGCTGGGCACCGTCCGGCGCGGCACAGGCGACCTGGCGGAGCTCACTCGGCTGGCGGACGAGAACGAGGCAGTGGAGATCATCGTCGGCCTCGCAGTGGGCCTGCGCGGCGCGGAGGGAAGGGCTGCGGCGGAGGGCAGAGGGTTCGCCTCGGCGCTGGCCGGGAGCCTGGCTCCAGTGCCAGTGCGCCTGGTGGACGAGCGCTTCACTACGGTGCTGGCGCATGCCGCCCTCCAGCAAGGCGGTCTGGACACGAAGGCCAGGCGGCAGGTCGTGGACAAGGCAGCGGCAACGCTGCTACTTCAGGGCGCGCTCGACGCTGAGCGCTCGACGGGCGAGCCCGCTGGCGAGCTGGTATCCGCAGGAGGCGGGACACCATGAGCCGTGGCAGGCGTGATCGCCGGGACGATCAGCCAGAAGCGACCGAGTTCGACTCCCGCGAGAGCCGGCGGTCGCGCCGGTCAGGCGGGCCTGACGATGAGTGGCAGCCAGGCTCCCGTGCCGTAGTCGATGGCTGGCCGAGTGCGCGGGGCGACTATGGCGGCGATGGCGGCTATGTGAACCAGAGTGGGCACTCGGGATCGGGTAGCTATCAAGGATCAGGTGATGGCTATTCCGGTTCGGGCAGTTACCCAGGGCAGGGCGGCTACCCAGGGATCGACAGCAGCAGCCCTGGCTCCTACCAGAACGGCGCCTACCAGGAGAACGGGTACGGCAACGGCGCCTATGGCGGCGCGGGCCGCCCGGATGACGCCTATGGGGCCGGCGGATACGACAGCTACCGTGGCGACGATTACAGCGACCCCGGCTACGGGCGCGGCCAGCACTCTGGCAGCGGTTATCCGGGCGGGCACAGCGGCGGGTTCGGACAGCTGGATCGCTATGCCGGGACGGCTCCCTATTCCGGGACAGATCCCTATGCCGGTCCTGATGCCGGCGCCAGCGGGCCTTACAGCCAGCCAGATCCGCGCGGCGCTACCGATCCGCGTGGTCTGACTGACCCCTTTGGCCGTACAGATCCGCGTGGCATGACCGACCCGTTTGGCCGTACCGATCCGGGTCGTCACACTGATCAGCGCGGGACTGCCGGCTCATCCAGCGGTGCCCTGGAGCCCTACCGCGGTGGTTCCGGCTACAACGGTTCTGGCTACAACGGTTCTGGCTACAACGGTTCTGGCTACGACCGGACCGGCTACGAACGGCCTGGCTATGACGACGGCGGCCAGGACCAGCGAGGCTACGGCGCTCTGGAGCCCTACGACGGTGCTGGCCATGGCGGTGCTGGCCATGGCGGTGCTGGCCATGGCGGTGCTGGCTACGGCGGGGCGAGCTACGACAGTGGGCGCTACGAGAGTGGCGGCTACGACAGGGCTGGCCGTGCCGGTGCTGGCTACGGCAGTGCTGGCTACGACAATGCTGGCTACGACAGTGCTGGCTACGACAGTGCTGGCTATGCGGGAAACGGCTACGAAGGCGACTCGCGGAGCTGGGCTGGCCAAGGCGAACGCGGATACGGCGGCGCGGACGGCTTCGATGACGCGGGTGGACCCGTTAATCGGGGCGGCTACAGCGACGGGGGTCAGTACGGGACTGCCGCGTACAGTTCCGGCGGTCCGTACGACGGGCATGACGCAACGGGGCCGGGCGTGGGCCAAGCGGGCCAGGCGACCGGATCTGCGTATGGCGGGGGATATGACGATCGGGACTACGAGTCGGGCTGGGGGGCTGGCCAGCAGGACCAGTACTCGCCCGGTGAGGGCGGCTACGGGGCGGGAAGCTATCCCGGCGGGCAGAACTACGCGGGCGAGCAGAACTACGCGGGCGGGCAGAACTACGCGGGCGAGCCGGACCAGTTGGCCGACAGCGGACCCAGTAGCACGCCAGGCCGCGGAAGCCGCTACGACTGGCAGGCTCCGCTGGACGATACCGGCATGACGCGCCGGCGGAACCGCGGCGAGGACGAGATCGACGCCGACGATGCCCGGCACAACAACTTCTTCCGTGGCTTTGGCCGGGGAGACGACGATTACACGCACCGCCCGCCGAAGAAACGGCGCCGCAGCCGTGCCGGGATGGTGGCGCTGTGCATACTTGTCCTCTTCCTCGCGGGCATCGTGGCCGGCGGTGCTTACGGCTACAAGTGGTACGAAAAGCGCCATGCCAACTTCGTGGGCTCGGGATACGGCTCGGTGCTCGTGCAGGTCAAGCCGGGCGCGATCGCGTGCGGGGCGACGCTCGAGAACACGCTGGTCAACGCCGGCGTTGTCGCTTCAGCGACCGCGTTCTGCGACGCGGCCAAGGCGGCCAGCAACTCTGCCTCGCTGGAGCCCGGCTTTTTCCGGCTGCACAAGCACATGAGCGCGAAGTTGGCCTGGGCGATGCTCGTCAACCCCAAGTCGCGGGTGCAGACAAACGCTGCTGTCCCGGACGGCCTCCGGGTTAGCAAGGTCATCGCGCTGCTAGCCGACGAGACGCACATCCCGCTGAGTCAGTACCAGTTGGTGCTCAAGAACGACGTGTCCCAGCTAGGCCTGCCGTCGTGGGCGAACGGCAACCCCGAGGGCTTCCTGTATCCGGCTACTTATCCGGTGCAACCGGGGACCACGGCGCTGGAAGTCCTGAAGACGATGGTGGCCAAGTTCAACAGCGAGATATCGACAATCAACCTGCCACGCGAGGCCAAGGCCGGGAAGCTCACCGAGTACCAGGTGATCAAGGAGGCGAGCCTGCTCGAAGCCGAGGTCGGGGCGGTGCCGCAGTACTTCCCCGAAGTGGCTGGTGTCATCGACAACAGGCTCAACGACCACTGGTACCTCGGGCTCAACAGCACCGTCGCCTACGCCCTGAACAAGTACAGCTACAACTTCACCGAGAGCCAGCTGCATAGCTCGTCGCCGTACAACACGATGAACCACTATGGCTTGCCGCCCGGCCCGATCGACTCCCCGGACCTGGCGGCGATCAAGGCCGTGCTGCATCCGACGCACACCACCGCCATGTACTTCGTCACGATCAACAAGGCCGGCAAGACGCTCTTCACCGACAGCCAGTCGCAGTTCAATGCCTGGGCTCAAGAGGCCGCCCGCAACGGGGTCTGACCAGGTGGCCGGAGCGGCCAGCGTCGCCAGGCGGGCGGCAGTTCTGGGCTCGCCTGTTGCCCACTCGCTCTCGCCGGCCCTGCACCGGGCTGCCTACCGCGAACTCCACCTGGCCGGCTGGAGCTATGACGCGATCGAGTGCGACGAGCAGGGCCTGCCCGCCCTGCTTGACTCGCTCGGGCCGGAGTGGGCCGGCCTGTCGCTGACCATGCCGCTCAAGCGCGCCGTGCTGCCGCTGCTCGACTACACCGAGCCGCTGGCGGCTGAGGTTGGCGCCGCGAACACGGTCGTGTTCACCGACGGGCGACGGCGGGGTTTCAACACCGACGTGGGCGGCATCGTGACCGCACTGTCCGAGGCATGCGTTACCCCTGAAGGGAACGTGGTAATCCTCGGCAACGGTGCCACCGCCTGCTCAGCGCTTGCGGCGCTACGCCAGCTGGGCGCGACTGACGTCGCGGTGGCCGTCCGGTCGCCGGGCCGGGCGGAGCCGCTACTTGCGGTGGCAGGCCGGCTCGGCGTACGAGTCAGGCTTATCGCGCTCGGTGCAGACCTGGCAAGCCAGCGATGGCAGCTGCTCGTCTCGACGATCCCAGCCGCGGCGGCTGAGCGGACCGCCGCCCAGCTCAGCGCGGGGGCACTGACAGCAGCGGCTGTCCTCGATGTCGGCTATGACCCGTGGCCTACGGCGCTGGCGGCAGCGGCAGCCAAAGCCGGATCTTCGGTTATCTCCGGGTATGAGATGCTCGTGCATCAGGCAGCGGGCCAGGTCGAGCTCGTGACTGGCCTGCAGGCTCCTGTCGGCGTCATGCACGCCGCTGGCCTGGCGGAGCTAGCCCGTCGGCGCGGAATATCCGATGGTTCTGCGATGCTGAGGTAGGCGGCAATTCCAGTCGTCGCCAGAATGGGCTACCCTTACAGGCGACAAGGCTTGACGGTCCTGGGACTAGTCCCGGACCGGAGAGCGTGCAAGCGGAGGACCACCTCGGCCGCCTCCCACCTGGCCGGCTAAAGAGCTGGCGGGTATGAGCCGGGTTGCCTAGGCAGGCTTCCCGGCGGTCGGTCCGCCTTAGGGCTGGCTGATCAGGCCGGACGCCAGATTCCGGAAGGTCGCGGAAGGGACCCACCGGAGGGTTCTGGCGTTGCGGGTTTGCCGCCGCCCGGGTGCGATCCTGAGCGGGGCAGTTTCCGCATTGGTGGCCCCGCAGCACGATATGCGGGGCCTTTTGGCTTCTGCGGCCAGTCCGCTTGGCTCTTGCAGCCACTTTGCGCGCCTGGCCCGTGCATCGCCAGACTCCGCCGCTGCGCCCGGGGATGGACCCCGGACGGAAGCACCCGTGACACAAGGAGGTCACATCAGCACCGAACCTCGTATCAACGAGCGCATCCGGGTTCCCGAAGTTCGGCTTGTCGGCCCAGCCGGCGAGCAGGTCGGGATTGTCGCGATTAACGATGCGCTCCGGCTGGCCCAGGAGGCAGATCTCGACCTCGTTGAGGTTGCGCCCATGGCCCGGCCCCCTGTTGCAAAGCTGATGGACTATGGCAAGTTCAAGTACGAGTCAGCTTTGAAGGCCAGGGAGTCGCGCAAGAACCAGGCCCAGACTGTGATCAAGGAGATCAAGCTGCGGCCGAAGATCGACCCGCACGACTACGGCACGAAGAAGGGCCACGTCGAGCGCTTCCTGAAGCAGGGCGACAAGGTCAAGGTCACGATCATGTTCAGGGGACGTGAGCAGTCCAGGCCCGAACTGGGGTTCAAGCTGCTTCAGCGCCTTGCTGGCGACATTGAGGACCTTGGCTTCGTAGAGTCCTCGCCCAAGCAGGACGGCCGCAACATGATCATGGTGATCGGCCCGCATAAGCGGAAGACCGATGCCATGGCGGCGGCTAAGGCAGAACGTTCCGAGCATGCGAGCCGGTCCAGGGCACGCACCGCGGAGCACGCCGCGGAGCAGGCGGCGCCAGATGAGCAGGCCACACAGGCCCAGGCGGCCGAGCAGGCCCAGGCGGCCGAGCAGGCCCAGGCGGCCGAGCAGGCCCAGGTGACCGAGCAGGCCCAGGTGACCGAGCAGGCCCAGGTGACCGAGCAGGCCCAGTCGGTCGAGCAGGCCCAGTCGGTCGAGCCGCCCGCTACGGCCGAGGCGACGTCTGCAGGCCAGGCAGCCGAGCAGGGAACGTCGGCCGTTGAGCCCGAAGCTTCGCCGAAGCCTGCCGCGCCTAGGCCCACCGCACCGAAGCCTGCCGCGCCTAGGCCGACCCCGGCGTCGGCTAGGCCGGCCGCGCCCAAGCCGTCCGCACCCCGATCCAACCCAGGTTCGGGGGCGCGTCCGGGCCCGTCCGCCGGAGCGGCGCCGAAGCCTACGGCTCCGCGCGGCACGACGGGCGCCGCAAGGCCTGCCGCAGCAACGTCGGCTCCGAAGCCCGGCCCGGCCCGGCGGTCTGGTGACGGTCCGGTGCCGTCGCGCTCGGTCTCGGCCGACCGGGGCTCCTCAGCAAAGGGGTCAGGAGAGGCCGAGAGCTAGACCTGAACCGGCCGGGCTGGATCACCAGCCCAGCCGGTGACTTCTGAGGGCCGCCAGGATCGGGCCCGCAGGAAACGACAGGCAGTTGATGCTGCCTGTCGAGGACAACTGTGCCAAGGCACTAGGGAAGCCTGCCTTGGCTCAGGGGATTGTGCCGAAGGCACATGGAATGGAGACACGGCGAGATGCCGAAGATGAAGACGCACACCGGCGCCGGTAAGCGGTTCCGGCTCACCGGTACGGGCAAGGTCGTCCGTCGCCGTGCCAACCGTGCTCACTACCTCGAGCACAAGTCGAGCAAGCTGACCCGGCGCCTGTACGGCTACGTGGAGCTCGATCCGGCAGACGCCAAGAAGATCAAGAAGTTGCTGGGAAAGTGACCCGGCCCGCTGCTAGGGAGTCGTAACAGATGGCACGCGTGAAGCGGGCGGTCAATGCCCACAAGAAGCGCCGGGTCGTACTCGAGCGCGCCAGCGGTTACCGGGGGCAGCGCTCTCGGCTGTACCGCAAGGCCAAGGAGCAGCAGCTCCACTCCATGACCTACGCCTACCGGGACCGCAAGGACCGTAAGGGCACATTCCGTCGGCTGTGGATCCAGCGGATCAATGCAGCCGTCCGGGCCGAGGGCATGACCTACAACAGGTTCATTCAGGGCCTGCGGCTGGCCGAGGTGGAAGTCGACCGGAAGATTCTGGCCGAGCTGGCGGTATCTGATCCGCAGGCATTCGTCGCCCTGGTCGAGGTTGCGCGGGCCGCGCTGCCGGCCGACATCAACGCGCCAGCTGCCTGACCCGAGATGAGACGGCGCAACCGCGCCTACGATGACCCGGCCGGCTAGGCCTGCTGCCCCGCCGGCGGGCGGTGCGCTCAGCATCCGCTCGCCGCGGGTCAAGGCCGCCCGCCAGCTCGGCAAGAAGGCCTTCCGGGAACGGGGCCGGTCGTTTCTCGCCGAGGGCCCGCAGGCCGTGCGAGAGGCTCTGCGCCAGCCCGGCGTGCTGACTGAGCTGTTTGTCACGAGCCAGGGCGCTGGCCGCCATCCAGAGCTGGTCGCCGACGCGGCTAGCCAGGGCGTCATCGTGCATGAGATCAGCGGCGAGGTTATGGACGAGGTGGCGCAGACCATAACGCCACAGGGCGTGGTCGGCGTCTGCCGGTTCATCGACGTGCCGCTGGCCTCACTGCTTGAGCCGCCACCACGGCTCGTGACCGTGCTCGCGAGCGTTCGGGACCCGGGTAACGCGGGCACGGTGCTGCGCACGGCAGACGCAGCGGGCGCGGACGGGGTCATCTTCTCGGCCGCTTCAGTCGACCCGTACAACAGCAAATGCGTCCGGTCGTCTGCGGGCAGCCTGTTCCACCTGCCGGTGGTGGCGGGTGCGCCGATTGCGGAGGCGATCGGGAGGATGCGCGAGAGCGGCGTACAGGTCCTTGCCGCCGACGGCAGCGCAACCCGGGTGCTTGATGGCGCCGAGGGTCCCGACCTCTCCCGGCCCACGGCTTGGTTGTTCGGCAACGAGGCCTGGGGACTGCCGGAGGATGTGCTCGCGCTGGCCGACGCCGCGGTGGCCGTGCCCATTTACGGCCGCGCCGAGAGCCTGAACCTTGCTGCCGCCGCGGCCGTCTGCCTGTACGCCTCGGCCCGCCAGTTGCGAGCTGTAGCCCAGCCTGAATCGACAGGACCCCAATTGTGATCATGGGCCCCCGCACATCTGTGATCATGAACCCCGGCACATCTGTGATCATGGGTCCGGCACATCCATGCCGTTTCCTGCGCGCAAAGCGGATAAATCAGTCGCCCGAGTGCGGGAAACCGCATGGATGTGAGCGCGGTCGCGCGGGCCGGCGCCTTGGGAGCCATGTAAGGGCGCGATCGAGCGGGCCGGCGCCTTGGGAGCCATCTCGATCACTTTCGCGTGAAAGTGAACACATAGCGAACTTTCGGCATGTAACCAGCAAGTTCTCGCAATCGAGTGCTAACTGAGGGCAGCCGGGTCTGCCGCCATGAATGCGTATCCGCTAGAGTCTGATCACGTTGCGTCATGAATTGACCGAACTAGTCATAGCAGACGAAGTATGGCGCAATGGTGTTGCGAAGGCGGATTACCCCCGAATCCGCCGACGTGGTCGTGGCTGATGTGTGAGGCGTTCGGCTGGTCCAAGGACCGGCGGGAACCGTTGGTGCACTCCCACGGCGCGTAGTCGCTTAGCGGGGAGCAGGCAACTCCAGGCCTCCCGGAGGCGGCGAGCAGGTGGACGGCATCGTGTCAGGCCAGGCATCGGCCCGGACTCGCGGCATGCCCGGCATCCGTTCCGGCGCCGGCCGCGGCGGGGTACGGCCGAGCAGCCGGGGGCAGGTCGCTGCCGGGGCGGACGCTGAGCCCGATGACTTCGCTTGCGGGCTCGTTCTGGCCGACGACCTGCCAGACGGCCTGGTGATCGCGGACTGCCTGGGCAAGGTGACCGTGTTCAACCGGGCGGCCGCCCGGCTGACTGGCCTGAGTCCAGCGCTGGCCCTTGGCCACGACGTACGCCGCGTCCTGCCGCTGCGGGACAACGAGGACCGCTGCTGGTGGGCGATGACCCAGCCCTATGACGGACTCTCCACGCGGACGCGGCATCCGGAACGTCCGCTGTACCTCCCGGACGGTACCGAGCTGCTGGTCAGCATGGGCTACGTGCGGGCGCCGCGCGGCCGGGGCTCGCGAGAAGGCTGGTCACGCGAGCCCGGCGCGGTGCAACGGCTGGCAATCACCCTGCGCAGCGCCGAGCAGCGGGTGCGGCTGGAGCGAAGCCGCGCGGATCTGGTCTCGACCGTTGCGCACGAGCTTCGTTCCCCGCTTACCAGCGTGAAGGGCTTCACTGCGACGCTGCTGGCTAAGTGGCCGCGGTTCACCGACGACCAGAAGCGGGTCATGCTGGAGACAGTCAACGCCGATGCTGACCGGGTTACCCGGCTGATCACCGAGCTCCTGGACGTGTCCAGGATCGAGGCGGGCCGGATCGAGATCCACCGAGAGCTGGTCGACGTCTCGAGCCGTGCCCACAAGATCATCAGTGGCCGGGTCGCTGCCGGTGACACGCCCGACAGGTACCGCGTGGAAACGGCCTCTGGCCTGCCCGAGACCTGGCTGGACGCCGATAAGGTCGACCAGATCCTGGCGAACCTGATCGAGAACGCCGTCCGGCACGGGGCTGGTACCGTTACGACTGTGGTGGAGCCGGCAGTCGTTGCGGGGGGTCCTGGCGTGGCCGTAGCGGTCCGCGACCAGGGTCCTGGCATCGCGCCTGAGGTTGCGCCCCGTGTCTTCGGCCGGTTCTGGCGCGCCAAGCGCCGCGGTGGTGCGGGCCTCGGCTTGTTCATCGTCAAGGGCCTGGTTGAGGCGCACGGCGGGGAGATCATCGTGCAGCAGGCACCAGGGGGCGGGGCTGAGTTCCGATTTACAGTGCCCGCCGG
>Ga0335073_10014246_pt1 | contig 11144 bp, 9 predicted proteins | sample Lox_Sample_22_FD_207093 | JGI IMG/M metagenome (GOLD analysis project Ga0335073, IMG submission 207093) | Soil microbial communities from Loxahatchee National Wildlife Refuge, Florida, United States - Lox_Sample_2.2 | ecosystem: Environmental > Terrestrial > Soil > Wetlands | place: USA: Florida... | reverse complement strand
ATATGCGCAGGTTGTCCGAGAGCATTCCGAGATCTGTAATGCGCTCATCCTATTCGGCGAATTACACCGATCGAAGAGCCCTGTGCCAAAGCTACTTTTATTTCCTGCAGCGTGGACTGACGATCGAGAGGATATAGATCAAGAGTGGGAAACTACAAGAAGGCTGTTGAGGAAAGCTACAAGAAGATACAGAGCAATACTTGTGCCAATCGAAGGTGGAGAGATATGGGAGGATCCACGGGAGAAGCATCTTTTGTTGTTGAAGGATTACGACAGAGTCCTTACCCTACCTCCTCCAGGACTGATCATAAATTCGCTACCGCTTGATACAATCCTTGCGTATGATCAGAGTACGGATGTCGTATCTGCTTTGTCGTCGCAAACGGATACTGACGTGTCGAGTTCTATGCTCATTGTCAGACCAACGAGCAACAGAGCGGAGGCAGTGTCATTCTCCTCAATCCCACCTCTCCTCATACCTAGTTCCGAGTCCGATGCGGCTAGTTCATCAATTATCTCTAATGTTGTCGAACTACGCGCCAGTCACACCGATGATGATCCTTTCAATGCAACAAAGTTCTTGACAGAGACGGCATACGTTCACATCGCCGACACTGAGTTGCCTGGACCGGAGTACGACTTTCCTTACTATGAGATGGTACGAAGGAGGCCGAAAGATGATGACCAAGGATTTTTGTGGGAGAAGATGTATAGCACGTACAAGGACAGGAGATATGAAGTGTGCGGGCTAGACTTGGAGCCATGGCCGCCGGTTAAGAATGAATTATAAAATGGATTCGGAGGAATCATTCTGTCGAATGAACTGTATATTAGAATACACACAATCGGTTGGAATGGCGTGAATGGGAACTTTATATAGAAAATTATCTCAAGATATGTGAATTCTTGATACCCAGAACCTCGTGAAAGTCATATCTCGTTCCGCCATAGCAGTGGACCTCGCTAGGAAATGCAGTACCTTCTATACGCCAGAGCTATTCTCCTTCACGCCTTTGCCTTCTTTGCACGCTTTGATGTGCGCTCGAAAGCTTCCTCCGGAGGCTCATCTACTTCATCAGCACCGCTCTTCCTCTTCTTGCTCTTCTTCGGCGCATATTTTGCTTCGAGGTCCGCAAAGAATGGCTTGCGCTCGAAAGCTTCCTCCGGAGGCTCATCTACTTCATTAGCACCACTCTTCCTCTTCTTGCTCTTCTTCGGCGCATATTTTGCTTCGAGGTCCGCAAAGAAGTCCTTGCTTCTTTCCTTATTCCTCTGTTGAATGAGCGCTGCCAAGCCTCCGATATCCTCTTCACCCTTCTTTGCCTTCTTCTTCGGAGAAGCACCATTCGTCTCCCCATTGCCAAACAGCTTGTCGTGCATGCCCAATTCCTTGGCGTATTCCTCGGCCTCCTCACGCTCCTTCTTAGCCGCCTTCATCCTGCGTTCCCTACCCTTCTTACCCTCCTTTCTGTACGCATCATAAGCCTCAACACGCCCAGCCACAATCTCATCATCAATCCACTTCCTAAACCTCTCCTCATCCTCGAGCGGATCGCTCAACATAACCTCCTCATAGATCCTCAGCATGTCGCCCTCGCCCTCAATGTACGCCGCCAGAACCGCCAGCTTCTCCTCATCGCTGCCCTGGAACTCGGCGCGGAACGCCTCGATGCTCGCCGCGCTGACCACCTCGTCGAACTGCGCGCGGTAGAAGTTGATCCACTCGAAGTCGGCCTCGTCATCGAGCGCCTCGCTCGTGCGCCCCGTGGCGTCGTACCGCGCCCGCCGCCGCCCGTCCGATAGGATCGCGTACGCGAACGCTACCGCTTGGAACCGCGTGTGTGCTGCGGCTTTCTCTGCATCCGGCACTTTGTCTGGGTGCGATTTCAGAGCGGCTTTGTGGTACGCGGCTTTGATTTGTGAGGCTGTGGCATCTTTCTCGACGTCGAGGACTTTGTAGGGGTTGATGGAGGTGGGTGGCTCGTCTGTAAGGTCGGTTGGCTTGGGCTCCGGGCGCTGGCGCTTGGTTTTGGATGGCATGGTTGGTACGGTGAAGTTGAGCAAGTGATATGGCGTAGAGGAGAGAGGAAGATGGAGTGGAAAGGAGAAAATTGAACCCGTTGTTGTTTTAATAAGGGAAATTATGATGCATGGGTTAGTTATGAGTTCAGACGCGCTCTCTCACAGTCGCGTCGTTTCATGTGGCTTATCGATAAAGAATTTCCTTGTCAACGTCACTTCGAGTCCATCACACTTCACGTTTGAGCTCTGACTTGACGGAATTTTCCTTCCTAATGGAGGTTTCCAAGAATGAACTCGATAGCCCAGATAGACTTCAATGGGATGCTGATGAGCATTCAAAATGGCTGACATTGGCTCTTCATCTCGCAAAGAAATCTCCGCCCAAGCCGACCAACTATTGTGTTGGGGCTGTTTTGATCTCTCCTTCGCGCAAATATCCGGTGCTCTCTACTGGATACACCCTCGAACTGCCCGGTAATACGCATGCCGAACAATGCTGCTTCGAAAAGTTTGCGAAATCTAACGGATGTGACGTCGAAGAGCTGCACACGGTATTACCAGACGACTCTACTCTATACACGACTATGGAGCCTTGCGTGAAGAGGCTGAGTGGTAACAAGCCCTGCGCACAGAGGATTCTCGAGGCCAAGAATATCAAAAAGGTATTTGTGGGCGTAACAGAGCCGGAGAAATTCGTAAACGAGAATAATGCATGCAAGATATTGGGAGACTCTGGCATCGCTTACGAGCATATTCCTGGCATGGAGAAGGAGATTCTCGAAGTTGCAACAGCGGGACACGAGAAAGAGCAGGCTGAAGAGAGCGATGCTGCTAAATGAGAGGAGCACTAAGTTCATGTACCGGTCTATTGGCGATTCGATCTATGAACGTGATTGTGCTTGCGTACAGCAAATTCACAAGTGCCACGAGAAGAGGCTCAATTGCCCTTGTTCCTATCCTCCTCCTCAGTCTTCGGCATACCAACAAGGTGTGGCATAGTCGCTGCATTCAGTCGTCGAAAAGCCTAGAAATGGCATAGCCGGTCAGCACTCTCTCCACAAGGTCGCGTTCCGCCATCAAACTCGGCGCCACTCACATTCTGTATGCTCGAGTCCGGCAACTTGCCGTCCCATTTATCCTGCACGGCCTCGATCCTCGCGCCGTCAGACGTGGTCCGGATACTCACCACGCTATGGATCGTCTCCTCCTTCCTGATGCCCTTGACTACGTACCGAGTCTTTAGGTTCATGGGAATGGGGTTACCTGTGTCAGTGACCTCATGGCTGAGCCGCTCAATTTCGGAGAAGGCGGCCTGGAGACCGTACTAGAGGTGTGTGTGTCAGCCATGGCATCCACTGAGGTCGAGTCTGCGAAGAAGACGGTCACAAGTACTGAGGTGGACATACCCATTGCGCTTCGAATTGCTTTCTACCTCGTGCAATTGCTAGTGGGTCTTCGAAGACTGCGTCATCGGTCCAAAGGCGAAGCTTCTCGAGCGATGGTCGGCCCGCGAAGAGGTCGAGAACACTGCCGACGAGGATTCTTTGTTGGGACGAAAGTTCAACTCCTGGAGCAGTGTTGATGTTTACGTTTTCAATGTGGATATTCGACGTGGCTAGACGGCTTGTCAGGCAATCGGCACCCAATTATCTGCAGGATCCACAGGACTATACACATGGTTCTACGAGGATATGAATTGTGCGGAGAGGCAGGTCTTGATTCTGAACACTTGAAACAGAAAAGCAGTTGTCTTGATTGCAACGACTGCGTCACAAAATTTGAAGTTCGATGTGACCGAGTGAACATTTGTAAAAGTACTTCTCTTATTGCGTCAACTGCGTATTAAGTAGTAGTGACACGCTCTTATCCTCCTCCCATCGCCCGTCGATGTCGAGAATAATGGTGACGACACTATTCCTGGAATATGCGCTAAACCTCCCGGAAATCGCATGCGATCGGAATGCGATGCAAAGAGGCTAGACAGAGCTTAATAAGGAGGGAATGACAATCTTACTGTTAGCCCTAAGGGTGATTGCTCCACCAGGAGTTGCTTTCACTGTCGATTGTTCGTGCGGATTCGTTCCTAGGTTTTCCAAGTGGCATAAGGTACTATATGGAGATTGGGCTACTGAAGGAAGCCGCTAAGAAGCTTGGGAAGCTAGACAGAAATCATAAAAACACAGGCCACATTTCGAACTCGGCCTTGAAGAAGGAATTCGGCAAACAGGTAACACTTACAGGGTGCTTTAAGGTGGGCTCCGCGTACCGTAAGCTCGATCAGAAAGCAACATGATTGTGGAATGGAATTTGGACGCGATTGTTTAAGAACACTGGCGAAAAGCGGAACGGGATACCAGTTCCTCACGACGTAGCGACCTATTCCAAGGGTATGGAAATACAATCTCACAACGAATTCCAAGGGTAGGAAATCATCAGACAATCATGGTTCTGATGATCGATCGTATTTCTCGGTGACGATCAGCATTCACAAGAACTAAACTTCAGCTTCATACCGCCAATGTATGTGGGTTTGTACGTCGCTGCGACCCACATGTATATATACGCGCCTGAATTAGCTTATATTCTAATTTGGATATCTTCAAAGCCGTCGTTTGAAACCAAACAGGCTGTATAATCCCAGAACGCCGTAAAACCCAGTAATCAAAACAGGCAACCTCCATCCAACGCTCCGGACATCAGCTTTACTTATCACCAAGATCGTTCCACAGGCGCCCTCTCGCGTTGTTGGCAGGTCTGGCCCATTCGCAACCAGTGTACTGCAGTACTGGCCGTTACCGATAATTTGATTGTGACTCGGAGTAGTAGTCACGACGTGGTTGAAGCTAGTTTGAGTAGTAGTGGTTGTGGTCCCCATCTCTGTCACGTAGATTCCGGCCGCCGTGGCTGGAGTGGTTGCTGTTCCTTCCACTGTTACGTAGATCCCGCCCGCCGTCGTAGTACCAGTTGCTGTTCCTATCACTGTCACGTAGATTCCTTGCACTGTTGTGGTCGACGTCTGGCCACCAACTTCGATGACTGTCGAGCCGGCCTGCTGGTATGTACTAGTAGATGCTGCTGTAAGATATTGTGTAACTGTTACGGTTTGTATTTCATATTCGGCAACGTTGCCTCCGCAGGTACTCCCGCCTGGGCAGCATCCTACGACCGAGTCTGAGAGCCAAGAACATGTGTTCCCTAGCGGACAACACCTGTGAGTTGTTGTAAGTATCTAGCTTATCACATCTACCCTCTTGCGAGCTCTCGCATGCTTTACTAGCTGGTAGACGTACCAGTTGTACACATTTATATTTCCGCAGCTTTGCGGCGCTTCGGCAGGGCACTGTGCGGCTGACGCTGAGGTGATCGTGGATCCACCGGATCCAACAATATAAATTGCGCCGGAAAAAGGATAGTAATTATACGTTTGTCTAGGGTTGAGGTGTTCGTTCGGCGATGCTTCGTCGGCAGCTCTAGCTACCACGGCTGGCTCGGGATCAGGCCGGAGAGCAGGTTCCGGCTCAGGTAAGACAGCTTCCGGAGCTACGATAGATAGTGAGAGAGCTTCGGGAGCTGGAGCTGGCTCTGGCACTGTTAGTGGTAGTGCTAATGGCCCAGCCACCGCATTTTTCTGGAGTGGGAGCAAAAGCAACAAGGGTGCGGCGATAGGGGGAAGCTTGAGCTTCATTCCGTTGGCGGGGAAGATCACGAAAACTTAAAGCAGGAGCTGCCGGCGCATGTTTACGATTAAAATGTAGATGGAGACAAAGGCTGCGTCATCTGGACGAGGAGCAGGAGTGAGCTATATCTATCAGCATTAAGCAATCATACGACAAAAGCGGATGCGAGATCCGCCTGAAGTAGGACTAGATGGGGTAGGGTCGTCCGGTAAAGGCAGAGCACGCAAGCTGCCGCATGGCTTTCAAGTTTCGAAGCTGCACAAGCGCCAAAGGAGCGACCAAGTCGGCTTCAGGCGTCCATGAGACGAATCATAGGACGCGCAACTTGAGGGGTGGTGGGAAGGTCAAGAGAAGGAATATCGGACACGTGCAGAGCAGCCTCTGAGGTCATCCGCCAATTGACCGGACGAGAACGTAGGATAGCGCCCAAGAGTAGGGGAGGCTACTGCCGCTTGCAAAATATGTGGTCCCGGTTTTTGGAGCGCACAAGATTCCTTCACATCCTGGTCTAGTAAGGAGCTCCTTGCCTCGCTAACCCAAAATAGCTAGCACTCGGATTTGGGATGCTCTCTACAGGGCACGGTAAACGCATAGTAACACTACGTAGTATGCATTCAACCCGCATCACTACTAACTTAGGGAGCTGCTGCAAAAATACTGTATAGCCGGAGTGCATCGGCCAGAGGAGTAATGTTACTCTGATTATAGTATAATCGCTCGCGGAAGAATATAGGCACTTCTACTTCCAGAAATTGTCATTGAAACTTTTTGCGGCGTCGCCGCTCTGATCACCAGTCATGATTCGCACATCTTGTCCAAATTTATTATTAGCAATCGTAATCTTGCGTTTAGCTGCTCTGCGCCAATTCTCTACCCCTACGTTGCCCGTCATGATACGCGCCTGGCCGACTGTGATATTATCGTAGATCAGGGTCTCGTCGACGTCCGTCGCTGCAGCTCCATGTGTACCAGTGCATTGTTGATCAACAAGGCGGAGGCCTTCCGAGTCGGAAGCATCCAGTGCTATAGTCCCACCTACTCAAAGTCAGCATGTGCTCGTATACGTGATCAAACCTACAGGCCTACGTGTAGTACTTGGCGGCTGCTGCGCCTTGTCCTTCAGTCGCTTGGCTAGAACAAGATTAACTCCAAGCACCTCAGTCACTTTTCTGTTAACCTCCATAAGCACGCCGAATGCGACGCCAAATCCGTCTTTAAGATTTCCTACCACGCCAACTTGGGCCACGGAGATCTGCAAGACAAGTACGCCTCTTGCTCTGTCAAGCCGATCAAGGATACCTGCTAGTTGTTTATCTTCCTTGTCCCCACTCTTTAGGGCGTGAATCAATTGCGAGATGGACCGCTTCTGTTGCTCGACAGCCAGCGTATCCAAGAAGGATCTCAGCTCCTCCGCCAACCCAGTTATGCCTCTTACTTGCTGTTCAACCGCGGCAGTCTGCAGCGCCTCCTCCTCGCGGACGAGTATAAGCGATCGCTCCAGGCTCTCCAGTTGTTCGGAAACGCTCTCGAGGACCTTGGATGCGCCTTTGACCTTATCCCTTGCGCACCGGACCTGTTGGAACAGTGTGATTGCGGCACTAATAAGTGTGATGATGCTCGCGGCGGTATCCTAGCGCGGGTTTAGCAATGGAGGCCTTCGTAGGACGATTACTGGGCATTCGTACCATCCTTTCGTCCTGACCGATTCTCAAAGTCGTGGCGATGTTTGGTGCTTCAAATGACTAAAGGTAGGTGAAGTGCGGCTCAACCTCTTCCGTGGCGATGCAAACCTAACGGCCTGGTGCTCGCCTCAATTCAACCCACTGTGCCAGCTTCCTGTCGATGCAGGCTGTGCCCGCTCTGATTCACCATTTTCATCGCGCAACCCCATCGCCGTCGAACACGATCAAGATGCAATGGAGAACCGGGCCGTTCGCGACAACACCTTCAGAGATAATACTCGAATCCATGTGGGCGATAACATCTATCGTAAGCAGCTAGCAGTGGAGCCTAAGGTTCTCATCTCCGCTGGACAATCTTGACTAACGTGCGCCAGAGCACTCGCCAGATATGACTCTAGAACGATTGCTAGACCTCGACAGCCTACCTGAAGCGTCCTTTGACGCGGCAAACAAGCAACATGTGCCGCTCTGCCTTTCGAATACTCGCCGCGAAGTCCTCGCACAGATTAGGAAATGGGCCGATAGGGACAGCGAGAGACGGATATACTGGCTCAAGGGCATGGCTGGCACTGGTAAGTCCACCATTGCCCTGACGGTTGCCCGCGAATACAATGACAAGAAGCGCCTTGCTGCAAGCTTCTTCTTCTCGAGGGGTCAGGGTGACCTCGCGTCGACGCGGAGATTTGTTGCGACAATAGCAGCCCAGCTTGCGGAAACGTCGCCAGAGCTTAGAGAGCGCATGCTTGATGCTGCACGATTCAATCGCCGCATCCGTGGGCTCGGTTTATATGACCAGTGGGAAAGGCTCATTCTGCAGCCGCTGGCGCAGCTGAGCAACGAGGCATTTCCGCTCCCGCTCGTCATCGTTGTGGACGCACTGGATGAGTGTGACAACAAAGATGATATTTCGCTTTTAATTCGATGCCTTGCAGGCGCCATGGCCGTCGAACACGTCAAGCTCAGGATAATCGTCACAAGCAGACCGGACCAACCGATCAATGTGGGCTTCGACGGCATTTCCATAGCCGCCCACGAAGACTTCATCCTCCACGACATCGAGCAGTCAATCGTCGATCAGGACTTATCAGTCTATTACAAACACGAACTCACCCAAATAGCCCAGACAAGCCACCTCGAGCCGTCACTTCTCTCCGACGTCACCATCCAGAAGCTGGTCCAGAAATCCTGTGGACTATTCATCTACGCTGCCACGGCATGTCGCTTTATCCGAGAAGAGCCACAACTTACCGCCGAACGACTCTCTAATCTAACTGCCACCGAACGCATACCCGCCCGACCGGAGAAGGAGTTGGATCTAATATATACGACTATCCTAGAATACTCACTGAATATCCGACTTGATCCGAACGAGATGGCGACGATACAGGAACTGTTCCACCGCATTGTAGGGTCTATCGTCGTGCTCTTCGATGCTCTATCGCCTGCTAGCCTTGGCATGATCCTTGCTGAATCAGAGGGGAAGATCGCATCAACTTTAGGCAGTCTCCATTCACTCTTGGATGTTCCGGAGCAAGCGGGTAGGCCGATTCGCCTCCTCCACCCTTCCTTCCGCGATTTCCTTCTAGATCCACATAGATGTCGCAGCACAACGTTTTCTATCGATTCCAAGAAGGCGCACGGCCACCTGTTCAACTGTTGTCTCAGAGTCATGTCAGATCACCTTCGGCAGGACATGTGTAACCTTCAGCGACCTGGAACACGGGTCAACGACGTTTCCAGAGCTCATCTGGATGCGAACATCCCCTTTGCTGTTCAATACGCCTGTCGTTACTGGATCTATCATTTACAGGAAAGTGATATTGTTCCCACAGATCATCCTGGTATTGCAGACTTTTTCGAGACTCTGTTCCTCTTTTGGCTTGAGACTCTCGCTTTGATCGGTCAACTGGCGGACGGTATCGCCATGGTTAAATTTCTAGAGACAAAACTGTCTGTGAGTATAACCGACTTGAGTAGTATTCCTATAGCTGACACAATATTAAGGGGAGCAAAACGACCGGATCTCGAGCCCTATTTGATAAGATGAGGACGAAATTACGAAGACCTGTAAATAAACCTCCGCCTTTGCACGCAGTCGTCTACGATGCGAAGCGATTCCTTCTAAGCCACAGCTCGATTATTGAGGAGGCTCCACTCCAGATATACAGTTCTGCTCTAGTCTTTAGTCCCGAAGCGAGCATTATTCGTAGGCTTTACTTGAACCAGCTTCCAGAATGGGCAGAACGTATACCGACCATTTCAGAAGACTGGAGCCTGCATTTACAAACACTGAGCCACTCGGGCTGGGTCAAGGCCGTGGCCTTCTCGCCCAACGGTCAGCTCATTGCTTCTGGCTCCAAGGACAAGACGGTCCGGCTATGGGACGCAGCGACGGGTGCTGAGCGGCGCACACTCAAAGGCCACTCGGGCTCGGTCAGCGCCGTGGCCTTCTCGCCCAACGGTCAGCTCATTGCTTCTGGCTCCGGGGACGGGACGGCCCGGCTATGGGACGCAGCGACGGGTGCTGAGCGGCGCACACTCAAAGGCCACTCGGGCTGGGTCGGCGCCGTGGCCTTCTCGCCCAACGGTCAGCTCATTGCTTCTGGCTCCGGGGACGAGACGGTCCGGCTATGGGACGCAGCGACGGGTGCTGAGCGGCGCACACTCAAAGGCCACTCGGGCTGGGTCAGCGCCGTGGCCTTCTCGCCCAACGGTCAGCTCATTGCTTCTGGCTCCGGGGACAAGACGGTCCGGCTATGGGACGCAGCGACGGGTGCTGAGCGGCACTTGTTTGAAATAAACACCACTATAAAATATTTATGCTTTTCTTCTTGCGGTAAACGCCTCGTCACACATCGGGGCGTCTTGCCGCTGCCCTCCTCGGACTGTCAATGTTCGCCTCACATCTTTGTGAGTGCCTGGATAACTGTGGACGGCATTGATCTATTATATCTACACCCAGATCATCAGGATTCGGTTGGTTTTGTTTCAGGCTATATAGTCGTGTTCACGGAAGGCGCTTCACGCATCCTCCAGCTTGATTTGACTACGAAGTCTTCGTAGGCTAAATATATATTAAATTCTTATTCTAATCTCTCTTTCAGAGAGGGGTTCGGGGGTGAGCGTGAATATATAGCCAGGAAATTTGCCACTGCGCAGAATGACGCTTCTAGAACCCTCTAGATTCTGACGACAACAATCGGTAATACAGCTATGTGTACTGTTGCTTAAGGATGTCCACGCGGTCGAACATTAGATCATGCTAATGGAGATGACGGACAGACCGGGCGACACCCTTTATACAGTAACAGCTCTCTAATTAGTGGCGGTGCAGGCGGGTATGTGCGGTATACGTCTGCTCCCTTCGCTGTAAAAAATAACCCATCCTGACCCCGAGTTCTATGGCGGCTACTTTTGGCTGCAAGGCAAGGTGCTCCTTACCTGACTAGGGCATAATAGAATTTCTCGCGCCCAAAATCCGGACACTGATTTTGCAAGCGGCAGTACCTTGCAGACCATTGGTGAACTCCGCAGAGTCATGCATGCAATAGCAGCCACTTTTGTTGCACTGCAATTTTAGCTTCGAACGGTGTGTTGAAAACTTCTTTTGCAATCGATAAGCTTAGGCCATGCTTGGTAGCGGGGCCGGGGCGCAGGGACCATCGCGGATCCCTGTGAAGCGGACGCCACCGAATTCGAAACCCGAGCTGAGGAGGGTGACGAGGGGGATGAATGGTGTTTCTAAGAGAAAGCGGCCAGAAAT
>Ga0335073_10014245_pt1 | contig 11145 bp, 9 predicted proteins | sample Lox_Sample_22_FD_207093 | JGI IMG/M metagenome (GOLD analysis project Ga0335073, IMG submission 207093) | Soil microbial communities from Loxahatchee National Wildlife Refuge, Florida, United States - Lox_Sample_2.2 | ecosystem: Environmental > Terrestrial > Soil > Wetlands | place: USA: Florida... | reverse complement strand
GGTCAAGGCCCGCCTCGAGCAGACCCTGACGGTATGGTGCCAGCAGGTCGGGGTTGAGCGACAGCAGCCCGGTGCCGAGCCGACCGGCTCGCACCGCCCCCCGGGGCCCGTTGTACCCGAGCCATATTGGCACCGGTGACTGCCGTGGCGGCGGCGTCACCCGTCCCTCCGTCCAGGCGCGGCGCAGATCAAGCACGATCTGATCGGTGGTTCTGTATCGGTCGCCGAGGACGGCTCCGTAGGCGTCGAACTCCGGCTGCCGATAGCCCGCCCCGAGGCCGAGGTCGAGCCGGCCGTCGCTGAGGACGTCGACCACGGCCGCTTCCTCGGCGAGGTGGATGGCCCGTCGCAGCGGGGCGATCAGCACGGCGGTGCCGATCCGGATCTGGCGGGTCCGCGCGGCGGCCGCGGCCGCGAAAGTCAGCGGCTGCGGGAGATAGCCGTCCTCGAACAGATGGTGTTCGCTGAACCAGGCTGAGTCGGCTCCGAGCCGTTCGGCCTCCTCGCACATTTCGAGCGTGAACGAGTACAGCCGGGCCCAGTCCTGCCGCCAGCCAGGCGGGTTGCGCACATCGAAGTAAACGCCGAACCGCACCGCGCCTCCCCTTCTCCCGCCCCGGTTAGGTCCGTGGCACTTCCTGGCGGGCTCCCCGCCGGGCGGCGGACTGTCCCGCGAGCAGCGGGACCAGGTCGCGTTTGATGATCTTTCCGTTCTGGTTGTAGGGCAGCGCGTTCACGATCGCGATGTCGCGCGGCACCTTGTTGTCCGCGAGCCGCCCCCGGCACCAGTCCTGCAGGGAGTCGGCATTGAGACCGCTGCCCGCCCGGACGACCACGGCGGCGGCCACGTCCTCGCCGAGGACGTCGTGCGGGATGCCGACGACGGCGGCCTCGAGCACGTCCGGGTGGTCGTGCAGGACGTCCTCGACCTCGGCCGGGCTGATGTTGTAGCCACCGCGGATGATCAGCTCCTTCGCCCGGCCGGTGAGGATGAGGTCGCCGTCAGCGTCGATGTAGCCGAGATCGCCGGTTCGCAGCCACCCGTCCTGCCAGGCGGCCCTCGTCGCCTCGTCGTCATTCCAGTAGCGGCGCCGCTTCCTGACCCGCGTCCAGATCTCGCCTCGGCCGCCGGGGCCGAGCGGGATCCCGGCCGCGTCTCGGATCTGCACGTCGTCGACGTTTTCCGGCGTTCCGACGCTGCCGGGCTTGAGCGCCGATCGCTGGCTGCGGGTCGAGGTGCCGGTGGATCCCTCGGTCATCCCGTAGACGTTGATCACGCGGATGCCCGGCCACAGCTCGTTTGACTGGCGGACGCTGTCGCTGGGCAGCGGCGCCGTTCCGGTGATGATCCACCGGACGCTGCTGAGGTCATGACGGTCGACGTCGGGCAGATCGAGGATCAACCGCAGCATTGAGGGCACCAAATGCAGGGTGTTGGGCCGGTGGGCGGCGACGAGTCCGAGGAAGCCGCGCGGGTCGAACTTAGGCTGGGTGACCAGCGTGTGCCCGAACCGGAGGGTGGACAGCATCAGCCCGTGGCAGCCGCCGAAGCCGGTGAACGGCAGCGCGTGCAGCACGGTACCCGCCCGGTCCCAGGCGCCGCCGTCACCGGTCACGTCGAGCAGGTCCGCGTGGCTGAACACGACCCCCTTGGGCAGCCCGGTGGTTCCCGAGGTGGACAGGATGTCCGCGTCGGCCTCGGCCGGCAGCGTCGACTGGTCCGGCCGCTGAGCCGGGGCGGCCGGCATGTCTTCCACCGTCCACACGCGCGACAGCGACAGCGGCGCGCATCGGCCGGGCACATCGGTGATGGCCCAGCGGGCACCGATGACCTGCTGGAAGTGCGCGAACTCGGCCGGGGCGAGCCGGGTGTTCATCGGCACCGCGATCGCGCCGGCCCGCATCGCGGCGACGTAGGCCACGCAGAAGTCGACCGCGTGAGCGTTGGTGATCGGCAGCAGCACCCGGTCGCCCAGCCGCACCCCCGCCTCGGCTAGTCCGCCCGCGAGCTCGTCCGCGGCTGAGTCCCAGTGCCCATAACTGAGCGTCGCCCGGGTGTCGTCGTGCGCGATTTGGTCGGGGCGGGCCAACGCCCGGTTCGCCAGCACGTCGGGAAGCCTTCTGGGCACGGTCACCGCCGCGACAGCTCCGCCCGCAGTTCCCGGCGCAGCAGCTTCCCGGTCGCGGTCTGCGGCAGTTCGGCCCGCCAGACGATCTCGTCCGGAGTCCGCGAGCCGCGCAGCCGGCCGCGGACGAAGGCGCGCAGCGACTCCGCGTCCACGTCGGCCGATGCCTCGCGCACGACGACAGCGACGATCTTCTCGCCCCACTCCTCGTCCGGCTGCCCGAGCACCGCTACGTCCTTGACCGCCGGGTGGCGAAGCAGCACATCCTCGATCTCGGCCGGCGCGATGTTCTCGCCGCCACGGATGATCGTGTCGTCGCCGCGCCCCTCCACGTACAGGTAGCCGTCGGCGTCCAGCCGTCCCCGGTCACGCGTGTCGAGCCAGCCGTCGGCGTCGAGGGCCGACCCGTGCCCACGGTACTCGCCTGACACCTGGGCGCCGCGGACCCACAGCTCGCCGCTGGTCCCGGCCGCCGCGACGGCGCCGTCGTCGGTGCGGATCTGCACCTCGATGCCGGGAACGGGTCGTCCGACGCTGCCAAGCCGCCGCCTGACCGCCTCGTCATCGGCGGCGAGCGCCTCGCGATGCTCGTCCGGGCCGAGCAGCGCGATGGTGGAGCTGGTCTCGGTCAGGCCGTAGGCGTTGCAGAATCCCGCCTGGTCGAACGCCAGCAGCGCACGCTCGAGTACCGGCTGCGGCATCCGGGCGCCCCCGTAGGAGATCAGGCGAAGCGCGGGTGCGTCGGCGGGGCGGTCGCCGAGCACCTCGAGAACCCGGGCGAGCATGGTCGGCACGACCATGGCGGTCGTCACCGACTCCTCGCGGACCAGCCGCAGCCAGCCCTCCGGGTCGAAGTCGGGCAGGTACACCACCCGCCGTCCCGCGTACAGGTTGGACAGAGCCGAGCCGACGGCCGCGATGTGGTACGGCGGCACCGCCACCAGCGACGCCTCGTCCGGATCGGCCCCGCCGAACTCGACCGTCGAGAGGATGTAGGCGATCAGGTGCTCGTGCTTGAGCACGACCGCCTTCGGCCGAGCGGTCGTCCCGCTGGTGAACAGCAGCACGGCCGGGTCGTCGTCGTCGGGCGGGGCCGCCTCGAGCGGCGCCGCCGCCTCCGACTCGGCCAGGAACGAGGGGACCGAGATCGCCCGGTGCCCCTCGGTCAGTGGCGGGAAGTACTGCTCGTCGGCGACCAGCAGTGGCTGGTCGAGCTCGGCGATCATCTCCTGCAGTTGCCCGGCCGACAGCCGGTAGTTAAGCGGGACGAACGGAATGCCAGCGATCGCGGACGCGAACAGCAGTTGCGGGAAGCACGGTCCGTTGCGCCCTACGAAGACCACGTGCCGCGCGTCATGCCCACGCAGCACGGCGGCCCCTCCCGCGGCGTCGCGGGCGAGCCGTTCGAACGTGACGCCGTCTGCGCGCGTCCCGAGGGCGATACGGTCCGGATGGCCAGAGGCCGCCATGTCAAGCAGAAGCGAGAGGCTCAACTGCGTCCCATCAGATCGCGAGAATAATTAAGGCTACTCATTATGGTAGAGCATGCCCTCGGGGGAGGGAAGAGAGGCGACACCTTGCGCCCTTCCCGATAAAGAGTAGCCTTTATCATATGGATGCTTTTGACCTGGTGATCCGGGGCGGCACGGTGGCCGATGGCAACGGCGGCCCGCTCCGCACCGCCGACGTCGGGATTCGCGATGGGATCGTGGCCGAGGTGGGCCGGGGCCTCGGCCGCGGCCGTCGTGAGGTTGACGCCGACGGGGCGCTGGTGGCCCCCGGCTTCGTGGACATCCACACCCACTACGACGGTCAGGCGAGCTGGGACGAGCGGCTGCTGCCGTCCGCCTGGCACGGCGTGACCACGGTGGTGATGGGGAACTGCGGGGTCGGATTCGCTCCGGCCGTCGCCGGGCACCGGCAGCGACTGATCGAGCTGATGGAAGGGATCGAGGACATCCCCGGCACGGCCCTGCACGCCGGGCTCAGCTGGGACTGGGAAACCTTCGACGACTATCTTCGGGCGCTGGCGGCCCGGCCGCACGACATCGACTTCGCCACCCAGGTGCCGCACGCGGCGCTGCGCGTGCATGTGATGGGGGAGCGGGCGCTGGCGGGCGAGGCGGCGACGCCACAGGACGTGGCGGCCATGGCCGCCCTGGCCCGGACGGGAGTTGAGGCGGGCGCGCTCGGGTTCACCACCTCACGGACCCTCAACCACCGAAGCGTCACCGGCGAGCTCACCCCGACCTACGACGCCGACGTGGCCGAGCTCACCGGAATCGCGGCTGCGCTCGGCGCCGCCGGCCAGGGAGTGCTCCAGCTCGTGGCCGACTTCCTCGACGTCGAAGCGGACATGGAAGTCATCCTGGCCATGGCGCGGGCGTCCGGCCGCCCGCTGTCGGTGTCGCTGGTTCAGTTCCCGTTCCGGCCGCTGGCCTATCGCGAGGTGCTGGCCGGGCTTGACGCCGCCAGCAAGGCCGGTCTCGTCGTGCGGGCGCAGGTCGCCGCGCGGGCCATCGGACTGCTCATGGGCCTGCAGTGCACGCTGCATCCGTTCATGACCAACCCAGTGTGGCGGGCGATCGCCGAGCTGCCGGTCGCTGAGCAGGCGCGGCGCATGCGCGACCCCGGTTTCAAAGCGTGGGTGCTCGACGCCCAGACCGACGAGAAGAACCGCAACCTCATCGGCGGCCGCCTGATCGACAAGTACGAACTGATGTACGAGCTCGGCGACCCGCCCAGATACGAGCCCGACCCGGCCGACTCGATCGCGGCCCGCGCCGTCCGCGAGGAACGGACCGGCATCGACCTGGCCTACGACATCCTCGCCGCCGACGACGGGCGGGGCATGATCTACGTGATGGGCGGCAACTACGTCAGCGGCGATCTGTCCGCCGTCAGGGAGATGCTCGTCCACGACCAGACGCTGCCCGGCCTGTCCGACGGCGGCGCCCACGTCGGCACGATCTGCGACGCCAGCTTCCCGACGACGCTGCTGGCCCATTGGGCCAGGGACCGGGCTGACGGCCGGCTGCCGGTCGAGTTCGTCGTCAAGCGCCAGGCGCGGGACACCGCCCGGGCGGTCGGCCTGGCCGACCGCGGCGTGCTCGCGCCGGGGTACCGCGCCGACGTCAACGTCATCGACTTCACCCGGCTGAACCTGCGCCCGCCGCAGATGCGCTTCGACCTGCCCGGCGGCGGCCGCCGGCTGCTGCAACAAGCCGACGGCTACCTGCACACGTTCGTCCGCGGCGAGGAAGTCTACGCTGACGGCGAGCCGACCGAAGCGCTGCCCGGCCGGCTGATCCGCGGCACCAAGCCCGCTCCCGCCGCGTAGCCCGGTGAGCCGGCGGCCACCCGCTCGGCCGGGTCTGTCTAGCCCACTGAGACAGGCCAGGCCAGGTCGGCCGCCCGGCGCCGGTGGGCGCGGGAGTCGCCGTACAGTGCCTGGTCAAGCCGGGCCCGCTTGAGCAGCAGGTGCACGTCGTGTTCCCAGGTGAAGCCGATACCGCCGTGCAGATCGACCCCGTCCTCGGTCACCTGGGCGGCCGCGTCGCAGGCGTAGGCCTTCGCCCGGCTCACGGCCGCAGTCGCGGTCGCCGCGTTGAGGTCGTAGGCGTCCAGGGCGTCCTCGAGCGCGATCCGCGCCGTGGTGACGGCGACGAACATGTCGGCGCAGCGGTGCTTGACCGCCTGGAACGAGCCGATGGCGCGGCCGAACTGCTCGCGTGTTTTGGCGTAGTCGACGGTCATGTCCAGCGTCCGCTGCGCCACCCCGAGGGCGTCGGCGGCGGTGGCCAGGGCAGCCCGGTCGAGCAGGTTACGCACGGTGATCGCGGCTGATCGGCCGGAGGCGAGGACGTCAGCGGCATCGATCTGTACCTCGTTCGCGGTGATCTCGCTGTACCGCCGGGTGAGGTCGAGCATGGGCGTCGGCGTGACCGTCAGGCCAGGGGAGCCTGGGCCAGCCGCCAGCAGCAGTTCGCCGCCGTCTGGATCGAGCGCGCGCAGCACCAGTAGGTCGGCCACGTCGGCGTCGGGGACGTAACCAGACGCGCCCGATACCAGCCAGCCGTCGGCGGCCGGTGCGGCCCGCAGCCCCGGCGCGTCCGGCTCGCCCGTCTCCGCCGCCAGCGCGGCTGAGGCCAGCGCTGTTCCCGCGGCGATGCGCGGGAGCCACTCGGCTGCGCGCTGGTGGCCGGGCACGGCCGCCAGCGCCCCGACTCCGAGCACGGCGGTGGCGAACAGCCCGCCGCCGGCCAGGTGAGCGCCCAGCTCACTCAGCACGACCGCGAGATCACCGAACCGGGCGCCCGCACCGTCGAACTCCTCGCTTACCTCGATGCCGGGAAGGCCCATCTCCGCAAGCAGCCGCCACAGGTTCTCGTCCCGTCCGTCCGGCGTCGCGATGATCTCGCGGACCCGGGCCGAGGCCGAGGCGCGGTCGAGCATGTCGCGGACCGCGGCCCGCAACTCGTGGCGATCGACGTCCACATCGGTCATGGCAGATCGTTCCCCTTCGGCTACTGGGCGGTCGGCTCGCGCGGCAGCCCGAGGACCCGCTCGCCGACGACCGTGCGCTGGATCTCGTTGGTGCCGCCGCCGGTGATCCAGCTCCACGAGTCGACGTAGTCGAGCATCCAGTTGGCGGACTCGTACCCGGCGCTGACCGGCTTCTCGCTGTTGCGGTGGGTGGCCACTCCGGCCAGTGACACGCCCGTCCCCATCAGCCGCTGCAGCAGCTCGCTGTAGAAGACCTTGACGATCGACGCCTCGGGGCCGGTGCCGCCCCGCCTTTCGATGTCCGCGATCATCTGCCTGCATAGCCGTCGGAGGATGCTGACCTCGGTCTGGCGGGTGACGAGCTCTTCCCGCACCATCGGGTCCTCGATCGCCGGGCGCCCGCCGATGCGGCTGGTCCTGGCCAGGTCGACCAGCCACCCCAGGCCGATCGAGAGCCGCTCGGCGAGTTCCAGGACCGTAATGCCCCGCTCGGTGCTGAGCGTGGTCTGGGCGATGCGCCAGCCGTCGTTCTCGGCCCCGATGCGGTTCGAGACCGGAATGACGACGTCGGTCAGGAACATCTCGTTGAACTCGGCCGCCCCGGTCGCCTGCTTGATCGGCCGCACGTCGATGCCGTCGGTGCGCATGTCGAGGATGAAGTAGGAGATGCCTCGGCGCTTGGGCGCGGCCGGATCGGTCCGCGCGAGCAGCAGGCACCAGTCGGCGTGCCTGGCCCCGCTTGACCAGATCTTCTGGCCGTTGACGACGTAGCGATCGCCGTCCCTCACCGCCTTGGTCCGCAGGCTGGCGAGGTCTGAGCCCGCGCCGGGCTCAGAGAACCCCTGGCACCAGATCTCGTCACCGTTCAGGATCGCGGGCAGGTGCTGCCGTCGCTGCTCGTCGGTGCCGGCGTGGGTCAGGGTCGCGTAGGCGTGGTGCCGCGCGACGAAGAAGCTCCGCAGCCGGGGCGCGTTCAGCCGCGACAGCTCCTCGAAGATGACGACCTGCTCCGAGAGCGAGTAGCCGCCGCCCCACTCCTTGGACCAGTGCGGTGCGGCATAGCCGCCGTCGCGCAGTTCGCGCAGCCACTGCCGCTGGAACTCGATGTACTCGGCATCAGCGCTGGCGCCGTACTGGTCCTCCCAGCCGGTCGGGACGTGATCTTCGGCCCACGCCCGCACCTTCGCGCGGAATGCCGCGAGTTCTTCGTCACCCGGCACGGAAATGCGCCTCCCTCGTCGGAGCTGAAGCTGGGCGTTCTAGAGAAAAGGATACTTTATTAGTCGCTGGACGGCAGCGGCTTAGCGTCCTTGAGCACCAGCGGCGTGTCGCCGACCGCGAGCGAGCCGTCTCCCGGCTTGGTGCACAGCAGCTCGACCGACGCGTCGCCCTCGATCACGTAGCGCTTCCCGAGGACCGACCCGCCGTCAAGGCCCGGCGCGGGGGCCGACCCCGGCTGCACAGTCTCGGTGACGCTCGCGAGCGGCTTGCCGCCGCAGGTGACGTCGACCTCGGCCGAGCCGCGGACGACGATGACTTCGGTGCTGCAGACCTGGCTACGCAGGCGCAGACCCGGCTTGAGTCGCACGGATACTCCCTTCGCTGAAACTCGGATATTAGGCGACATTCGGGTCATCCGGTATCCGTCATGGAACGTACCCAAGAGCGCCGCGGCGTGGTCATTGCGCTCTGCCCCGCGAGAAAACGGACGACCGCCTGGCCGCGAAGCCGCCCGGGTCCTCCACCGTCAGTCCGCTCCCGCTGCGCTCGGCCTCGATCCCGAGCGCATCAGCCCCGGTGCCGTCGCGGCCGACGTCGTAGGTCTGCCGGATGCGCGCGAGGGTGGAAGGCGCCGTGCTGGCGATGCTGGTGGCGATCTGAACGGACCGGGCGAGGAGCTCGCCGTGCGGCACCACCTCGTTGACCAGCCCGATCCGCAGCGCCAGGCGGGCGTCGACGTAGTCGCCGGTGAAAGACATCTGCCGCGCCCAGGACTGCCCGACTGCCTGCGGCAGTCGGGCAGTCAGCCCCCAGCCGGGGAAGACACCGACCCGCGCGTGGGTATCGGCGAACCGCGCCCGCTCGCTGGCGATGCGGAAGTCGCACGCGAGCGCTATCTCGAGGCCGCCGGTGACCGCCACCCCGTTGACGGCGGCGATGACCGGGACCGGACAGCAGCCGAGGGGTCCGTCGGCGTCACTGCTGAACTCGTAGTCGTCGCGGCCGAGTTCGTTCAGGTCGAGGCCGGCGCAGAAGGCCGGGTCGGCCCCGGTGACGACGATCGCCCGCAGCCCGCTGTCGGCTGAGGCCTCGGCCATCGCCTCGGCGAAGGCGCCGCGTAGGGCCGAGTTGAGCGCGTTGTACTTCTCCGGCCGGTTGAGGGTCACCATCGCGACCCCGGCCGCTGGCCGGTCGATCAGCACAAGCTCAGTCATCAGCTCTTCCCTCGGACCGTTGAGGATAAAAGCGTATACTCATATAGCGCCGAGGGCAACGAATGCCGACGAGAGGACCTGTGACGTGAGCGTAAGCGCCGAGGAAGACGGCCTCGAGGTGGTCAAGGACGGTGCCGTGCTGCGCCTGACGCTGGCCCGCCCCCAGGCCGGGAACGCGATCAACAACGCGGTGATGTCCGGCCTGCTGGCCGCGCTGGATGACGCCTCCCGGTCCGATGAACTGCGGGTCATAGCCCTCACCGCCCGCGGCCGCAACTTCTGCACCGGCGTGGACCTGGCGGAGGCCAACGCACCCGGCGCGCGGTCCGACGGCCGTCCGCGGGCCGGGCACATTCAACGGCGGATCGGACTGGGCGCGCACCGGCTGGTCCGCACCTTCGCCGATCTGCAGCTCCCGGTCGTGGTCGGCGTGCGCGGCTGGGCGGCCGGGCTCGGCAACACCCTGGCGCTGCTGTCGGACTACATCGTGGCGTCGGAGACCGCCCAGTTCTGGGCGCCGTTCGTCGGCCGCGGCTTCACCCCCGACAGCGGCTCCACCTACCTGCTGCCGCGGCTGATCGGCCTGCCCCGGGCCAAGGAGATGCTGCTGCTCGCGCGCCCGGTGGACGCGGTCCGGGCCGAACGCTGGGGGATGGTCACCGAACTGGCCCCTGACGCCGAGCTGGAGGAACGGGTCGAGCAGGCGGTCGGCGAGTTCGCCCGCGCCGCCACCGCGTCGGTCGCGCTGGCCAAGGCGCTCGTGCACCGCAACCTTGACGGCGACCTGTCCCAGGCGCTCGCCCAGGAGGCGCTGACGGAGGAGACGTCGCTGCGCAGCGCCGACTTCAAGGAGGGCATCGCCTCCCTGCGGGAGAAGCGCGACCCCGGGTACACCGGCCTGTAGCGAGCCGGGAGGCCGTGACACGGGCCCGATCCGTATGTTATTAAGTATCCTAAATAGATGTTGTCGATGTGGTTTTGCTGAGGAGCGACGTGGAGCGTATCCCGCTAGTTGACTACCTCGCCCTGGGCGAGGACCCGCATCTGGTGGCGCACGAGTGCGTCGCCTGCGGCGCGCGCTACTTCGATCGCCGCTCGGCCTGCGCGAGCTGCAGCGGGCAGGATTTCCGCGATGTGGAGGTGCCGCGATCGGGGATCCTGCGCACGTATACGATCGTGTCCCTCGCCGCCGAGGGCGTGCCGGTCCCGTTCGTGGCCGGGGTGGTTGACTGCGGCGGCACCAGCGTGCGCGGCAACATCGTGAACGTGCCGCCCGACCCGGAGCACGTGTCGCTGGGCATGAAGGTGCGGCTGACCACGATCCCGGTCGGGGTCGACGAATCCGGGGTCGAAGCGGTGAACTACGGCTTCGAGCCGGCCGAGTAAAGGAGATCGCGATGGCGGAGAACGTGTGGATCCTCGGCATCCACATGACCAGGTTCGGCAAGCACAAGGAGAAGGACTCGCTTGACCTCGGGGCCGAGGCGGTCTTCGGCGCGCTCGAAGACGCCGGCGTCACCATGCGCGACATCGGCGTGATGGGGGCCGGCAACCTGCTCGGCAGCCCCGGCTTCGGACAGCAGTTGCAAAAGCAGATCGGCCAGACCGGGATCCCGGTCTACAACGTGGGAAACGCGTGCGCGACCGGGGCGACCGCGCTCCGGGTGGCGATCATGGCGATCAAGGCAGGCGAGACGGACCTGGGGCTCGCGGTCGGGGTGGAGAAGCTCTCCGGGGCCGGGCTGCTGACCGGCGGCGCCCGCAAGGCACAGCCGCCGACCTGGACGCCCGACGGCCGGATGGGGGCGATGGCACCGCTGGACGGCCGCATCGGCACCGAAACCATGCCCGGCGTGTTCGCGCAGATCGGCATGGAGTACGGCCACCGCTACGGCGGCGCCGACTTCGAGCTGTTCGCGAGGATCTCGGAGAAGAATCACGCACACTCCACGCTGAACCCGAACGCGGCCTACCAGAAGCGGATGTCGCTCGAGCAGATCATGGGCGACGTCATGATCGCCTACCCCAATACGCGGCCGATGTGCTCGGCCAACTGCGACGGGGCGGCCGCCGCGGTC
>Ga0335073_10014244_pt1 | contig 11145 bp, 16 predicted proteins | sample Lox_Sample_22_FD_207093 | JGI IMG/M metagenome (GOLD analysis project Ga0335073, IMG submission 207093) | Soil microbial communities from Loxahatchee National Wildlife Refuge, Florida, United States - Lox_Sample_2.2 | ecosystem: Environmental > Terrestrial > Soil > Wetlands | place: USA... | reverse complement strand
GAAATCGCAGATTTCCTACGAACAGCTCAAGGCGTGGCTTACGGAGCCGCAATGGTGGGACCTCCTGTCGGCCTTTCAGACATCGCTCGCACCGTACCGCGCCTACTGTGACCAGGTCCGGGAGGAACTGCTCGCGATCGTCGAACAACAACTCACGGGTGAAGAGCCCGCCGGCGAGGGCGAACACCATGATTGATCCGGCAACCGTCTGTGTCGGCCGACCGGTTTACCACGCCCCTTCCGCGCTCAACATGCGCGGGATGTTGGAACTGGTGCAGGACCAGGCCATTGCCGCCGAGTACTCCCACGTCGGTGGTTCCTGTGTCTCCACCGCGCGCGACTACGTGGTGCATTACTTCCTGACCCGCACCCAATGTGAATGGTTGGTCTGGATCGATGACGATATTGCCTTCTCGCGACAGGACTGGGCCTACCTCATGGAGCAGCAGGGCAATGAGGCGGCCGTGTGCGCGGAGTACTTGAAGAAAACCCAGGACCTCTCGCTGCAGGTCGCCAACTTCGGGCTGGGTTTTGCGCGGGTGCACCGCAGCGTCTACGAGCAGTTGGACGAGCTGGTGCGCGAGTCCGGCGAACCGCGTCTCATGCGCTACCGTGCCGGCGTCGAACTCAATGGCCAACGCACCATGGAAGAGTTCGTGGAGTATCATCCGATCGGTGTCGCCCCGGATGCGAGCCGGCGCAGCGAAGACCATGGATTCTGGTTGATGGTGCGTCTGGCGGGCATCCCGATCCGCAAGGAAACCCGTACCCGGCTGGGTCACACCGGCACGTTCACGTGGTGGTACGATCACGAGAAGCTTCAGACGGCGCAGACCGCAACGGACGTTCCGTAATGTGCATCACTGTGGCGCCGTGGGAGAACTGATTCTCTCGGCGGTGGTCGCGGTGTTGTACTGGCCAGGACTCGATCCGAAACACTGGCACGAGTATCCCGATGCGCTGGCACCGGCGATCGCCCTGCTGCTCGAGGTGAGCGCGCTCGCGGGCCTCGCGCACGCTCTCGCACGTCTCTTGACATAATTTGCGGCGCCGCCAGGGGCCGCGCTATGCTCGATGGGCCGAGTCGTGGGAGCGTCGCGTGTGGGTCTGGGCTATGTGGCTCCGCCTTCGGCATTGCTTGCGATCCGGTCCGGGAGTGGGGGTGTCAGCGACACCCTGAAACTCATGGCACAGGTTGCAAAGCAATATAAGGTCGATCCGCTCATCCGTCAGACCGCGGCGCGCGCGATCTCGGGTGTGAACGAGAAAGATGACCTGGCCGAGGCGGCCGCCCTGCAGGACTGGGTGCGCGCCCACATCCGCTACACCGGCGATGTGTTGGATGTTGAGACACTCCAGACACCGGATTACACCCTGCAGGAAGGCTACGGCGACTGTGACGACCAGGCGACGTTGCTGGCCGCAATGCTCATGGCGGTCGGCATTCCGGCGGCCTACTGCGCCGTCGGCGTCGACGGCGAGCCCTACAGCCACGTGATGACCTTCGCGGGCTTGCGCGGTTACAACCAGTACGTGGCCCTCGAGACGACCCTCACCACGGATCCGAAAACCCACGAGCCGGTAGGCCCTGGTTGGTTCCCCGACAACGCCACATGCGTGAAGTTCTTCCACATATGAGGCAACCGCTCCACCGTTTCGGGCCGAGCCGGGTTGTGGCGCCGTTTGCCTTCCAACCCACGCGCCAGGGGCTGCGCGGCGGATTCGGCGCGCTCGGTGCGGGCGTGACCAGCCCGATCGGGGCCGGCGCCGGCGCCGGCGCGGCCGCCGGCGCCACGACGGGCGCCTCCATCGGCAGTGCGGTACCGGTCATCGGCACGGCGATCGGGGCAGTGGTCGGTGCCGTCGCCGGCGCGATCGCAGGCTCGATCGATAAAAAAGATCCCGAGCAGTACGACTTCGACCAGGCGGTTGCCCTATGGCAGGCCAACCGGCTCGCGGTACTCAACATCGGTGACAAATACCTGGTGTTGGCGGGTTTGTTCGATTTGAATCTGAACAACCCTCATATCCCGATCTATCTCAAATACGGGCACATGGGGGAACAGAAGTTCGTCACCGACATGGTCAATGTGATCTATCAGGCGGCGATCAACGGCCAGATCACCGCGGCTGACACCCCGCAGACCATCATGAGCCGCATCGTGCAACCCTGGATCGACAGTTGGGGTTACGGGCCGATGGTGGATCCGCATGCGGATCTGATCAACCTGATCCTCGTCGGCATGATCGCCGAATACGTTGCCAACCAACAAGGCAACTGGCTCGCGCGATCCGGGGACTATCCCTTTGGTTCGTTGCCGGCTTTCCCACTTCAGCAGGTGCTCGCACAATCGCAGGCCTCCACCTCGAGCGGGGTGAATCCGGTCGGCTCGACCACGACCACCACAGCGCCGGTGGTCACCTCCACAACCCCGATCACCACCACGGCGCCCATCAGCGTCAGTACGCCGGTCACGCCGAGTTATTCGCCCAGTGGAACCGTACTGACGGTGAGCGCGCCGACCACGCTCTATACCCCGTATGGAACCTTTCAGGTCGCCGGTGTGAACTATCTGATGAATGGCGCGGTGATGACCAGTGCGCCAACGACCGCGGGACTGGCCTACGTGAACGGCCAGGTCTACCGGTACGACGGCAACGGATCGACCTACATCTGGAACAACGGCTGGCAAAGCACGACTCAGGCGCCGGCGCCGACCGCCGCTATCGCTGCGGGCCTGCAGACCGCCACCACGGCCACTACGGCTGTCAATCCGGTCGGTAGCACGGCCGCAACCACCACGACGGCAACCACCACTGCCACAGCAACCACGGCCCTGACACCGCAACAGCAGGTTGCGACCGCGCCCGCACCCGGCACCACGGTCGCCTACGCACCTGACATGAGTCAGAGTGGCACGCCGTTGGGCCTGCCGTCGGGTTGGATGTTCGAGGGCATCGATCCGTATAACGGATCCTGGATTCTCCAGAACAGCGCGACCGGTCAACTCGGTGTGGTCTGGCAAGGCTCATTGCAACCGTACACCTCGACGATGTTCCAACCGGCAACCCCGACGACGGCCGCGCAGGTCGTGACCGGGAGCGGGAGCTCGGGCGTGAATACCGCCAGCGCTACCACCACGCCCATCGGTTCCAGCGCGGACCAGAGCGCGGCGCCGGCGGCGGCTGGCACTTCGTCCAACACAGGGCTGCTGTTGGGTGTTGCGATCGTGGGCGCGCTTTTTCTCGCCAGGCCTAAACGGCGTTCGGTGCATTGACATGGCAACCGTCCCCCTTCCCGTGGCGATCAACCTGTCGTACTGGCTGATGAAGGTACACCCGCCGGTATTTTCCGCGTTGTTGAATATGGCCAAAGGCAGGCCTTCCGGCTTAGGCGCCCTGGGTCAGGGCGATGATGATGATTTCCTGCCCGGTATCAGTGTGATGCCCGATGACACCTCGATCGATGTCGGTAATTTTGTGAGCTCACCGGATGTGGGATCGATCACGACCAGCGATATCAGTTCCTCGATCTCGCCTGACCTGGTCTCGCTGCCGAGTCCACAAACCACGACCTCGAGTGATTTCTACACGGGCATTACGCCGATGCCGGCGGCGGACACGAGCGCCGATGTCGGCAACTTCCTGGACAATGAGAACGCGCCGAGCATCCCAGGCAGCGGCACGATTCCCTCGAGCGAGAGCACAGTGAATGCGCCGACGGCCAACAACGTGGGCTCCGTCGCCGGTGTACTCACCGCGGGTCTCGGCGCGTTGGCCGCGGTCACCGCGGCCATCTACAAGGCCGGTACGCCGCAGGCCTCGACGATTGCCACACAAGCCAGTCGCGCCGCCAACGGCGTCAATCCCGCGCCGATCACCTACGGGTACAACAGTGCCGGCCAACTGGTCCCGGTGCTCTCCAGCGCCAGTACCGGCACCGCCGGCGCGCTCTCCCCGCAAACCCTCGCAAGCCTGGGCGTGCCGTCGACCTGGGGGCCGTACATCCTGCCGGCGCTCGTGGGCGTGGTGCTGCTGGTCGCGATGAGTGGAGGATCGAAGAAATGAGAACGACCTTGGTAGCCCCGCCCCCCATGGCGCGACCGGGAATCCAACCGATCACCATGGTCCCGCCGATGCCTGCACCGGGCTACCGGCCGGTGACCACACCGCCGGCGATGCGGCGGGTACCGATCCGACCGTCGCGGTTCGCGGGAACACGCGAGATGCGCGCGGCGCGACAGTTCAAAGGCCTGGGCGATGTCGGATCCAGCGCCGCGCCCATCACCGACACCGGTATGCGCGGATTCCTGAAATGGGCCAAACGCGAGTACCCGGCCGCGATCTATCAACAGATCGCGACCGGGATCCAACAGAACATTCCCCAGGCGTTCTCCAGTTACATGTTGGGCGGTTGGCGCAAATTCGCGCGCCTGAACGGCCTGGCCGACGGCACCAGCGGCACCGTGGACACCTCGGATGCGGCGAATTCCACCGCGTCCGACATCAACTGGGGTACCACCATCTCCCAGATCGTCGGTACCGCGACCGGCGCCTATCTGGATGTGGCGCAACAACAGAATCAGACCGCGATCATCCAGGCCCAATTGGCGCAAGCCCAGGCGGGCAAGGCGCCGTTGAATGTGTCCTTAGGTTCGAGCGGGGTGACCTTCGGATCCACTACGGGGTTGACACTCGGGGGGCTGTTGCTGGTGGCTGGCCTGGGTTTGCTCGCGCTCAAGGCAGCTAAGGTGATCTGAATGCCGAAGATACCCTGGTGGGTGTGGGCGTTGGGTCTGGGCGGTGTCGGCTATCTCTTGTACAAGAGTTTCTCCGGCGTCGCGGCCACTGCCTCCGCTGCCACCAACGCGGTGTCCAGCGGCATCGCCGATGTATGGTTGAGTCTGCCGCTCGTCGGCCTCCCCGCGGCGATGACGGTGCTCGGCAACGTGCAGTTGCCCAACGGCTCACTCGTGCCCTTGAGCAGCCTGCAATCCGGCCAGATCCGCACGGATGCCAACAACAACGTGTATGCGAACGTGAGCGGCACGATCTATCAGTTGAGCCCATCCAACGCGCAAGGCAATTATCCGGCGACCCTGATCGGGCCGGCGCCGGCGGGGAGTTAGTCCATGGCACGCAGCAATTCGAATCTGCTCATCGGTGCAGCGATCACGATCGGCGCGTTGTACTGGTTCATGACGCGCAAGGCCTCCGCGGCAACCCCGGTCATCCAGCCGACTTCGCCTGTGACGGGGACGGTGTCGGCGCCGACCTTATCACCGGCCACCGCGGCCACGACCGCCGGCGCCCTGACCGCCACCAACCAGATCTGGGCTAACCTGACCGCGACCACCGGACCCTATGCGGGCTTTGTCAACTTCCCGACCGGCTCACAAGCCGCGGCCGGCTTGCTGCAATGGGCCACCGACAACCAGGGCAACTACTACGTACAGTGGGCGGGACACATCTATCTCGTGCCACTTACGACGGACGCCTCGGGCAACTACACCGCAACGACGCTCATATCATGATCATCCTTCTGTGCGTTCTAACCCTGGCCAACCTGGTGTTGACGGCTGTCATGTTCCATTGGGTCCACCTCCGGCTGAGGCTCCTGCAGGATGATGCGAGTTGGCTGCGGATCCGGTGGACGCCGTTGGATGTGGGCGGCCGCATGCCGCCTTCGGCGGCAGAGCTCCAGAGCGCGAAAAACCGCATGGATCGACTGGGCGTCGCGCATCCGGGCGGTCCAGACTGATGGCGCGGCCGCGCCGCAAACACACCGCGAAATGGGACCGGTGTGTCGGAGATGTAAAACGCCGCGGGACCGCCGTGGATCCGGCGGCGGTGTGCACGGCGGCGTTGTCCCGACGCCGGCGCAACCCGCGCCAGGTCGCGCTCTACGCGCAAGGCAAGGGAACACCGGTCCTCAAGTACGTGGGCGGGATCAAGTTCGCCCGACGCGGCAAACCGGTCCGGTTTGAAAACGGCGCCCACGCCTGGAATGTCGCGCGTCAGTTGCGGGCACAGTTTCCCGTGCTGCGGAAGTACCGCCTGTGGGCCGCCTGAGACGCGAGAGACGCGCCGCGGAAGAGCTCTGGGAAGAGTTCCGCGAGACGCGGCCCGGTCGTTCGCAGCGCATCCCGATCCGCTGGCCCAAAGCCTTGATGGTGATGGGGACGGTACGTTACATCGCGTACGACACCACCCATGGCAACCGCTACGCGCCCTACAAACACACGTTCGCGCGCGGCTCGCGGCCGCTCCTGTGCGCGGGCAAAGAACGCGGCCAGCTTTTCCTGATCGGCCGCAATTTCAAAGTGACCCGCCGCGGGATCGTCGACGTTGACGATCGCGGTGCCCCGCGCAAGCTGCATCGCGGTCGGCCTTGACGGCGGCGGACCGTTTACATAATCTGAAGACTGCTGACAGCCTGCGCTGCGCAATTGCAGGCTTTTCGCCGAGGGTACCGCAGTCAATCCACGGCCTGGCGTGAGTCCGTCACGTATAGGCCCATGCAGTGGATCACTTGCTGTTGATGAACCCTCGAGCGATTTCCCGCACCCGCAAACGACGTCGCCGTAGCGCCGCGCTCCGTCGCGGCCCGAAACATCTGGGCAACCTGCCGCCGGCGCTGCGCGCCTATTGGCAGCGCGTGCGCGGGGCTTCCCGTCGGATCGTCAATCCTCGCCGTCGCCGCTCACACTCCCGAGGCACTTCCATGGCACGCCGTCGTCGTCGCACGCATCATCGCCGTCGTCGTATGTCCTATCGCGCCCGACGAGCGGCCGCACGTCGTTTGAGGGCCCTGCGCATGACCAACCCCAGGCGTCATCGCCGTCGACGTCATCATGCCCGTCGCCGTCGGCTCACGAATCCGCGCATGGGCGGCGCCGGCTTCAGCAAGCGCGGCATCATCCACATGGCCACCGGCGCCGGCGTCGGCATGGTCGGGGCGGTCGGCCTCGATTATCTGTGGCAGTACCTGTCGACCAACATCATCCCGGCGCAGTACCAGACCGGTTATCTGGGCACGGCCGTCAAGGCCGGCGCTGCGATCGGCGCGGGCTTCCTGGCTTCCAAGGTGGTGAGCAAACAGGCCGCGGCCGCCGGCACCATCGGTGCCCTCACCGTCATTGCCTACCAGCTCGTTCATCAGATGATCGCGAGTGCCGCGCCCACGGCGGCGATCGCGGCCACCACGACCACTGCGACCCCGACCGTCTCCGGAATCGGTGCGTACATGCGGCCCTCCTCGGCACTGGGCTGGGTGTCACCAGGTTCTCCGTTGCGCGGTCTGGGTCGCGTGGGCCGAACCGGCGCCTATATGGCCGGCAACATGCCGCCGAACATGAATCGACCAGGGGGGAGCGTCAACGTATCGGGCCTTGCGATGCCCGGCGGGTACTGACACTCCACGCTCAACGTAAGCATCAAACAGGGTCTCACACATGAGCATGTCGAGTTCACAGTCCCCCGCCGGCGGCCGGCCGATCCTCACGCAATCGGATCTGCAGAGCCACCAGGTCGGTACCGGCGGTCAGGACATCATCTGGGCCCCGCTGTATGACTCCAACGCCTGGCCCTCGGCCGGCGTAGCTTCCGGCGGACTGTTGTTCTTCGCCGCGCAGAAAGGCCAGGGCACCTCCAGCGCCCCAGGCGCCGGCGCGGTCGCCAAGACGATTTTCGATACCAACCTGACCTTGGGCGGTCAGTTGGGTATGGGCAATGACTTCTACGTCATTGGGGTTGAGATGCCCGTCTACCCGGGCGTGACCAACTCGACCAGCACGCCCTACGGGCTGTATCCGGGCATCGGGTCGCAGGCCTCGGCCAACACCGGTTTCTTTGTCAACGACCTGTGGAACATCCTGACACAGGGTTTTGTCACCTTCGCGGTCGGCACCGACCGGAATTTCGTCCAGGACGGCCCGCTGATCAACTTCCCGCCGACCGTCGGTCTGGACATCGCGACCGCATTGGCCATGATCGGCCCGAGTACGACCTCGCTCGGGAACGCGGTCGTCTATGGCCGCGGCTCAGGCGAGCCGTACACGATCGTGCCGGTCTACCTGCAGGCGACCCAACAGTTCACGTTTGTGCTGACCACGGCGGCCACGATCGCGCTGCCCTCCTCGATCGCGGCGCGGATCCAGGCGCGCTTGCGCGGCTATCTGATCCGTCAGGTGACCTGAGCCATGGGAGCCAGCGCACAGGCCATGCAGCAGGCGGCCGCGGGAGCGCCGTCGGCTGTCTGGCTGCCGGGCGTCACCCCGGATGACATCCAGTTCCTCACGGCCAACGTGACCGGCCTGGTCTCCACCGCTCCCAACGGCTCGAGCACGCTGCAGATCGACAACGGGTACGACTTCTACTGGTACGCCATGTCGCACCTGACCGATTCGTCCGGTGTCGCGCAGTTCCTCACCGGTGGCAGCACGACCGGCGGCATCCCCAATCCATTGGTGACGGTGCTGATCGACGACTCGAGCGCCAACCGCAACCTCATGAACGTGGCGACGCCGCTGCCCATGATCAGCGGCAGCGGCGAGCTGCCCTACCGTCTGATCAGGCCCCGCCTGTTTCCGGCCAACACAGTGATCTCGTTCACCTGGGTCGCGTACGTCGCCTCGGGCACGACTTACTCCAACATCTATCACTGTCTGCACGGCTATCGCATCCGGCATTGAGACGCGCGCATGTACTACCAGGGGCGCGCGGTCTCGATGGTGCTGCCGAACGTGTGGGAGCCGGAATCCACGGAAACCACGCGCGTCCTGGCCGATCAACCTCCGGGCGTTGCCGGTGTGGGCGCGGCCACGCTGGCGATGCAGGCGCTCAACCTGACCCCTGCGCAGGCCGCAAGCCTGGTCAGCTCCCAAGGCGGCGCATCGGTCAGCGCTGGCACCCTCACCGGCATGGTGGCTCAATCGGCCGCGGCGGCCGCGCCGCTGCCGATCGCATCCAACTGGACGCGTTTGCCGATCAGCCCGACGGTCAACAGTGCCGTGCAATTTCTGGGCGGCGATCCGAACCGTGCGCTCGTCATCATCCAGAACAACGAGCCCACCGGTGGCGCGACCCTCCTGGTCAGCATCGACCCGATCAACAGCTCCAGCACCGGTTACGTGCTCAACTTCGGTCCCGGAGGCTTCGGGTTGTTGCTCGACCGCAACTGTCCGAGCAACCCCATCTATGTCGGTTGGTCCGGCTCCCCGACGGTCGGCGGTGTCATCATGTACGGCTCCAAGCCGACCAAACAACAAGCCACAGGCCTGACGCAAGGCAATCTCGTCGCCGGCGCCTCCTACGGCGGCTGAGCGATCGTGGGCCGGTTTTTCGGACCGAGCCCGAATGTCATCTCGGCAGAAGGATTCTTCCGCGGCAGCGCAGCCGCGGCAACCGGACGCACGTGGACCCAGGTCATCACCGGATTTGAGACGACGGGGCTGTTCTATTTCGCAAGTGTCGCCAACAGCGTCTATCTGATCACGTCCCTGTCAGGCAGTACCTCGAGCGTCATCAGCTCATCGGACCTGGTCAGTTTCGCCAGCAATCCGATCGCCACGGCGGCGAACTATCGACCGACCGCTGTAGCCTTCGGGTCGGGAACGTATTTCACCGTGTTGCACAACAACCCGATAGTGTTCGGCATTCACGGTTACACCTCGCCTGACCTGGTCACGTGGACCTTGCGGACGACCGGATTCCCCGCGACAGTTGCAAACCAGCGCGTTTTTCTGCCGGTGTTTGGCAACAACGTGTTTCTTCTCGTATCCCAGAACAGCGCGAACTACGCGACCAGTCCCGATGGGGCGACCTGGACGCAGCAGAGTACCTACGTGCCGACGACCTGGGGACAACCGGTATTTGATGGCACGCGATTCGTCGCCGCCGTCATGGGCGCATCCAATATCCCGAAAATCGCGACCTCGACCGACGGGGTGAACTGGACCGAGAGCACGCTCACGCTCTCGAGCAGTTTTACCGGCAGCAGCACGTTCTTTTTTGCAGGCGCCGATGGCACCTCTCAATACGTGGTCGGAGAAAGCCTCGATGATGCCGGTGAGTCGGTGAACGGGGCTCTGACGACGGGTACCACGATCTCGTTCAATGACTCCGGCAACGCGACTGGCTGGTCGCCGGTGTCGAGCGGCAGCTCGTGGGCGCGCAACAACGCGAACACCGCAGACCTGGTCTCGTCATCCGACGGTCTCACGTGGCAGCAGGACACCGTGCCGGCAACGGCGCTCAACTGGACCAATATCGCCTTCGGCTCCGTCTTTATCGTGGTGGGCTCCGACACCTCAGGCCACAACATGCTCGCCACACGGAGCGCCGCCTGACCATGGGTCACTTCTTCGGTCCGACCCCAAACCCGATCCCAGGAGAAGGCTTTTTCCAGGGATCCAAACTCGTATATGCCAACAAATGGAACCGGTTGATCACCGGCTTCGAAAACGACGCTAACACTTTCAGCTTCGTGGCCTATCTCAACGAACACTGGGTAATCTCAGGCTACGGCCCGACCGAACTCGCCCATGTTGTGTTTGTATCGGCCAATGGCGGGGCTACCTGGCTGAAGAATGCAGTGGCAACGACCGCCGCAGCGTCTCCATCGACGGGCACCGCGTTCGGCAACAGCAATTATGTCTATGTCGTCAGAGGCGCCACGGGCGTCCAGCCCTTCTCGTTCACCTCACCGGATCTGTCCACCTGGTCGCAGAACAACACCGGCTTTGCGAATGCGGCCCTGACGAGTACACCGGTGTTCGGTCCCGGCGTTTTCCTGCTCGTCCGGATCGGCGCAGCGGATTACGCCACCAGCCCCGATGGCATCACCTGGACCCATCACAACGCGTATGTGCCGCAGTCGTGGTTGGCCTCTCCGATCTGGGACGGTACCCGGTTCGTCGCGCTGGTGATCTCCTCGGGCTCCTCGAGCAACAAAATTGCTGTGTCCACGGACGGGATCAACTGGACCGAGAGCAGCGCCACCTTGAGCAACCTTTCTATCCCGAATGCGATCGCGAACCAGGGCGCCACTCAGTACGTGGCCGGCGACGCCGGCGGCGGCGCGGGCGACTCGGTCAACGGCGCGCTGACGGTCGCGACCGCCATCAGCTTCTCGGACTCGACGCA
>Ga0335073_10014243_pt1 | contig 11145 bp, 9 predicted proteins | sample Lox_Sample_22_FD_207093 | JGI IMG/M metagenome (GOLD analysis project Ga0335073, IMG submission 207093) | Soil microbial communities from Loxahatchee National Wildlife Refuge, Florida, United States - Lox_Sample_2.2 | ecosystem: Environmental > Terrestrial > Soil > Wetlands | place: USA: Florida... | reverse complement strand
GATCGTGCTCCGCCGAGCGCTGGATGCCCTGACGCTGCGGCTGGATGGCAGCCGCGCCGCCGCGAACACCATCACGCGCAAACGCGCGGTATTCCACGGCACCCTGGGCTACGCGGTCGAGGCCGGGCTGCTAACCTCCAACCCGGCCGACGCAGTCACCTGGCAGGTCCCAAAGGCCGCCACAACCGTCGACCCCAAGGTCGTGGCCAGCCCCGCGCAAGTCGAGGCCTTGCTCGCCGCCGTAACCGCGATCCGGCCAGACCTGACAACGTTTTTCGGCTGCCTGTACTACGGTGCGCTGCGTCCGGAAGAGGCCATCGCCCTGCGCCTAGCCGACTGCCACCTCCCGCGCCACGGCTGGGGGATCCTCACCCTCATCCAGGCCGCGCCCCGCACCGCCGCAGCCTGGACCAGCAACGGAACCAGCCACGAACAGCGCGGCCTCAAGCACCGGCCTGAGGGATCGGTCCGGACCGTTCCCATCCCGCCCATCCTGGTCACCATGCTCCGCCGCCACCACCGCTGCTACGGCACCGCACCCAACGGCCGACTGTTCCGCGGAACCCGCGGTGGACCGCTCAGCGAAAGCAGCTACGGCCGCACCTGGCACACCGCCCGCACCCAGGCCCTCGGGCCCGCGGCGGCTGCCACCGCTCTTGTCCGCCGCCCCTATGACCTGCGGCACGCCGCACTGTCGCTCTGGCTGAACGCCGGTGCCGCGCCCGCCCAGATCGCGCGAAGAGCAGGGCATAGCACCACCACGCTCCTGGCCGTTTACACCCACTGCATCGACGGCCAGGACGACATCACCAACCGGCAAATCGAGCATGCCCTCCACGCCAGAAACCAGGCGCAATGCCCGAAAGCAAGCGGTTCCGCGAACCGCCGGTACCGCCCCGATCCTGTCCGCCATATGTCCGTGCATGGCCCACACCCGCGCGCTCGGACGGCCGCCTGCCAGCCGCACGTAACCGCGGCCAGAACTCCCAGCTTCGACGACCGACGACCGTTTCCGCAGTTCAGAAGGCATGCGATGCCAGCAACTGGTGTCACGAGCGTGGCCTCTGGACCGGACGGATCTGGCCCACGTATGGCCCACAACGTCAGCAAGCGGTCTACGGAACCGCTTGTTTTCAGCGTTAGAGCCGTTGACGCAAGTCCGCGTCAACGGCTCTGACCTGGGGTTTTGTGTGGCAGGTGTTGGGTTCGAACCAACGTAGGCTGAGCCGACGGTTTTACAAGCTGAGGTGGATACCGCTGACCAGCGAGTACGCGCTTCAAGGCGCGATTGCGGGCCGCCACCGTCCGATATGTGTCCGCACATCTAGGGCCGGGGTCCGCGTGGTGCACGGACGGGCACGGACGTTGCAAGAAGGCGGCTATGCCCTCGCGGTTGCACTGGTTACAGCCCTGGACTGGCGCTTTATGTCTCTGCGGATCGATCATTCCTGGCGGCGGTTACCCACGTCACCCGCACCACAGCCGGGTCGTCCAGCGCGCTGATCGGCAGGGAGGCGCGGGCGGCCCAGCCCAGGGCGAGGGCGATCTCGCGCGGCGGGTCGGTGTCACGGGTGGCCGGGTTGAACGCCCAGGCGAACAGCGCCCGGCGCAGCACCCTGGCCTCGGGGGCGCCCTTCTCTTTGCCGGTGAGGGCGACCGTAACGGTCACCAGTGCCTCAGCGACCGACCGGCGGGAGACCGGGGCGAGGCCGGGCCACTTGGCCTCGGCGTAGCTGCGCGCGTGCTCATACCACGTGACCATCTCCTCTCCTTCGGTGGTCTCGGCGGCGGGCGGGCCGGTGCGGGGGCTGAAGGGCCGCCGGTCGTGGGCGGCGTCCTTGAGGTCGTCGAGGAACCCGTCGGCCAGGGTCTTGTTCCTGAACAACGTGCAGTGCTCCTGCCCGTTGAGGGCCCACCGGACCGGTAGCGCCCGCCGCTCGCGTTGTCGGCGATCTTCTTGGTGTCCCAGAACCTGACGTCGTAACTGTCCATCCGCTGTCTGCTCCTCTGCGGTCGTCTCTTCTTCCAGGCGGCGCAGCCACTGGCTGAGTACGCTGCGCCGGACCCGCACCCCGCCGCCGGGCAGCCGCACCGCTGGCGGCCCGGCTCCCTGCAAGCGCCAGCGGTAGAACGCGGCCCGGGATACCCGCAGCTCGGCGGTCACCTCCTCGATCGTCAGCAGCGGGTCGCCCGGAGTACCGAGGGCTGCGTCCGGGGCGGCGGGGGGGCCGGCCGGGAGCTGTTGGCGTTCCCGGGGCCGGGCCCGTCCGTGGGGTCGCGCCGACGGACGCTCCGCTCCGCCCGTCCCGTCAAGTCGGCCCCGCCCGCTGCCGGGACAGAACCGGCACCCGGCCCGCGGTCACGGGCCGGTCTTGGCCAGTGCCTGCCCGGCCGGCACCGCCAAGAGGGCACGACGGCGCCGGCCGCCGGGCCGACCGATGCAGGGACGCCTGGCGGCGGGCAGCGCGTTTGCCCGCTTGAAGGATCTGTCATGGGTGACTGGTCCCGCGTGCCGCCGCTCCCTGGCTCCCATTCCCATCCGCCGTGCGTCCGTGGACATCGCAACGCCGAGGGCCGCTAGCACACGCCGACCGGCCGCTGGGGAGGACTTATGCGTCCCGCAGGCGAAGCAGCAGCCCGCCGAGTAGTAGCGCGGCTGCGGCCCAGGCGGCGAGCACGCCGAGGCCCGCCCACGGGCTGATGGGCATGCCGCGTAGCCCGGTTGTCGCCTGGATGGCCAGTCCGGCGGACATGGGGGCGATCTGCTCCAGGTGCCGTTGCCACTGCTGGCTGGAGACTGCGGCCGCGACGACCGGGAACAGGTACAGCAGGCCGAGGACTACGCCGATCGCAGCCGCGGAATCCCGGACCGCGGTGGCTATGCCGAGCCCGAGCAGGCCGATGAGGCTCAGGTACAGGACCGACCCGGCGGCGGCGCGCAGGTACGGTCCGTCCGCCAGGGACAGCAGCGGGTAGCCGTGCGCCGGGGTGAAACCATGGCCGGGCAGGATCAGCCGGCCGGCCAGCACCGACCCGAGCACCGCGACCGTGCCCGCCGCCAGCACCAGGCCGGTGAGGACGGTGGCCTTGACGGCCAGCATGGTGGCGCGGCGCGGCATCGCGGTGAGGGTGATCCGGATCATGCCGGTGCCGTATTCGCCGCTGATCGCCAGCACGGCCAGGGTCGCGACGACGGCCTGGCCGAGGTCGATGCCGGACAGGCTGACCTTGGCGGGGTCCTGGCCGCAGCCTGCTGCCGGGCACCGCGTCGCCGTGGCCACCGCGGCGCCGGCCACGACGGTCGCGGATCGGCGGTGGCAGGATTCGTCACTGAATCTGGTGAATGGTATGGATACTCAGTTCTGGAAGTTGAACTACATCCCGTAGAGGATATTGCCGTAGTTAAACTAAGTAACCCACCTGGACAGGCGTGGAAATCCTGGCTACTTCCATGCACAAGATGGGAGGGTTCGTCGCGAAGCTACGGCTTATGGGGTTATCCAGAAGACATCTACCACGAGATCGTCGTTGATGGTATCGCCAAAGGACGGCCAGATCTAATTTTTAGTCAGGGTCATATCCGCAGAAGAATGAGCGGCATTCCCTTGCCTTCCGTCCGAGGGCACAACTTCTTTGAATTGAGCGCGATAGCTGGGCCAGGCTGCTCAGGAAGCCCTGTTATCGCCTGGCCCCCAAATGCAAATTCGCACTGGGAAGTTATCGGCGTATATTGTGGTGAAAGGGTTTCTGAGTCCGCGCCAATCGCCGTAGCGTACGCGGCGCGAATGGATGCAACTGCAGACTGGAGGCCTAAGATTCTTGACGGATTGGTTATGGAACAAGAGGTATTCATTCCCACTATGCCCAATAGCAGGCACGGGTCGAGCTGAATCTGATCCTCTGCTTGCAAGGCACGATCGGCCTGTCAGATGTTGTCGGGTGGGCCGCTGGTGGTCGCTGGGACAATCGAACACCACGTCAGCACCGCCATGAAAGTGCTGATCGCGGCCCGCGGCTAGCTGATGGTCTTCCAGCTCCCGCCCTACGCCCACGAACTCAACCCGGTCGAGCTGATCTGGTCCACCTCAAACGGTCGCTGTCCAACCTGGCCAAACGCAACCTCACGCAGCTGATGGCACTGGTCAAGACCGGCTCAAGCGAGTGCAGTGCAGGCCCGCCCTCCTCGGCGGATTCCTCGCCAACACCGGCCTGGACCCTCGCACCCTTCAGCAACCCCCACCCTTAAGGATCGTTAGAGAGCTGTACGTCATCGAAACCGCTGGCCGTCAAAGACAACGCGTAAAGTCGGAGCTCAAGCCCTGCCAGTACACCGTGGCGTCTTTCTTGAGGGTACGCAGCGATGATCTCTGATCAGGGTCTGGCGTGCATTACCTGAGTTCATGCACGTGCGAAGACCTACTATTGCGTAATAAGGATTGAGAAGAAGCTTATTCATTGATGATGCGCAGCTCCTTATACGAACCATAAATCGGGGTTGCGCGGTACGATTCCATATCACTTGGCGGTTGCATCTTCATACACGTAACCGAGCTGATTCCTCACTGTTAGCAGCGCCTACTGACCACTCGGTTCGGGTCGGCAGTGCTCTGGTTGGCGTGGAGGTTGGCTTGGGAGGCTGAATTGCGGCATTATCGCCAGATGCCAAACATCGGTTGCTACATGGAGAATTTCGCTGCACCCCCGCGGCCGTACTACCAGGAAGTACCCACTACGCTGGCCGACTTGGTTCGTGGTGCTGTAACCGTGGGAGCGAGGCCCGTGGGGCTGGGCACTCCGCCCCGTCCGTTCCTGGAGGTCTGCTGGCGGGCATCCATCGTGGCGGCCAATCTCACCGAAGAGGGGGGCAGGTGGATCCGGTCAGCTGCCTATGAGCGCCTTGATGCCAGCGAAAAGTCAGCGGTGAGTTACTTCATGGGCATGACGCAAGCAGAAGTCATGTGCGGCAAGCTCGGGCTCGCATCGCACCTCATACACGTCGACGCCGTTCGGTCGGTCGTATTTGGCGACGCCGGCGGGCGTAGCCGCCCGGACCTCGTCGGGGTGGATGCAAGTATGACGTACTCAATGCTCGTTGAAGCCAAGGGACGGTCTGGGGGCTGGGACCAGGAGGCGATCGATAAGGCAAAAGATCAAGTGACCGCCCTGACCCCCATCATCAACATGACGCCAACGCGAATTGCATCACTTGCCTACTTCGACGACGGCTGGGTTGCGTGGCTGATTGATCCGGAAGGTGATGTCGACGACGCGAGGTCCGGGTTGTCGCTTGAAGCTGTCCTTATTGCCTATTATCGGCCCCTTGTTTCGGCAATGCGAGCAGGTGACGTAACACGGGACGCCAGTGCCCGTGCGAACCTGCGGATCAGCCGACTGCCCGGAATCGATATGAACCTCGGCCTCCCAGAGTCCATCATCGAGATCTTCGCACGGGTTCCGGAGACAGGCGTGCTAGGCGAGGACCTGATCGCACGGACAGGGGGCGCGCTGCAAGATGCGGTCCGAAATCTTTCAGAAGAGTGGCAGAACGATAGGGCAGCCGGGCTGCAGAAACCGTCTCCCACCGGAGGCCGCCTCGGCGAGACGGTCTCCTTCGGCTCCGATGGAGTCCTAATTGAACTTGGACCGTCCTGGTACGGAGCGCAAGGTCCCAACACCCAATCCGTCCCGACGTAACGTGACGTGAACGGCGGCACCTGCCTCATCACAAATTCACCGGAGCCGCAATGATCCGGCGCTACGCCAGGGCCCACTTCCAGGACCGCTGAAATACGCCGAGACTCCCAGTGCAGCGAACTCTCTGTCTATGCGTGACGATGCGGCACGCTGCCGTCGCGCTGGAAACGTGGGCGTACGATCCTTGACCGAGGCCGGGAAGCGCATTCCGCCGGACCTGAACCAGGCAGCGGCACTGCTGAACATCCCCGGCCTGGACGACGCCGAGCGCAACACCGGCGCCTCGGTACGCCAGCAACAAGCGGCGCTGCAGACGCTCGCTCATCTGCCCACTGAATGGGCCGCGCATATCGTTGTCGACGCGCGCCCGCACGCAGTTCCGATCGAGCGGCTCATGGCAATTCACCTGACTACTCACTCGCCGTGCCTGGAGTCGATGCGCGAAGACGCGGATTAAAGGGCTCGTCAGGCTTGTCGGCGTGAGGTTCGCCATGACAACGCGGTGACGCCAGCGCACTGCCTTGGCACCCCGGGACCGCTGGGCGACGCCAATCTGCGAAAGGCGCTCGGGGAGTCGGCCGACGCCCAGTCAACTGCTGTTCGCACGTGGCGTTGTCCTCGTCGAAGGAGGCACCGAACTCAGGGCTACGCCCCTTGCCCTGCTCAAGCCTTCCACGACGACGCCAACTTCGGCTGTAGCCTCTTGTTACTTTGAGTCACCACAGGTAGGGGAGGAAGCGTGGAGATCGAGTTGCGCGATGGGCCGCTCAAGGGCGTCCGACGTCAACACCCCCTGCATCCGCAACTCTTCGGGGAAATCAACGGGGAGCAGGTTCATGTGTGGCAGTGGCAGAACCCCCAGGCGTGGGCGCCTCCCGACCGTAGTGTTCCCGTTACGATTACGTGGGTGTCCTGGCCATTCCCCGGTAGAAGGGCCGCGTGAGAGGTGCTGCCCTCATGGGGATAACGCGGCTAGGATGCTCACCGCCACGATTTCGCGTTGGTGGTTGAATCGCGATGACCACTGGTCGCCTGTGGCTGCCGGAGTCCTACTTGCGGCGGGAGGAAGAAGTCCGCGCCCGCGGCGGGGTGGTCGCGGTGACAGGACGCGACGTCGGGATGGAACCGATGACCGAAGGCCAGGTCCGAAAGGCCGCGTCCGGGCTGGTCACCGAAACTACGTTTCCGCGGCTCGCCGCTTTCGCGCTAGTGCTGGGCAGCGTATCCCACCACAGTCATAGCGAATTGCGCGCCGCACAGGCCCGCGCGGCCAGCGAGTTCCTGCCGTCGCCGTATCGTGAACGCGCGATTGGCTTCCTCGAAACAGGCCGCCGCGATCTGGTGTTCTGCCAGGAGCAGTTGCTCCTGGCAATGCGGCTGGTCATCGAGCATGGCCAGCCCGGACCACCTGGTGAGATCGACAGACTGGGCATGGCACGGCTACTGCTTGGCGTGACCGACCTGATGGTGTCAGAGGATGGGCTTGAGGCAGGCACCGCCGAAGATGTCGCAGTCGCTCTCGCGCTACGGCGCCTGGGACTGCCCAAGTCGGAGAAGGTCACCCACGAATATGCGCGATGGTACGACTTGCTGGTCACTCGTGCCCGCGCCGCCGCTGGGACACCGGGTGCGATGGACCTCGACCAGCTGTTCGCAGCAGCCACCGGGCTTGGCATCGAGGACTTCCTGGCCATCGCCTGGGTACACGCCGCGCCGCTGTACCGCCCACGTCGCGTCAGCGACCTCCAGGCGGCCGACTTTCACACTGTGCTGGCGCGCCTGCAGGACAGATATCACGACCCGGACACTGCTGCTGCCGCTGCTGCGCTGCTTATCGGTGATGTGGCCACAATGCGCGCTCGCTTCGCGGGCGACAGGTCCGAACTGTACCGGTCGTCGCTTCGGCCATTCTGGGAACATCCCTACATCCGTCTTGAGAGCGGCCGCATATTCCCGGTGTCCTCCGATCTGATGCTGAACCGAGGCATCCGCGGCATTTACCACCTGCTGATCGATCAGGCAAGTAGGACCCGGGGAGCAGGGGTGAACGAGCTGACGAGTTTTATCGGCCGACTCCACGAGGACTACCTAAGCAGTCTCCTGCGGCGTGCATTCACGCACGTTGAGCACGGCATGTTCATCAGCGAGGCTGACGTGATCGCAGCGAACAGCCGCAACGAGAAACCGCCCTTCGATGGTGCCATCGTCACGGGCGACTCCATCGTCCTGGTCGAGATGCTGACCGCGACCTTGCGTCTGAACACCCTGGAGGAATGTGATCCGGCGCTCTACCAGCGCGACTTCAACCGCGACTTCAAGAAGAAGGCGGCACAGCTCGCCCGCGCTGTCGAGGAGGTCGGCGCTGGTAGGTGGACTGTGCCTGGAGTCGTGCCAGCGTCGGTCCGCCGGGTTGTTCCGGTGCTAGCCAGCCTCCATCCGTTCCCACTGTTCGGGCCGATGTGGAGCCCATTCAGAGCAGCGTTCGGCCAGCCGGTGTTCGGCCAGCAGGCTACGGTCATGCCGCTACAGCTGGTTACCGACGAAGACCTCGAAGTGCTCGAAGCACTCCAGGTGGCCGGCTCGATTCCCATCGCCGACGCACTCATCCGCCGCGCTGGAAACCCGGCATGGACGGAGTCACGTATGACCAATGTCATGCTGCGAGCCTGGAATCTCACAGAACCTGACAATCCAGCCATGCGCGAGCTCTACCTGACCGCCGTCACCGCTCTCCGAAACGCGGCTGCCCGAATCTATGAACTGGGCTGAAACCCCTGCAGACGCGGACTCCGTGTCATTCTGCCCGGAAACGAGCGGGCAGCACCCAGCATGGGCTTAGTGCCCAGCCAGGCTCTCTTCGAGATCGCGGAGTGCGGTGCCTGAGCGGTCGACCACGATTACCTGCATAGCCTTCCTGTTCTCCCAGTCACGCATCTCATATTCGAGGTGATGCGGCTCGGGATCGTCCCAACTGATCGTGAGGCGTGGTCTTGCCACGGTGGCCATCTTCTCTGGGAGATCCATCAGCGCTACCGAATAGCTCTCCAAGGAGGTCTCGAACACGATGATGGCAACGCGCCACGCGGGTATTCCTATCGCTTCGAGCAGCCCAGTGAGCGCAGCCGCGTAACAGTAGACGTAGTCCACGAGGCGGCCGGGCTCTTTCTTCGGGTCGATATGCGTGTGTGTGAGGTGGAACAGGGTTGTCGTGTGCAGTCTCAGGAAGTCCATCAGCGGCTTATCTGGCAGTACCTCCCTGGTCTGGGAGACGAACGCCAAGAGCCCTCTCCGCAGGTGCGCAGATATCTGGCTGCCCCGATCATGGACGAGGTCGCGGATGATCCTGCGAGTAACGTCCGGCACGGAAAGGACGCCGCGCTCGTCAATCGACACCAGGTAGCGGTCACGCAGCGCATTCGCCGCCCGTTGAGCGATGGTGCTCCGGTGGACGCTGTCGGCGGGGTCAATCCCGAGCCTGCTTGCCAATGCGAAGACGATGAACGCGGAGGGAGCGGTTTCCTCACCGAGGTAGGCGGCCAGCTCAAGTGCCGCTAGCGCCTGCGGGTTCTCCCGCTCAAGGTCCAGGAGTGTGTTGCGGTATATCTGCGTCAGGGCAGGCTGGTCCCTCGATCCCGGTGAGGGCAGTTCCCCGTCGAATACGGCGGCCATGTTCCGGCTGAGATTGCGGCAGAACTCGGGTACAGAGCCGCCCGCGCTGTGCCGGATCATGCCGCACGCGGCAATGACCGGCAGAACCTGGTGACCTAGCAGCCGGGTGAGTTCTTGAGCGTCCTGTTGGGTTGCGGCCGGCAGGAGCGTCCGCGCCAGCTCGGCCGCCTCATCCGGTTCCATCGCGCCCACGTCCACGTGATGACTCCCGTCGACCCCGCGCAGACGGCGCGTCGTGGTGACGACAATCGTGACCCGGGTTCGCACCGTGGCGAAGAAGTCCAGCCAGCCCGAGTCGGCCGCGTTCTCGACAACCAGGTAGTCAGGGCCCCCGGCCGACTCTAGAACGGTCCTTAGCTGGTACTGGGGAAGCGCGCCGACCTTCTCATAAGGGATACCCCACCAGTCGTGCAGCGCCTCGACCATCCCGTATCGGGCCAGTTCAGGGTCGCTGCCGTCGATGACGATGACACTGCTGATGCCCAAGTCGGCGAGGACTCGCCCGACGAGCGACCGCTTCCCAGTACTGGGCGGCCCGGCCACCGCGATCACCCGGGGGCGTTCGTTCAAAAGGCCAGACAGGGCCCGCTCCAAGATCGGACGCCGCACATAGGGGACGGAGCGGCGTGCCGCCAGCCTCGCCAGTGACGACCCCTCCTTATCCCCCGGAACTGGGCTACGGGCTGCTCGGCGCTCACCGCGAGCCGCCGACAGATCCACGACGGAACCGAGTTTGCTGCCGAGAACCTCTTCGACCCTCCGCAAGGTCGCGAGGGATGGCACTGTGTCCCCTCTGATCCACCGGCCTACGGTGTCCCTGCCCAGTTGGGCCTTTAAAGACAGCGCCTCAGCCGTCATCCGCGCGGCGCCGAGCATCTCCGTCAGCTCGCTGGACAGGCAATCTGGTTCCATCACCTCATCTTCCCTCTAGCGTCAGCATGGCGTGTACATCCCGTCAGGCATGAGGCTTCCTGGTGTCATGTCCAAGACCCTCGCGACCGCAGTGCGGTGCCTCACTGCTGTGGCCTTGGCCATAATCCTTCCGTGGTGGATGCTGGCTATCCCGGTCGTCTTCCTGTCAGCGGCGGTATTGATCGCCGTCGTGCGCGACCCGCGCACCGTTCATGACGCCGCCGAGACGTTGCGAGACCTGCTCACCCCACCCGAGTAGTAGCTTTCCTCCCATGACGGACCCCGAGGACAACGGCGAGTGCCTGATCTACATCGGCTATGTGCGGAGGTGCCCCGGCTGCGCCGGCCACTGCCCACCATGAGCAGAACCTGGATCCGCGCCGACCAGCATGAAGAGCTGCCGGGCAGCCTGACAGCACTTGAAATCGCCTGGCATCCTGGGAGCAACAGCGCCTGACGGCGACATGCTGAGCAATCGACCAGTTCGCTGCCGCGACCACCGGCCTGCACCTGACCCGTCGGCCACTGACCAAACCTCAGGTCCATGCGAGGTACATCGCAGGTCTACCGGAGGTCAATCATTGCATGTCACCGCGAGTCTCTGGCAACGCCGCCTCGCCACGCGTCCGGGCGTCAGGCTCGTGCAATCCGTCACGATCTTCAGCACAGTCCAAACGCCCGGAACGCGCCCTGCTTGGAGCCCCGCCAGCAGGGGGTATTACGGACTGTGTCTGCCGCCTGAGCGAACAGCCGTCGCCCATGTTTGCTCCATGTTTGCTCCATGTTTGCTCCATGTTTGCTCCATGTTTGCTCGGATGTCGCGGTAGGGCCCGGTAGCGTCCGGCATCACACGGCACACGCTCTCGTGGC
>Ga0335073_10014242_pt1 | contig 11146 bp, 6 predicted proteins | sample Lox_Sample_22_FD_207093 | JGI IMG/M metagenome (GOLD analysis project Ga0335073, IMG submission 207093) | Soil microbial communities from Loxahatchee National Wildlife Refuge, Florida, United States - Lox_Sample_2.2 | ecosystem: Environmental > Terrestrial > Soil > Wetlands | place: USA: Florida... | reverse complement strand
AGAGTGCTAGGAAGGGCAGTGCTGCGGGTATTCTCGACGGAATGAATTCTAACATTAGTGCTAGTATGAGTGCTAGGAAGCCGGAAATCGTCTGTATGTAATTGAAAATAATGGCGCTATCGTCTAGGGGTTAGGACGTGAGATTCTCAATCTTAAAACCCGGGTTCGATTCCCGGTAGCGCTACCAAACAAGCTTTCGCAATGGCCCGCTCGATGAGCGGGTTTTGCTTTTTGGGCCGGCATTGCACCGGATGGATACGAAGCGCGGTGCGGCGGGTGAGGATCACTCTTCGCCTCTTTGGTCTCGCACAGCGGTACTGAGCTAAGCGGCCAGGCGGAGAGCCGCTATTCCACCAAGGTCGTGAGAAAACCGGCGATTTCGCTTGCGGCTTTGCGCAATTCTGCGGCGTAGATGGGAACTTTGGACTTGGTGACGCGGGCAGTAGGGCCGGAGATGCTGATGCTGCCGATGACTCTCTGCTTGGTGTCAGCGATGACGGCGGCAACGCAGCGCGCGCCTTCAACAGCCTCTTCGTCATCGACGGCGAAGCCGCGCCGGCGGATGCGGTTGATGGCTTCTTCCATCTCCTCGATTGAAGTGATGGTGTGCGGCGTGTAGCGCTCGAAACGAGTGCCCACCAGGATCCTCTTTTGCTGGTCGGCCGGCAGGTAGGCAAGGATTGCTTTGCCGAGCGCGGTGCAATAGAGAGGACGGCGCATGCCGACGGGCGAGACCATGCGGAACATGTGCGGGCTTTCAAAGACGCTGAGGTAGAGGATCTCGTCGCCGTCAAGGGTTCCGAGGTTGACGCTTTCGCCGGTCTCGCGGCAGATCTTCTGCAGAATCGGAGCGGCGGTGCGGCAAAGCGTGGCCTGGTAGGTCGCTTCAGTGCCGAGCTTGGCCAGCTTGGGGCCTACCATGTAGTAGCCCGCGACGTCGCGAAAGACGTAGCTTTCGCGCTCAAGGTGAGAGAGGAAGCGATAAGCCGTGCTCTTATTGATGCCGGTGGTATCCACGATCTCGCGCAGCAACAGGCCATCCGGAGACCGGTCGAGCTGCTCGAGGATTTGTATGACTTTGCCGACGACGCCCACCTGGGCGGCTTTTGATTTCCGGGCCCGTTTCATCATGACCGCGTTTCTCCCGCTATAGACAACCGACTGGAATGAATTGGCCAACGTGTATGGGTCTTCTCTTACCCGATCGAAATCGTATCCAAGACCCAAACTAGCGCCGTTGCCGGTGATTCTTGATTGCATTGTTACACCTCAACGCGCACAGCCGACAGCCGGAATGCCGGGGTTTGTCCATGGAACGGGTGGTCTTTTCTTGACAAGCGGTACGCGCAGAATCGATAGTGTTGGACGCAAGACAGCCAGGTTCGCGCTGAGAAATCGACATTTTACTATTCGAAATATTGCTGAGCGGCGAGGCAGAAAGATACCGCTCCAGGGCGCCGCACGAAGTTGGGTGAGGAACGTTCGAGTTCGCCTGCCGATGAGTGCAGAAACTTCTATCCCGCTAGACGGGATAATCGGCATCGAACGGGCCGCAAGCGGCACAAACGCACGATACAACTGAAAAGTCAGAGGAGATGAAGGGAATCATGTTGACTCGACGCAACGTGCTTAAGGGGACAGGCGCGTCTTTGCTTGCCCTGGGAACTGGAGTGCAAGGTCTTGCGCCGGCGATTGCCGCGCAGGAAGCGCAGACGCCGAGTGGCCCCCTGCCCGGCGATGACAATCGTGTGGAGCGCATGAAGTGGTGGAAGGCGGCGCGGTTTGGAATGTTCATTCACTTTGGCGTGTATTCGACGATTGCGCGCCATGAGTGGGTGATGGAAGACGAGGGGATTCCGGTGGTGGAGTATGCGCCGCACGCGACGACATTTATGCCGCGGGAGGGATCGCAGCGCGCATGGGCGCGGCTGGCCAAGCAAGCGGGTATGAAGTACATGGTGATGACGACGAAGCATCACGAGGGTTTCTGCAACTTCGACACCAGGCAGACCAGCTATTGCGCGCCGAAGCAGGGACCGGGACGCGACCTGGTGCGCGAGTACGTGGAGGCGGCGCGGGCCGAGGGGATGCACGTCGGGTTCTACTACTCGCTGATGGACTGGCACCATCCGGATGGTGCGAAGTGCGCGACCGATGAGGATGCGCGCAAGCGATTCGTCGATTACACGCACGGGCTGCTTCATGACCTGATGTCGAACTACGGCAAGATCGATGTGCTGTGGTACGACGTGGCGTGGCCGCTCGATGCCACCGGATGGGAGTCTGTGCGAATGAACGAGATGATCTTCAAGCTGCAGCCGGAGATCATCGTCAACAACCGCAACAAGCTGCCCGGAGACTTCTCCACACCGGAGCAGCACATTGTGGCGGCCACCGGCGGGCGCGCGTGGGAAGCATGCATGACGCTGAACGACAGCTGGGGCTATCAGGCGGCCGACGACAACTGGAAGACGTCGAAGACGGTGATTCGCAATCTCATCAGCTGCGTGCGCGACTCGGGCAATTATCTGCTGAATATCGGTCCGAAGGGCGATGGATCGATCCCCGAGCCCAGCGTGCGCGTGCTGCGCGAGGTGGGCGAATGGATGGACGTGAACGGGCACACAATCTACGAGGCGGACCCATGCCAGGTGCGGCGCTCGAACTATGCCAGCTTTACGCGCACCGGGAACACGCTGTATATGCATGTGCACTTCTGGCCCGGGAACTATGTGGCGCTTGCCGGACTGATGACGAAGGTGAAGTCGGCTAAGCTGGTGAAGACGGGCGAATCTGTTCCGTTCAAGCAGGATGAATTCCGCGTGCGCTTCACCGATCTGCCGATGGAGGCGCCCGACTTCCCCGTGACGACGATTGCAATCGAATGCGAGTCGGAACCGCGACAGGATACGGATTTTGTGCGGAAGAACAAACCGCGCATGGGAGTCTAAGCCGTGCGCATTGGAGATGGCAGCCGGGGATGATCTTGAAAACTTTCTGGAAGGGACCGCTGCCGGCACTCTTGCCGGCGGTCCTGCTGTTGTTCGCGGCCGGAGTGGAGCCGGCCCAGGCGAAAAAGCCGCTGCGCTCGCCGTGGGATCTGCAGCCAGTGCAACTGACCGATGTGGCTTACGGCTGCCCGCAGCCGGCGCACCTGTCGGCCGATCTGACCACCGACGGATTCTACTCCGACAGCAAATCGTCGATTATCGACCCGGTCAAATGGAAGGCGTACGCCGAGTCGTCCGGCCCCTACAAGAAGTTAGGGAACGAAGTAGTGGCCGCAGCCGATGCGTATCGATCATCGGGAAGCCGCGCAGCGGCAGAGTGCGTATTTCGACTGCTGACGCATGCGGCAAGCGACGGCGTGTTTACGGGCAGGATGTCGTCGCGGCAGGCCTACTATGTGCAGGGCTGGGTGATTGGCGCGGCGGCGATTGCGTATCTGAAGGTGCGGGATAGCCGTCTGGCGGATGCGCAGGAGGAAGCAAAACTGACGCGCTGGATGATGGCCGTCGCCCCGCAGACGATGGGCTTCTACGAGAAGCAGATGGCCAGACCGGGCGGCGCGCGGGAAAACAACCACCTTTACTGGGCGGGCGTGGAGATTGGCGCGATCGGGATTGCCGCGAATGATCGCAAGATGTTTCAGTGGGCGGTTGCCGCGTACAAGAACGGGGCAGAACAGATTACCGCCGATGGAACGCTGCCGCTGGAGATGCGCCGCGGACAACGGGCGCTGCACTATCACCTCTACGCGGCCGCGCCGCTGGTATACCTTGCTGAGTTTGGCAAGGACAATGGACTCGACCTATACGCTTACAACCACAACGCGCTGAAACGGCTGGTCGACAGGGCCACGGCAGGACTGGCGGGAAGCCGCTTCTTCGATGAGCGCACGGGCATTCCGCAGGACACGCCAAAGGGTCCGCCCACGGCCGAAGAGATCGGCTGGGCCAAGGTTTATGTGAAGCGGTTTCCAGATCCGGCCATTGAGGCTCTGCTGGAAAAAGCGCCGTCGCTGTCGTATATGTACCTGGGCGGTTTGCCGCCGGGTTGAGAGCGCGTAGCATCGGACTCTTTCCGCGGGTGGCGCTTTGTGACGGGAAACCGAAGAAGTTTTTTCGAGTTATTTATCACAAAATAAAGGATATAGATCGCAGGATGCGAGACGGGCCGACAGCACCGAGGTATGCGGCTGAGGGCTTCTGCCACTAAAGTTGTAGTCGGCAGAGTAATTGCCGCAAATAACAGGGGTGTAGCATCGGTTAGATCAACAATTGTATGTCTGTGGGTGCTTCGATCAGTCCCCCCGATCGAAAGTGACCACATTTTGGCGCACAGGTAACGAGTGAGCCTCGCTGTCTTTATTGCACTTTTCGAGCGATTCCCAAATGATTGTGGAGTCGGAAGTCGTTTTAAATGAATGTACGTGGTAGTTGTTTGTCCATAGAGAAAGAGCCCGTTTTCGACGGAGTTCCGGGCTCGCAGGTCTAAAGGCGTCCACAGCACGAGGGCTTATGGATACCAAGAAGTTCCGCATACTCAACAAGGCCAAAGATCGCTCCCTGAGTCAGGAAGCGCTGCTGGTCGATTCCACGTTTGAACCGTTGACGGTTCTTCGTGTGATGATTGAGGGACTCGCGCACAACGAGACGGCGGGACTGTGGCTGACCAAGATCTCCAATCTGCCGGCCGTGCCCAGGATTTCTCCTTTCGACATTATTTATCTGGACAAGGACCACAAGGTGGTGGAGGCGACCGAGTTGCTTCCGGCAACCCCGATGCCTCGATTCAAGAGCCCTGCGCAATCTGCCCTGGTTCTTCCGTTCCAGACACTTTCAGCGACTGAGACATCTCTCGGTGACGAGTTGTCCATCCAGGACGCGGCAGGAGTGGCACAGGCGACACTGCCAGGCAGCGAGTCGATTCCGGCGGGGCGCGTATCTGAGCCCAGCGCAGAGGCCGCAGCGCCCGGACTGGCGACTGCGCCCGACATGGAGCGCGCATCCGAGCCAGAGCAGGTCTCCGCGGCAAGTGCAGAAGTTGAGCAGGTCGAAGCTGCAGGCGCGAGCCAGGACGAAAGACAGATTGAACTTCCGGAGCCGGAGGCGAATTCGACAGAGGCGCCCGTACCCGCCGAGTTGCTGCGGATTGTTGAAGCGATCGATCGGGTGGCGGACGATGAATCGTGCGAAGCTCCTCAAACGGCGCAAGTCCTGGAGCAGGCTGAATCTCTTGCTCCTGTGTTGACCGCGGAAGCCGCGCCCGATGTTCAGGCGGATGAGCCTGCGGCCACCGGGGAACTTGCTGAAGCGGATGCGGAAGTGCCGGTCGAGGCCGAGTTGCAGGCTGTGGCCGAAAGCTCTCTTGAGACCGAGGCAGCGATGCCGACGCAAGAGCCGGAGGCCGCGGCAGATGCGATGCCGACGCCTGGTGATGCAAAGGAACTGCTGCATGCTTCGAGGTCGAGGAAACACAGAGGCAGGCGACAGAGACTCAAGGGTGGCGCGAAGCCGGCTTTTGCAGGACCGAGGAAGCCTTTTAACCGCACGCACTTCGTGGTGCGATCCGATGAGCCAAATCCGGAGGCGGCCGAGCCGGTAGCGCTGGCGCCCACGGCGGAACAAGTGGCTGAGCACGAAGCGCCGGCTGAGGTTCCACTGGCGCCGGCCGAACCGCGGATTATCGTTACATCACCTCAACCTGAGTTTGCGTCTGGAGCGGTTGCCTCTGCCAGGCAGGTTGCCGGGGAGAAGCAGAAGACGGAACAAGCCGCGAAGGCGGATGAACCGATCATCGGCAGATTTCTGCGTTGGCTCTATCCGGCGGTCTATCAGGAAGAGCGCCGCGGATCAATCCGTTTGCCGAATCCGGGACTGGTGGCCTACGAGTTCCACGGGGAGGCCTGCCGAAAATTCGAGGTGGGCAATATCAGTTCTTCCGGGATCTATCTGCTGACGGACGAAGGGCTGAAGCAGGGGGCGACGTTCTCGCTGACGCTGCAGAAGAATGGCCTGCCCGAACAACGTGTGGATCGCCGCATTGAGCTGCTGGCGGGAGCTGTCCGCGCGGGCAGAGACGGGGTTGGGCTGACATTCTCATTTCCTCACGGCGTGAACCTGGACCTCTGGGATGCGGCGGTAAAGGGGAACATGATCGAGAGCGGGCCGGACTATATCATTCGCGAGATCCGGGTGGCGAGGGCATTGGGATTTCTGCGGCGCATCTGCAGCCCGGCAGTCGAGCGGGCGAGCGAGATGCTCTACAAGGAGTTCAGCAATGTGCGGATCGCGAATGCAATCAGGATTGTGCTGAAAGCTGAAAACCTGATGGACCTGGAGCCGGACGCGGATGAGCTGCATGCGCATCCTGACATGGTGATCCGGATTCTTGAACTGGGTTCGTGGACCGATCTGGACTGGATGCAGGATCTGTGGGCGGGGCTGTTGGCGACGTCGTGCACCCAGGATGGTCAGGACGAGTCGAATTTGCCGTTTGTGGAGATGCTCAGCCAGTTTGCCCCGATCCACCTGCGAATTCTGGCTGTGGTGTGTTCAAAGGCCGCGACTGTCGAGAGAGCGGGCGGCAACCCTGAGGCGCCGGCCTACTGCACCGCGGGAGAACTGTCGAAGGCGCTGGATATAGCTAATCTGACGAAGATTCTGCGGACGATCGCAGAACTTGCGGAGTATGGCCTGCTTTACAGAGCGACGCGATCGGCGTCAAGCCCCCACGAAGCGACTGCAAAGACCGCGGTAACACCTATGGGCCAGCAGATGTATGCCCATTGCCATGGCGAACGATTCGAAGGAACGCTGAGCCGTCTGCCGGTCACCTCAATTGTGATTCCGATGCAGGCTTACGAGGAAGTGACACGGTTCTTGTCGATGCGCTCTTACTGACCAGTCCCTGGCTGGGCAAGGGAGGCCACCCGGCTCTGCCGGGGGATACTTACCCCGTGGGCCCGCGAGAGGCCGCCTTCTATCCGTCGTACAATCCATTCATGCCGGCGGGCAGTCAACCGATAGGCGCGAGCTTCGTCTAAAGAATCTGAGGTGCGCCATCGTGCACCCGCCAAAAATCCCTATGACTCACAAAGATGCGATCTGTGCCCCTACGCTGGCGTTGATTCTGTTCGCAGGCTACCCTGCGCTGTGCGCGGCGCAGCAAGCTGCGAGTGAGAAGCCTGCTCCGCTTCAGCACACGCAGGCACAAGCCGTCAGGATACCGGTAACGGTGCGCGATAAGCATGGGGACCTGGTGACGAATCTTCAGAAAAGCGACCTGACCCTGACCGAGGATGGCCGGAATCAGGTGATCCAGAACCTGTCGATCCAAAGCCCGCTGCCGTTCCAGGTTGGGCTGCTGGTGCAGACGAGCCGCGGCTTGATGGGCGCAATGGAAGAGGAGCGCAAAGCGGCTGACAAGTTTGTGGACACGATGCTGCCTGCCGGCCAGGAGACGGGGCCGGGCACTGGGAATGGAGCGGCCCTTGGAGTTGCGGCGCCGAACAACAATGAGGCGTTTCTGATCCACTTTGACCGCGAGGTGGAACTGCTGCAAGATTTTACGGAGTCTCGGGACAAGCTGCACAAGGAGATCGATGACATGGGGCCGACTCCGCGCAGCCGGGACGACGAGAACGGGCCTGAGACGATGGGAGACGACCGCCAGCACACCCAGAACAGCCGTGCCACCGCGCAGTTGTTCGATGCCATCTACCTTGCGGCGGATGAGTTGATGAAGCCAAAGAACGGCCGCAAGGCGCTGATCATTCTTTCTGACGGTGTCGACCGCGGCAGCAAAGAAACACTGAGCGAGGCATTGGACGCGGCCGATCACGCGAACCTCACGATCTATACGGTCTATTTGAAGGGCGAGCAGCAGCGGAGCGAGACGGGGTTTCCCGGCGGCGGGCGGCGTGGCGGCATGGGCGGCGGATGGCCCGGTGGCGGCAGCGGGTATCCCGGCGAGCGGCGCCCGAAACCCGAAGAGACGGGGATCGACGGCAAGAAGATCATGGCCCAGATCGCCTCGCGTACCGGCGGACGCTACTTTGACACGCGCAAGAAAGAAGATCTGACGGAGATCTACGGACTGATTGCGGATGAGCTCAAGGGCCAGTACCTTCTGACCTACACGCCCGACATGGTGGACAAGGATGGGGGTTATCACAAGGTTGCCGTAAAGGCGAACAAAGGCGATCTGACCGTGACCACGCGCGAGGGATATTACGCGCCGGGCGGAGATTCGAACTAGGCCTCTCGTGTATCCGATCTCGCTTCGAACGAAGAGTGTTGCCTGCCGAACTCGTGCGCGATAGCCTTTCTGCAGTTCCGGGGAGGGCACAGTGGCGGAGAATAAGACCAAGCCTGGTCAGGCGAGCGTCACGTCCTATGTCGCGGCAATTGCCAATGAAACCCGGCGCGCCGATGCCAAAGCAATTGCCGGGATGATGCAGGAAGCTACCGGCGAAAAACCACGGATGTGGGGTCCGTCGATTATTGGATTCGGCACCTGCCATTACCGTTACGAGAGTGGGCGCGAAGGTGACATGCCGCTTGTCGGCGTTTCTCCACGAAGTGGAGCGTGCGTGCTCTACGGGCTCCAGATTCAGGAAGGAACCAACCCACTCCTGGCCGGGCTCGGCAAGTTTAAGACTGGCAAGGGCTGCCTCTACATCAGCAAGCTTGCAGACGTGAATACACAGGTGCTCAGGAAGCTCATCGCACAATCGGTTGCGAAGCGCCGCACCAAGGATTGACTCTCACAGGGAGATGAAAAAGGGCGCAGCCGGTTGGCCGCGCCCTTTGTTGTTTGAGGGAGGGCTACTTTGCGCCGGTGCCGATGTTGCCGCCCTGGCGCTCTTCGAGTGCTGCCTGCGCCGCCGCCAGCCTCGCCGTCAGCAGACGGAATGGCGAGCAGGAGACGTAGTTGAGGCCGATCTTGTGGCAGAACTTGACGGACTCTGGATCGCCGCCGTGTTCGCCGCAGATGCCGACCTTAAGGGTGGGCCGGGTGTTGCGTCCTTTGGCCGTGGCCATCTTCACCAGTTGCCCCACGCCCGCCTGGTCGAGGGTGGCGAAGGGGTCCTGCTTGAAGATGCCGTTCTTGAGATAAGCCGGCAGGAACTTGTTGATGTCGTCCCTTGAAATTCCAAAGGTGGTCTGCGTGAGGTCGTTGGTGCCGAACGAGAAGAACTCGGCTTCTTCGGCGACCTGATCGGCCGTGAGGGCTGCGCGGGGCAATTCGATCATCGTGCCGACCATGTAGTCGACCGTGGCGTCCTTTTCTTTGAAGACCTTCTCGGCGACGCGGCGAATGATGCTGGCCTGGTGGCGCATCTCGTCGATGGAGCCGATGAGCGGGACCATGATTTCGAGATGCGGCTCGCCACCGTGGTTCTTCACGTTGACGGCGGCCTCGAAGATGGCGCGCGCCTGCATCTCGGTAATCTCAGGGAAGGCGATGCCGAGGCGGCAGCCGCGCAGGCCGAGCATGGGATTCATCTCATGCAGGTCCTGCACGCGAGCCAGCAGCGTGCGCAGTTCCTTGAGCTTGGGCGAGCGAGGCTTGAGGTCTTCGAGGTGGGCGATCTCCACCAGCAGGTCTTCGCGCTGCGGCAGAAACTCATGCAGCGGCGGGTCGAGCAGGCGGATGGTGACCGGCAGCGATTCCATGGCCTTGAAGAGACCCACGAAGTCGGCGCGCTGCATGGGCAGCAGTTTTTTGAGCGCGTCGCGGCGGGCGGGTTCGTTGTCGGCCAGGATCATGGCGCGCACGTGTTCGATGCGGCCCTCGGCAAAGAACATGTGTTCGGTGCGACAGAGTCCGATGCCTTCAGCTCCGAAGGCCCGGGCCTGCTTGGCATCACGCGGGACGTCGGCATTGGCGCGGACTTTGAGACGGCGCAGCGGGTCTGCCCAGCTCATGAACTTGACAAGATCGGGATCGTCCGGGCGGGCCGGGATGGTCTTGAGCTTGCCCTCGATGACGCGGCCGGTGGTGCCGTCGAGCGAGATCCAGTCGCCGTGCTTGAAGGTCTTGCCCTTCACGCGCAGTTCCTTGCGGGCTTCGTCGACCTGGCAGTCGCCGGCGCCGGCCACGCAGCACTTGCCCATGCCGCGGGTGACGACGGCTGCGTGCGAAGTCATGCCGCCGCGCGAGGTGAGAATGCCCGACGCGACTTCCATGCCCCCGATGTCTTCTGGCGTGGTCTCGCCGCGAACGAGAATGATGCTCTGCATGTGTCCGTGGGTGTGTTGCTTGACTGCCTCTTCGGCGGTGAAGACGATCTGGCCGACGGCTGCGCCGGGTGAGGCGGGAAGGCCGGTGGCGAGCACCTCGACCTTGGCGCCCTTCTCATCGAGGCGAGGAACCAGAAAGTCATAGAGCTGGTTGGGCTCGACGCGGAAGATGGCTTCCTCCTGAGTGATGAGGCCTTCGCGCACCATGTCGATGGCGACGCGCACGGCGGCGAGACCGGTGCGCTTGCCGTTGCGGGTCTGCAGCATGTAGAGCTTGCCATCCTGGATGGTGAACTCGAAGTCCTGCATGTCGCGGTAGTGCTTTTCCATCTTCCAGGTGATGGTGCGCAGCTGGTCATAGACCTTGGGCATGACGCGCTCAAGCTCGCTGATGGGCAGCGGCGTGCGGACGCCGGAGACGACGTCTTCACCCTGCGCGTTCATCAGGTATTCGCCGAAGAAGACACGCTCGCCGGTGGCGGGATTGCGGGTGAAGCCGACGCCGGTGCCGGAGTTTTCGCCGAGGTTGCCAAAAACCATGGCCTGCACGTTGACGGCGGTGCCGAGCCAGTCATCGATGTGATTGATGCGGCGATAGGTTTTGGCGCGATCGTTTTCCCAGCTGCGGAAGACGGCGTCGCGCGCGGCCGCGAGCTGATCGAGCGGGTTCTGCGGAAAGTCTTTGCCCGTCTCTTTCTTCACCAGCTTCTTGTACTCGGCGATGATTTTTTTGAGGGCTTCAGGCTGCAGTTCGTAGTCGAACTTGACCTTCTCGTGCTCCTTCACGCTGTCGAAGATGTGCTCGAACTTCTTCTTCGGGATGTCGAGGACGACGTCGCCGAACATCTGGATAAGACGGCGATAGGAGTCATACGCGAACCGCGGATTGTTGCTGC
>Ga0335073_10014240_pt1 | contig 11146 bp, 8 predicted proteins | sample Lox_Sample_22_FD_207093 | JGI IMG/M metagenome (GOLD analysis project Ga0335073, IMG submission 207093) | Soil microbial communities from Loxahatchee National Wildlife Refuge, Florida, United States - Lox_Sample_2.2 | ecosystem: Environmental > Terrestrial > Soil > Wetlands | place: USA: Florida... | reverse complement strand
TGTCCTTCTTCAAGTCGACGAGCTTGCTCAGGCCGATTTCGCCCGGCGTGTATTTCTGCTGGTCGATCAGCGCACGTTTGCTGGAAATGTAGTCGACCTCGATGAGGATGAGGCCGGCTTCGATGCGTGCAATGTCCAGCGCGGTCATGCCCGCGGGATGAATATCGAAGGGCCGGCCTTTGGCCATCAATTCATCGAATACCTTGACGGCGTCTTTCCAAGGTACCCAGATTTCGTAGCCGAGGTCGCCCGTGTAGCCAGTGCGAGAGATGTCCACGGGCACGCCGCCGATTTTGCCGTGAGTGACGCGAAAGTATTTCAGTCCGGCAATGTTGGCTTCGGCCACTGCGTGCAGTAATTTACCGGAAGTAGGGCCTTGCAACGCCAGAGCCGCAACCTTTTCGGAGATATCCTCGATTTCGACGTTCAGCCCGAGCGCATTCTGTCGGAACCATCGCAGGCTCGGATCGGCGGCGGTCCAGCGATATTTGTTTTCCTCGAGGCGGGTGATGGTGCCGTCGTCGATCACTTTGCCCTCGGGGTCGCACCAGCAGCAGTAAATGACCTGACCGACGGCAACCTTCTGAATGTCCCGGGTAATAATGCGATTGACGAGCTTGGTGGCGTCTGGGCCGGAGACCATGTACTTGAATAATGGCGTAATGTCGATGAGCGCGGCGGAATTGCGGATGGCGTTGTACTCGTGCTCGTGGGTCATTTCGTAGGCGCCCACGGTGTAGTAGCCCGACCATTCCTTGAAATTCAGGCTCTCGCACAGGGCGAGGGTTCTCTGGTGGAAAGCAGTTCCGACGGGCACGATTCCTCCGGTGTGGGTGCGAACGTCACGCGCAGAGTGGAGCGAATAGCCGATTATAGGTGCGATTTCCGCACGGCTGCAAGGTCGCGAAGTCGCAAAAGTTCCTGCGGTGAACTTGAGAAGCATACACGCTGCCAGTAGAATGACTTGTTCCACACAGCGTCCGGGGTTGTCCTCAGCACAGCGTCAAAGCGGAGTCCTAACGAAATGCCTCAGTCCTACGATGTAGTGGTCATCGGGGGCGGTCACAATGGTCTGGTGAACGCCGCGTATCTGGCCAAGGCCGGGAAGAAAGTAGTGGTATTGGAACGGCGCCAGGTGTTGGGCGGCGCTGCAGTGACGGAAGAAATCGTTCCCGGTTTTTTGTTCTCGGAATGCTCCTACGTGGTTTCCTTGCTGCGTCCGGAAATCATTCGCGAATTAGATCTGCCGCGGCACGGACTGGAAATTTTGCCGCTCGACGGCACATTTTCGCCGATGCTCAATGGCGATTATCTTTGGCGTGTGAACGATCACGCCAAAACACAGCGGGAGATTCGCAGGCATTCTCGGTTGGATGCGGAGGCGTACGACGAATTCTCAAAAATGATGACGCCAATGTGCCGATTCGTGAAGCCGATGCTCTCGATGATTCCGCCGGACCCGACCACACTATATCCGAAAGATTTGAAACAGCTGAATTTCCTGCTGCAACGTTTTCGCGACCTTTCTTCGGAGGAACGCTACACGCTAGTGCAGTTGATGACCATGAGCGCGGCGGATTTTCTGGATCAATGGTTTGAAACCGACGTACTGAAGGCCACCATGTCCGCCTCGGGGATTATCGGCACATTTCTAGGCATTCGTTCGCCGGGCACCGCATACGTTTTGCTGCATCACTACATGGGCGAAATCGATGGCGCGTTTCGTTCCTGGGGATTCAGCCGCGGGGGGACCGGCGGAATCTCTCTGTCGATTGCGGGTGCAGCGCGGGAAGCGGGAGTGGAGATTCGCACGGAAGCGCCGGTGGCAAAGATCATCGTGAAAAACGGGCGCGTCGCGGGAGTAGCGCTGAAATCGGGCGAAGAAATTTCCTGCAACGTGGTTTCCTCGAGTGTGGACCCGCACTTGACGTTCGAAGTGTTCCTGGATGCCAAGGAGTTGCCGGCCGATTTTGTGGAAAGCGTCCGTCGATATAAATTCCGGGGTTCCTCGGGAAAAGTGAATCTGGCGCTGAGCGGGCTGCCAAATTTCAAGGCATTACCGGGGCCGGGCGCGCATTTGCGTGGCGCGATCTCGATTTCGCCAAAGATGGAGTACATGGAACGCGCGTATGACGATGCGAAGTACGGTGATTTCTCGAAGCGGCCGTATATCGACATGGTGATTCCGAGCTTGACCGATCCTTCCGTGGCTCCGCCGGGAAAACATGTGCTCTCGTGTTTCGTGCAATATGCGCCGTACAAATTGGCGGAAGGCACTTGGGACGATCAGCGCGAAGCGTTTGGGAACAACGTGATCAACACCATTGCGGAGCACGCGCCAAATATCAAGGAGCTGATTATCGCCAAGCAGGTGCTGACCCCGCTCGATCTGGAGCGCGATTTCGGTCTGACGCAGGGCAACATTTTCCAAGGCGAGCTTTCTCTGGAGCAGTTGTTCTTTCTGCGGCCGGTGCCGGGCTGGGCGTATTACCGCACGCCGGTGGATAACCTTTATATGTGCGGATCGGCAACACATCCTGGCGGCGGGATCATGGGCGCGAACGGGCGCATCGCCAGCCAGGTGATTCTGAAGGAATGGAAGAAGGCGGCGAACTGACCATGCCCATCGGACAAAAAGTGGTGCTTATTGGCGGTGGTCATAACGCGTTGATCACGGCGTTTTATCTGGCGAAGGGGGGATTCAAACCGGTGGTGTTGGAGCGTCGCTCGATGATCGGAGGCGGCGCGGTCACCGAGGAGTTTTATCCGGGATTCAAGGCGTCGACGCTCGCGCACACGGTCGGACCGCTGCGCGCGGATGTTCTGCGCGATATGCAACTGGACCGCTTCGATTTGCAATTGTTCCGGCCCGATCCGCGTGTTTTCGCTCCCGCTCCCGATGGGCGTGGATTGCTGTTCTACGAGGATGCGGCGAAAACGGCGGGCTCGATTTCGCACATTTCGGCGAAAGATGGCGGCAAGTATACGGAATTTGCGAAAGCGCTGGAGAAAATTGCCGGAGTGTTCAGCCAAATTGCGGCCATCACGCCCCCGGGGATCGACAAGCCTTCGCCGGAAGATTTGTGGAACCTGTTGAACACAGGCCGCGGCATCCGCAAGCTGGGCAAGCGCGGAATGTTGGACTTGCTGCGCTGGGGCCCGATGGCCGTGGCGGATTTTGTTGCGGAATTTTTCGAGACGGAGCTGTTGCGCGCGGTGATTGCGGCTCGCGGCATCTTTGGAGCGAATTTGGGGCCATGGTCGGCCGGTTCCACCGCGGTCTTGTTGCTGCGCGCCGCGGCGGATGCGCATCCCGTGGGGCCGGCGGCATTTCCTCGCGGGGGATTGGGCGAACTGACTCGAGCGATGGGCGAAGCCGCAAAGAAGGTGGGCGCGGAGATTCGCACGGATGCGGAGGTGGCCCAAATTCGCACGAAGAGCGGGGCGGTGAGCGGAGTGGTGCTGGCGAATGGCGACGAGATCGCGTGCGAGGCGGTGGTTTCCGGTGTCGATCCGAAGCGCACATTTTTCCAATTGCTGGAGCCGGCGATTCTGGATCCGGTGTTCGCGCTGCGCCTGAAGAATTTCCGGGCGCGCGGGAATGTTGCGAAAGTACATTTGGCGCTGGGCGATTTGCCGAACTTTCCATCGCTGGCGAATGCCGTCGGACCGGATGGATTCCGCGAAGCGCTGTCCGGACGAATTCACATTGGCCACGAGATTGATTATCTGGAGAAGGCGTTCGACGCGTCGAAGTATGGCGAAATCTCGACGGAGCCCCATCTGGATGTGACCATTCCGACGCTGCTCGATCCTGCGCTGGCGCCGAACGGGAAGCACGTGCTTTCGGCGTATTTCCAGTTTGCGCCTTACCAGTTGAAGGACGGGAACTGGAACCACCGGCGCGGCGAGCTGGCGAATACGGTGATCAAGACGCTGGGGGTTTATTCGCCGAATCTGGCGAACCTGGTGGAAGGCGCGCAGGTGATTACGCCGCTCGATCTGGAACAGACTTACGGCTACACAGGCGGGCACATTTTTCATGGCGAATTGGCGCTGGATCAGATTTTCACGATGCGGCCGGTGCTGGATTGGGCGCGGTATCAGACGCCGGTGCGCGGTTTGTTTTTGTGCGGCAATGGCACGCATCCCGGAAATGGGTTGACCGGGGCGTCGGGCGCAAACGCGGTAAAAGAGATCATTCACGAATTGCGTTGAGCGCAGTGCTGCGATCCAGAGGTTCGCAAGGACCTTTCGTTGAGATCCTTCGCGCGTAAGGCGCGCTCAGGATGACAGGTTTTGTTTTGGTTAGTCGGACATTGAGAGTCCCACTCGTGCGGAAGAACCCACATGCAAACGTGGTATGTGGGACACCCAGGCGATGAGAAGAAAAGGAAATGACCGCAATCGGCAAAAAGCGATTGGAAGAGTTGCGGGAACGCGAGGAAAAGCGGTTTGTGGCGGAGCACCCGCGGTCCGCGGATTTGTACCAGCGGGCGCAGGAGTCGCTGTTGGGCGGCGTGCCCATGAACTGGATGAAGAAGTGGGCGGGCGCGTTTCCGGTGTTTGTGGAGAGCGCGAAGGGCGCGCATTTTCGCTGCGTGGACGGGCGCGATTACGTGGATCTTTGTCTGGGCGATACGGGAGCGATGACCGGACATTCGCCGGATGTTGTGGTGGACGCGGTGGCGAAACGGGCGCGCAAAGGCATCACGTTGATGTTGCCGACCGAGGATGCGCTGTTTGTGGGGGAGGATTTGAAGAAGCGGTTCGGGCTGGCGTACTGGCAATTTACGTTGACGGCGACCGACGCGAACCGGTTTTCGATCCGGATTGCACGCGAGATTACCCAGCGGTCGAAGATCCTGGTGTTTCACTACTGCTATCACGGCACGGTGGATGAAACGTTTGCGGGATTGCACGACGGTGTCGTCGGGCCGCGCCGGGGAAATATCGGGCCGCCCGTAAATCCGGCAGAAACAACGCGCGTGGTAGAGTTCAACGATTTGCTGGCGCTGGAAGAGGCGCTGAAGCAGCATGACGTGGCGTGCATTCTTGCGGAGCCGGCGATGACGAACGTCGGAATTATTTTGCCGGATGCAGGCTACTGGAAAGCAGCGCGAGAATTGGCGCGGCGCTACGGAGCGCTGTTGATTGCGGACGAGACACACACGATCTGCGCGGGGCCGGGAGGATGTACCGCGGAGTGGAAGCTGGAGCCCGACCTGGTAGTGTTTGGCAAAGCGATTGGCAGCGGGATTCCCGGCGCGGCGTACGGATGCACGGAAGAAGTGGCACAGCGGATTTCGGCGCGAATCCAGTTGGAAGATTGCGACGTCGGCGGAATCGGGGGAACTCTGGCGGGGAACGCCTTGTCGCTGGCAGCGATGCGGGCGACGCTGGAACATGTGCTGACGGCGAAGAACTTCGAGAAGATGATCGCGCTGGCGGTGCGGTTCAACGAAGGCGTGGCCGGAGTGATCCAGAAACATAAGTTGCCGTGGAACGTGCAGCGGCTGGGATGCCGGGCGGAGTATACGTTTCGCGAGAAGCCGCCGCGGAATGGCGGGGAATCCGCAGCAGCCGCCGATTTCGAGCTGGAGCGATTTCTGCATCTGTACGCACTGAACCGAGGCGTGTTGCTGACGCCGTTTCACAATATGGCGCTGATGTGCCCAGACACGTCGCAGGCAGACGTAGACGAGCACACGAAGGTGTTTGGGGAGGCGGTGCGGGAGTTGGTCTGATCAGTTCCAAAATGGAACGCGAAAAATTTAAAATGCGAATTTGCGTAAGTGTTGATTATGCAAGGGTTATGTAATTTTCATCTTGCAAGTGCGGATTCTGCTGGAGTTATAAGCTTTTTGTTTTCTGCATGATGTGCAAGTGCGGATTCTAAAGCGCTTGCGGATGCGTTTTCCTGTATGTGCGGATTCTAAAAAACTTAAGCCGGTGGTGGTCGTGCCTGACAGGTTAGGACTCAGTTCGCCGGGACTGCTGTCGCTGGCCACAGGTATCCCTGATGATAGATATACATGCGGTAAATACACTTGTCAAGAAATTTGTTGGGTACTGGGTCAGCTTGATCAAAGTGACGCGGTGCCGATTTTTGTGGTGGCGGCAGCAAGGCTGCCGCTGAGCGTTGGTCTGTTGGGTTTGCGTTGAGGAACCGGCGGGAGCAGGGCTCCCGCACTCCGGGGGAGGCGGTAGCGTATACTTGCGCGGACCTGGAGACGCTAGGAGCGTTTGGCGAATCTAAGAGCGTGCTGCAAGAGGAAGGGGAGCGAACATGGGCGAGTACTATTTGTTGAAGACGGAACCTACGGAATATTCGTTTGCGCAGTTGGTAAAGGATAAGGAGACGGAGTGGGACGGGGTGCACAATCCGGTGGCGCTAAAGAATCTGGGGGCGATGAAGGCGGGGACGCGGCTGATTGTTTATGAGACCGGGGATCTGCGGACGGCCGTGGGAACGGCGACCGTGGTGTCTGTGGACGCGAAGAATCCAAAGAACCCGGTGGTGAAGATCAAGGCGGGGAAAGCGCTGGGGAAGCCGGTGACGCTGGATGAGATTAAGAAGAACAAGTTATTCGGAGATTCGCCGTTGGTGCGGCAGGGAAGGTTGTCGGTGGTGCCGCTGACCGAGGCGCAGTATGAGGCGCTGACTCGAGGGTGAGAAAGGAAAAAGATTAACGCAGAGGGCGCGGAGGAGACGCGGAGGGAACGGAGAATGGGTTGGCGGACGCGGTTCGTTGATGCTGACGGCTGTGCTGCGGGAAAGCGGTTCGCTAGCTACCCCACTCCAAAGTGGTTCAGTACAGGCCGGGGAGGAGCCGGCTGGTGGATTTGGTGTAGTCGGCGTAGTCGGCGCCGAAGGCTCGACGCAGGGCCGCTTCTTCTACGTGAATGCGGTAGAGGAGCACTGCGGTGCAGGGAATGAGGATGATGGTTAGGCTGAGCCAGTTGCGGGTGTGCAAGGCCACCGCGAGAAAGATCAGGAGCAAGCCCAGATAAGAGGGATGGCGGACGAAGCGGTAGAGACCGGAACGATTGAGTTTTTGTGAGTCGAGAATGGCGACGTTGGAGCTGAAGGATTTGCCGAGAGTGTAGATCGCGGTCCAGCGGACGGCCAGGCCAAGGATCAAGATGGCCAAAGCTACGGGGCGAACCGCTGGAGAACTGCCGAACAGATTGTGCGGATGAATTTCGCTGTACCAGATGCCGGCGGTCATAGAAGAGAAGATGACGACCCAGAGCAGGATGAGGGAGCCACGGTCGCGCGTTTGGCCGGTGCTGTGTTTAGTGCGGGTGGCGACGCCGATGATGACCTCAGAGGCGACCCAGAGCCAATAGAGGATGCGCCAGAGCAGAGCAACGCTCACGGCGTTTCCTTGGGAGCTGGGTGAGGAGCGGAAGGATCGGCAGGCTCGAGAAGATCCCACTTGTTGCCGTAAAGATCTTCGAAGATAGCGACCGTGCCGTAGGGTTCCTGGCGGGGAGTTTCCAGGAATTTCACATTGGCGGCCTGCATCAGGCGATAGTCCCGCCAGAAGTGGTCGGTATAGAGGAAGAGGAAAACACGGCCGGCGGCTTGCTTGCCGACTTGCTGGAGTTGCTCGGGAGTGGCGGCTTGAGCGAGGAGCAGATTGGTGCCGTGGGAACCGGGAGGAGTGACCAGGATCCAGCGTTTGCCGGGGGCGAGTGGCGCATCTTCGACCACGCGAAAGCCCAGCGATTCGGTGAAGAAGGTTAGGGCTTCCTCGTAATCGCGAACGAGAAAGGCTACGTGGGCTAGCGATTGCGGCATGGGTGTTGATTATCGCACGGGGGTGACAAACAGACGAAAAAGCTTAACGCAGAGGCGCAGAGGTCGCGGAGACGCGGTGGTTGTGCTGAGGTCGGAGGAGGCGGCAGCAGGGCTGCCGCTGATCGTTGTTAGGAACGGTGGAGATGGGCGAACCGGCGGGAGCGGGGCTCCCGCACTCCGAGGCTAGGCCAAATTGAGCGGCCGGTTGGGGGTGGGTTGGTTGTGGGGTATGCGGCGGCGGACCTATAATTGAGTGTTTGTTAGCGAGGAGGAGCGTGACCATGGCGACGTCAAAAGCGAAATTGCATGGCAACCTGAGCGAGTTTACGAACGAGCCGTTTATCGATTTTTCGAAGCCGGAAAACAAGAAAAAGATGGAAGCGGCGCTGAAGAAAGTGCGCGGCGAATTTGGGCATGAGTACCCGATGTGGATCGGCGGGAAGAAGGTGGTGACCGAGAAGAAAAGAAAGTCGACGAACCCGTCGAAGCCGTCGGAAGTGATCGGGGTGTTCCAGGATGCGTCGAAGGAACAGGCGATCGAGGCCATTGAGGCAGCGAACAAGTATTTCGATGTGTGGAAGAAAGTGCCGGCGCAGAAGCGCGCGGAGTGCTTATTTAAGGCGGCGGCGATGGTGCGCGAACGGAAATTCGAGCTGGCCGCAGTGGTGTGCTACGAAGTGGGCAAGACGTGGATCGAGGCGGATGCGGACATCGCGGAGACCATTGATTTTTGCGAGTTTTACGGGCGGGAAATGCTGCGGCTGGCGGAACCGCAGAAACTGACGCCCATGAAGGGCGAGAAAAATTACCTGGTATACATCCCGCTGGGAGTGGGCGCGATCATTCCGCCATGGAATTTCCCGTGCGCGATTATGGCGGGCTTGGTGGTGGCGTCGCTGGTGACCGGGAATACCGTGGTGCTGAAGCCGGCGTCGGATTCGCCGACGATTGCGGCGAAGTTTGTGGATATTTTGTTTGAGGCGGGCGTGCCGAAGGAAGCATTGCAGTTCGTGACTGGGTCGGGCGCGGCCGTGGGCGATACGATCGTGCAGCACCCGAAGACGAGGTACGTCGGGTTCACGGGCTCGAAGGAAGTGGGCCTGCGGATTGCGGAGCTGGCGGCGAAGCCGTCGCCGGGACAGATCTGGATCAAGAGGACGGTGCTGGAAATGGGCGGCAAGGACGGCATCGTGGTGGACGAGGAGGCCGATATCGACGCGGCCGCCGACGGCACGGTGGCGGCGGCGTTTGGATACCAGGGGCAGAAGTGCTCGGCGTGTTCGCGAGTGATCGTGAGCGAGAAGGTGTACGACAAGTTCGTCAACAAGTTGGTGGAGCGCACCAAGAAGATCAAAGTAGGCCCGGCGGACGATCCAGGGAACTATATGGGTCCGGTGATCAACGATGCGGCGATGAAGACGATTCTGGACTACATCGAAATCGGAAAGAAGGAAGGGAAGCTGCTGGCGGGCGGCAAGCGCGCGGAGGGCGAGGGATATTTCGTCGAGCCCACGATTATCGCGGATGTACCGCCGAAGGCGCGGCTGGCGCAGGAGGAAGTGTTTGGTCCGGTGCTGGCGGTGATTAAGGCGAAGAATTTCGAAGATGCCATGGAAATTGCGAATAACACCGAGTTTGGGTTGACCGGCTCGTTGTATTCGAAGAATCCAGAGAAGATTCGCCGCGCGGAAGAGGATTTCCACGTGGGGAACTTGTATTTGAACCGGAAGTGCACCGGAGCGATGGTGGGCGCGCATCCGTTCGGCGGATTCAATATGAGCGGAACGGATTCGAAGACCGGCGGGAAGGATTATCTGCTGCTGTTCCTGCAGGCAAAGGCGGTGGCGGAGAAGGTCAGTTAGAAAATAGAAATTGGAAAATTGAAAATGGGACGGGGCGGACTTCGGTTCGCCCCGTTTTCTTTCGGAGGATGAAAGAAAGAATTAACGCAGAGGTAGCAGAGGAGATGTGGAGTTCTCGGAGACCGCCGTGCCTATGCTGTGCCCGCGGAGACAGGCCGAGAGACGAATTTCAGGAGGCGGTAGGCGGGGTAGGCGCAGGCCAGGGCGATTAGGGTGAGGTAGCTGTTGGTGGGATCTTCCCGGATGGCTTCGAGGAGGAAAGCGACGGAGCCGGCGAGAGCCAGGGCCGTGGTGTAGGGATAGCCCCAAGCGCGATAGGGACGAACGAGGTTTGGTTCGCGGCGGCGGAGGAGGAAGAGAGAGAGGAAGGAGAGCATGTAGTTGGTGACGAAAAAGAAGGCGGTGATGGCGATGACGCGCTCGAAGCTGAAAATGGCGAAGGCCACGCCAAAAAGCGCGCTAAGAAATAAGGCGACTGTGGGTGTACCACCCGGATTGACGCGGGAGAAGGCGCGGAAGAAAAGGCCATCGCGGCTCATGGCGTAGACCACGCGAGCAGCCATGAGGTGAAGGGCGTTGATGGAACTTAGTAGCGCCAGCACCATGATGGAACGGAAGATGAAGTCGCCGTGGTGGCCGAAAACGCGTTCGGCGGCGAGGCCCAGGGAAAAGTTGTTGCCGGCGATCTCATTCATGGGCAGCACGTAAAGCACGGCGGCGTTAACCGCCAGATAGATGCAGACGATGGAGAAGAGGCTGGCGAAAATGGCGCGGGGAACAAGGAAGCCAGGATTGATGATTTCGTCGCCGAAATAGATGACGCCGTCCCAGCCATCGTAGGTGTAGATGGTTGCCTGAATACCGAAGAGAAGGCCAGTGATGAGAGCGGCGCCGGTGGGAATGGCAATAGGCGCGGCGGCTTGTGCAAGCTCAGCGATTTGGGCGGAGCGATGCAAATGGCCGCCGAGCGTAAAGCAAGCGATGACGATGGCGAAGAACGCGAGACCCTTCATGACTGTCGTGGAGTTCTGCACTTTGCTGCCCATGCTGATGCTTTTCCATTGCAGCAAGGCAAAGAGGATGATCACGGATGCGGCGATGATTTTGATTCTGTAAACGGCGTTCAGGACCGGGAAAAGATGGGCCAGGTATTCGCCGATGACGATGGCTACCAGCGCGGTCGAACTGCAGGTGGAGAGCCAGTCGGACCAGCCGACAATGAAGCCGGCGAAATCGCCGATGCCGCGGCGCGAGAAATTGTACTGGCCACCGCTTTTAGGGATGGCGGAGCCGAGCTCGGCGAGTTGGAAGGCGCTGACGAGCGCATAGAGCGCGCCTGCAAACCAGACACTGAAGAACAGCCAATGATTGGGAAGACGCGCGGCGATGTCGCCGGGAGTGCGTACGATCCCGGCGGAGATGGTGTTGCCGACGGCGACCGCGATGCCGAAGCCGACACCGAGAACCTGAAGGAGCT
>Ga0335073_10014239_pt1 | contig 11147 bp, 7 predicted proteins | sample Lox_Sample_22_FD_207093 | JGI IMG/M metagenome (GOLD analysis project Ga0335073, IMG submission 207093) | Soil microbial communities from Loxahatchee National Wildlife Refuge, Florida, United States - Lox_Sample_2.2 | ecosystem: Environmental > Terrestrial > Soil > Wetlands | place: USA: Florida... | reverse complement strand
CGAGATGCAGGTCGAGGGCGCGCAGCTGGACGGGATGATCTGCCTGACCTCGTGCGACAAGACCGTGCCCGGCCAGCTGATGGCCGCCGCCCGGCTGAACATCCCGACGATCATCGTGGCCTGCGGCTACCAGGCGAGCGGCACGCACAACGGCCGGCACTGCGACATCGAGGACGTGTTCCTCGCCGCCGCGCACGTCGCGAACGGCGCCCTGACGGCGGACGAGCTCACCGAGATGAGCGCGAACGCCGTGCGCAGTCCCGGCGTGTGCGCCGGCTTCGGGACCGCCAACACCATGCACCTGGCCTGTGAGGCGCTCGGCATGGCACTGCCGGGGTCTACCCCGGTACGGGCCAATAGCGAGCCGATGTGGAACGCCGCCGACGCGGCGGCGGCCCGGATTGTCGAGCTGGTGAACGAGGATCTCAAGCCACGGGACATCCTGACCCCGGCGGCCTTCCGCAACGCGGTCAAGTGCATCCTGTCGGTCAGCGGGTCGATCAACTCGGTCAAGCACCTGCAGGCGGTCGCCGCCGAGGCCGAGGCCGATGTCGACGTCTACCGGCTGTTCGAGACGCTGGCGGACGACGTGCCGCTGCTCACGGCGATCCGGCCGAATGGCGAGACGCCGATCGAGGAGTTCGAGGACGCCGGCGGGACGCGCGCGCTGATGAAGCAGCTCGAGCCGCTGCTTGACGGCTCCGCGCTGACTGTGACCGGCACGACCGTGAGCGAGAACCTGGCCGCCGTGACCGTGGCGGACCCCGAAGTGATCAGGCCGCCCGAGCGGGCGCTCGGGCGGCGGCCCACGATCGTCCTCATCCGCGGCAGCCTCTGTCCCGACGGCGGGATCGTCAAGCTCGCCGTCGCCGACGACCGGCGGCTCACCTTCGAAGGACCCGCGATCGTCTTCGAGTCACCGATGCAGTCACTCGACGCGATCCGGGCCGGGCAGATCAAGCCCGGACAGGTCGTCGTGCTGCGCGGGCAGGGAGTGACCGGGTCGCCGGGCATGGGGATGGCGTCACAGCTGGTGTTCGGGCTGGACGGCGCCGGGCTGACCGGACAGGTCGCGGTCGTCACCGACGGGCAGCTGTCCGGGCTCGTGAACAAGGGGATCGTGGTCGGCGAAGTGTCGCCGGAAGCGGCCAAGGGCGGGCCGCTCGCGCTGGTCCGGGACGGCGACACGATCCGGATCGACGTGCCGGGCCGCACCGCCGACCTGGACGTCCCGCAAACGGAACTCGCGGAAAGGAAGGCTGTCCTGGACGCGAACCCGCCGTCCCGCCCCGCCGAGGTCGGCTGGCTCTCGGTCTACGAGCGCCTCGTCCGGCCGCTCCCCGAAGGCGCGGTCCTGCGCCCGAGACCCGGAGGCGGGACCTCATGAGCGAGCGGGGAACACGATGAGCGAACAAGCGCAGACGGCGCTGGCCGTCAAAGGACTGTCCGTGGCCTACGGGAACGTGATCGCGGTGCACGACGCCACGTTCACCGTCGCCGAAGGGGACGCGTGCGCGATCACCGGGCCGAACGGCAACGGCAAGTCCTCGATCCTGATGGGCGTCACCGGCATGGTGCGCAGGCGGGGCGCCGTGGAGATCTTCGGCGCGCCCGCGAAGAACGGGGACGTCGGGTGGGCCGCGCGGCACGGGCTGACGCTGGTGCCGGAACGGCGCCAGCTGTACCCCGATCTGACCGCGCAGGACAACATCCTGCTCGGCTGCTACACGTGGACGAGAAGCATTGGGAAGGCGAGAACCTCGGCACCGTTCGGAAGAGCGGTCGATCTTTTCCCCGAGATCAAGCCGCATCTGAAGCAGGCGGCCGGCACCCTGTCCGGCGGGCAGCAGCAGATGGTCGCGATCGCGCGCGGGCTGGCCGCTAATCCGAAGATCCTCGCCGTGGACGAGCCGTGTCTGGGGCTCGCCGAGGCCGTCGCCAAGCGGGTGTACGACGCGCTCGCCCGCATCCACGAGGAAGGGACCACGCTGATCGTCGTCGAGGAGGCGCCACGACGCGCGCTGACTTTGTGCAATCGCCGCGTCGAGGTGCGCAACGGGATGGCGGGTGCGGCATGAAACTCGGGAACCTCATCATCGCCGGGATCATCACCGGCTCGATCTACGCGATGTTCGCCGTCTGCGTCTCGGTCTGGTACCGGGTGTCGAACATCCTCAACCTCGCCGTCGGCGACTTCGCGATGGTCGGCGCGCTCGGGGTCGACAACCTGTACCGGGTCAAGGGGCTGCCGATACCCGTCGCGATCATCACCACGCTCGTCGTGGTGGCCGTCTTCGCCTACGCCTACGACCTGGTCGTGCTGCGGATCGCACAGGACCAGCGACGGATGGAAGGGATCGTGGTCACGTTCTTCTTCACGTTCGCGCTGTCGTTCTTTATCGACGGGGTGGCGAAGATGCTGTTCGGCACCGACGTGCACGCGGCGCCCGGGCTGTGGAACGGCCCCTCGCTCAGCCTCGGCACCCTGCACTTCGAGCGGGCCGGCCTGCTGGTGATCGCCTGCGCGGTCATCATCGGCGGCGCGTTCTGGGTGTACATCAAGTTCACGCTCGGCGGCAAGGCGCTCGAGGCCAGCGGTGAGAACGTCGTCGGGGCGCGGATCGTCGGGATCGACACCCGCCGCTACCGGCGGTGGATCTTCATCGGGACGGCGTTGATCGCGGCGATCTTCGGCATCGTGGAGTCGCCCATCACCGGGTTCACGTACCTGTCGGGCGCGACGATCTCGCTCACCGGGTTCATCGCGGCCGCCTACGGCGGGTTCCGAAAACCGGGTCGCGCGCTCGTCGCCGGGTTGTTCATCGGCGTGCTCGAGGCGCTGCTCGGCGGCTACGTGAGCGCGGAATACGGCGACACCGTGCTGTACGCGATCCTCGCCGCGCTCGTGCTGGCCTGGCCGCGCGGGCTCGGGTTCGAATCGGCGGTGAGCGGGTGAGCGAGTTGCTGCCGGTGTCGGCCGGCACCGCGCCGCCGCGGAGCGCGAGCGGTTTCGCGAGCCGGTTCCCGGGCCGTTTCATGGGGCTTACCGCGCGGGTTCCCCGCGGACTCACGCCGACCACCGTGGTCGTGGTGGCGGGCGCGCTCATCGTCTTGATCTACGGGCAGCAGTACACCGGGTCGGTGTTCGTGCTCGCGGCCTGCTACGCGATCGTCACCGCCGGCATGGCCGTGCAGATCGGGTTCAGCCAGCAGATCGCGTTCAGCCAGTCGGTCTTCATGGGCGTCGGCGCCTACGGCGTTGCCATGCTGAACACCCACTACAACATGTCGGTCCTGGTAGCCACGCCGATCGTGCTCGTCGGCTCGGCGGTCGCCGCGCTCATCCTCGGCTCGGTCGTCACCCGCGCCTCGGGGCTCGCGCTCGCCGTCGCCACGCTGATGCTGCCGCTGATCGCGGTCGGCTACGTCTCCGGCTCCGGTTTCCTCGGCGGCGCCGTCGGCGCGCCGCTCACCGGCACGCTGTGGCCGTCGTCGTCGGCGTCCACCGCGGTCACCTTGGTGGGCGGCGGGCTGATCGTCGTCGCGTTCCTCGCGCTGGCGGTGTTCGTCGCGTCCCGCATCCTCGCCTCCGACATCGGGCTCGAGCTGTTCGTACTCGGCGTCGACGAGCGGACCGCGGCCGCGCTCGGCGTCCGCACCCCGCGGCGGAAGCTGGAGCTGTTCGTCCTCGGCTGCGTGTTCGCCGCCCTCGGCGGCGCCGCCTACGCGGGGACACAGCAGTTCGTGCCGGAGACGCTGGTCGACCCGACCGCCGAGCTGGCGCTGCTGATCATGCTGTTCATCGGCGGGCGGCGTTCGGTGATCGGGGCCGTCATCGGCGCGCTCATCATCCAGTACCTGCAAGGGGCGTGGAACTGGGTGAGCGTCAACATCCTGGTGGTCGAGGGCGTGCTGCTCACCGTGGTCCTGCTCACGGACCCGGAGGGGCTCGCCGGGATCGTGACGACCGGGACGAAGTGGATCTCCGCGCGGCTCCGGGCCGGTGGGGTGGTTCCGGGTGCGGGTGCGGTCGGCATGGCGGCCACGACTACGGCCACCACACCGGTCGTCGCCGCGGTTCCTCCGGCCGTCGAGGACGCGGTCGCGGGTGCCGCGGTCGCCACTGCCGGCGTCGCCACTGCCGGCGTCGCCACTGGCGCGACAGGGTCGGCGGGAACGAGCCGCTCGCCGCTGCTGGAGGTGCGGGGCGTCAGCAAGGAGTACGGCGGCCTGGCGGTGCTCCAGGACGTCACCCTCGCCTTGCCCGAGCGCGGCCTGTTCGCGCTCTGCGGCCCCAACGGCGCGGGCAAGACCACGCTGCTCAACGTCATCGGCGGCAGCGTCCCGCCGTCTCGCGGGCAGGTCTTGCTGAGCGGCGCGGACATCACGCGGCGTCCGCCGCACGAGCGCTTCTACGAGGGGATCAGCCGCACCTTCCAGGCGGTCCACCTGATCAAGGGCCGCACCGTGCTCGACAACGTGGCGGTCTCCTGCCTCACCTCGACCACCTCGTCGATCGTCACCCGGGTCACACGCAGCCGGCTCGAGGACGCGCGCCGGAAGGCGGCCCACGCGCTGGCCGACCTCGGCATGACCGACCTGGCGGAGCGGGAGGTGTCCAGTCTGACCCTGGAGACACAGCGGATGGTCGAACTGGCCCGCGCGCTCGCGCCGGGACCGCGGCTGCTGCTCCTCGACGAGCCCGCCTCCGGCCTGTCGGAGGACCAGCGCCAGCGGCTCGCCGTACTGCTCACCACGCTCGCCGAACGCACCTGCGTGCTCCTCGTCGAACACGATCTCGCGCTGGTCGCACAGGTTAGCGAGCGGATCTTCGTACTGTCCGGCGGCCAGCTCGTCTTCGACGGCGGGCCCGCGGACTTCCGTTCCTCACCGGTCGTCAACTCGCTTCTCGTCGGCAGCTAATGCAGCTATCGCTGCGCACGCAGCTAACGCCGACGAAATCGTATTTCTCATCCCCGAGAAATCCAAGGAGGGCAGAATAGTGATCCGAAGACGAACCACATTCAGAGTGGCCGCCGCCGCGGCTACTCTCCTGGCAGCCGGCGCGCTCGCCGCGTGCAGCTCCGGGGGCGGTGGCAACAGCGCGAGCTCCAACTCCGTCATCACCGCCTGCGGCGACCTGGCGCTCGCCGGCCCGTACGCCCAGATCGGCGAGACCGACAACTGGGGCGCGGAAGCGTACTTCAAGCACGTCGACGCGACCGGCGGCATCCTCGGCCACCAGGTCAAGTACATCACGCTGAACAACCAGTCCAGCGCCGCGCAGTCCGAGCTTGACGCGCGCAAGTGCATCGACACCTACCACGCGCAGTTCATCATCGGGCCGGAGTCCGGCGCCGACACCGAGTCCGCGCTGCCGCTCGCCATCTCCAGCCACACGATCCTGATCAGCCTATCTTCCGGCTGGCAGTCCAACGGCTACCCGGCGAGCGAACTGAACTCCTGGGGCTTCCCCGGCTTCTACGACGTGTTCTACGAGGACCAGCTCGCCTCGGTGCAGAACCTGATCGTGCCGCGGCACTACACCAGGGTCGCCCTGCTCGAGGACAACGCAGGTGCTCGCCATGCTGGCCGCTAAGCCGCAGATCATCCTCTTCGGCCTGGTGCCCGGCACCGACTCGATTACCGCGATCCGCGCCATCCGGGCGCAGGACCCGACGATCCCGATCAGCGAATGCTCCGCCTGCGAGCTGCCCAGCTTCATCTCGGCGGCTGGCGGCGCGTCCGCGATGCAGAACATCTACGTGCTCGGTTCCATGGAGGACTGGCTCACCCAGGCCAAGGAAGGCACGTCCGCGCAGGAAAAGGCGACCGCGGCCGGCCTTGAGGGGTACATCGCGGGCATGCAGGCCGCGGGCCTCGGCAACGCCAACGCGATCGACAACAGCCAGGAAGGCTGGGACGCCGGGCTAGAGATCAGCTGGGCGATTCAGCAGGCCGGCAACCTGGACGAGACCACGATCATGCAGAAACTCCAGCATCTCGACATCAACACGCTGGGCATTATCTGGAACCGGAACCCGTCCAACTACGAGGACATCAGCCAGGTCCTGGCCGCCATGGAGATCATCAACCCCGACGGCTCGGCTTCGCTGTACAAGTAGTAGTCCCGCTCAGAATCAAAGATCAAAAACAGATGATCCCGAACGGACGGTGGGTACTCGCCGTCCGTTCGGCATCTGCTTAGGTGCTTACGCCCGTGCGCCGGACGCCACCGTTACCTCGCGGCGGAAGCGCTCGTACTGGTCGATCTCCCGGCCGGTCGCGACGAGCACGAGGTCATGGGTGACGTCGGCCACGCGCTCGCGCATGGCGTGCTCGGCGGATTCCCGCTCGCGCTCGGCGGCGGAGACCGCGACGTTCCGGCAGGCGGCGGCCGTCAGGTAGCCGAGCACGAGCATCGCGACCGCCATGATGAGCAGCCACGGGATCAGCGAGGCCTCGCTGATCAGCCCATGGCGGTGGCCGGTGCCGCGGACCACCGCGATCACGGCCGAGAGCGCGATGCCAGCGGCGGCGAGCACGGTCAGCAGCCACTGCCAGGCCGTGATGAGCCCCCACCAGCCCGGCGGGCGCGACCTGGCGGCGGCCGCCGCGTTCGTCACGCCGTCGGCCAGCGCGCGCGGCACCATGGACGCGTTGCAGCGGGCGGCTTCGCGCAGGCTGTCCTCCCACGGCCCGGGGAGATCGCCGCCCACGGTGTCGGCGAACGCCGTGATCGCGTTGTCCACCTCCGACTGCTGCGCCTGGCCGGCCGCCGCCTCGGCGGCGTGCCGGACCGCGTCCGATTTCCCGCTCGGGCGCAGCGCGAGCACCGGATTACGACGGCGCAGCACCCGCGCGACCGGCCAGCCGGTGAGCCGGGCCGCCTGCGCCGACCTGGCGGTCGCCATGGCCTGCGCCACGGCGGCCAGCCCGGCTGCCTTGGCGAACGAGTCGGTGAGCCGCGCGGCGGGCGCCCGCGGGACGCTCGCCGCCGGGTCGGACGTGTCGCGGCGGCCGCCGTCGGCGGTAGCGTCTTCCCAGGGCGGCCGGCTCGGGGTCTGCTGCCCGAGCGCGTTCGCGTGCTCGTCGTCCCCGAGTTCCCAGGGCGGACGGGACTCGAACGCCGGCGCGTCATCGCCTTGGGCACCGGCGCCAGCGCCGAAGGGGACGAGCGGGCCGGCCCACGCGGCCGCGGCGAGCGCCGCGTCGGGCGCGACCTGGCGGCCTGCGTGCGCGGCGAAGCCGCCGATCACCGCGTCGATGTCGGCGCTGATCCGGTCGGTGACCGTGCGGCTGCGCCGCACCGTCTCCCGCAGCAAGTCCCGCAGGTCGTCGAGCCCGGCGCCGGTGCGCGCCGAGAGCGCCACCACCGGGGTGTCCTCAAGTCCTTCGGCGTCCAGCAGCCGGCGCAGGTCATCCTCGCAGTCCGGGACCTCCTTCGCCGGGACCGTGTCGATCTGGTTGAGCACGACGGCGAACACGGTCGCGTGGCCCGCGAGCGGGATCAGGTACCGGTTGTGGACCGCCGCGTCCGCGTACTTCTGCGGGTCGAGCACCCAGATCACCATGTCGGCCAGCTTGGCCAGCCGGTCCACCGCGGCCATCGACGCGCTGACCACCGAGTCGTGGTCGGGCAAGTCGAGCAGGAGCAGGCCGTCCAGGTCCGCCTCTCCCGAGTCGAGCACGCTGGCCCTGGCGTACCGATGGCGGCGCTGCACGCCGAGCCAGTCCAGCAGCGGGGCCGCGCCCTGCATGCCCCACACGCACGCGTGCACGTGCCTGGTGGTCGGGCGGGTCACCCCCGGCGGTGAGAAGTTCGCCCCGGCCAGGGCGTTGAACAGCGTCGACTTGCCGCTGCCAGTGCCGCCGGCGAGCGCTACGACCGTGTGGCTGCCGGACAGGCGCAGCCGCTCCCCGGCGCGCTTGAGGACGGCGTCCGCGTCGTCGACCAGTGCCCTGCTGAACCCGCCGGAGGCTTCCGATTCGGCCGCGAACCCGGCCGCCGGGGAGTCGTCCTGGCCCTCGCGGGCCCGCGCGATCCGGACGAGTTCGGCGAGCGCCTCCAAGCGTGCGGACAGCGTTTGCTCACCCGGCCACTGACTGACCGGCGGAAGTACGCTCATCGCGCCGCCTCCAGCGAGTACTGGGCCTGGTACAGCCGGACGGCGGCCACGCCGTCGACCGGACCCGCCCCGTCGACGATCTCGGCGAACCGCAACTGCTCCTCATCGAGAAGCAGCCCGATCCGCTGCCAGAGGTCCTCCCGGACCCTCGAGATCAAGGCGGCGGATTCCGTGGCCCCGAAGAGGGAGGCAAGCAGCTCCCTGGGCACCGTGACGATCTCGTCCCTGCTTTCCTGAGTGGCTTCGGCTTCCCGCGCGGCCGCGTCGCGCGCGACAGTCGGGACCCGGCCGGTCCTGGTCGGCTCGCCAAGCATCGCGATCTCCGTCAGCACGGCCGCCGGGGCGGGATCCCGGCCGGGCGGAGGGGCTAGCCGCTGCGGCGCGTTCGGTTGCATGCGCCGCATGAGTTGATCTTGCCATGCGCTGATCGCGCGGGAGACGCGCAGTGGCAAATCGGGCGATGACCGGTCAAAAGCCCCTTGCCTCTCAGCCGCGTCGAACTCCCTGGACACTCTGGACGCCCCGGACGCCCCGGACGCCCCGGGACCCTCGAGACCCTCGGGGCCCCCGGGGCCCCCGGGTCCCTCGCCGGCTCGCGATGTCCCGAACGCCGACTCGAACTCGCGCTTCGCGCGCTCGCCGCGGACCCGCTTGGCCTCCGCCGCGGCCAGCAGCGCGGCCCCGCCCGGGTTGTCCCGCCAGACGCGCGTCACCTGCTCGGCGGCGCGGTCCGCGACGGACAGGACGAGCGACTCCAGCGCGGCGCGCAGCGCGGTGTCGAGCGCCGCGTACCGCGCGACTGACCCGTCGGCGCGCGCCCGCTTGCCCGGGCGGCGCAGCCCGGCCAGGCCCCGCTTGGAGCGCAGCGCGGTGCCAAGGTCGCCGCTCGCGGTGTAGTCCTGCCAGCGCGCGAGCACTTCGCCGGCCAGCAGGTGGGCATCGCGGGTGCTCGCGTCGAACTCCGCCAGCGCGGTCGCGTACGCGGTCTCCGCCTCTTTGCGCAGCCGGGTCCGCAGGACGACCTGAGCGTCGACGTGGGCGGCCAGCCTGGGCACCCGGACCTTGAAGGTGTCGAGCATCCCCGCCATGGTCTGGCTGAGCACCGCGACCCGGCGGTCGGCGTGCCTGGCGGTCTCGGTCAGCCAGTCCCGGACCGGCTCGAAGATGTCATCGGGCAGGAAGCCGTCCACCAGGCCGGTCTCCGGGATCAAGAACCGGTCCTCGGTCTGGATGCCGTTGGCGTCGAGCATCGCGTTGAAGTGGTCGACCAGCTCGGTGCGGTGGCCCGGCGGCACCCGGGACAGGACGACGCCGAGGGCGGCGCCCCGGTCCCTGGCGTGCTGTAGCAACTCCCAGACCGGCGCGTCCGCGTAGCGGGTCGCGCTCGTCATGAACAGCCACAGGTCCGAGGCGTCCAGGAACTGATACGCGAAGTCATAGTGGGCACGGACGACGCTGTCGATGTCCGGGGTGTCGAGCAGCGCGATGCCTTTCGTCATCCCCTCGCTGGCGGCGAGCACGAGCAGGCCGTCACGCCCCGGCCGGGCCAGCCCCTCCTGGCGGACCCGGGGCAGCGTCGGCAGGAACATGTTCTCCGCGAACCAGTGAATGTCGTCGGGATGGCAGGCGAGCACGGGCGAGTTGGTGGTGGGCCGCCGGACGCCGGTCTGGCTGACCTGGGTGCCGACGATGCTGTTCACGAGCGTCGACTTGCCAGCGCCCGTGGAGCCGACCAGCGCCACCAGCAGCGGTGCGGCGGACTGGCGGACCCGGGGCAGCAGGTAGTCGTCGATCTGGCTGAGCAGCTTGGCCCGCTCCGCGGTCACCTCATCGGCGCCCGGGATATCGAACACCAGCGGTATCGCGGCTATCCGCTTTCGCAGGTTCAACAGCGTCGCTTCTAGCAGCCGGGCATCCACCCGGACCCGCGGCCGATCCATGTTCGCGGACATGAGGGAATCATTCCCGTCCGCCGGCAAAACGGCACCACGCTTAGGCGCCATTTCACCACTAAGCGTTTTCGCCTCGCTCGTCTCGTTCGGCTGGCCGTTTTCGCCGGGGGACGGTGATTGTTCCGCCGTCGCACCCAAACCTTCCATGATCCCGCCTGCATTTATGCTCGTTAATTTTCCTTCGCCAGCGGGGGTACCGGCGAAGGGGACGCACCGGGTACGGCGTGGTCCCGGCGGCTCAGGTCGCGCGCGAGCCCGGCCAGTTCCGCCGCGATAGTCACTACGCCGCCGATAACCACCACGGCCGGTGGCCGGACGCCTTCGTCTGAGAGCCGCCTCTCCACATCTTCCAGCGTTGAGTAAATTGTGCGCTGCGTGGGCATGGTACCGTCCGCGATTACCGAAACGGGACAGTTCCGTGGTCGCCCGTAGCTGATTAGCGCTTGCGCCACCATCCCCATCCGTTCCAGGGCCATCAGAAGCACGATGGTGCCATCTGATTTCGCCAATGCGGGCCAGTCCACGGTAGAGCGCTCGTCGCCCGGGGGCACGTGCACGGAGACCACATGGAAGTGCTGCGCGGTCCCCCGGTGCGTCACCGGGACCCCAGCCGCGGTCGGTACGCCGATCGCGCTGCTGACCCCGGGGACCACCGTCACGGGCACCCCGGCCCGCAAGCAGGCCAGCATCTCCTCCCCGCCACGGCCGAAGACAAACGGGTCGCCGCCCTTGAGCCTGACCACGAACTTCCCGGCGAGCGCGTGGCCGACCAGCGCCTCGTTGATCTCCCGCTGTGACATCTGCCGCCGGTAGGGCACCTTCCCCGCGTCGATGACGATGACGTCGGGCGGTAGTTCGGCGAGCAGTTCGCGCGGGGCGAGGCGGTCGGCGATGACGACGTCGGCCTCGGCGAGCAGCCGCCTGCCCCGGACGGTGATCAGGCCCGGGTCCCCGGGACCGCCGCCGACGAGCGCTACCCCGGCGGACCGCTTGCGGTAGTGCCGGGCCGCGATGGTGCCCGCTTGCAGTCCGCTCGTGATCGCGTCGCGGATCGCGGCGCTGCGGC